>Ga0315274_10001786_pt1 | contig 32969 bp, 24 predicted proteins | sample YL17G02_20_MG_FD_203700 | JGI IMG/M metagenome (GOLD analysis project Ga0315274, IMG submission 203700) | Sediment microbial communities from Yellowstone Lake, YNP, Wyoming, USA - YL17G02_20 | ecosystem: Environmental > Aquatic > Freshwater > Lake > Sediment | place: USA: Wyoming | collected...
TGTCCCCTCTCAACGGCTAGGCAAATCCCTGGGTATTGATACCATTCCGCTCAAGACCTGCAACTGGAACTGCATCTATTGCCAGTTGGGGCGTACCCATCCGCTGACGAACGAGCGAATGGAGTATATACCATGCAGGGACATTATTATTGAGTTGGAACACGCCTTGCGTGTCCATCACCCCGGCGAAATTGACTGGATCACCTTTGTCGGTTCGGGTGAACCGACACTACATAATGGACTAGGATGGCTGATTCGGCAGGTCAAACGGTTGACGGAGTTTCCGGTGGCAGTCATCACCAACGGGTCGCTGCTGTACCGGTCTGAAGTGCGCACAGAGTTGTCCGCTGCGGACGCTGTGCTGCCTTCACTGGATGCCGGGACTCTTGACCTGTACCGCAAGATCAACCGCCCCTGGCCGAAGCTGACTTTTCAACGGCTGGTGGATGGACTGGGTTTATTTCGCCGAGAATATACCGGCAAGCTATGGGTGGAGGTGATGTTGATCAAGGACGTCAACGACACCGAGACCGCTTTGAAGGAAATCTCGTCGATTATGGATAGCATCCGGCCTGACGAGGTACACCTGTCCCTGCCGACCCGGCCGCCAGCCGAGAGTTGGGTGCAGCCTGCGCAGGAAGATGGGTTGCAACGGGCGCGAGCTATCCTGGGTCAGCTTGCCAGGGTTTTAGTTCCTCCCCAAGCGAAGAGCGATTTCATCGAAACCGAGGACTTGGAAGGGACCTTGATGGGTATTATTACACGTCACCCCATGCCGGAAGCAGACTTGATGGCCGGTCTGCCTGCCTGGCAGCCGGAACAGGTTAAAGCAGCGCTGACCAGGCTTGAGGCCCGGGGGCGAACTCAAAGGGTAAAACGGTTTGGGACCTGGTTCTGGAGCGCAGCAAAGGCGTTCTATGCGAAGGATGGACTGCCGGTGAGTCGTTGATAACTCTCTGGTCTGATTCCATTCGGAGGTCATCGTGGGCAGACATTCTTTTATCGATATCTCTGCAGGAGTCCCGGTCGAACAACGCGAGAAGCGGAGAGCGTATCGAGCTAGTCATTCTGCCAAGACCTTGCTTACTGATATGCTGATCTCCCTTTCGGTCATCAGTGCGCTGCTATCTGGCTGAGTTGTGCCAATTTCTCCTTCTTCCTCGTTGACATCCCTGCCTGCTGCCTCCACCTCTAATGCAAGCCCGTCGCCAATTCCCACGACCTCCTCGATCGCGACCCTACCTCCTATCGCATCCCCCATCTCTGCGGAGGATACGCTGCCGACCATTGTTTCTCCGATTGCTTCGCTCACGATTACCATCCTTGTACAATAATATTCCCTTCGATACGCGCCTGACAACCGACTGGGGTTTTTCTGCGCTGGTGGAGTATCGCGGTCAGACTTTACTGTTTGACACTGGCAAAGATGGACGGATCCAATCGAGAAATTCATAGTTACTCTCGATTGATCCCACCCGCATCCAATATGTCGTTCTCTCCCATGCCCACGGCGATTACACAGGAGGGCTTGGAGTTTTGCTGGAGGTTGCTCCACAGGCATCTGTTTATCTGCTCCCCTAATTTGGGGAATCTTACATACGTCAGGTCCAACATGTCACAGGGGTGATTGAAGTAACACCCGGTCAACCAATCACAGAAAACATTCTCACCACCGGCGAGATCAGCGGGGCTATCCCTGAACAGGCACTGGTGATCCGCACGCCGGACGGACTGGTAATCGTCACCGGATAAGCCCATCCAGGAATCGTCCGGATCATTGAAAGAGCCGAAGAGCTGACTGGAGAGCCTGTCTAAATGGTGTTGGGCGGTTTCCATCTTGATGATAAAACCGAGGTTGAGATTGCTACCATTATTGGCGATATCAGGCGGCTTGGTGTGTTAAAAGTCGCCTCCTCGCACTGTACGGGCGAGCGCGCCATTGCCTTGTTCGCGACCGAGTATGGTGAGGATTTTCTGTGCATCGGTGTAGGTAGCGTAATCAACGTGTCGGAATGATTATCTATCATGAGCAACGGTATGGAAAGCGCTTCTGGAGTGAAGCGAAGATGCACCTCCAATAAAAGTGGAAACAAGCCATTCGACAGTTAGCCTTTATTCTGGCAGGCGTAGGGTATTTACCATCGGTGCTACCCGCGCGGCTGAAAGCGTTCGACGAAGCCGCGCCGGTGGGGCGGTTTTCGCTTTCTGGTACGGCTGTGGTGCTTGGGGGTAAGATGCAAACCAATCCGTTCCTTGCGGCATCATTTCGTGACGAATGTCACTTGTTGCTGGCTGTGAAATGGTTTATATTGATAATAATTATTATTATCAATTAATGCGCTATGAGTAGAGAAAAACAATTCATCATCGCCATTCGCTCCAATGGTTTGCGGGTGACCCGCCAGCGTAAGTTGATCCTGGAAGTGCTGGAAGAAAGCCGGGGACACTTGGACGCCGAAGACATCCATGATCGGGTCAAAGCACACGATCCACGCATCGGTCTTGCCACGGTTTACCGGACGCTGGCTTTGCTGAAAGCGGTGGGGCTGGTTATAGAACACAGCCTGGGCGAAGAACATGGTCATTTCGAGGCGGTACAAGAGTTACCCCATTATCACTTCACCTGTATCAGGTGCCGCCAAGTGATCGAATTCGAAGCTCCTGCCGTAACGGAAGCCGTGCAATCTCTGATTGATCGGGAGAGTGTGCAGGTCATAGATGTACACCTATCCCTCACTGGCTACTGTTCCAACTGTCGTGAAGAAAGGGCTACCAATCATGAGACTAAGGTCGAAGTGTAAAAAACTGGAAGAACTCGGCCCATCGCAGCCGGGCCAAACTCCCTTGAGCAGTTTAAAGCCAGGGGAACGGGGCGTGGTGGTTGGCCTTTCGGGTAGTCGCGGGTTGATGTGTGAAGTACTGACAGAACAGCAAACCCGTCAATCCGAGATCGTCAACTGGATGGCTGAACAGGCTTAAAGCAGGCTTAATATGAACGCAATCTTGAACATATTTCTTCTCAGCCTAGTGGCAGGGTTGGGAACCGGTCTGGGCGGCCTGGTCGCGGTCATTCGGAAGCCAGGCAAGCGGTCTTTTGGCTTTCTGATGGGCTTAACTGCCGGTGTGATGATCTCTTTATCCTTTCTGGAACTGGTTAACAAAGCCTGGGCGCTCAAGGGCTTTTGGACAGCCACGATCGGCTTTGGCGTGGGTGCATTCTTTATGCTCATGATCGACATCGCTGTTCCACATATCCGTTTTGGGGAGAGAGAGATCCAATTGCTCGAAAGCCCAATGGGACAAGGCGCTGACGTTCCTCCACACCCCGGCAGGCATCGCTACGGACGCGTTCTTAACAATGGCGGGATTGTTGACCAACGGCTCTTTAAAACCGGCGTCCTGCTTGCCATTGGCATCACCATCCATAACCTGCCCGAAGGGATTGCCGTCGGCGCAGGTTATATGCATTCGCCGAAATTCGGATTCTTTTTAGCGATGGCGATTTTGTTACACAATATCCCGGAAGGGATCGCCACGGCCTTGCCGCTTTGTACGAGCGGCGTGTGCAAATGGGACTCCTTTAGAGTAGCGTTATTTTCGGGTCTGGTAGAACCAATCGGCGCGCTGGTAGCCGCCCTCTTCCTGAAATCTTTTCAAGCGTTGGTACCGGGCGCGCTGGCCTTCGCGGGCGGTGTCATGATGTTCATCACACTAGACGAGCTCATCCCGACCGCCCGTGAGCATGGGCATCAGCACTACACCGCCATTGGTATCATCTTGGGTTCGATCTTCGTGTTCCTGCTATCAGGAATTTTCGGTGTATAGAGTATCTTGATGAGGCCCTGCAATGACGATCATTGATGATTTACTGGCAACTCTGAATTTTGACGCCCCCGTGCGCTCGGTGCTGGTGGGTGCTCACTGGACTGCTGTATGCAGCCGTCATTGTGGACTAGCTGCCACCTTGATGGATCATTACACCCATGGGCATACGCAGGTGAGGGATGTAGGCCGCCTGCATCAAAAGACGGCGCGTGAGTTGGCAGAGTATGCTCATTCTGATCATTTATTGGAAGCCAGCATTGGTATAGCAGCCATCAACTCTCTGCTGGAAGTGGATGAACAACAAGCTGTGGAAATTAATGCAGCTGATATTTTAGTCGAATGCGGATGTGGAAGAAATGTTGTCTTGGTTGGACATTTCCCTTTCATTTCGAAGGTACGTCAGAGTGTTGGTCGGTTATGGGTGATCGAACAACATCCGACAGAAGATGAATATCCTGCTGATGCTGCTGCTGAATTAATTCCTCAAGCGGAGGTGGTTGCGATCACAAGCAGTACCCTGATCAACCATACTCTGGAGGGATTACTATCATTTTGCCATCCGGATGCAACAGTTTTGATGTTGGGGCCGAGCACACCACTTTCACCGGTACTGTTTGACCACGGAGCGACCATTATCTCTGGAACGCGAGTAATTGACGAAGCAGCGGTACTTCGAACCGTGGGACAGGGGGCTACATTTAAGCAGGTGGAGGGGGTCAGGCTGGTGACGTTGAGGAATTAATGACTTGGGTTGCTATTAAAGTATCATTCATAAATCGCGAAGAGCATGGGAGGGAACAATGACGAAAAGAAGACTGTCTGTTAAATCTGGCAATCTCTCGCGCAAACGACGGAAAGTAAAGCAGCGTCAAAGTATCCGTTGGTTGTGGATTGGTGTGGGTGGGATTATCATCCTAGTTCTAGCTGGAGTCATCCTGTTGGTAAATGGAAATCCATACAAACAATTAGAGGAAATTTCTGCAACACAAGCCTACAATAAATACCAGCGAGGGGCGCTTTTCCTGGATGTGCGCGGTTCTGATGATTGGAATCAAGCTCACATTCCCAACAGCATCTCCATCCCGTTGGATGAATTGGCAAGTCGTTTAGTCGAATTACCCAGGGATAAAGAAATCGTAGTGGTCTGTCTCTTGGGAAAGCGAAGTAGGGAAGGAGCAATCATCTTGGTCGAGGCTGGTTTTTCGAATGTATCATGTTTGATTGGAGGATTGGAAGCGTGGAATGCTGGAGGATTTTTATTGGAGAGGAATGATCCGTAGACCAGGATAGACCATATACGACACGAGGGATCGAATTCTACTAGTTCATTTATTTTCATAATCAGGGTTGTGAAACCTCTCTGAGCATCTGCAGCGAAAGTCTTGCTTATTTCAACCCCAAGATTTCATAAACTTCAATCGGATCTCGTTTCCCCTTTACCATTAGTGGAGTATCAGGGCGGGCTTTAACTTGTTGCTTCACCCGTTCATAAGCATCTTTGCTAATCAATATTTGATTCGGTGCTGCGTTTTCCTGGATCCGCTTGGCTGTATTCACACTATCACCGATGGCAGTGTATTCGATGCGTTTCTCAGTCCCAATTAATCCCAGGACAGCTTCACCATAATGGATTCCAACACCAAACGAAAGATGAGCCTCAGCGGGTAACTCAGCATGTAATCTATGGGTCGCTTCCTGGATGACCAGTGCAGCCCGCACAGCATGCAAGGTATGATCTGGTTGTGGGATTGGAGCGTTAAACCAAGCCATGATAGCATCGCCAAGGAACTTATCAATTGTGCCACCCTGTTCCAAGATAGCCTCGGCGGCTGCTGCCAAATAGCGGTTGAGTATCGCGACCAAATCTTCCGGAGAAAGTTTTTCACTGAAACCGGTGAAATCGCGAATATCCGCAAAAATTGTCGTGATATCTACGCGTTTGCCAGACAGTTGTTGGCTGTCCGGTTCGAGTTGAGCAAGAACGGATGGAGAAACCATCCGTTCCAGGAGCCTTCGCTGAGCCTCTAGATGTTTTCGTTCAGTTAGATCATCGAGAACGATGGCTATACCCTGAGTAGTTTGATCAGCATCCTTCAGCGGCGAAAGGTTGAGTCGCCATTCTAACCGACCGCGATCTGGCAGGGTGTGAGTGACTTCCAGGTCTACGATCGGTTGATCGCTTTGCCGTACCTTCGCTATATGTGGAAGGAGGTCTTTTGCCAGCGATGGAACAACCTCATCCAATTGCTGTCCAACAAGCTCTACCGCGGTGTGCCCAAGAATGACTTCGGCTACTGGATTGCAGAACGTGATCTTGTCCTTCATATCCACTGTGATCACCCCACTGGCAATGGAGGAAAAAACATTGTCCATGAGGTTTTTAAGTTCGGTCACATTTGCAAGAGAATGGCGCAGCGAAGTAAATAAGCGGGCATTTTCTATGGCGATGGCAGCCTGGTTCGCGAAGGCAATTAAAAGATCACGTTCTCTTATGGAGAATATCCCTGACTGGACACGGTTATCAGCATAGATGACTCCAGAAAGGATGGATTTACCCATTAAAGGAACACAAAGGATCGAGCGAACATTGTAAGCAACAATACTGTCTTGACCTCGAAAACGTGGATCTTCTTGAGCGTTGGTTGATAAGACCGGTTGTCCTTTTTCAATGACACGACGGATCACAGTCTGGCTGATAGCATATTCCGAGGGATTTACAGACTCCTGTTCCCAATTTCGGGCGATACGTGTGGTCATTACACCTTGTTCGTCCCGCAGCATTAAATAGCATCGCTCAGCATTAGTTAAATGGATGATTGTGTCCATTACGATTCGCAGGACCTCATCCAGTTCAAGTGATGAATTGATTACCTGGCTGATGTTGGTCAGTGCCAGCATCTTGCTACGCTCTTCCTCCAGCGACTTTACCTGGTGACCGAAGCGTGATAGCTCTTTTTCAAGTAGAGCCATGTTCTCATTGATTATTATCGGGAGATTTTCACGGGTAGAAATCAAATCATTACGAAGTTTGGTTATTGTCTGACTTATCACCTGGATCCGTTTGTCCAGATGAATAGGATCATTTTCCTCAGGCATTAATACTCACTATCTGTATAACGTAAACCGGTCATACAATGTTTTATAAAAACGGATGAATAGAGTGCGAATGGTATGCCACAAGATAAATACGTTTGCATGGTGGGCTTTACCGAGGTCCCCTGGATTTGGGCTATAAAGCGTCACTTGATACTCTGTGACCAGGGTCTCAATAGCTGAGGCAGCAGCAGGTATTAATTTACTCAATTTAATGGCACGCTCTGCAGGTGTGTCATGGATTGGTGAGGGTGAGCCCAGCCACCTGAGGCTTCTATTGACAATGTTAAATGTTCGTTCGAGTGGGGATAATTCAGACCAGCGCAACCAATTTACCAACCAATGAGGTTCGGGAATACGATACCGTTGGAGGGAAGCACTTAATAAAACAGGTATCCGTTGAGTGAATGGACGACGACGATTTAACAACCACAACCATGCAGCAAGGATAGATCCTATAGAGATATATACTATCCAAAGAAAATAATATAGAACCGTTTTTTGTTCGCTCATTGGAGTCTGCCCCGAATCACCAGGAAGGAGTTGGAGCTCATCATCCGGTCTTAACACCCCTTGATGTCGGCGGAGCTCGTCTTCGAACAGGGTCGAATCATCGCTCCCCACAGAACGAATGAGAGGATCCTGGTTACCAGTCGGTTCGAATTCGATCCATCCATAATTTGGGAAATATACTTCAGGCCAGGCGTGCGCATTACTACGAACGACCGTATATCCCGCTCTTCCAATATTGGGTTTTCCTTGTGCGAAACCGACTGCCAGACGAGCCGGGATTCCTACCGAGCGCAACATGAGTACATCTGCCGAGGCATAATAGGTACAAAATCCCTCTTTCAGATCAAAAAGCACCCACTCAAGAGGGTCGCGTCCCATGGGCGGTGACACTATGGTAGCCGAATACTTGATCTCTTTCCGCAGATAACCGGTAATTACAGCTGCTTTATCATAAGGAGTCATCAATCCCCGGCTGAGCTGTTCAGCCTGTTCTCGGATTCTTAAGGAAAAACCATCTGGAAGCTGGAGGTATCTCTCGGTAATCCATTTCGGGTAATTCTCACCAGCCGTGCGTAAATCAACAACAGTGGGATTAATCGTCGCGGCTCGTGTTTGATAGGTTTCACCACCTTCCAGCGCTCTATCGGCTCGTATAGCTGCCACATCCACCTGTTCGTCAGGTGTTAGATAAAACAAAATTTGAGATGAACGACTGACCCACACAGGCTGTTCGGGACTATAAAGAATGGAATTCTTAATCTCATTTGTAAAAATAAAATCTGATAAAGTGCGCATCTCATTGTCGGGGATAAGGAGATTCGTTTGGTTTGGAGAAAACTCTTCCTTTGCTGTCGAGGTAAAGGACCATTGACCTTTTTCGTAGTGATCGTAAATACGCCCGCGCCAGTAATAACGTGGCAACATATTTTCTGTTGAAAGAGGACGAACAGAGAATATTACATCATTACCTTCGGGGGTCCTTGTCCCAAGGCGGAGGAGAGAGCCATAGAATTCGGTTCCAACACCAACTGTTCCTTGGACTGCAGCAAATGCATCGGAAAAATGCTCACGAAGTTTCCGCCAGGGTTCTGTTACCTGCGTCCATAAATTGGTTAGTTCAGGATTTTGTACAAACGATGTAGGGAGTGTCCAGGCAATCAGGATGATGATTGCTGCTGCTGCCAGGATCCCATTGTTCAGATCCATGCTACTTCCAGGTGCCACGAAGACTCGTTGTCTCCGCCACCTCTCCAAATTTCGGACATAATTTAAACGACCCAGCATCAATAGTGCAAGGAAGAGATACAAGGCTAAAATCCAGACACGTGAAGGGTTAAAGCTATCATAGATCTGGATGATAAGCATGATTATGGCAGCAGGGAGGATAACTGCAAGATAATTGGCATAACGTATTAACCAGTAACCCGCTACCAAACCAACAATCCAATATACGATGGATAAGAGAGCCACAAAGAATATTACATCTTCGATAGGGCGATTTTGGATCAACTCACCAATTGCGAAAAGCAACCTGCCTGCCAAGCTTTGCAACCGTCTGGCAAACAAGCCCTCATCTACCAGGATTGTGGAAAGCTGCAAGGGAAACAAGACAATGCTATAGGCGGCGGCGAGTGTGATAACCTGGCGACGGTGAAAGCAACTCAGTCCAAGCAGGAGACCGAGTACGCCTCCAATAATTGTGAATAATTGTACAATATAAAGGTAAGGTGTCCATTCTGTGACAGCAAGGCGACCAACAGAAGTAAGGAGAGCTGCAAGCAAGATACAAGCAGATGGCCAGTCCTTCCATCGGAACGGTGACTTTTGCATACATTGAGTGTACAATAGAAAATACGCATTCGTCAATTCCAAATGGAGGTATTGATTATGGAGACATTGCTTGATCCTGGCATCACATGGATCGTTCTAATCCAGGGATTCGGAGAATGGTTGTTAGCCCCGATGAAACTGTTTAGTTTCTTGGGATCGGAAGAGTTTTTTTTGTTCTTTCTACCTGTTGTCTATTGGTGTTTGGATACCAACCTTGGTTTGCGTGTGGGGTTTATTTTACTATTCAGCGGGGGGTTAAATGACATACTTAAATTATCATTTCAAGGTCCACGTCCATACTGGTATAGCCTGGCTGTCAAGGCTATGACAACCGAGACGTCTTTTGGTGTCCCCTCAGGGCATGCCCAGATCGCGGTTGGTGTCTGGGGCATGGTAGCATCACATATCCGCCGCTCCTGGGCATGGATCACCGCGATTCTTGTGATCCTTCTTATCGGCATATCACGCATGTATCTTGGCGTTCATTTCCCGCACGATGTTATCCTTGGTTGGTTGATCGGGAGTTTAACCTTATGGTTATTCATCCGTTTCTGGGATCCAATTGCATCCTGGTTGAAAAAAATATCACCCCGAAAGTTAATCCTGCTTGCCTTTGGGGTATCTATTGTGATCATCTTGATCGGTGGCTTGGTATTCGCCGGATTGAGAGATTGGGTCATACCTGAAGATTGGTTGGAGAATGCATCCCGGGCAGGTCCTGAGTTACCGGCTCCAGTAACATTGAGCGGGATAATCACCTCAGCAGGAACCCTATTTGGATTGATGGTTGGTGTAGTGTGGATGACTGGGCGGGGTGGTTTTAATACTTCGGGTCCTGTCTGGCAGCGGATCGTGCGTTATATAATTGGTTTGGTTGGTGTCATGATCCTATACCAGGGTCTCAAATTCATATTCCCTACGGGTGAGAACGTACTTGCATATGTTTTTCGTTATCTTCGCTACACAATGGTCGGGGCATGGATATCGGCTGGGGCACCCTGGGTGTTTATAAAGTCAAAGATAGCCTTACCCACCAACTCAAAGAAGAACTCGCTGATATAATCAGCCGAATTGGGAATATGGATCTGCTCCTATGGAGATGACCTAGCCGAGATGACGCTTGAAAATGGCACATTACTTCACAAACGCTACAGGATAATCGAGATATTGGGCCAGGGAGGTATGGGATCGGTATATCGTGCCTTGGATGAGAATCTCGGTGTGGATGTAGCAGTGAAGGAAAACCTTTTCACGACCGACGAATATACTCGACAATTCCGGTTGGAAGCGGTTCTCCTTGCAAATTTACGTCATCCCAATTTACCGCGTGTTACCGACCACTTCGTGATCGGGGAGCAAGGACAATATCTGGTTATGGACTATATTGAGGGGGAAGATCTACGTCAACGCATGGAGCGCCTGAGTACCCTGCCAGATGATGAACTGATATTAATCGGGATCGCTATGTGCGATGCACTGGCTTATCTGCACAACCGTAAACCTCCCATCCTCCACCGTGATATTAAACCTGGAAATGTAAAAATAACTCCGGAAGGTCAAGTTTTCCTTGTTGATTTTGGTTTGGCCAAGGTCATTCAAGGTAGTCAAATGACAACAACTGGCGCACGTGCCATGACACCCGGCTACTCACCACCTGAACAATATGGGACTGCTCGAACGGATCCAAGGACGGATATTTACTCATTGGGTGCCACGTTATACGCAGCGGCAGCTGGCGTCATCCCTGAAGATGGCCTGACCCGTGCCATGGATAGTATACAACTAACGGCGCTCAGAAAGCGGAATCCCAAGGTTTCACGCCGATTAGCGACTGCTATTGAAAAAGCCATGGCTGTTAATACAGATGACCGCTTTCAGACAGCTGAAGAATTTCGAGTGGCTCTTTTATCCTCTCGTGCGAAAACCCAGCGGATAAACGGTGAGATCATCATCACACCTCCTCCACCATCCGCCGAAGTATATGCTAGAGAGAAATCAGATGATTTGAAAAGCAAAAAACCAGCCTTAGTAAAGCAAACTTTGCCAATAAAGGTCAGCAGTGAACCATCTGAACCTCCTTCAACGACGCATAAAAAACAAAGAAGAAGTTGTTGTCTGGTTTTTATACTCACCGTTGTTTTAATCGCAAGTGGTATAACGGGAATTTCATATCAATATCCAGATATATCAAAAAGGGTTACAAACTGGCTTACAATGATTGTACAGTTGCCCACTTTGTATCCCGTTAAATTACCTACTTCTACATTGACCGTGTCCTTGTTGACAACAGAAACCATTCCTCCCATATCTCAGACAGAGACCAGGATTCCAACCAGCACCAATACTGCAACTGCTACAATAATCCCTACAACCACACTGACACCAACATTGACCATTACTCCTACACCTTCGTCAACCCCTGTAGGTGGAGGTTATGGACAAATAGCTTTCGCATCAAACCGCACTGGCATTCCTCAAATCTACATAGTCAATGTGGATGGTAGCGATCTTCATCAACTTACGAATATTGCAGAAGGCGCATGCCAACCAGACTGGTCACCGGACGGTTGGCGTCTTGTCTTCATCTCGCCCTGTCGGGGAAATGAAAATATATATGTTGACGCAAATCTCTACATCATTAATGCAGATGGAACAGACATGACCCCGTTATTGACAACCCCGAACGGAGGTTTTGAACCAGCCTGGTCACCTGATGGAGGTTTAATCGCCTTCACTTCCGCGCGAAATGGTTATTTACAAATATATATACTGAACCTTGTTGATAATTCTGTAAAACGTTTAGGTAACAAGGAGGGAAATACAGAAGCTCGACAACCAGCCTGGTCGCCTTCGGGTGCCCAGATCGTTTATACAGTTAACCGTTACGAAGCCTATCAAATTTGGACGATGACTGAATTCGGACAGGCTCAAGAACAATTGGTGCGGAGCGGAACTGATTTCTGGGATTTCCTGCCTACCTGGTCTAGCGATGGTATGTATATCCTTTTCAGTCAGCGTCGAGCCAATGGACTATTGAAACGGACCTGGTTGATGAGTATTCGTTATGAAGATCGCTCAATGCAAGGAACCGAAGTGAAAATAGGTCCGCTACCTGTACTGGATGCGATGTATTCCCCCGATGGTTTTTGGATAATATATGAAGGTATCGAGGGTGAGAATTACGATATCTTTGTTTCGACTGTTACTGGTGCAAACCGTACGCGGGTTACTACCGATCCGGGCGTGGATTTCGATCCTGCCTGGCGGCCAATTAGAGTCCCTTAAGATCAATCCATTTAAGTTATGTACAGGGGAAAATTAATTACAAATTTTCCTTTTTATGAAGTCCATGATCCATTACGTGTCAATTGATTATTTACCATTAGTTGGCAATGAAGTACACGTACCCCAACAAGCTACTTGATAGGAGAGTAGTATTCTCAACATTGTTCATATCAGGGTAGTATTTACTGAATACTCTAACGTTCTCTAACGTTCCTCTTATTGACGCTCCACATCAGGCATGTTATCATTATTTGTTGCATTTTAGCAGTCTCGTGTTGAGACTGCTAAAATGATATGAGGTAGTATGTCAGAATTGACGGAGCGTCAAAAAAAGCTTCTCATACTGGTGATCCGCGATTATATTGACACGGTTCAGCCAGTCGGGTCGCAAAATCTCGTCGATCGTTACCACATGGAAATGAGTTCGGCGACTGTGCGTAATGAATTGGCTGCTTTATCCGTGATGGGTTATCTCGGCCAACCACATATATCAGCCGGGCGCATCCCCACTGAGGATGGTTATCGTTATTTTGTCAGTCAATTGATCCACCAGGTAGAGTTGCCATCAGCCATCCAACATACGATCACACACCAATTCTTCCAGGCTCGGCATGATATCGAGCAGTGGATGCATTTATCCGCTTCTATTCTGGCTCATCAATCACAGGGAGTCTCTTTAGTCACCGCGCCTCATGCTGAAATGGCTCGCTACAAGCATCTTGAGTTGATTTCAACTCAAGGACGTCAAGTTCTGATGGTATTAGTTTTAATTGGCGGAGAGGTCTCGCAACAGATCCTCACCCTGGCCGAACCTGTCTTGCAAGGGGAACTTAGTCAGACAGCAGAAAGATTGAATCAAGTATGCATTGGCAGCTCCGCAGATGAAATCGCTGCGTTGGTTATGAACGTGGATGCGATGGAAAAAGATATCCTGATCCTTGTCCTCCAGGACATGCGAACTACGGATGGGTGTGTTTCGGGTGAAATCTATTTCGATGGTCTGACCAATGTCTTAGCTGAACCAGAATTCACAGACTCAGATGATGCCAGGCGTGCACTACACCTGATTGAGGAACGTTCCTTACTCCAGGATATACTATCACGAACGATTATGAACAGCAATGTTGGGGGTGTGCAGGTGTTAATTGGCGGTGAGGGCACATGGGAAGAATTACGTCAGTGCTCAATGATCCTCGCCCGATATGGTGTGCCGGGTATGTTGACCGGTACTCTTGGCGTACTTGGGCCGATGCGCATGCCTTATGCACGTACCATCCCAACTGTACGGTTCATGGCAGATTTATTGAGCGATTTGGTTACGAATACTATTTATGGAGAGTAACAGTATGACTGAAGAAAAGAAAATCCGAAAATTCAAACATGTAACCGAAGAAATCGCAAATGGTAATGAGATGCATACAAAAACCACGGATGTGGTCGTGTCTCAGGCAGAGATCGAAACCTTGAAAGCTCAACTCGAGGAAAGTCAAGCAAAAGTAGCTGAATATCAGGATGGTTTGCAGCGCGAGAGGGCGGATTTTTCCAATTATAAAAAGCGAGTTGACCAAGAACGCAGCCAGATGTATCAAAACGCGGTTGGAGACATAATCAAGCAATACCTTCCGATCTTAGACGACCTGGAACGGGCTCTGAAAAATCGTCCAGATAATCAACCCTGGTCAGATGGTATTGAATTAATCTACCGAAAATTGCAGGACATCCTGGAGGCTGAGGGTATAAAGCGCATCGATGCCGAGAATGCTATGTTTGATCCGATTTTTCATGAAGCCATCAATCAAGAACCAAGCGACGATCATGAGAGTGGAAAGATTATAGCAATTGTCCAGCAGGGTTATTTACTTGGTGAGCGTGTCATTCGGCCAGCTTTGGTAAGGGTTGCAAAATAATAATCACACTAGCTGGGGTCATCCAGCTCAAACGCCAGGAATTTTAGGAGATATTATCTATGGGTAAAATCATCGGCATCGATCTTGGTACGACCAATTCCGTCGCGGCGGTGATGGTAGGAGGTGAGCCTGTTGTAATCCCTTCAGCCGAGGGGGAGAGATTGGTTCCCTCTGTCGTAGCAGTCAATAAGAATCATGAGAGGCTGGTTGGTCGAGTGGCTCGCAATCAGGCAATTATCAATCCAGAAAATACAGTTTTTTCTATCAAGCGCTTCATGGGGCGCAAATTAGATGATCCTGAAGTGCAGCGGGCTCATGGATTGGTACCATATCAAATATCAGAAGCTCCGAATGGAGATTTACGCGTCAATATGGATGAAAAGGAATACTCACCACCTGAGGTCTCAGCAATGATCCTGTCCAAGATAAAGGTAGATGCCGAAGCATATCTCAGTGAGAGTATCATACAGGCGGTTATAACTGTCCCGGCTTATTTTAATGACGCGCAAAGAAATGCCACCAAGGATGCCGGTAAGATTGCCGGTCTTGAAGTACTACGAATTATCAATGAACCAACCGCATCTGCTCTAGCATATGGATTGGATAAAAAGAAAAACGAAGTAATCGCTGTATATGATCTTGGTGGAGGTACATTCGATATTTCCATTCTTGATGTGGGCGAGGGTGTTTTCCAGGTACGCTCGACGAGTGGCGATACTTTCTTGGGCGGTGATGATTTTGACCAACGTATCATAGATTACCTGGCTGACGAATTTCTGAAGGATAATGGAATTAACCTTCGGCAAGATCGCCAAGCTCTTCAACGTCTGAAAGAAGCTGCTGAAAAAGCCAAGATCGAACTCTCGAGCGTCATGCAAGCCGAGATCAATTTACCATACATAACTGCTGATGCTACCGGTCCCAGGCACCTGGTAACCACAATAACACGCGCCAAGCTAGAGCAGTTGACCAGCGACTTGGTCGAACGCACGATGGGTCCTGTTAAACAGGCTCTTTCGGATGCTAACCTGACGGCTGGTGATATCAATGAAATCGTCCTGGTTGGTGGTATGACTCGCATGCCTGCCATTCAAGAAGTTGTCCGGCGGTTCTTCGGTAAGGAACCTCACAAAGGTGTTAATCCGGATGAGGTTGTTGCAATCGGAGCAGCAATCCAGGCAGGAGTATTGGGTGGGGAAGTCAAGGATATCTTACTTCTTGATGTAACGCCTCTATCACTTTCGGTTGAGACACTTGGCGGTGTGGCTACCAATCTGATCGAACGGAATACGACAATACCCACACGACGCAGTCAGATCTTCTCAACCGCTAGTGATAACCAGACTCAGGTTGAGATACACGTTGTACAGGGGGAACGTCCATTGGCAATTAATAATAAGTCTTTGGGCAAGTTTATACTGGATGGTATTCCAACCGCTCCACGAGGTGTCCCTCAAGTTGAAGTGACATTCGATATCGATGCCAACGGTATCTTGAAAGTTACTGCAAAGGATAAAGCCTCAGGTCGCAGCCAGAATATTACCATTACTGCATCATCTGGTCTCTCAAAGGAAGAAGTTGAGAAGATGCGTCAAGAAGCTGAAGCACATGCTGATGAAGACCGTAAACGCAAGGATTTGATCGAATCCCTTAATCAAGCTGATAATTCAGTGTATGCAGCTGAAAAAACCCTGCGGGATCTGGGTGATAAGGTTCCAGCCGAGATTAAGAGTGATGTCGAAGCGGCAATAGCCGATGTTCGTAAATGCACCGAAAGTGATGATGTGGGAGCAATCCATAAGGCAACAGAGTCATTGGGGCAGATAATCCAAAAGATCAGTGCGAGTGTTTATCAGCAAAGCACTGAGACCGGAACACCTGAAGCTGGTGCGTCCGATACCGGTGCCCCAGGTGGGACAGATGATGTCATCGATGGCGAGGTGAAGGATGCATAGTGTTCGTAAATAGAACTGTTTAATCATTGAAAAAAAATGAACCCGCGTGATTATTACGATATCCTTGGAATTTCCCGGAATGCCTCAGATGATGAGATCAAATCAGCTTTCCGACGATTGGCGCGTCAATACCACCCTGATGTCAGTAAAGAGTCGGATTCAGAAGAGAAATTTAAAGAAATTAACGAAGCTTATGGGGTTATTTCTGATCCACAAAAACGAAGTGCTTATGACCGTTTCGGACGTGCTGGTTTGGGTGACCTGGGTGGTATGCCAGACTTTACCGTGGATTTTTCCGACTTATTCGAAGAGATTTTCGGAAGTTTCGGCTTTTCAACGGGTCAACGCTCACGCCATACCCCTCGGCGTGGACGTGACTTACAATATGAAGTCAATCTGACATTCGAAGAAGCTATTTTTGGGATAGAGAAAGAGATCAAGTTCAGCCGCGATGAGCAGTGTTCAACATGCAGCGGAAGTGGTGCAGAACCCGGTTCCAAACCTGAACGATGTACTACCTGTGGTGGACAAGGAGAGGTTCGCCAAATGCGGCAGACCATTCTCGGTGCAGTGATGCAGAGCGGAACCTGTCCCACGTGTAATGGTCGTGGACAGACCATATCGTCGCTCTGCCATACATGTAAGGGAGGTGGATTAGAACGTAAAACTGTAAGTAAAATGGTTCAAATTCCTGCTGGCGTGGATGAAGGTACGCAGATACGATTGGCAGGGGAGGGTCAGCCTGGTACCTATGGTGGACCAACAGGTAATTTATACCTCATGTTAAAAGTAAAACCCCATCGGTTCTTCAAGCGACGGGAGGATGATATTCTGTTGAATCTAAATATCAACCTAGCTCAGGCGGCTTTAGGGGCGGAGATAGAAGTACCAACTGTGGATGGACCAGACAAACTGCGTATTCCTGCCGGAACCCAACCGGGTAAGATGTTCACGGTCAAAGGCAAGGGTGTACCGCATTTACGCAGAAATGGTCGTGGTGACCAATTGGTGATTGTTAATGTAGAAATCCCAGCCAAATTGAATGCTGAGCAGCGGGATCTATTCGAAAAACTTGCTTTGACTCTCGGTTCGACACCCCAACCAAAGGAAAAAGGTTTTCTTGACTGGTTAAACGAGGCTTTGGGAGGGTAATAACCGATATCTGGCAGGGAAAACCTTTCTTCACTGTGTATACTCTTTAGTATATAACGAAGTGGGCGGTTTATCTCGCCCATTCGTTTTATAAAGACATTGTATGAATGAATGGCTTGAAGTTTCAGTAATTGTCAATGGCGAGATGGCAGAGGCTGTAGCCGATGTCCTGGCTCGTTTTACCCCTAATGGTGTGGTCATTGAGAGTGGAATTAAATACCTTAATGCTGACGATCCAGGTACTCCCCTTGATCAAGTACATGTGCGTGCCTACCTTACCATGGATAAAGATATCGAAGAGAAACGCAGGAAAGTAGAGGAAGCTCTTTGGTATCTTGGATGCATCCAACAGCTACCCCCTGCTTCATTCACACCTATTTCTGATCAAAACTGGATGGAATCTTGGAAAAAGCATTACAAGCCTATTCCAATTGGTGAAAGACTAGTCATCCAACCAGTCTGGATGGATTTACCAAGCGTGGGACGCATCCCCATATGTATAAACCCCGGTATGGCTTTTGGTACTGGTACACACCCGACCACCCAGATATGTCTCGAATTATTGGAGAAATATTCACCGGTCGGAGGTGATGTGATCGACATTGGTTGCGGTTCAGGAATCCTTTCGATTGCGGCACTCAAACTTGGTGCGGTTCGCGTCATGGCCGTAGATATAGATGAAACGGCGATTGAAGCCTGCCGTGAGAATGCAAAACTTAATGACATTGGTGAAGAGCTTATGGTCATAACGGGTTCCATAAATGAGATCCGGGTCACAAGCGTTCCCTTCAATAAAGCACCACTGGTTCTGGCGAATATCCTTGCCTCCACATTAATCGAAATGCTTCCTGCTGGCCTGACTGACCTGATTACTAATGATGGAATCCTGATTCTTTCTGGCATACTGAAAGAACAGGTTGTGGGTGTGGTTTCTTCCGCACAAGCTTGTGGTGTTTCGCTGGTGGAGCAGAGACAGAAAGATGATTGGGTGGGATTGGTTTTCAAATGGAAGTTAGATCCAGAGAAAACCTTCCGGGGGAAAATTATTCATTAAGCACGGTCAGACTCATTTTTCTCAACTTTAGTGGTTTTATGCTATCATTCAGACAGGGAACAACGAATGGACAAGAGACGTCTTCTTTATTTCATTCTTATAAACATATTTGTCTCAATCTGCATCTCATCAATTATTTTGTTCTGGTATGATCGCACTTATCGACCCTCGACTTCCCTAATCGAACCGACTTCACGGGTAGAAATACCAACAACGGTGACTGAAAAACAAAGTGAACAGGCTCAATTAGAGATTGTCAACGTTTTAGGTGTAGGGACTTTAAATGTTGAAACTGTTCTGATTCACTATAATGGAGATAGCGGACTCGATCTGACCGGTTGGTTACTCAGAACCGAGGATGGGGATGAGTATTCCTTCCCTCAGTTGAAACTTTTCAAGAATGGTGCAGTGCAGGTGCATACATCTTCAGGCAAAAATACTGTTGTGGATTTGTATTGGGGACTTTCTCATCCAGTTTGGAAACCAGGTGAACTAGTAACGCTACTCGATATTACTAGGGAGCCTCGGGCTTTTTACCGCATCCCATAAGACAATTGGCAAATAGGGAATAGACATGACACAGGCACTTTATCGCAAATGGCGTCCAAAGAAATGGGAGGAAGTAGTTGGCCAGGAGCACGTAGTCCAAACATTGCAGAATGCCATTACCGGTGATAGAGTGGGGCATGCATATCTCTTTTCTGGCCCGCGAGGTACGGGTAAGACAACAGTTGCCCGCTTACTGGCAAAGGCTGTCAACTGCCAGAGTGAGGATCTTGGTGTCCGTCCTTGTAATATATGTACTAACTGTACTGCAGTCAACGAGAACCGTTTCCTCGATCTGATTGAAATCGACGCTGCCTCCAACACCAGCGTGGATGATGTGCGCGATCTGCGCGATAAGATTTACTTTATACCCAGCCAGGGCAAATACAAGATTTACATTATTGACGAAGTGCACATGCTCTCCAAATCAGCGTTCAATGCCCTGCTAAAGACACTGGAAGAGCCCCCTCCCCATGCAATCTTCATCCTTGCGACAACAGAAATCCATAATATCCCTGCCACTGTTTTGTCCCGTTGCCAGCGTCATGAGTTCCGCCGCGTACCATTGAGAGATATCGTCGAGCAACTTCAACGTATCGCCGATGGTGAAAACATCGCTATCGCGCCTGAAGCTCTGACTTTCATTGCCCGTCAGGCTACGGGAAGCTTCAGGGACGCCATTTCGCTGCTGGATCAATTAGCATCAACTGGACAAAAAATCACACTCGACATGACTCAGACTGTGTTAGGTACGGCTACCAGCCAGTCTGTGCTGATGCTGATCGAGGCAATTCTGGATCGCCAGCCTGCTGCTGGTCTTGAAGGGATCCATGAGGCATTGGATAGTGGTGCTGACCCACGTAACATGGCACGAAATATAGTGGATTATTTGCGGGCTTTATTGCTCTTCCAGATGGGTAATGCCAAACAGGTCGAGGAGACAGATGAGATTAAAAAGCATATGGTAGCGCATGCAGGGGCGTTTTCTACATCTGAGATCCTGCGCATGATGCGAGCATTTAACAATGTTGCTGTTAACCAGCGTGTCGATTGGCAACCAGCCTTGGGTCTCGAGTTGGCGCTCGCTGAGGTTCTTGAACCACCACATAATAATCACGAATCTGTCAATAAAAAATTGCCTTCCATTACTTTACATGCTCCCATGCAATCTATAACGACACCACCTCCAACCACGGTGCCTGCGCTTGATATGGAACCGGAAAACGAATCCAAGGTGGAGAGTCAATCACCAACAGAGAAATCGACCAGCCATGATGTCAGTTTGACGGTGGTTGTCCAAGCTTGGAAACAGATACGGATGGTCATCAAGCCCAACTACCCTGTTCTTGATGGCTTACTAAATTCTTGTAAACCTCTTCAGGTCAAGGATGGTGTTCTAACACTTGGCTTTGAGACTGACATAGTTCTCTCAAAGATGAATAAAAAGGAACACCTTGATGTTACCCGCAAAGCTATTACCCAAGTACTGGGTGTGGATATGATGGTCCAGTGTATTGTCGCAAAAATCAAGAGTAAAATTCCCCCCAATATTGATCAAAACAGCAGAGTTGCAGCTGCGTTGCAGGCTGGCGGTGAAATTGTAGATATCCAAGAATAGGAGATATTTATGGCTAAGGGTTTCAATCGTCCGATGGGTGGTAATCAAGGTATGCTTCAACATATTCAAGAATTACAGGAGCAACTGAGCGTTGCGCAGGCTCGATTGGCTGAAGAAACGGTTACCGCGAGTGCAGGTGGAGGCGCAATAAAGGTAACCATGACCGGTGATCAACGTTGCCGGGCGATTGAGATCAAACCTGAATTGCTCAAAGAAACTGACTCTGAGATGTTGCAAGATTTGGTGTTATCAGCAGTAAATCTCGCACTTGACCAATCACGTGACCTGGCTAGCCGGCATCTTGGTCCTATGACAGGGGGATTGCCTTTCTGACACATGGTAGTGATATGTGATGATACTTCCTGAACCTATTCAAAACCTGATCAATGCATTTGAGCGATTACCGGGTATTGGGCCGAAGTCGGCATCGCGCCTGGTATTTTTTCTACTGCGTTCTCCCGATGATACTGCGCAAATGTTGTCTGAGGCATTATCTGGATTGAAAGAGCGAACTGCTCTATGCGAGGAGTGTTTCAATATCACTGTAGTTGACCGCAAGCGTTGTGAGATCTGTGACGATCCTCAGCGTGATGGTTCCCTCTTGTGCGTGGTCGAAGAAGCGCTGGATGTTCTCGCGTTGGAACGGATTGGCGTTTTCCAGGGGAAGTACCATGTTTTGAATGGCGTCCTATCGCCAATCGAGGGCATTGGTCCCGATGACTTAAAGATCCGCCCATTACTGGAACGTGTTGGGCAAGGGGATGTAAAAGAGGTGCTGGTGGCAACCAATCCAAGTATGGAAGGTGACGCCACTGCTCTATACCTGCGCCAGCAGTTGCAGCCATTCAGCGTGCGGGTCACACGCCTAGCACGTGGGTTACCTGTGGGGGGCGACCTGGAATACGCCGATCAAAATACGCTTTTACGTGCACTGGTAGGTCGCCAGGATATGGATTAGCAAAGTAATCCCCGCTTTTCCTTGACAGGGCAGCCAAGGCGTGTATAATGAATAGGTTAGAACCCTACAAATCGATCTCGTCCCCCAAGACAGATCGTTGACAACTGAGAAAAACGTCTTACGTCAGAGACCCAAGCCTGTTGGTATTGCAGCCTGACGTGCCGATGTAGTACGTGGCATCGGCGCTTTCGTCTGTCAAAATCTTGACAGACAAGAATGAAGCGGGTAGAATTCAGCCCGCTTTGTTGGCGGAACCTTAACAACTGAAAAGTGATAGGAAGCAACACAAGCCTTGTCGTTCAGAATACCCGTAATTTCCACCTCGTAAGAGGTGACATTTTTGCGGAGAGTTCGATCCTGGCTCAGGATGAACGCTGGCGGCGTGCCTAATACATGCAAGTCGAACGAGGAGTCTTTGTAGCAATACGAGGATTTCCTAGTGGCGAACGGGTGAGTAACGCGTTGGTGACCTGCCCCGAAGTGAGGGATAACAGTTCGAAAGGACTGCTAATACCTCATGTGGTCACGAGAGTTAGAGGTCTCGTGTCTAAAGGAGTAATCCGCTTTGGGAGGGGCCTGCGTCCCATCAGCTAGTTGGTAGGGTAATGGCCTACCAAGGCGACGACGGGTAGGGGACCTGAGAGGGTGACCCCCCACAATGGAACTGAAACACGGTCCATACACCTACGGGTGGCAGCAGTAGGGAATATTGCACAATGGGCGAAAGCCTGATGCAGCAACGCCGCGTGTGTGATGAAGGTCTTCGGATCGTAAAGCACTTTTCGGGGAGATGAGAAAGGACAGTATCCCCGGAATAAGTCTCGGCTAACTACGTGCCAGCAGCCGCGGTAACACGTAGGAGGCAAGCGTTATCCGGATTTACTGGGCGTAAAGCGCGTGCAGGCGGTTTGGTAAGTTGGATGTGAAATCTCCTGGCTCAACTGGGAGAGGTCGTTCAATACTACCAGACTTGAGAGCGGTAGAGGAAGGTGGAATTCCCGGTGTAGTGGTGAAATGCGTAGATATCGGGAGGAACACCAGTGGCGAAGGCGGCCTTCTGGACCGTTTCTGACGCTCAGACGCGAAAGCTAGGGTAGCAAACGGGATTAGAGACCCCGGTAGTCCTAGCTGTAAACTATGTGAACTAGGCGTCGGTGGGTTAATAGCCATCGGTGCCGTAGCTAACGCGTTAAGTTCACCGCCTGGGGACTACGACCGCAAGGTTAAAACTCAAAGGAATTGACGGGTCCCCGCACAAGCAGCGGAGCGTGTGGTTTAATTCGATGTTACACGAAGAACCTTACCCGGGCTTGACATGTTGGTGGTAGGGAGCCGAAAGGTGACCGACCCGCAAGGGAGCCTTCACAGGTGTTGCATGGCTGTCGTCAGCTCGTGTCGTGAGATGTCCGGTTAAGTCCGGTAACGAGCGCAACCCTCGCTGTATGTTACAAGTGTCATACAGGACCGCCGGTATCAAGCCGGAGGAAGGTGGGGATGAAGTCAAGTCAGCATGGCCTTTATGTCCGGGGCTACACACACGCTACAATGGTCGGTACAATGGGTTGCTAAGCCGCGAGGTAGAGCCAATCCCCAAAGCCGGCCTCAGTTCAGATTGCAGGCTGAAACCCGCCTGCATGAAGTCGGAGTTGCTAGTAACCGCGCGTCAGCCATAGTGCGGTGAATACGTTCTCGGGGATTGTACACACCGCCCGTCACGTCATGGGAGCTGGTAACACCTGAAGCCAGTAGCCTAACCGCAAGGAAGGCGCTGTCGAAGGTGGGACTGGTGACTGGGACGAAGTCGTAACAAGGTAGGTGTACCGGAAGGTGCGCCTGGATCACCTCCTTTCTAGAGTAATGAGCAAAGACCCAGTCTAACAACAGGTCTGCGCTCCACAATTTTTTGAATGTCTCGACGGTGTCGAGACGCTGGATGAATAGGCCGCTTCCTGTCACTTTTCAGTTGTTGAGGACCGCACTTGCGGGCTTGTAGCTCAGTTGGTTAGAGCACTGTGCTGATAACGCAGGGGTCACAGGTTCGAATCCTGTCAAGCCCACTCACCAAGCACAGGTGTTGGGGATGTAGCTCAGCGGGAGAGCAGCGCCTTTGCAAGGCGAAGGCCACGGGTTCGAATCCCGTCATCTCCACTGGGGCTACAAATGCAAGTATGATGAAAGTGAAGGAATAGATTCGCTTGTTTTTTAGACTACTTAATTAATACCGATCAGGCTTCTATCGCGTGGGATTTCTACGACCCGGCGGTGAGCCGGGTTGCTTTGTCTACATGACCAGGAATAAAGTTGAAGGGCGAGCGATGCTCTTGACATGAAAACGTGAAGCGCATCGTTCGCTGGTCAACCAGTGAATCAGCACCTTACCAACTGAATAGTAACTGACTTACAAACACAATAAATAATTTGTAGGACGAAAAGTATCAATTTCTCCGCATCACGTGGAGAAGCTACTAAGGGCTTACGGTGGATGCCTTGGCGCCAAATGCCGATGAAGGACGTGGGACACTGCGATAAGCCTCGGGAAGCCGTGTACAGGCGTTGATCCGAGGATTTCCGAATGGGGAAACCCGCTGCGGCGAACCCGCAGCATCTCCTTGTTGAATACATAGACTGGGAGATGGGAACCTGGGGAACTGAAACATCTAAGTACCCAGAGGAAAAGAAATAATTCCCAAAGTAGTGGCGAGCGAAATGGGAAAAGCCCAAACCGTCCGTGCTTGCGCGGGCGGGGTTGTAGGGCCTGGCATATGGAAGTTACAAATCAATCTGCTAGCAGAAAGGTATGGGAAAGCCTACCAAAGAGGGTAAGAGTCCCGTATGCGAAAGTGGATTGACTTCCGCTAGGTACCTGAGTACTGCCGGGCACGCTAATCCGGCGGGAATCTGGGGAGTCCACTCTCCAAGGCTAAATACATTTGGCGACCGATAGTGTACAAGTACCGTGAGGGAAAGGTGAAAAGTACCCCTGTTAGGGGAGTGAAATAGAACCTGAAACCGTAAGCTTACAAGCAGTCGGAGGGCTAACAGCAGGTCGGTGCTCCGGGGAGACCCGGGTGCGCGCTGCTATGCCTGACGGCGTGCCTCTTGGAGAATGAGCCTGCGAGTTAATCTCAGTGGCAAGGTTAAGGGAGTGACACCCGAAGCCGTAGCGAAAGCGAGTCTGAATAGGGCGTATAGTCGCTGGGATTAGACACGAAACCGAGTGAGCTACCCATGGCCAGGGTGAAGCGAGTCTAAACGCTCGTGGAGGCCCGAACCCTTTAACGTTGCAAAGTTATGGGATGAGCTGTGGGTAGAGGTGATATGCCAATCGAACTCGGAGATAGCTTGTTCTCCCCGAAATAGCTTTAGGGCTAGCGTCATGCGTTTAGTACCGGAGGTAGAGCACTGAATGAGCTAGGGGGCTTACAGCTTACCAAACTCAATCAAACTCCGAATGCCGGTACTCCAGAGCATGGCAGTCGGACTACGGGAGATGAGTTTCGTGGTCGAAAGGGAAACAGCCCAGATCATCAGCTAAGGTCCTAAAATCCAAGCTAAGTGGGAAACGAGGTAAGGTTACTCGTACAACCAGGAGGTTGGCTCAGAAGCAGCCACCCTTTAAAGAGTGCGTAACAGCTCACTGGTCTAGTGACCTTGCGCGGAAAACTTAACGGGGCTAAGCTTGGTACCGAAGCTATGAATCTCAGCGTAAGCTGGGATAGTAGGGGAGCGTTCTGCCAGCAGTGAAGGTCGACCGTAAGGGCGGCTGGAGCAGGCAGAAGTGAGAATGCAGGCATGAGTAGCGAATAAACACGTGAGAACCGTGTTCGCCGTATATCTAAGGTTTCCGACGCCAGGTCATTCCGCGTCGGGTTAGTCGGCCCTTAGCCGAGGCCGCAAGGCGTAGGCGATGGACATCCGGTCAACATTCCGGAACCACCCAAGATGAGTGAAGGGGTGACGCAGAGAGGTAGGCCAGCCTGCGATTGGTCGTGCAGGTGCTAAACGTCTAGGTGTTGAGGTCTGTAGGTAAATCCGCAGACTGAGCTGAAACGTGATTGCGAGCCCTTGAGGCGGAAGTGGCTGAGCCTTACTGCCTAGAAAAACCTCTAAACGTTGAATTTTGAGTGTCCGTACCGCAATCCGACACCGGTAGATGGGTAGAGAATACCAAGGCGAACGGGAGAACCCTCGTTAAGGAACTCGGCAAATTAGCCCCGTAACTTCGGGATAAGGGGTGCCTTCTGATGTGAGGTTAATCTGAGCGTTGGGAGGCCGCAGTGAAATGGCTCTAGTGACTGGTTAACAAAACCACAGGTCTCTGCAAAGCCGTAAGGCGATGTATAGGGGCTGATGCCTGCCCAGTGCCGGAAGGTTAAGGGGAGGGGTCAGCGTAAGCGAAGCTCTGAACTGAAGCCCCGGTGAACGGCGGCCGTAACTATAACGGTCCTAAGGTAGCGAAATTCCTTGTCGGGTAAGTTCCGACCCGCACGAACGGCGTAACAACTAGAGCACTGTCTCAACGAGGGACCCGGTGAAATTGAAATGGCTGTGAAGATGCGGCCTACCCGCAGCAGGACAAAAAGACCCCGTGGAGCTTTACTGCATCTTGGCATTGCGTTTGGGTATGGTTTGTGTAGCATAGGTGGGAGGCTTTGAAGCTGGGGCGCTAGCCTCGGTGGAGCCATCAGTGAAATACCACCCTGACTATACCTAGACCCTAACCCCATACCGTAATCCGGGTGGGGGACCGTGCCAGGTGGGCAGTTTGACTGGGGCGGTCGCCTCCTAAAAGGTAACGGAGGCGCCCAAAGGTTCCCTCAGGTTGAATGGAAACCAACCTAAGAGTGTAAAGGCATAAGGGAGCTTGACTGCAAGACCAACGCGTCGAGCAGAGTCGAAAGACGGGCTTAGTGATCCCACGGTACCGAGTGGAAGGGCCGTGGCTTACCGGATAAAAGCTACCCCGGGGATAACAGGCTGGTGAAGTCCAAGAGTTCACATCGACGACTTCGCTCGGCACCTCGATGTCGGCTCATCGCATCCTGGGGCTGTACAAGGTCCCAAGGGTCGGGCTGTTCGCCCGTTAAAGCGGTACGCGAGCTGGGTTCAGACCGTCGTGAGACAGGTCGGTCTCTATCCGCTGTGGGCGTAAGGGATTTGAGAGGATCTGCCCCTAGTACGAGAGGACCGGGGTGGACGGACCTCTGGTGTGCCAGTTGTCGTGCCAACGGCATCGCTGGGTAGCTACGTCCGGCAAAGATAACCGCTGAAAGCATCTAAGTGGGAAACTTGCCTCAAGATTAGATCCCTGATATCCTTTTATAGGAGTAAGACCGCAGGTAGACTACCTGTTATATAGGCGGCATGTGTAAGCGCAGTAATGCGTTAAGCTAAGCCGTACTAATGGTCGAGGGCTGATCCCGTGGTGCGGAGAACTTGATACTTTTCGGAAATCGTCAGTTACTTTTCAGGACTCATTTATGAAAACGTCCTTGGTGATTGGAGCGGCGGGGATACACCCGGTAACATCTCGAACCCGGCAGTTAAGCCCGTCAGCGCCGATGGTACTTGGGGGGCGACCCCCCGGGAGAGTAGGTCATTGCCAAGGACATTTTCTTTATTTTTCTCTTTTTCTCTGTGCTTCTCATCCAACTCGAGCTATAGTATAATATCTCGCATAAAGTAGGTTGCAGGGATCATAATCGTCCCTCTTAACACACCAGTCGAGGAGTGTGAACCAAACGATTTGGGTAATTATTTATCGGGTATTATTCTTGGAATCTCGTCCTCGGCTGCAATTACACAGCCGAGTTTTATTAGATGGTCAATTATAATTTTGGGTCATATTGGAAGGAGGTGAGTGAGTTGACAGCTGTGGTATTACGCTCGAACGAATCACAGGATATGCTGCTTAAGCGTTTCAGAAAGAAAGTGATCAAGAGTGGTATCTTGAGCACAGTTCGACGGAAACGCTGGTTCATATCAAAGAGCGAGTTACGCCGTATGGAGAAGAAGAAAGCTATCCGCCGTTTCAAGCGACGATTACGAGAGGCTGAATAATCTTTCGTCACAGGTGTATTTTCCCAGCTTTGATGAACAAAGAGAACGGAGGCTTGTATGGGAAAAGAAGAAGGAAAAATTAAAGTAGATGGCACTGTTATAGAGGCTCTACCCAGTACCCAATTTAAGGTAAGGCTGGAAAACGGTCATGAAGTGCTGGCTTATCTTTCAGGAAAGATGCGGAAGTATTATATTCGCATCTTGCTGGGAGATCATGTGCAAGTTGAGATGTCCCCATACGATCTTACCCGTGGACGAATTGTCTATCGAGCGAAGAAAAACGCCCCCCCGCAAGAAGAGTCTTAGCCATCAGTTTTGATTTTATTTTTAATATAAATGCCCCCCACTCGGGGGCATTCTGATGTCTATCTACTTTCTACTTACGGTAAATCCCTGAAAGAATTGAGTACCTTCATATAGTTTGCACGCTCGAAGGCAGCTGGTTCAGCGATAGCCTGCTGGCTCATACTGCCCTGCATCTGTTTGATTGATTCATACTCGTGTGCTTGCATCCACTCTTCAATTTTGGTCAAGATTTTTGGAATACATTCGATGCCATTGTGGAGTATTTCAGAGGCAAGCATGACAACTCTGGCACCCGCCATCATTGCTTTTAATACATCCTCATGAGTGTGGACACCGCTTGTCAAAGCCAGATCAGTTTTCACGCGCCCGTAGAGCAGGGCGATCCAGCGCAATGGTAAGCGCAGTTCCATGGAGGTACTTAATTCAAGAGTGTGGACAAGCTCCAGCTCGTCAAGATTAAAATCTGGTTGATAGAAGCGGTTGAATAGAACCAGACCATCAGCACCAGCCTCAGCCAGACGTTGAGCGAAATTGGGAATTGCAGTCAGAAATGGGCTGAGCTTTACAGCTAGAGGTATTGTAATTTCGGACTTGACTTCTGCCACAAGATCAACGTATGTATTCTCAAGTTCCTGGCTGGTCAGGTTTGGATCGGCCGCAAGATAATAGACGTTTAATTCCAACGCGTCTGCACCCGCATCCTGGATATTGCGTGCGTAGCGAACCCAGCCACCTTTTGAGATACCGTTCAGACTGCCGATAATTGGGATATTGACCGCTTGCTTTACCTGGCTTAGGTGATTCAAGTATCTATCTGGACCCATGCTGTATGTACCTGTATCGGGTAGATAGGTCAACGCTTCGGCAAAGGATTCAGAGCCGCGGGTCAGGTAGTGATCCAGTTCAAGGCTATCGTGAATGATCTGTTCTTCGAACAGGGAGTACATCACTACCGCTGCAATGCCAGCCTCTTCCATAGCTCGGACATGTTCCACTTTTTTTGAAAGGGGAGAGGCGGAGGCAACTAGTGGGTTCTTGAGTTTCAAACCTAAATAAGAAGTGATGAGGTCAGGCATATTAGCCTCCTATTTCTCGTTCCCTTTGCGTTCGTCATATTGAATAGCTGCCAACTGGGAATAGTACCGCCAGCGTGCCTCAGCATCTCGCTGGGCGAGTTTCATTAGCTCCTCAGCGTGGTGCTCGTCAGCTTGTACCAACATACGATAGCGGGTTTCGTTATAGGCATATTCCTTGACGGGTATAGATGGCTCTTTAGAATCTAAAACGAAAGGATTCTTTCCTTCGAAGCTTAAACGCGGATCATACCGGAATAAAGGCCACAAACCAGAATTGACAGCCAATTTTTGTTGTTCCAGCCCCCTGCTCATATCATAACCATGACTGATACAGTGACTATATGCGATAATCAGAGAAGGACCATTATAAGATTCGGCTTCAAGAAACACCTTGAGAGTATGAGCATCATTGGCGCCCATTGCTACCCGAGCCACATAAATGTAACCATATACCATGGCTATCAGACCCAGGTCTTTTTTAGGTAAACCTTTGCCACTCATGGCGAACTTGGCGACTGCCGCCCGCGGCGTAGATTTGGATGCCTGACCACCTGTATTGGAATAGACCTCTGTATCCAGAACGAGAATATTCACATCCCGACCTGTAGCCATGACGTGGTCAAGGCCACCGTAGCCGATGTCGTATGCCCAACCGTCACCACCGATAATCCAGACACTTTTCTTGACAAGGCTGTCAATAAGGCTGACCAGGTCTTTGGTTCGTGGATCAATGCTCTTGCCCAATTTCTCTTTTATTTTGGATACACGTTCACGCTGCTCTTTTATATCGGTTTCGGTGGTTTGATCGGCGTTAAGCAAACCCTCAACCAGGTCCTTGCCGAGCTCTTTTTCGAATTGTGGCAGCAGTTCACGTGCATATTCTGCGTGCTTATCCAGTGTCAGACGCATCCCCAGACCAAACTCAGCATTATCCTCGAAAAGTGAGTTGGACCAGGCCGGACCACGACCATCGATATTTACAGCATAGGGAGTGGTAGGCAGATTACCTCCATAGATCGAAGAGCAACCGGTCGCATTTGCGATGAGTGCACGATCACCAAACAGTTGTGAGACCAATTTTACGTAGGGTGTTTCACCACAGCCGGCGCAGGCACCAGAGAATTCAAACAGAGGTTGTAGAAGTTGTGAGTTTTTAATGGTGCCGGGATTGACCAGTGCACGGTCCACATCCGGCAGGGAAAGGAAGAAATCCCAATTCAGGCTTTCAGATTCACGCAGTGGTGGTTGAGGGGCCATATTAAGTGCCTTACGACCGACTTGGCTCTTGTCCTTTACAGGACAAGCAACAACACACAATGTACACCCTGTACAATCTTCCGGAGATATTTGGACTGTATAACTCATGCCTTCAGAAAACTCCTTGAATTTGGAGGGCATGGATTTGAAGGTTGAGGGAGCATTTTTCAGTGTTGCTGATTCATAGACCTTATGGCGGATAACGGCATGTGGGCAAACAAATATACATTTACCGCACTGGATACAAAGATCGGGTTCCCATACGGGAATATCCAAAGCCAGGTTCCGTTTCTCCCATTTGGTAGTTGCCGTAGGGTAGGTACCATCCACCGGAAGGGCGCTGACTGGAATATTATCTCCTTCATATGCGATCATCGGACCGAGCACATCATGGACAAAATCGGGGGCTTCTGCCGGGACAGGCTCACGACGGTTAATCTTGCTGGAGACAATAGAGGGGTATTTCACCTCATGCAGGTTGGCAAGTGTTTGGTCTACTGCCAGATAGTTTTTCTGGACTACCGCTTCACCGCGTTTGCCATAGGTCTTCTCAATGGCGCGTTTGATCTCAATGATGGCTGCTTCGCGCGGGAGTACCCCGCTAATAGCAAAAAAGCAGGTCTGCATGACGGTGTTTATCCTGTTACCCATGCCCGCCTTCTCAGCAACATCATAAGCGTTGATCACATAGAATTTTAATTTCTTGGAAATTATGGATTCCTGGTCCTGGCGCGGCAGTGAATCCCACACATCATCTACTGAAACGAGACTGTTTAGGAGAAAGACAGCTTCCGGTGCGGCATACTTGAGCATATCGTATCGTTCAAGGAAGGTGAACTGGTGACAGGCAACGAAGGTGGCAGTGTTGGGTGTAACCAGATATGGTGCCTGAATCGACTTGGGACCAAAGCGCAGATGCGAGATGGTCATCTGCCCCGCTTTCTTCGAATCATATACGAAGTAACCCTGGGCGTAGTTATTTGTCTCTTCGCCGATGATCTTGATCGAGTTCTTGTTTGCTCCAACCGTTCCATCCGAGCCGAGGCCGAAGAAGACACAGCGAACCGTCTCCGGGTGTTCAACAGAGAATGCCGGGTCAAAATCAAGGCTGGTATTCGATACGTCATCCCGAATACCTATCGTGAAGTGGTTTTTGGGCTGGGGTTTCCCCAGTTCATCGAACACGCCTTTGACCATGGCGGGTGAGAACTCCTTTGAGGACAGCCCGTAACGTCCGCCGATAACCTTCGCATGGTGCCCGCTCTCAACAAGGGCGTTGACAACATCGAGGTAAAGCGGCTCTCCGGCTGCGCCGGGTTCCTTCGTGCGGTCGAGAGTAGCGATTGTTTTCACAGTCTTAGGCAAGGCTGCAACTAAATGATCGATGGAGAACGGGCGATACAGGCGGACGCGGATCACGCCGACCTTTTCACCTCGTTCAGTCAGGTACTTGACTGTCGCCTCGACGGTTTCTCCTCCCGATCCCATGATAATGATGATACGCTCAGCCTCGGGGTGCCCGCTGTAATCAAAAAGATGATATTGGCGACCTGTCAATTTGTGAAATTTGTCCATGACCTCCTGGACAATACCCGGACAGACCTGGTAATACGGGTTCACTGTCTCGCGCGCCTGGAAATAGACATCCGGGTTTTGAGCCGTACCGCGGATTACCGGGTGATCCGGCGAGAGGGCACGGGCGCGGTGAGCAAGAATCAGGTCTTCATCGACCATCACCCGCAGGTCTTCATCGGATAAATATTCGATCTTGGAGACTTCATGCGAAGTGCGGAAGCCATCGAAGAAATGCAGGAAAGGAACACGTGTTCTCAACGTAGCTGCTGTAGCGATCAGGGAAAAATCGTGGGTTTCCTGCACAGACCCTGAGGCAAGCATTGCCCAACCGGTCTGGCGGACAGCCATCGCGTCCGAATGATCTCCAAAGATCGAAAGCGCTTGTGCAGCGATGGAACGCGCAGCTACATGGAAGACTGTGGAGGTAAGCTCACCTGCGATCTTGTACATATTTGGGATCATCAGGAGCAAACCCTGTGAAGCTGTGAAGGTCGTAGTCAAAGCACCGGTCTGAAGAGCACCATGAACGGCACCAGCCGCACCCCCCTCAGATTGCATCTCGATCACCGAAGGGACTGTGCCCCAGAGATTGGGGACCTTTTTTGCGGACCATTCATCCGCGAACTCACCCATCGGTGAAGATGGTGTGATAGGATATATTGCAATTACCTCACTTAGCCGGTATGCAACAGAGGTTGTCGCCTCGTTCCCATCAATGGTTACTATTTGTCGTTTCATTTCTGTTTGACTCCTTTAGGAAGCACAGATCATGGCTGATCTGATATTTTTCTATGGATTTAAGCATAACTCAGTCTCTTCGCTGATGCCAGGCTGTATGCCCCACGCAAGTTTATTCCCCCTTGAGATGTTTTGAAAGTAATATATTACCTATAATAACCTGTGACTTGTCATATTTCGGACAAGATTAGGTGACTTTAGGGTGTGACTTTCAGGCAACC
>Ga0315274_10001787_pt1 | contig 32957 bp, 31 predicted proteins | sample YL17G02_20_MG_FD_203700 | JGI IMG/M metagenome (GOLD analysis project Ga0315274, IMG submission 203700) | Sediment microbial communities from Yellowstone Lake, YNP, Wyoming, USA - YL17G02_20 | ecosystem: Environmental > Aquatic > Freshwater > Lake > Sediment | place: USA: Wyoming | collected...
GGCCCTCACCCACAACCATCCCGCGCTTCTTCGCCACAAAAGTCCCGTACGAATACGAAACTATTCCTAATTTTCTTATTAAACAAACTTTGAAATAGGCGTCTCAAAAAACTCCTTTAAATCCATTCCTGATGGACCAATAACCAGCGTCCTTGTGCGAGGATAACGTTTCTTAAATTCCTGTAATCCTAAGGCATCCATACGTTTCTGTCCGCTTTTAACCTCAATAGCAGTAACGCGATTGCCTTTACGTAAAACAAAATCAACTTCATTATTGCCATCACGCCAATAATACACCTCTATACCTTCGCTGATTCCTCTATTAACCAGATGCGCTCCTACTGCTACTTCAACTAACCTACCCCAGCTAACGGGGTCGTTTTTCCATTCTTTTAATGTGCGATTAGAAAGCGCAGTCCAGAGGCCGGTATTTAAGGGAAGCCATTTGGGACTGGAATTCCTCAGCCGAAGCGTATTTCCCGACCATTTTGAGAGACCGCGGATAAGAAATGCCCCTTCCAGAAGTTTTTGATAATGAGCAATAGTCACAGTATTGCCTACATCTTGCAACTGCCCCAATATTTTCTGATAGGACAAAACCTGCCCCCCATACTCGCATGCCAAGACGAATAACTGGCGTAATAGAACCGGTTTCTCCACGCGATTTAAAAGAAGGACATCTTTAGAAAGAGCAGTTTCAATCAATGAGTCACAAATATATTGTCTCCAGCGATGTTCATCGTTGCCAAAGGCAGCCGAAGCCGGATAGCCCCCGTAGTAGATATATTTTTCTAATGGCCACCCAAAACCATCCCGCATCTCTATCCAAGACCAGTGAGGAAACCTTATTAGCTCAAAACGCCCAGCCAGGCTTTCGTTAAGTCCCTTTTGAATTAAAAGAGATGATGACCCCAGGAGCACCACATGGATAGTATTCCTCAATCTTTGGTCCTCATCCCATAAGCGCTTGACCTCATTAGACCAATGCGCTATCTTTTGAACTTCATCCAAAACCAACACCGCCGCAGAAAAACGCCCAATTTTCATCCGCGCCAATTCCCATTGCCGGACTATCCATTGGGTATCCGGAGGAGCCGGTAAATCTGCTGCCGCATAATGCGCAGGTATTTTTATTTCCTTAAGCACCTGCTGAATCGCAGTAGTCTTACCTACCTGCCGCGGACCTAAAATTACCTGAATAAAGCGCTTTTTATCTTTTAGGCGCTTAGCAATGGTTTCTGTCATTGCGCGTTTATACATACTGGCTCCTTTATTATATTTTACTCACACTACTGAGTAATTTTACTCAATATTAATCCTAACGTCAAGTGAAATATTTAATAATAACACAATGCTCAGCACTATTGTCTTCACCTAAACTGTTCCCTTCGACTCGGCTTCGCCTCGCTCAGGACTAAAAAGAGCCCTCATCCCTCGACTCGCTTCGCTCGCTCGGGACTCCCTTCGGTCGCTTTGGAACGGGTGAGATAAATGATTGACCAGATAAAATAAATAATCAATGAAAATAAAATAATACGGAATAATAATGCCTCAATTTCCATTGTTGCATTAGGTACAATTCGGATATCAGGAATCAAATATAAAAATATTAACAACAATATGCCAAAAACCGCAATAACGATATTTGATACAATCCATTGCCTTTGTAATTTATGCAGGCATATCCCAGAGATTATTACATAAATTGGAGCAATAAAGAACAGTGTATCAAATATTAAGCTTATTAAATCCATCGATTGATATTTAAAAAATGCAAAAATATCATAATTAGCATAGGACCCATTAATAAAGCACCATAGACGCCAATGAGTGTATTCGTGATTGCAATTATCAAGATACCTTTCGACCTTCTCTCCCCCATCATTTATCCTTTTTTGCTCAACCTTTTCTCCACCTATGAGGTGGAATGAGGTTACATATTTTTTGCGGGTGACGTGACGAAGCACGATTCGGGCGAAACCGCATGGCGAGGGGTGACGCGACTGATTCCGAGGAGCGTGATGCGACAAGGAACAGTCGCGGCAGGACCCCGAGCCCGTGCAGAACCCGCAAAAAAATCATAACGGTATCCCTAAATCTCTCACTACTACTCTACCGCAATATTTCGGCCCATCACCTAAAACCATCCCGCGTTTCTTAGCCACAAAAGTAACCGTTTTATCCGCCTTCACGCAACAGCCTAAAACCTTACCCGTGGTTGCATCTAAACCCGAGGGTATATCCACAGATAAAATATATGCCTTGGATAAATTGATTATTCCGATTAAATCCCGAAAAATACCTCTTACCTCACCCGCTAACCCTACTCCCAAAAACGCATCAATAATTAATGTATATTTAGAAATTTTATTTTTAATCAAATCTAAATTTTCTTCTCCGACTTCAATTACTTTTTGTTTTAACTTTAGAAGGATCTCTAAATTAACTCTGGCCTCATTTTCTACATCTTTAATTCTGCCCGCTAAAAAGATATCCGGCCTTAGGCCATAACTCAAAAGATGTCTTGCCGCCACAAATCCATCTCCACCATTATTTCCCTTGCCACAGAAAGTGGCACACCGAAGCATCATTTTGCGTCGGGTGTTGCCACAAAAAATAGCTAATGATTTATTATCAAGCAGCAAATCTAGCGCTTCTTCGGCAACTTGCCTTCCGGCATTCTCCATCAACACAAGTGTAGAGATACCCAATTTATCTTTTGCTTTAGTATCAATGTCTTTGGCGGTTTTAGCCGTAAGGAGTTTAGTTTTTTTGGGCATCAGGTTCCGCTGGTTTTTCTGCGGGGCTAAGCGACTTAAATACCTCTGCGGCAATAAATTCCTTGGCAGAAGTACTCGGCGAAGACACCTCAACTTGGGTATTATTTGCATCTATTTCTTTAAAGAAGACGCCTACAGGAGTGGTATCCAGTTCAGAAACGTAAAACGCAATCATTTTCTTTTTTGCATCTTGGGCATAAACATACGTCCCCATACGGGCTAGAATATTTTTAGTTTCTTTATAACAAGTATTATAGTCGTAATTAAAGGCCTTGGTGAGCGCTTCTTTCCTGCCATTTTCTAATGCCTTTGTGGAGATACCGGCAAATCCCTTTGCGCCGTTAATTATCGTCGCACAACCGATTAAATTAGCAAATAGCAAATAGCAAATAGCAAATAAAATTTTTCTCTTTGAACTTTGAACTTTTCCCGCCAATTGCTTAATACCGGGCGGGATCCCGCTTTTGCGGGAGAACTTTGAACTTTCCATCTCTCCTCCTTGACACCTATATACGCCCCGCCAAAGGCGGGGCATTCAGTGTACCTTGCCTTATCGGAATGGCAAGTACGCACTTACTGTGCGAAATCCCGACGAATACGCCAAAATTACGAAATCCTCGAAGAGGACGGAATGGAATTTTGGCGTAGCTTATGAGTCGGGATAAATCTCCTTACTCATTCACAACTTGCCAGATCTTGCCTAAATTCCGCCGGGCCTCTTCCTCGCCTCTTTTGACAAATTCAGCCGCCCGATGCAACTCTAACCAGTATAAACCCGAAGTATCCGGATGCAATACCACATCTGCCAATTGCGCCTCCTTCTGCGCCAGTTCAGACTGCATTATCTCAATGCTACCAAATATTATATCAAGTATGTTTGTCTTAAACTTATCTCTAAAATATTGCTTTAAACTAAACCATTTTTTCTTGGGAGCTGTTTTTTCGGTTAAATCTATCCCTTCCTTTATTTTCTCATATTGCCTAAGTATGTCTTCGCGGGAAGGCGTAACATTAACCGCAATAATCTTCCTTAACCCCATTTTAAATAGGGCTTCGGTGGGCAGAGGATTAATTACCCCCCCATCTAAGAGTATTTCCTCTTTAGATTTAAATGGCGTAAATATCCCGGGCATCGCACAACTGGCCATTAGCGCATCCACCAGCAGGCCATTATCTAAAACCCTAGATTCTTTCTTTCTTAAGTCACTGGCGACAATCTTTAAAGGAAGCCTTACATCATGGAAGGTCTTGTTACCTAAATATCTTTTTAAGAAACTATGGAGCTTGTTTCCTTTGATAAACCCTAGCCAGGGAAAGGTCAAATCTACTATGCTCCAGATATATTTTGGCTCTTTAAATTCTTTAGCAATCTGGAGTATCTCCTGACTTGACCTACCAGTAGCCCAGAGACTGGCAATGAGTGCGCCCGTACTTGAACCAGAGATAACATCAATGGGGATCTTTTCTTCTTCAATTACCTTCAATACTCCGATATGGCAGAAACCATAAGCCACGCCTACTCCTAAAGCCAAACCCACCAGACGATCACCCACAGCCCGAGAGATCCTTCTGACTACTCGGGCATATTCACTAGTAGGTGTATCCAAAACTAATCTATCTGAGGCAGAAAATTCTATCTTAGGTAAAGTAGCAGATACATCATGTTTTAATAAGTCGATACTTTGTTCAGAAGTAAGCTTGGAGAATTTATACTCATTGATAATAACTTTTATTTTGGATTCCTGGAAATGAAACTCTGTCTTTAGCCGTTCAATGAGATTACGTGTCTTCGCCAAATCTATAGGTTCTGGGCTAGTGAGAAGCTGAATCAAATCTGATTGATTCAGCATCTCAAAAATATGCCTGTCCATATAAGAAGGCAAATCCAAAATGATATAGTGGTAATCATTAACTAAGAGACTCAAAATATTTACCAGCTTCTTTATGCAAGAATCGTCTTCGGGCTTATAAGAAAGACAGAGCAAATCTATGTTGAATTTATCTTTAGAAAGAAAATTCTCTATTATCCCTCGCATATCCATGTGGCGGGTTAAATCTAGGATTTGATAATCACCTTGGACCTCTAATTTATGCGGCAGGCTATGTATTTTATCTTGGGGAACAATATCTAATACCACTACAGATTTATGGGTTTCCTGGCTAAGGCTTAAAGCCAAATTAAGTGCGTAGATAGTCTTACCGGCTTGAGAATGGGAACTAAACACAGAAATAACCGTGCTCTCAAAAATGGTCTTCTGATGGATATCTTTACGCTTGAGTCTGCGGGATAAGGTTTGACTTAAATCAATGGCTAAACGGGGAATCTTGTCTAAGGTAAAATTAAAGTCCTCTTTCTTGATGGTTAAAATCAGGCAGTCGTTTATGGCTCTGGCAGTTACAGAGTGAGACTCGCCAGTTAAAAGTGAAATAATCCCAAAGTATTTTCCGCGATGCAGATATTCTAAGGTGACCTCATTGCCATTCGGGTCACGCGTGTAGATTACCACCCTGCCTAAGATAATGCAGTAAAAGGCATCCGCGGGCGTGCCTTCCTGATAAATAATTTGGCCCTTCTGGTACTCTACAAAAATACTTCTTTCTTTAATTAAATTTTGCTCATCATTAGAGAGGATTGTAAACAAAGGTATTTCTTGTAATATTGAGTCTTTATTTATCGGTTCCATTAATCTAGCCTGCCGTTCTTACAAACTAAAGCAAATTTTTTTGCACTCTCCCTAATCGTTCGTTGATAAGTAGAATAGTCTAGCTCGATAAGGCCAAAACGCGGGCTAAACCCCTTATCCCACTCAAAATTATCCAAGAGAGACCAATAGACATAGCCCAAAACATTTACGCCTTTTTCCATTGCCTGGTGAATATTTTTTAAGTGCTCGTATATAAAATTCCATCTCATATTATCATCTTCGGTACAAATACCGTTCTCTAAAATACATATAGGCAGATTATATTTCTTCAACCTGAGAAGTAAATTATATAAACCTTCGGGGTATATATCCCAACCCAAGGAATTTTTTTGCAGATTACTATGTCCTTTATTGCAGGTATCTAAAAGCAGGCTCCTAATATTGTAATTTTCTATATCAATCAGGTTGCGGGTATAATAATTAATGCCTATAAAGTCCAAGGCCTTAGCTTGGATTAATCTCTCAATAACCTCAAAATTAAATTGCCTATCTCTCAAATAAGTAGCAATTTTATTCCTTAAACTTAAACTACAGGGAACAAAAACCATTGCATTCTTGGCAATACTTACAGATGGCGAAGCAAGATTGTTTTTTTTATAAATTCCATGTATAATTTTATAACTCTTTATATGAGTCAGGATAAGATTTTCTTTAACCTTTGCGGCTTTAAAAAAGGAGTTTTCCTGTGGTGGCCATTTGCCTAACAAATATGCATGATGCACATAAACCATAGGTTCATTTATGGTTACCCAGTATTTTACCTGATCGCATAGAGGCTCAACAATCCTTTCTACATAGCGTAAAAAATAATCTACGGCCTTCTTATTTAGCCAACCACCTAATTTAGCAAGCCATAAAGGATTAGTAAAATGATGCAGGGTAACTAAGGGCTCAATTCCGCGTTCTTTTAAGGAAAGTATGACATCGATATAGTGGTCGATTTCTTTTGCGGAGAATTTATTCTCTTCGGGTTCAATGCGGCTCCATTCAATAGATAAACGGTGACAATTGTGATTAAGAAGTTTGGCCAAATCAAAATCTGCTTTATAAAGCTGGTAATGACGAGCAGCTTCTCCTGAAACTTCTTTTAAGCCCACTCTTCTTTCCCACTCCCACCAGTCGCTATTTAAATTATTGCCTTCCACCTGGTAGGCAGAGGTAGCCGCACCCCAGAGAAAATTGCGTGGAAATTGTAACATAGTTATTTATTATACCATCTTAAAATAAAAAATCCCAACAAAAATACGTTGGGATTGTTAATCTAAATAAAAGGGCCGATAAAGGAATCGGCTCAATTCTTCCATCACCATCCTTCGGCAACCCAGCCACCATATTGCCTCTACCTGCCTCACTCTCCTACCCCCATTGTATGGCAGAATACGGCTTGGTAAGACAACTTAGGTCTGTGGCTTTGCGTCCCCACCTTTCGATGCACGCCATACTTCTTGGCGCGTCCGCCATGATTTATGGCGGAGGTTTACCTTTATCGGCTATAATAAAGTATACAACAAAATCACCTATTTTTCAAGGTTAGCTATCTTTTTTTATGCTATCTTTTTTTACTCGTTGTTTTAGCCGGGGCCACGGATACGGGATTTAAATATTTACTTAATAGGCCCCAGGTCTGGAGACCTACCTTGCCATCGGCTTTCAATCCATTTGCCTTCTGAAAATCCTCGATTGCCTTTTTAGTCAATGGACCAATCTTACCGTCAACAAGAGCGGCATAGTAACCAGCATTCTTTAATGCCGCCTGGATTTCCCTGGCTGTAGGCCTATAAGGCCCGGCAGGTGGCAAGGGTTTTAATTCTACTTGAGAAACAGGTGTGCCTTGGGCTTCTTCAATTTTAGGCTCAAGGACATTGGCTTCCGGTTGAACTCCTGCCGTGGTGTTAAGGGCGCTTAATGCCTCCATTGATAAAGGTTCCTGCATCTCTGCCAGAGGCTCCTGCTTCTTACCGCAACCAGTTAAATAAATAACCGCCCCAAACATTAAAATTATAAATACAAATTTTTTCATTATTCTTTTCACCTCCTTAAATGAGCAGACAACTTACGGAGCAATATTTTACGTTTGGCGACGTAAGTTGTAGTCCGCCATACTTTGTGGCGGACGTCTGCGAATTTACCAAACCAATTCAAAAAATAAAATGGAACTTTTACTATATGCCCTTTATTTTCGCTAAATTCTAAATTATTGTATCTTTATTAAAAAGAACACAGGGAATCAATAAACACGCGAATCTTTTTTATAATATCCTTTTTCTTATTTCTTAATACATTACTTAGGCCTTCACCGTAAGAAGCATCCTCTATCTGTATCCCTGCTACATATATCTTTGTCTTAACCCCTGACTTCTTCGCCAGATCAAATATATTCTTGAGATTAAATGAATGCGTGGAGGTAAAAGCAATATCTAAATTATAATCAATATCAGTTAGTGTAAATATTTTAACCTCTCCCGCAGCTAAGCCGGCATTAATACCATCGATAAGCAAAACCCTAGCGTAATTTCTTATCTGATTTATCAAATCAAGGCTTGCGCTACCGAAATTAAAATAATCTATTCTCTGCCGCTTATAAAATTTAAGGAGAAATTCCAGAACTACTATTCCTATCCCATCATCTCTCCTTAAAGTATTACCAATTCCAATTACCGCTATTTTTTTAGCTAGCAAAGTAAACTATATCCTAAGATTCCGCAGCACATTGCTACGGAATCAAATAAAGTTTTCATTAATGAAAACTTTATTTGACAAATTTTACATCCAATATATGAGTGGCGCAAGATATGCAAGGATCATATGACCTGGCCAACATCTCCAAATCCAGAGTAATCCCTTCTTGTGTTTTCTTACCCAGCAGCTCTGGAACTAACTTGCGCATATCCGCCTCTAAATTTCCGATATTCTGATTTGTGGGTATGACACAGTTTGCTTGGGTGATCAGGCCTTTCTCATCTATGGAATATTCGTGGAATAAAGAACCACGGGGGACTTCTACGCAACCTATGCCGGTATTGGGTTTATATTTAATTTTCCCGATTTCTGTGCTTTTTGGCCAAGAGGATACCACAACCTTATTCTCATTGAGATTGTCTTTTAAGATTTTTTCCATTATCTTAATAGATTCCTCAAGACAATGTACCCATTCTACTAACTGGGCAGCGGTATTCAGATACGGATTATGACACGGTGCCTTCAGACCTAACTCCTGGGCAGCTAATTTTGCTTTCTTGTTAAGTTTATCCGCATTATTGTTGAATCTGGAGAGTGCGCCTACCGCATAAGGTAAACCATTTATCGTGGCTATTTTTGCCCGGGAATAATCAACTACAGTTTCTGTAAAAAGTTTCTTATAATCACTGACTTTTGTTTTTTGTTTACCATTTACCACTAAATCTCCCTCGTACATCGCATATTCATCATCACAGGTAAGCGACATATACTGGGTTGGCCTCTGGAATTCAGGAAATTTAAGTTTCTTCACTAAACTTAGCGTTGCTTCGCCGTCTTTACGCGACTGAAGCATCAGTTGGTATAATTTTTCTAATCCTTCCTTTGAAGGTAGTTGCGTCAATCCTCCGATGACATAACTAATGGGATGAATATGACGACCTGCCAAAACCTCACCGGCATAATCGCTCATTCTTTTCATCCTCAAGGCCATATCAATCACAGGCCTATGCGTCTTAACTAGAGGCATAATGCTTTTTACGCCTAAAAGATCTGGTGCAACTAAAATATAAATATGCAGGATATGGCTATCTAACTGTTCGGTATATAAAAGCAGTTTTCTTAAGCTTACGGTTTCGTCAGAAGGTTTGATACCTAAGGCGTCTTCACCTGCCTTGATACTGGCTAAGCTGTGGCCGCAGGCACATATACCGCAGATTCGACTGGTCAAATGCTGGGCCTCCCAGATAGACCTGCCCACCAACATAGACTCAAAAAAACGCGGAGACTCGATAACCTGGAATTCGCATTTAGTCAGTTTTCCTTCTTTGACATCTACGACAATATTGCCGTGTCCTTCCACGCGCGTCAAATAATGGACGTCAACCTTTACATTTTTAGAATCTATCTTATTTGAACTCTTGGTCATATTTTTCTCCCATGGAATCATTGTAGAGAGTAAAACGTTGCAATACCTCTTCTAACTTTAGTCCATATTTTAATAAAATATCTTTTTGAGCATTTGCTGCGGGATTGTCTACCAAACCCCGACACGCATAACATCTATTACCGTTATTAATACACCAGGAATTACAACCGGCCCTTGTCACAGGCCCCATGCACTCCTGGTCCTTCTCGTAATGGCAGACATTCTCATTCATCTTACATTCTACGCAGACCGCATAATTAGGCAAAACATAAGGCTTGCCCATCAAAAGACATTTAATAACGATGAGCACTTCCGGGATATATACCGGGCAACCATGGATAAAGTAATCAACTTTGACTACCCTATGCACAGGCATGGTGGCAATGGTATTTATTGTATCTTGCTTTTGACCATAGACCCTCTCTTTAGCCACCTCTAAGGGCGTGCGATTTTTAATACCATTTACGCCACCGATAGTAGCACAGGCGCCCAAGGCAATTAACACCTTTGCCTTTTCTCTAATCTTTTTTATCCGCATTACATCTCTATCGGTAGTAATGCTTCCTTCTATAAAGGCTATATCGTAGTCCTGTCCCTCTTCGGACATAATCTCGCGGAAATTTACGATATCCACAAACTGGGTTATTTCAAGGAGAGTTGAACCCATATTCGCAAACTGTAGTTGGCAACCCTCGCAATCTGTAAAATCAAAAAAGGCCGCCCTTGGCTTAGCCCTTCGACGCGCTTGAGGGCTAGGCTGCTTTTTCATGACATTCTCCTTTAAAATTCCTTAATTGAGCGTAATTAAAAACAGGTCCGGATTGACAGACATAAACGCCTTCTATTTGGCAATGGCCACATTTACCCAATCCGCAGCGCATCCTTCTTTCCAGTGAAACAATAATTTGATGGTCAGGAATATTCTTCTTCAGAAGTTCTGCAATGACAAATCTATACATTATCGGAGGGCCCACCACCACGGCATAAGTCCTGGCCGGATTAATGTCCACGCCCGGAATTAAGGAAGTAATCAACCCTACGTTTCCATGCCAATCTGCATCAGCTCTGTCTACCGTACAATTGATCTTGATTTCAGATCTTTTCATCCATTCTTCAGTTTCGCCTTTGAATAATAGCTCTGCGGGAGTCTTGCAGCCAACAAGTATCTGTACGTGGCCAAAATCATTTTTATTGTAGGTGATGTATCTAATTAATGAACGAAGCGGAACTATACCCAATCCCCCGGCAACTATAAGTATATCGTATCCAAACATATTATCTATAGGAAAACCCTTGCCAAATGGTCCGCGGATGCCCACGATATCGCCCTTGCCTAACTTATGCAACCTATCGGTAAAAACCCCCACATTCCTTACGGTCAGGTCAAAATATCCCTTATCCGTCGGCGAAGAACAAATCGATATAGGGGCTTCAGTAAACCCAAATATAGAAACCATCACGAACTGGCCTGGCTCATGATGTAGATTGATTTTACCCTCAAGCTCAATGCGGAAAAACTTCTCTTTTTCCGTAAGCATGCGTGTCTCTATAATTTTACCTCTCATCGGCTTATAAGGAGAAGTCTTCATTTTTTCTAAAAGTATTTCGCGGTCAATCATTTTGAATCCCCTCCTTCCGCAATTAGAGAATTCACAGTCTCCACAAGACTAATTTCGGCCATGCAAGTTCTAGTGCATCTCCCGCATCCCGTACAAAAATAGCGGTTAAATTTATCCACCGGATACTTAAATTTTCGGTAATAACGGTGCCTTTGTCGGCCATCACGGCCCTTACGGAAGTCTTCGCCTCCAGCCACCTTCGCAAAGTCATCCATCTGACAAGAATTCCAGATGCGGTAACGCATTCCTTTATTCAAAGATGTCTCCATCTCATCGGTTATGTCGAAACAATAGCAGGTGGGACATACGCTAGTGCAATTGCCACAGGCTACACAGCGCTTTCCCACATCCTCCCAAATCCCTGAAGTAAAACGTTTTTCAAAAACCTCATAAACTTTAGTTAAAGAAACATTAAACTCCTCTTTAAATACTTTTTTCTTGGCCTCTCTTACGCGCTCAAGGAAAACCATATCTAAATCATTTGCCTCTTTAATGTAAGACAAGCCATGGATGAGCCTTTCTCCTTTTTCAGAATTGATATGCAAAATAAATTTCTCACCGATGTCCACCAACATTAAATCATATCCACCGCGAGGCATGTGATTGCCCATAGAGGCACAATTAGCATACTTATCGCAATACTCCAGACACTCGATGCCAATAATAATCATTTTCTCTTTTCGGTTCAGGTAATTTGGGTCCTCGGGCGCCTCCCTGAAGACCACATCCATACATTGGATACCGGCAATATCGCAGGTATGTACGGCAAAAAGAATAAACTCCTCAAATTCCTTTATCGCCCTTGCGGTCTTAAAGGGTTTAACCTTGAATTTAAACAATTTTTCTTTTTGAGGGAAGTAATATTTTTTGGGAGGCAGTATCGTGGGGATATATTTTAGCGCAATCTCACTGATATCTTTAACTGGTCGAAAAATAAAAAGGTTTTCTTTTTTCTTGGGGGCATAGAGCTTGGCTCTTTTGCTTAAATACCCCAACCAAATATTTAAGTCTTCTTTTTTTATCGTTGCGTATTTCATCTGTCTAGCCTCCGAAAACCGTTAGCTTATAAAGAATCTATTCAAAATCTAACCGCGTAATTTCTAATTCTGGGCCATAGGGAACTTTCCTAATTTCCATCTGGAGGGCTCCCCATTTTGTGCCGGCTGATTTTCTTTCGTAATGTTCTTTAAAATGCTCTGCGCTTATACCACCAAATTCAGAGAGCGAGATGTAAATCTTTTTAATTTTCTTGGAAGACGTCTTCTCTTCTCTGTTAAGATATTCAAATATGCGTCCTAAAATATGTGATTCATGCATTGGATTTTAATAAAATGGTGGGTTTTACTCTACTAAGCTGCCGTGCCAGGCCCTACTTGCATCCTTACAAAGTTAGCGATGGTGCGCCGATCAGCCTCAGATATATCGGTAAAACAAATTCCTAAACGACATTCCCCGCGTTCTGACCACATGCTATAACGGACTTCCCCGTTTACTTCAATTTGTTTAATACGCTCTGTATCGCTGATAGCGTTCTCGTTGATTAAAATAAACTTCATGGCAAGCGAGGTTGCAAAGGGAATGTTATAATTTGTCAATAAGGCCATGCCATTTTCACTTAAATTAGACATCACCGCATGAACTTCGGTATCCCCAATCATCATACGCGTCTGCAAAGGGTAACTTATCTTATAAATGACGATAAAATTTGCCTTCACTCGTTTAAATTTTCTTCTCTCCAGACCAGAATATTTATTAGCCATAATTTTAACCCTCCTTGCCGTTATGAATAAATTCTACTACTTAATGGGCAAGTTGTCCAGTGATAAAAGTCACCCCTATCCGCCAGTTACAGGGTATCCGTTGAACCAGAGACCAGAGACCGGATATCCGGTTAACCGGTTAACCCGCAAGCCTTTGGCGCACTAAGTCACTAACTATCTTGCCTTCTGCCCTACCTGTAACTTTAGCAGTTACCTCTTTCATCACCTTACCCATATCTTTCATTCCCTGGGCACCGGTTGAGGCAGTTGCTTCTTCAATTATTTTTTTAATCTCCTCTACGCTGAGCCCTGGAGGTAAGTATGACTTTAAGATTTCTAATTCCTTGCTTTCTTTATCTACTAAGTCCTGACGGTTGCCTTGCTTAAACTGCTCAATAGATTCCTGATGTGCCTTTATCTGTTTTCTGATCGCTATTATAACTTCATTGTCATCAAGGCTCTTTTTTTTCTTGGCAGTTGCCATATTGATCATCTCTGCGCGTAAGAAACTTAAGACCGAACTCTTTAATGTATCCCTATTCTTCATCGCTTCTTTATAATCATTCAAGATTTTTTCTTCTAACATAGAACCTCCTTAAATGAGCAGATAACTTACGGAGCGCTCGCCGCTATTGCGACTCGCAGCGACGTAAATTATAGTCCGCCGTAGGCGGACGTCTGCGAATTTATCCCGAAGCCTATCCCGAAAATATCGCAGAGATTTTCGGGATGATTAGGCGAGGGATACGTATTGTCAACCCTATCCCGCCTCATAAGCTGCGCTAAAATTCTGTTCCACAATTTTAGCGCATTCGGCGGGATAAGTTCGGGCATACAACTTACGTCATTTCATTCCGTAAGTTGTGCCCTCACTTAAAATAGAACGCACTTTCTAAATTTAGCTAACCGCTGTTCTAAATCTTTCCGCGTAAGATACGCTGTTTTATTCACACCAAAATCCTCTATATTAAACGAGGCGGCAATTGTTCCATAGGCAATTGCCTTTTTAATACTGGCCTCATTTATTCTCTTTACCCGCGTTAGGTAACCCATAAACCCACCGGCAAAGGTATCACCAGCACCGGTGGGGTCAATTACTTTAGCCGTCGGATAAGCAGGGATAGAAAAAATAGACCCCGCTCCTCTCGCGCGGGGCGGGGTAAACTTATCACTAAGAAATAAAACTCCGTGTTCTCCCTTTTTAATTAAAATCATCTGCGGCCCTAATGCACGTAAATACTGGGCTGCTTTCACCAAATTACTTTCACCCGACAGACTCCGCGCCTCCTGATCATTAGCCACATAGATATTAACCTTTTTTAATAGATGAAGCAGCGCCTTTTGCTTATGATTTATCCAATAATTCATACTGTCTAAACCTACAAGAGTAGGCGTGTGCATACGTTTCAATAGATGTTTTTGTATATCGGGATCAACATTAGCTAAGAATATATGCTTTATCTTTTTCTGCTCTTGGGAAACAACCGGCCTAAAGGTAGAAAGTACGCCTAATTCGGTATTTAAGGTAAGGGCGGTGTTCAGATCTCCCTTGTATTCACCTTCCCATTTAAAAGTTTTACCCTTGCCTTTAATCAGCGAGGTAAGGTTTATATTTTTTTTATGCAAGAATTCAATATACTTTAAGGGGAAATCTTCGCCAATTACAGCCACCAGATTAACATTGGTAAAAAGACGCGCGGCCATGGCAAAATGCACAGCTGAGCCGCCTAACATATGCTTCCTTATGCCGAACGGTGTCTTAACTGTATCTAATGCTACTGTTCCTAAAACAATAATACTCATCAATGAGCCCTTTTATACTTATTAGCGAATTGACCTTAAGCGGCCATATTTTAATTTTAGCCGCGAGGGATAAAATTTAATTTAAATAAATAGCAACGTAATTATCCCAATAATTATACAATAATACCCAAAATAATATAACCTGGCTTTGCGTAAAACTATTTTCAAAATGTTAAGAGAGAAAATTCCAAACAAAAAACTAGCCACAAAGCTTATAAGTAAATTTTTGATCTGTGCCCTTACAGCAAAATCAATATTTCTTGCCTCTAATATTGCGGCACCAAATATTACGGGGATAGCTGCCAAGAAAGAAAAGCGGAAACTATTTTCTCTGTCAATTTTTCTGAATAGCAGGGTAGAAATGGTGATCCCTGAACGCGAAATACCGGGAATAATTGCTATACTTTGTGTAATACCTAAAATAATAGCATCTTTAATATTTAGATTATTTCTTTTGCCAGCCATAAATTTTCTAGTAAACAGAAGTATTACTCCCGTTACGATTAACGCAATCGCGACTGGCTTTGGTAAGCTAAACAAGCCCTCAAAGAAATCTTTGCCTAATAAGCCAATTATAACGGTGATTATAGTTACAATAAATAAAAGCATTAATAATCTAAAATCATTTAGCAATCTTAATAAGTCCTTAAAGAAAAAAATCATCAAAGCAAAACCTGTGCCTAGATGTAAAACTATTGATATCGCAACTTGGTTTTCAGTTATACCCAGTTTATATAGTATAATCACTAGATGGCCAGAACTACTCACCGGAAAAAACTCAGTTATGCCTTGTATTATCCCTAAAATTATATATTTTAACATACCAGTTTTAAAACCTCTTCTCTTAATCTCTTCGCCACAATTTCATAGTCATCTAACTGAGTATCTGGGGTTTCTCTTTTTGTTAATTCCTTTAAATAAACCGGCTGGCCAAAAATAATTTCTAGAGGATAAAAACGTGGCAGGCGACTGCCCCTTGGCCAGGACCGATGCGAACCTCTAATATACGCTGGGATAACCGGAATGTCCAATTCTTTAATTAATATAGCTACGCCTTTTTTAAATTCTTGGATATTTTCGTCTATGGAGCGCCTGCCTTCAGGAAATATGCAGACTATCTTTTTATGTAAAAGCACGAAAGAAACATATTGTAACGTCTGGGTTAAATTTAGGTTAGGATCAACCGGAATAAGACGGGCGGCCTTTACCGCCCAACCCACTAAGGGATGTTCAAGAATATTACTATAACCCAAAAAGAAGGTATTTAAGAGATTCTTGAAAGGCAGGCTGCTGGAAACCACAAAGCCATCTAAATAACTGGCGTGGTTAGGGCAAATGAGGTATGGGCCTTGAGGCGGTAAAAACTCTTTCCCTTTTATTCTTAAACACCAAAAGGTTCTTAAGATAAATACAAATATGGTTCCAAATATTAAAGTAAACAGCTTATCCAAAAGCCCAACCCGCACCCTGACCTTCTCAAGCATCTTTTCCTGAGGGGGCAGTTCTTTTAAAATCTGACCCCAATTCTTTTGCGCACTTTCCGTGTTATAGATTATGGCTGAAGGTTCCTCCATCAAGTTTTTTAGGTTTACGATAACTTCCCTCACCGTAGACATACTATAAAGTAGTTCATCGGGAATCCCTATCTTTAGAAGTGCCACCAATCCTAACCCCAATTGTACGCGGGTTAAAGAATCAATACCTAAGTCTATCTCTAAATGGCTATCTAAATAAACGGGCTTTTTTAATTCGCCAGATAGATAATTAATAATTTTTTGGGTAATCTCAAGGCTTAAAATCGCCTTGTCTTCTGCGTTAAGTTCTGTCTCTTTAGCTTCAGCCTCTGATAACTTTTCTCCCAGGTATTTTTTTCTCACCTCGTATCTTTTAATCTTCTTTAAGGCGGTGCGGGGTAATTCTTCTTTAGTAATGGTAAAACCCATAATGTGTTGATAGGAGGGTAAACCCTTGGCTAAATTCTCCAGCTCCCAACGCATTTTACCTCTAATATTTGCCTCTTTTTTTTGCTGGAAGTAATCTAAATCTGGAATAGTTACCGCGTAGAGCGACTCTATCCACTGGCCAAATTTTTCTTCTGGACGAGAGAGGATGCAGAGCTCTTTTATATAAGGGCTGGCGCTATAATATTCTTCCAGTTCTTCGGGATAGATATTTTTACCTGAACTTAAAACAATTACGTCTTTTTCTCTCCCGGTAAGAAAAAGATAACCCTCATTATCTATCCAGCCTAAATCTCCGGAATAAAACCACCCTTCTTTAATCACTTCTGCGGTGAGGTCGGGTTGTTTGAAATATCCCTGCATCACATTTGGCCCTTTAATCAGTACCTGGCCTACGCCGGATTGGTCAGGACTAAACATCTTTATCTCTACATCGGGTATGGGTTTTCCTACTGAGCCAAATTTTGTCTTTTGGGGCGGGTTAAGGGTAACTACCGGCGAGGTTTCAGTTAAGCCATAACCTTCAATTATTTTAAGCCCTAAGCCGGATAAATCACGGTTAATCCTGGATTCAAGCCTTGCCCCGCCGCTGACCAAAAGACGCAAAACCCCAAACTGACGATGCAGTTTAGCCTTAATAAACGGCGATAAAAAAATTCTCAAGAAAAAAGGAATTTTTTTTATCCGGTCATATATCGCCTTATGGAGCAAAGCAAAAAGTTGCGGCACGCCGGTTAAAACCGTGACCCTGGCTTCTTTAATTATTTGACCAAGGTCAGCAGGCTTGAAACTCAAGCAATAAGTAATCTCGGCACCCAAAAAAAGCGGCACGATTAAAGTTACCATAAAGGCATAGGTGTGATATAACGGCAAAATGGAAAGCATGTTATCCGAACTAAAGCAGATATTTAATTTCTGGATACTTCTAAAATTAGCACAGATATTTTTATGGCTTAACAAAACGCCCTTGGGTTTTGCGGTAGTGCCGGAGGTATAAATAAGCGAAGCTAAATCTTCGGATGAGACACAAGGCATTAAAGATGTATCCGGCGTAATAGATTCCATATCAGAAAAATTTATACTCTGTGGGTGTTGATGACCTGGATTATCCAAAACCACAAATTTAAGAGGATAATCGCGAAGATTGTCTTTGAGCTTCTCCATAAAGATATCATAAGAACAGAAGATAATCTTTGCTCCACTATCGATGATGAGATTTTTTATTTCTTGCGCCGTTAATTGCCGGTCTAAAGGAACGCAGGCCAAGCCGGCATACATTATACCTAAATAAATTATTGCCCATTCCGGACGATTCTCTAAGATAAGACTGGCGAAATCGCCTTTATTAAAACCTTCTTGGATTAAAAAAGTGGCTACTTTTTGACTGGAGGTCGCTAAATCTTTATAGGTAACCTCAAACCATTGGTTATCTTTTTTAACCCGTAAGGCTACTTTATCGGCCGACTGAGAAACCGTATTACTAAATATTTGCTGGATAACCAAATTTTCTTCGGTCATTATTCTTTCTTTTTACTAGGGAGACGCGAAAGAAAAATAAGCCCAATTACCATAAATAAAATTAGGCTAAGAAGCGCCGTGCGGTATCCCCATTCACCTAAAGGAGCAAGCGGCAATAATATCAGCCCCCAAAAAAAAGCTCCTACCATCGCAGAAATATACCCAACCAGATTATATAAACCGAATACCTCGCCTATCCTCTCCCGCGGAACAAGTTTTACGACCAGCGCGCGTCCTACTACCCAGGTCGAACCCAAGGCTATTCCGGCGATTGCACCAATAAGCCAATATAGATAAGCGCTACGCACAAATGTTCCCGCAAAAAAACAAATCATCCAAAGGATAAAGACGCCGCTAAGACAGCGTTTATACCCTAGATAATCACTGATAAAACCTGAAAATAAACTACCGGCGAGAGCAAAAAAGGTGGAGAACATAATCAGGTCTATTATTTGTGCCTTATTTAATCCAAAAGCCCGCGCGGCATACACAGACATAAAAAGGACAACCGCATTGACTGCAGATAAACCAAAAAGAGACGCTTTTAAGAAATCCAATAATCCCGGAAAACTCTGCGCACCAAAGGCGGTCTCCTTTAAGGCCCTAAAGATTTCTTTTATTTTATCTTTTTTTAGATAATAAAGCAGGTCTATCTTTGCCTGGGACGATTTATCTTTGATGAAAAACATACAGGGCAGAGAAAAAATTAAAAAACAAAGGCCGGTAGGTAAAAAGATAGCCCGATAACCGCTTTTTAAGACTATAGGCTTAAAAATATATAGTGCCAAAACAGCGCCGCTATAGCCAAACATTTTTCCGATTCCGGAGATCAAGCCAATTTTATTCGGTGGAGCGATATTCACCATCATGGCATTATAAAAAACAATAGCAGTCTGGCAACCAAAATTGGCAATGGCAAAAAATAAGAGTCCCAAAAAAACATTATCTATGCCTAAAAGCATAGTAAAGATAATGGAAATTAAGGTAAGAATGACCAAGAATGGACGGCGCCTGGCGGTGATATCAGAAATTGCACCGAGAATTATTCCGGAAATGGCCACGAAAAAAGTAGAGATGTTAAAAGATATACTATAAAAAATCTCTGGCTTTTGTTTTTCTAAAGTTAGCCAGCAAACAAAATACAAGGATACCACATTTAAGGCAAAGAATTGATTCGCCAAATCATACATTGCCCAGGATAAAATTAAAAATCCCTTTCTCATCTTCTCTTTCATCAGGGACACCCTCTGATCCAATCGAGGGACACCCTTTCAGCCAATCGGCAGGGTGTCCCTAAAAATAGGGCTTACTAAATTTTAAAAACTTCTTTAATTGCTAAATCTACAAGGACAGGATCCCAGTTATGATAAATAAGTTCTTCCTTTAAAGTTTGGGCACTAAGGCCTTGAGATTTTTTTGTAGATATAAAAGCTACCAGAATATTCAAATTATACTCTTGTGTTGAGTCTAAGAGCGTTTTTATTTCTTTTTCCTTCTCCTCCTTATTTATAAAATAGGTGGCTACAGCAAAAACTAAAGGGATAGCTAATATCAATAAAGAGCTGGTAAATAGATAAGTAGAGCTACGACCTAATATATGCGCAGCTACGCCTAAGAAAACATCAAATAGATAATGTGCTACAATTAATGGGATAAGCCCATATCTTATAAATATAAAACCAAATAAAAACCCAATGAGACTGACTTCGATGCCCCTAAACCAAACCGGAAATATAGCGTATCCAGAATGACCGAATCCCCAGATTAACGAAATTAAAACCACGGCTAAAGCTGTATTCTTTAAATATCTCTTACCTAAGCTTATCCCAAAAAGTCTAAATACCACTTCTTCGCTAAGGCTGGCATTTGAACCAATGATAAAAGCACTTAAGAATGGTAAATACGCTGATGAGAACTGAGTTAACTTCATCCACTCTCTCCATACGCCCAAATATCTCTGCCCAAAATAAAATATAGTTGCCTGAAAACCCAGGATTATAAAAAATAATAGGTAACCAAATATTATAGACTTAGTTACACTACGGCTATAAAAGGTCGATTTAATATAATGCGAAAAGGAACTGTATTTATTGCTAGCGGATGATTCGTTATTTAAGGACTCGCCCGCAAGACCAGGTATTATAAAAACAATGGTTAGAAATATAATATTTATAAGCAGTCTGACTAAATAAATCCCGATAAATGATGCCATGGGGGTACTTGTAGGATAATTAATAATTAAATTCTGCATATTATTAAAAATATATACTATGTTCATAACGAAAAAGAATGCAGCTAAATACATATACCATTTTTTAGAAAGGCGGATAACCAAGGTATGCTTTCTTTTAAGTACTATAAATATTGACCAAGTTACTAAAAGTATAAAGATAATAAAATAAAAACTATATAGATACTCGCCAAAGGAAAGCTGGCTTTCAATATAACGCTGAAATTTCTCCGGTATATCTAATATATTTTTATAAAACCCCCTTATTTCATTGCCGGAAACGGTAGCGCCTATAAGTAGCTTTGCTCCGCCTTCTTCTTTTTTCCAGGGGATATACACACCCTTTTTCTGCCAGGAAAAACTGTAATCAATTCTTCGGTCATAACGTTTTATCTGTTCTACATTAAATTCATATTCTTTTAAATTTAATCCGCAAGTCTTCTCTAAAAATTCTCCTGCCCTTTGCCTAGCAGCCTCTTTTTCCAAAATTTCTCTGGATTCTATATCCTCTATCAAATGGTTAAAACTCAAAACCTTGCCCGAAGTTGGACTGATTTTAAGAATATATTCCTCTTTCTGGAGTTCTTTAAAAAATCTCACCTGCCAGAAAAACAGCTCATAACCATACTGTTTAATAAATTCTTCCTCTGATTTTAATCCCAGCGTCTTCTGTAAATACCTGTCCGCCCAATCATCAGTATTAAATACAACTGCTTTTAAATATTCTTTGGGATTTACGCCGAGAGAGCTTAGGTAGGACTCCGCTTTTAAAAGCGCCTCTTTTTTATCTACCGATAAGTCAATAAAGGAAAAATGTGGATATTCAAATTTATACCAAATACCAAAACACAAAAGTGCTATAAGAATAAATAAAACCCATTCTTTCGCGGATATCTTCATCATATTAATTAGGATGTCTCTTTAAAAATCCTTCTAAATCTTCAGGTAATTCAGAGTCAACCTTAACAATATTTTTTGTTATCGGATGGATAAATTCTAAAGATTGAGCATGAAGGCAAATTCTTTTTGCCTTAAGTTTGTAATCTTTCCTAAAAGCGAATTTTGTTTCGCCAACCAGCGGATGTCCGATATTCTTAAAGTGTATCCTGATTTGATTTTTGCGGCCGGTCAAGGCGCGAGCTTGTGTAACCGTAAAATCCTTCCTTTTTTGGATAACCTTATATTGAGTAACCGCACTTCGACCTTCAATGGGCGAACTTATCTCGCCTTGATCTTTAGGCAATATCCCTTGCGCAAAAGCAACGTACATCTTCTTGACTTTTTTATGTTTAAATTCTTCCATCATTTTCTTCTGGATAGATTTTCCCTTGGCATAGATAATTAACCCGGAAGTCTCTCTATCTAAACGATGACAAAGATGCAGGCGATATAATTTGCCTTTTTGGGCTAAATCTGCATTAAGAATACTGGTCAGTGTGCGTAATTCTTTTTTGGGCGTGGGTATAGTAAGTAATCCCGAGGGTTTATCCACGATTAAAAGCCAATCATCTTCATAGACAACGCCAATATTGCTTATTTTATATTTATAGTGGCTCATCCATTTACAGAATTCACAATCCTTATCTGCTAAAGGAAGATAGATTGCTTAAGCGAAGGAGAAGAGCTTTGGCATCTTAAATGAGTAGACAACTTATGGAGTCTAAATGGACGACTTAAATTATGACCTCGCTTAGCCTATCTCAAGCATCCGGTCAATTGCTTTTTTGGCACGCAGCCGAATCTTATCCGAAACCCTTACTTCTTCTTTAAGTTCCTCTAACGCCCAAAAAATCTTTTCTTGGGTAGTGCGCTTCATATTCGGACAAACTGCCCCTTCGGAAGCAGGATAGAATTCTTTTGTCGGGTTATCTTTTTTAAGGCGATAAATAAGGCCAACCTCCGTGCCTACAATTATCTCCTTTGCTTCGGTCTCACGAGCAAACTGACACATTTTACTAGTAGAAAGCACGGCATCCGCTAAAACCACCACCTGCGGCAGACACTCCGGATGTACCATGACCTTTGCGAAAGGATGAAATTTCTTTTCTCTTTTTATGTCTTCGGGCAATATCTTGACATGAGTGGGGCAGTAACCATTCCAAGAGATAAGTTTTCTTCCTGTTTGTTTGGAGGCATAATCTGCTAGATATTTATCGGGCACGAAGATAATCTCTTCTTTTCCGCCTCTGCCCAAGGCAGATGCGCCTCCGGCGCAAAAGGCGCCTGCCTGCCGGTCAGGCAGGGATCCGCCTGCGGCGGAATCCTTTACTATAGCATTGACTACTGCTACGGCATTGGTTGAGGTACAACAAACATCTAATTCTGCCTTTACTTCTGCGGAAGTATTCACATAACCTACTGCCACTGCTTTAGGATGTTCTCTTTTTAATTTTCTCAACTGTTCAGCGGTAATCATATTAGCCATAGGACAGCCGGAATGGATATCGGGCATAATCACTTTTTTATCCGGGCAAAGAATAGAAGCGGTTTCAGCCATAAAATGCACGCCACAGAAAATAATCACTTTTGCTTCGGTTTTGGCAGCAATACGGCTTAATTCTAAGGAATCGCCCCGAAAATCCGCTACATCCTGAACCTCCGGAAGTTGATAGTTATGCACCAAGATTATGGCATCGCGCTTCTTCTTTAGCTCTTTAATCTTTTCTTCTAAATTCTTAAATTCTTTTCTTAGCATATCAACCCCATCTAAGCACCGTTTGCAAATCTAAAGCGGTACCGTTTTTAAAACCTATCGGGTAGCTGTACCCTTGCCATTCTTATAAACACACTAAGCCAAAACCTCATTAATTATACCGCCCCCTAATACCATATCTTTACCATAGAATACTGCAGATTGACCGGGAGTAATGGCGAACTGCGGTTTCTTAAAGCAGACCTTTATTTTATTTTTCACCGGCATAATTTCTGCGGCTGCTTCTTTGTGATTATACCTTATTCTTACCTTAACAGCAATCTTCTTTTTTAGCCCGCCCTTTCTAAAAAAATTAAAAAAACTATCTTTAGCAGAAAGGGCGGGGTTTAAGGATCTAAGGATAAAATGCGGCTCCTTAATCCAAAATTCTTTATTATAGGCCTCCTCTTTTCTACCTACAACAATTATATTATTTCCAGGGTCTATCTTGGTTATATACAAAGGGTAACCTTTTGCTATGCCTAATCCCTGGCGCTGTCCAATGGTATAAAAGGCGATCCCCTGGTGTTGCCCCAATATATTACCGTGCTTATCTATCACTGGGCCGGGCCTTATATCTGTGCTCATCCTTATTTTAGAAATCTGTGCTAATCTGTGGACCAAAAATCTGCGGTAATCTACGCCGGGCAAGAAACATATCTCCTGGCTGGCTAATTTATTCGCTACCGCTAAACCAAATTTTTGAGCTAACTTTCTTACCTGGCTCTTTGTATAATTACCTAAAGGGAAGAATGCATACTTAAGTTGGTTTTGACTCAAGCGATATAAAAAATAAGATTGATCTTTTAATCTATCCTTTGCCTTTTTGAGTAGATAGTATTGTGTATCGTGTATTGCGTATTGCGCCTTCCGGGCATAATGCCCCGTAGCTAAATACCCCGCCCCTAAAGAAAGTGCTTTCTTTAATAAGCTGCCGAATTTTATATATTGATTGCATCTCACACAAGGATTAGGAGTCCTGCCTAAAAGATATTCCTGGCAAAAATTTTTGATCACAAATTCCTCTAATTCTTTTTGCATATTCAAAACATAGTGCCTTATGCCTAATTTATGCGCTACCCTTCGGGCATCATCTATGCCTTGAATACTGCAACAAACCGGCTTCTTTTTGGTAGAATCCGCGAGGTTTCCGCCGGAGGCTCTGCCAAAGGCAGACCAGCCTTCGGCTGGGGATCCGCCATAGGCGGAAAAACACAGGGTTATGCCGATAACCTCATAACCCTGCTCTTTAAGAAGAGCGGCTGCCACAGAAGAATCTACGCCTCCGCTCATGGCTACAACTACGCGTTGTTTTTTCATCATAACAAAAAAGGGATGCTCTTCATTTCTAAAGCAAAAGTGCGCTCAAAAAAGGCGCACCCTTTACATTGGATTCAAAGGCATCCCTTAAAATAACTTTATTTTTTTTCACAAAACTTCATTAAGATTGCCATCAAGAATGCCGTATTGGCAAGCACAATTAAACTCAGGGCCTTTACGCCCAATAACGCGAATGGCCGACCCAGAATAAACCGATAAATAGCGGCAATACATAATAAAAGTACCCCTATAATGATAAACAACCTTGCGAGAATTTTCATCCTACGCACCCCCTTTTATTGGTTAATTATACCACAGGTATTAAATTATATCAAAAAAAATAAAACTGGCGTTACCACTCAACTCTTAAGCCTGCCTCAGCCCATCTTCCCGGTTGAGGGATGCCTTCTATTTCCTGGTATTCGACATTTAAGAGATTAGTAATTCCTAAGAAGATTTGAGAATGCTTGTTTAGCTGGTAAGAAAAATGGGTGTTTAAAAGAAACCAGCCATCGCGCTTTGGTTTCTTCTTATAGGTTAATCCTATACTCTGACTCCCAAAAGGAAGTTTTAAATTAAAAGTAGTATTAACCAGGTCTCGAATATAATTTGGGCCGTATTTATAAAGATAGTCGCGGTCATCTATACGTTTATTAATATAGGTATAATTGGAATCTAAAGCGAGATAATCGTTTATTTTTAATCTGAGGTAGTTCTCGACGCCAGCCACCTCGGCCTCAATAATATTTTCCGCCTGCCATTTAGCCTGGATAGGTGTACGTTTTGCCCAATCAATAAAATCTTCCTCATGTCTTAAGAAAAAGGTCGTCCCCCAAGATAATCCTTCTTTTTTATAATCAAAACCTAATTCATAATTTAATGACTTCTCGCAAGATAACGCCGCATTCCCAGTTGTAGTAATGTCATCATAATAAAGTTCATGAAAAGTTGGGATGCGTATACTTCTGGATATGCCAAAATGCAATGAATATTCGTCAAAAACCTTATATCTAAAGTTTAACGAACTGGTATAAGCTTGGTCAAAGCCATCATAAGCATCAGTCCGAGCAGATAAACCTAAAGATAATTTTGGAGTTAAGTCTTTGCTGTTATCCATAAATATACTTTTATGGTCACGATTGTGTTTACCTAAAACCGTAGAGTTAATTCTTTCTTCGCCATATTCTAAACCCAAGCCGATTCTGCCCAAGATTTCAGTTTCCTTTTGAAAATAAATATTTGGGGTATATACATCACTACGGTGATGATTAAGAGAGCGGCTGCGTATAAGCGTTTTATCCAACATAAACTTATCATAATGCCTGCGCCATAAGAAATTTGGCTTGATAATGAATCCTTCTTTATTTAAAGTAAAACCGGTGTTTAAAAAATATGTCCTGATCCACTCTTTGGAAGGATAGCCCAAGCCCGGTGTATAGAAATCATAAGCGCCGAATTCCTTTTCTAGATAACCCCAGCTAAGATCAAATGTTCCGTCGGGTATCTCTAAAGAAGACACTAAAGTAGTAATAAATTTCTTAAAATCCGTGTCTTCGGAAAAACCCGCGGATTCCTGGTCTTCTACAGAAAGTCTTACTCCCAGAGCATTTATTTTATCAGTGATACTAAACAGGCTGGAGAAGGTCTTATATTGGCCTCCTTTTAATTCTAAAATCCCTTTTTTTTCTTGTGGTTTTTTCAGGATAATATTTATGGCACCACCAATTGCATCTGGACCAAACAACGAAGAACCCACACCAGGAATTACTTCTATTCTTTGGATATCCTCTCGGGTTAAAGGAAGATCGCAATTGTAATGTCCAAGCTTGGGGTCATTGACACGCTGACCATCAATTAGGACCAAAACACCCTGATAGGTTGAGCCCCGCAAAGAAAAATCTGTTTGAATGCCCGCCTTTAGCGAACGGCTCTGGAGATCTAAAGGTAAGATGCCTAATGCCTCAACGGGCGAGTTATGGGGAAAATTTGCTAACGTATTGGATTCTATTGAATAAGAATTTATAAGGTGAACTTTACTTTTAGTAATAATGATGGGCTCTAAATCTAAAAGCAAATTCTCTTTACCAGAAAGAGAATTAAAATAAGTGGAGCCCCCCGGTCTAAAGACCGGGGCTCCCTCCCCGATGAGGGGACTAAATAGTATGATTATAAAAATTAACCCGCAACGTTTTAACTCTTGCATAGGCTTATTATAAAACGTAGCGGGTGATTGTCAACTAAGAATATATTTTTAGTTGACGTTGGTTACAATGTACCACATCTCCGGCAGTGACTTTTTGGGTCAGGCCAGAATCATTTCTAACTAAAAGTCCGCCATCGGCATCAATATCTACAGCTACTCCCTCAATATGCTGGCGGTGGCAAAATACCTTTATCCTCTTTCCTAAAGTAATATTGTAATCACGCCATTTCTCTAATATAGACCGACTTCCCTCTTCTTGAAAGAATAAATAATTTTCTTCTATCTTACGCAATATTTCCTTGAGTAGTTCTATGCGATCAATGTTTTCTTTTTTCTGTTCTTTCAAAGATGTGGCACCACTAACTAAGGTTCTTTTATCATTATTTACATTTAGACCAATACCGATAGCCACAAAACGTACCTCATCCATTTCGGCATTCAGTTCCGTTAATATCCCGCCTAATTTCTTATGATGAACTAATATATCATTAGGCCATTTTATTTGTGCCTCTAATCCAGTTATATTTTTTATAGCCTCACAGATACTTACCGCGGAAAAAAGCGTAAGTATGGATGCCTGAAGGGGTAATATCTCTGGTCTTAAGATTAAGGATAAATATATACCTTTGTATTTGGGCGAAAACCAGCTTCTCCCTAATCTGCCCCTGCCTTTTGTCTGTGTTTCAGCTAAAACTAATGTGCCCTCAGGTGAACCCCTCATACCTAATTGGACGGAAACATCCATAGTTGAGGAAACTGTATCAAAATAGTAAATCTTTTTTCCCACAAACTTGGTATTTAGGTGATAGGATATTTCCGAAGGGAATAATCTATCTGGAACAGATGCCAGTCGATACCCTAAATGCGGCATTGCCACAATATCATAACCCATATCTTTAAGTTCCTGGATATGTTTCCATAATGCCTGTCGGCTAACCCCTAAACGATGACTGATCTCTTCGCCAGAGACGTAGTCTTGTTTTCGCTTTAAGAAATCCAGAATTTTCTCTTGCATTAAATGAGCGCACAATTTATGGAGCGATAGCGAACATAAATTGTATGCGCGAATTAACCCCACACCCAGACACCACATAGAGACGTTATTAAGCGTCTGGGTGTGGGGTAAGTTCGGACAGATAACTTATGTCTCCGCCTTCGGCGGATTCCATAAGTTATGTCCTCACTTATTTTTTCTCGTAAAGCGGAGACATGGCGCGTAATTTCTCTACGATTTTAGGAAGGTGTTCCAATAAGTAGGCGACATCTTCTTCTTTTGTCCATCTACCTAAACTAAGACGCAGGGACCCGTGGGCGATTTCTGGAGAAAGACCAATAGCTAATAATACATAAGAAGGCTCTAAAGAACTGGAAGTGCAGGCAGAACCGGTAGAGGCAGCAATCCCTAACATGTCTAAATTAAGCAGGACAGACTCGCCTTCAATATATTTTATAGAGAAGTTAATATTATTAGGAAGCCTCTGGGCGGGGTGACCGTTAAGATAGACCTCGGAGATACTCTTGGGAATTTCCTGGATTAATCTATCTCGCCAGGTTATTTGAAACTTTGCTTCCCCTTCCATCTTAACCTGGCATAACTCTATAGCCCTTCCTAAACCTACAATACCTGAGGTATTATGGGTGGAGGCACGCCTGCCTTTTTCTTGATCTCCGCCATGTAAAAATCTTTCTATGCGCGTTCCTTTTCTGATATATAAAGCACCTACACCTTTGGGGCCATAGAATTTATGCGCAGAAAGCGACAAGAGATCAACATTTAACTCATCTACGTTTACCGGAATATGTCCTACAGTTTGCACTGCGTCGGTATGAAAATAAATTCCTTTGCTTTTAGCGATTTCACCAATTTTCGCAATGGGCTGAATTGTACCAATCTCATTATTAGCGTGCATCACCGAGATTAAAATTGTTTTATCAGTAATTGCCTTTCTGATATCACCGGGGTTTACCAAGCCATATTTATCTACGCCGACATAAGTAACTTTAAAGCCTCTTTTTTCTAAAAATTTACAGGGTTCAGTTATAGCGTGGTGTTCAATAGCGGTAGTAATAATGTGATTGCCTTTCTTTTCTAAAGCATAAGCCACGCCTTCAATAGCGAAATTATCAGATTCTGTTCCGCCAGAGGTAAAAATAATCTCTTCGGCCTTGGCGCCTAAGAAGGAAGCGAGTTTCTCCCGGCTATCTTCAATTGCTGATTTTGCCTCCTGGCCAAAAGCGTGAATGCTAGAAGGATTGCCAAACTTCTCAAAAAAATACGGCTCCATTGCCTTAACTACTTCAGGGTCAGTAGGCGTAGTTGCGGCATAATCCAAATATATCCTCTTCATCTAATCACCTCATTCACCCCGTTAGAAATTTTGTTTTTTATACTTATAGCTTTGATATTTCTAACGGGGTTTAAACTTCCGCTGCGATAACCTTCTAAATCAACCGTAACATAATTATAACCCAGTCTTTTTAATTTTTCTACAATCGAATTGCGCCTATGAATAAGCCTGGGGATGTCTTTTTTAAAAACCTCTATACGGCAAAGACCATTGTAGTGCCTGAATCTTACTTGTTTAAACCCCAGCTTCCTTAAACACATTTCTGCCTGATTTATCCGGCCTAATAATTTAGGGGTAATCCTTGTTCCATAAGGAATCCGGGAGGCAAGACAGGCAAGCGATGGCTTATCCCAGGTAATCAGCCTTAATCTTTTACTTAATTTACGGATATCCTCCTTACTTAAGCCTGCTTCTTGAAGCGGCGAGCGTATGCTTAACTCCTCTTTTGCAATATTTCCCGGGCGGAAATCTTTCTTGTCTGAAACATTGCTGGCATCGACCACAAAATTTAATTTAGATTTACGGGCAATATCTTTTAAGCTGCTAAAAAGTTCTCTTTTGCAAAAATAACAACGGTTAAGGGGATTAGCAATAAACTTTTTATCTTTTAACTCCTGCGTTTTAATTATTTTGTGTCTTACGTCCAAATAATTAGCCATTTTTTTAGCAAAGGCTAGTTCTTGTGGTGGATACGTTGGCGAATCTGCAGTAACCGCTAAAACCTTATCTTCCAATGTGTCAGAAGCCACTTTTAAAAGCAAGGTGCTATCAACGCCACCAGAATAAGCAACAAGTACCGAGCCCATTTTTTTTAATATATCTTTTAGCCTTTTTAACTTATCCATAAAAATACTTTTAACGCAGATTTACGCAAATCTAACGCAGATGGTCGCAGATTTATCTGCGAAAATCTGCGTGCAATCTGCGCATATCTGCGTAACTAGAAGTGTACTTCCATGGCGCGGGTAGGACAGACTTTAACGCAGAGTTCGCAGGCAATACATTTATTATCGTAAAAAAGAACCTTACGCGTATGAGGATCAACTACTAAAGCAGCGGTAGGACATATAGGAACGCATACGCCACAATCCGTACACTTGACTTCATTGCGGATGACATCTTGACTCAAAGGCTGAATCTTTACGCCACAGGACTGCAAATACTCAATCCCTTTATCAAAATTCTCTTTTTTCCCCAATAACTCCAAAACCATTAAGCCCTCTTCCTGGGGCGTGACATAGGCCTTTAAAATATTAAATTGTAGGTCATAGTCTTTCACTAATTTATAAACTATGGGCTGGTTAACGAGACGATAGGGAAAATGTAATACAATTCTCTTGGAAATCATCGCCTGCTCCTTTATACAATCGGTCTTTCTTTTAACGCTTTAAATGTATATCCGGACTCTACGCCCGGTATAGGTGCGACGGGTTCAGTCAAAAGAAAATCGCCTTTTTTAATCCGGGATTTTAATTCTTCCGCTATTTCCCGCGCCTTAGAATAACTCGATAAGTTTCCAGTAGGAACCTCTTTACCCTGCACCACAATCTTACCAGATTTTAATTGCGCGTAATTTACCTCGCCCAAGCTTTCAGGAATCATCTGGGGATAGCTTATACTATAATCCACAATCTGGGTATAGATTTCTTCATCTTTAATCGCTGTATATTTAAGGATTTCTTCGTCTAATATAGGTATAGGAACACCAATGCCTACAGTTAAGGTCGCACCATACCCAAGCATACTTGTTCCTATTAACCACTCGGGTTTCATCTGTTTTAAATCCCCAATTACTGCCAGTGTCCCAGCGGGCGCTTGTGGTATACCATTATCTTTTCTTTTCACAGTAGGATTATGCTGGGTACCCTGCCAGGCAACATATCCGGTTCCTCCCCCTAAAAATATCTTTGTGCCAATGCCAATGGTTTTATAATAAGGGTCTTTAAAAAGCGGAGATAACTGACCAGCAGAGCAATAATTGGCATTACCTAATTTTGGTTTTAAAACCCCCATATAAGTGTAGATCATTTTATCGGATAAATTCACGGCCACATTATAATTCTGATAACAGTTTCTGATATTAAACAGCACCGCTTCATTTAAGTCTTTTAGATTAATCAGGGTTTCCAGTTTTTTGCGCGGATAACAATCTGTGCCATAGGCAGTGGCTTCTAAACGTATATCACGTCCCACCAATAATTCTTGAATTACATGGCCACCACCGTACTTAAATTCACCGGGGAAAACCTTATTGTGCGGATCATCTTCGGGTATGGCGGTCGCACCTAAATAAATATCTACCGCGGCAAAACCACAGTAGGCTGGGACATCATTAAGTTTACAAGTACCGCCGCCTAATTTTATCCTAGGCTTAGAATGGCCGATATTAAAATAAGCCCCTGATGAGCACATCGGGCCAAAGGTTCCAGTGGTAACTACATCTACCTCTTGCGCTGCATATTTGGCGCCTTTTTTACGCACAAGGTCAATAATCTCCTCTGCCGTAACCACTACCACTCCACCTTTTTTAATTTTTTCGTTTATCTCTTTAATTGTCCGCATCTCTAATCAACTCGCTTTCGTTATTAAATCGCAATAACCTCTTTTACCTCTGGCACCTCTTCTTTTAATAATCTTTCAATGCCCATCTTTAAGGTCATCTGGCTCATTGGGCAACAACCGCAGGTGCCGGTAAGTTTCAATTTTACTACACCATCATCACTAACTTCCACTAAATCCACATTGCCACCATCCGCCATAAGCATCGGCCGAATCTTCTTTAATGCCGCTTCTACTTTTTCTTTCATCAAACACCCCCCTATTTAATGAACAACTCTGTACTTAGATAACGTTCACCCGTATCTGGCAATATAACTACAATAAACTTACCTTTATTTTCTTTTCTTTTCGCTACTTCTAAAGCCGCAAAAGTAGCTGCTCCGGAAGAAATACCCGCTAAAATTCCCTCTTCCTTTGCCAGTCTTCTTGCAGTTTGGGCTGCGTCTTCATTGGAAACCTGAATTATTTCATCGACAACATTTCTATTCAACACATCAGGGACAAAACCCGCGCCTATTCCCTGAATTTTATGGGACCCTGGTTTACCGCCAGATAAAACAGGCGAATCCGTGGGTTCAACGGCAATTGCGCGAAATGTAGGTTTCTTCTTTTTAATCACCTCAGCTACACCTGTAATTGTACCACCAGTTCCTACGCCTGCAACTAAAATATCCACCTTACCATCAGTATCATCCCAGATTTCTTTGGCAGTCGTCCGGCGATGAATTTCTGGGTTTGCCGGATTTTTAAACTGTTGGGGTAAAAAAAAGCGCTTATCTGTTTTGGCTAGCTCTTCTGCCTTTTTGACCGCACCCAACATACCTTCGCTTCCTGGAGTTAAAATAATTTCCGCACCAAAGGCAGATAAAAGCTGTCTACGTTCCAAGCTCATTGTCTCAGGCATAATCAAAACTAATTTATATCCTTTTACAGCGCAGACAAAAGCCAGCGCAATTCCGGTATTGCCTGAGGTCGGCTCTAAAATTATGGTATCTTTTTTTATCTTGCCTTCTTTCTCTGCCGCCTCAATCATGCTTAGGCCAATTCTATCCTTAACCGAAGAACAGGGATTGAAAAACTCTAATTTTGCCACGACAGTTGCCTGGCAGCTCTGCGTTATCCTGTTTAAACGTAGCAACGGCGTGTTGCCGATTAAACTAGTAATATCTTTAGCTATTTTTGACATTTAACCTTTGTCCTCCTGTTGTCTCTTATTATTTTTTGCGTTGGTTTTCTAAATCTGATAGACCATTGCTTCTTTTTTAACCTGCGAGAGTCTAACCAAATCTTCGAAGGTAATAGTATCCACTATATCGGATACTGCCTGGCCTATCTTTTCCCAAATCGGCCTGAA
>Ga0315274_10001788_pt1 | contig 32934 bp, 26 predicted proteins | sample YL17G02_20_MG_FD_203700 | JGI IMG/M metagenome (GOLD analysis project Ga0315274, IMG submission 203700) | Sediment microbial communities from Yellowstone Lake, YNP, Wyoming, USA - YL17G02_20 | ecosystem: Environmental > Aquatic > Freshwater > Lake > Sediment | place: USA: Wyoming | collected...
ACGCGCGGACCTCCAGACATTCCTTATGTCGTCGGGGCTGCCCAGAGGCGGCATGTTGCGGATCCAGAACAAACGTTGGTCGATGAACTGCGCATAGTCGCGAGCGCTGGACGCAAGGCTTCTCTTGGCGAAGTCCAGGTCTCCCAGAGTCTTTAGGCATTTCGCGCACCGGGCCTGCACAACGTCGAGCGATTCGCGGTGGTCCTGGAAAAGCCCCTTGACGTCCTTCTCGACGGCCTTAAAGGATGCGGCGTCGAGCGTTTGGCTAAGGGAAGTCAGGCTGTCGGTCAGCTTGGCTTGGAGATCGGGCAAGCTTCGGCGTCCGTCGTCGATCTCCAGGAGTTTCTCGGCCACACGGCTGATCTCTCTGCGGCTCCCTTCGGCGTCGCGCCGGCAGCTGGCCAGGTCGGGCAACAACATGCGTTGTTGACGCAAGAGCAAGCCGATCGGTTGCGTCAGGCCCACGATTTCGACGCGTTTCTTTGCGCGATCGAAATCCTCCTCGATTTCCTTCTGCAACGCCTTTGCACTTTCCAATTCCGCCGCGAAGCGAGTCTCATTTCTCGTCAGTTCCTCAATCTCCCTGCTCAGACCCAGATTCAACTCCGCGATCTGTCGCGCTGCAGAGGGCAGCCCCAGCATCCTCCGACGGGCTTCCTGGGCCTGACGGACCGTCTCAGCCGCTTCTTCCTGCCGTTGAGCCTGGACCTGCGATTGCAAGGCCTTAACCAGGGCCTCGAGCGCAAATGCCTCCCGCGCCGCCAAGTCGCGCTCGGCCGCGGCGAGCGCCAAGCGCGCTTCATACCCGGCCTGTTCCTGTTCGCAGCTGCGCAATTGCTCCTGCAGGAGGCCTTCCTTGGCGTCAGTCAGAGCCGCCCGGGCTTCCGTCAGAGCCCTTGGTTCGTTCGGCGTTTCAGGCGCCTCGGGCTCGGCCTTCGACTTGGCCAATTGCTCGGTGGTGTCTTGAGTCAACTGACGGAGTTTCTCCGGACGGCCGCGGAGATCGCCCAGGGTCTTCTCGCGATCCGCCAGACGCGTTTGAGCTTCCCAGAGCTGCAACGTCTGGAAACCCAGCCTCCCCTCGAGTTGATCCGCATTGAGCCCCCGTGCGTCCTCAAACGCTAACGACGCAGGCTTGTCCGTAGGCTTCTCGAGCTGAGCGCGAATCTTCTCGACGCGCGCGGGGGCGTCCTTGAGGGAAATCTCGTACTCTTTCGAACTCCGCGCCAGGTTCTCGGCGGTCTCAGTGATTGCGATGGCTTGTTTGTACAAACCCGCGACCTGGGTCTTGACCGGCTCCTCCAGGTCTTCAGCCGCCTCCACGGCTTGAAGGCGGGACTTCAAGAGGTCCATTTTCGGCGAATGGATGACGCCGGACGGGCTTGGGGACGGTCGCGCGTCTCGGGTTCGAACGCCTTGACCCTGCGCCGGCGCCGCGGACGAGCCAAGAACCAGAAACACATGGACAAGCATCCAGTACAACCGTCGGCAGTCCCGGGATGCTCTGACACGGCTACCCATAATTTGCGCGCCTCCTGACGGAGGGACGACCACCGGGCGGGGCAAGGTCCCCTACGCCCTCAGGTTGAGCCTAGACAGGGCCATTCGCGTCCCTCAACCAGAATGCAAGGTCCACGCATCCTCATAGCCCGAAGGCTCTGTTTCCTCCGGAATAATCCTCCGTTCTTTGCAGGTTGCGCGCAAGGGATTTCGCATCCGACGGGGCGCTCGCGGCAAAAAACGTTGACGGCTGGAGGTCTTCAGGGCCAGACTTCGCTGCAGGGCAATCCAGGCTGTACATGGATGCGGCCGATATGTAACTTGATCGAAGCATGAGGGGGGACGAGCAGTGCCGAGCGACTGTGTCGCGGCTGCGTGCGGGAACATAGCAGGTGAAGGAGGCGCCAAAGGGATGATAGTGTACTTCAACGGCCGTTTCGTCCCCAAGGAGGACGTGAAGGTCTCACCCGACGATCGGGGTTTCTTGTTTGCCGATGGAGCGTATGAAGTCATCCTCTCCTACCGAGGCCGACTGTTCCGGACCGAAGATCACCTCGAGCGCATGGAGAGGAGTCTCCGAGAACTCCGAATCGAGGGGCCCGGGAGGGAGAATCTTCGAGAGATCGCCGAGGGACTGATACGGCATAACAACGTTGCCGATGAGGACGCCTTGCTCTACATTCAGGTTACGCGAGGCGTTGCCCCGCGCAGGCATTCGTTCCCGGACAAAGGAACTCCCCCTACTGTCTATGCTTGTGTTTCCCCGTTCCAAGCGCCTCAGGAGAAACGCAAGCATGGGGTCCGAGTCATACTCGTTCCCGACATCCGGTGGGCTCGTTGCGACATCAAGTCCCTGGCGTTGTTGCCGAACGTCCTGGCCAGCCAGCAGGCCAAGGAGAGGGGGGCGGAGGAGGCCGTGTTCGTCCGGGATGGAGCGCTCACGGAGGGGGCTCACACGAGCTTCTGCGCGGTGTTCGAGGGACAGCTAGCGACCCATCCGAAGAGCAATCATATCTTATCCGGCATAACGCGGGCCGTCGTGCTGGAGCTCTGCGGCGAACTGGGCATTCCGACGATGGAGGGTCCCATTTTGGAAAGCGAGTTGGAGAAAGCCGACGAAGCCATGATCCTGAGCACAACGTCCGAAGTGATGCCGGTGGTGCAGGTGAACGACCGGAGGATCGGCGATGGGAAGCCGGGGCCCGTCACCACAAAGCTGCAGCGGGCCTTTCGCGAGGTCGCGCATCAGGGTTGACGCCCGAAGGCTCTCTGGAATGGCGGCCTGGTCCGAGGGCTCGAGTCTCGCGTCGAGGGGGCTCTCCGTTTTGGGCGAGCCGAGTTGTTACAAGACTCCCTTTGTCGAAGGAACGGCTCCCGCCTCTCGCGGGTCGATGGCGAGAGCTTGGCGCAAGGCGCGGGCGAAGGCTTTGAAGAGCGCTTCGACGGCGTGGTGGCCGTTCGATCCATAGAGAAGCTCCAGGTGAAGGGTGAGGGCGGCGTTTACGGCGAGGGCGCGGAAGAACTCTTCGGTGAGCTCGACGTCGTAGTCGCCGATGCGCTCTTTGGGAATGTTGGCTCGGTAGCGGAGAAAAGGGCGGGCGCAGACGTCCAGGGCGCAGCGAGCAAGCGCTTCGTCCATGGGGATGATGACGGCGCCGTACCGGGTGATGCCGCGTTTGTCGCCGAGGGCTTCGCGCAGGGCTTGCCCCAGGACGATGCCCAGGTCCTCGACGGTGTGATGGGGGTCGATCGCCAGGTCGCCCGAGCCGGAGACCGTAAGGTCGATGAGGCTGTGGCGGGCCAGCAGGTCGAGCATGTGTTCAAGGAAAGGGACGCCGACTTTGCCCTGGAACTTGCCCGCGCCGTCGAGGTCGATCTCGACGGTGAGCTGGGTTTCCTTGGTCTTGCGTTTGATTGTGGCTCTGCGTGGGGGCATTTTGGGGGCCTTTCTCTTGGTGAGGGATCAGGGGCCGGGGGTCAGGGATTAGGGATCAGGGGTTAGGGATTAGGCGGCAGCGATTGGGGATCGGCCATGGAGGGGCGGTGCGGACCTAGTCCTTTCCCTTGGCTTTGACGATCTCCTTTAGGGTTTGAATGAGGCGTTGCATCTGGTCGGGGGTCCCGATGGTGATGCGCATGCCGTCTCGGAGCAGGGGCGTGTCGAAGTAGCGCACGAGGATGCGGCGTTCGCGCAGTCGGAGGTAGTGGTCCGCCGCGTCGGGATGGATGGCGAAGACGAAGTTCCCTTGAGACTCCGGCACTCGGTAACCCAGTTCCCGCAAGGCGTGGGTGGTGTCGTTGCGGGTCTTGATGATCTCGTCGCGGAGGGCGCGCATGTGCTCGGCGGACGCGATGGCTGCGGCGGCGGCAACTTGGGCGAGATGATTGAGGTTGTAAGAGTCCTTGATTTTCATGAGTTCCCTGACGAGATCGCTGCCGGCCAGGAGGTAGCCGATCCGCATCCCGGCCAGCGAGAACGATTTGGAGAAAGTCCGGGCGATGGCGAGGTTGGGGAACTCGGCAAGCAGCGGCACGACATCGCGGGGCGCGAAATCGACGTAGGCCTCGTCGACGACGACGAGGCGGGGAGTGCGCGAGCGGCAAAGCCGGGCTATCTCGGCCCGGGAGTAGAACGTGCCCAGAGGAGGATTCGGGTTGGCGAGGAGCAACAGGGGCTCCGGGCCGGTGAAAAGCTCTTCGGGCAGCCTCTCGCGGTCAACGAGGGGGTACGTCTCGGTCCCCCCCTCGAAGAAAGCGGAAAGAACGGGGTAAAGGCTGTAGGAGGGCGCCACGACGGCGATGCTCTCGCCCTTGGAGATGACGGCATGGACGAGGAGTCGCAGGATTTCGTCGGAGCCGTTGCCCGCGAGCACTTGGCCGGGCTCAACGCCGTGATAGGCGGCCAGGGAGCGCCGCAAGGCGTCGCTCGCGGGGTTGGGGTAAAGGTGCAGGCGCTTGGAGGCGGCGGCGATCGCCTCGATGACGGCGGGAGAAGGCGGGTAGGGGTTTTCATTGGTGTTGAGTTTGACGAAGTTGGCCCCGGTCGGCTGTTCGCCCGGCGCGTAGGGCTCGAGGCCCGAGAGAAAGGAACGCAGGGGGATCTGGCTGGGCGCTGTGCGGTTGTTGTTCATGGGGGTGTGGGTCGCGCGAACGCCTCGGGCGAGCGATTCGGCTGATGGGCGGGGCTCGGTCGTTGGTCGCCTGGTGAATGCGCCAGATGGGCGTTGCCGTGCGAGTTCCTTCGTGTGCGGTCCCCGATCCTGTTGCTCGCTTATCGTCTTTTTCGGCGAAGCCGCGCCCGTCCTAGTCTCTCCCGAACGGCTTGCGCGTGCGCGCTGAGCCCTTCAGTCTCCGCCAGAGTGAGGACGGACTCGGCAAGAGATTCAAAGCCGTTGCGCGAAAACTCGACCACGTGGCTGGTCTTGAGGAAAGACCAGACGGACAGAGGCGAGAAGAACCGCGCCGTGCCTCCCGTCGGGAGGGTGTGGTTGGGTCCGGCGATGTAGTCGCCCATGGGTTCCGGGGTATGGCGTCCGATGAAGATGGCGCCGACGTTGCGGATGCGGCTCGCCAGGGACCGGGCCCCTTCGGCCATGATTTCCACGTGCTCGGGGGATTGGCGCTCGGCGAGTTCCACCGCCTCGTCGCGGGTCTCGACTTGGACCAGCGCCCCCTTGGCCCGCAGAGATTTGCGGATGATCTCGGCTCGAGGCGCGCGGGCGGTCTGCTCCCGGATCTCGGCGCGCAGGGCGTCGAGGTCGTAGTCGCCTATCAAGACGGCGACGGCGCGCGCATCGGCGTCGTGCTCAGCTTGGGCCAGGAGATCGGCGGCGACCAGGCGAGGAGGGGCGGTCTTGTCCGCCAGAACAAGGATTTCCGTGGGGCCGGCGATCATGTCGATGTCGACTTCGCCGTAGAGGAGGCGTTTGGCGGCGGCGATGAATCGGTTGCCGGGACCGACGACGATGTCAACCCGGGGAATCGTCTCGGTGCCAATAGCCAGAGCCGCAATGCCAGGGGCGCCGCTGACGGCAAGCACTTTGTCGAACCGGGCAAGCCAGGCGGCGCCGAGAGTCGCCTGCCCGCCCGGGTCATTGAGGCGGCCCGGGGGGGTGACCATGATGATCTCCTCGACGCCGGCGACGCGCGCCGGGACAGCGTTCATCAAGACCGTCGAGGGATAGGCGGCGGTCCCCCCGGGAACATAAATGCCGGCCTTGCGATAGGGCGTGACGCGCTGATCCATGCGGTTGCCGAGGGGATCGCGGTAAGTGAATCCAGAAACGAGTTGGCGTTTGTGGAATTCATGGATGCGGGACTTGGCGACGCGCAGGGCCTTGCGCAGATCGCTGGGGAGGTTCTCCCAGGCCGCCTTCAGGCGGGAGAGAGGAACCTCGAAGCGGCCCGGGACGACGACGGCGCGGTCCAGCTGTTTCGTCAAGGCGGCGACGGCGCGGTCTCCCTCCCTGCGTACGCGGCGGATCACGGCCGCCACGGCTTGCTCCGTCTCGGGGTCGGACGCGGGACCGCGCCGGAAGAAGGTCTCGACGCCCGAGCGATCCTGGGGGTAACGAAAGATCTTCACGGGTAGGTTCACCTCCGGTGAGCAGTCCGCCGACACTTTAGGTGAAGGGAATGAGTTGTCGCAAGCGCAATTCGCATCGTCGCGCGTCGGGGCCTGTCTGCCGACAGGCAGGAACGAAGGTCTTGACACCCTCTCGGGGCTTGGCGGAAGATGAAAATCGAGCGCCTGGCAACGGGAGGCCGGAGAGGCAGATGCTGACTCAGCTGCACGCTATCGCGGTCTGCGGGTTCTACGCGGCGCTCGTCGTCGTATACGGACGGCAGTTCCGCGAGGGCCGGGTGGACCGGCCATGGGTGATGCGAGGCCTGCTGGCGGCCACCGTCCTGGTTCATCTTCTTCTGTTCCTGGTTTTCGCCCTGCGTTATCAGCGCTCCCTGATGACTACGGTGGGCGGCGCGATGTCCGCGATGGCCTTGGGCCTGACGATCGCTTACCTGCTGATCGAGTGGATGACGGGCGAACGGAATCTGGGAGTCTGGATCGTGGGTCTGGCGTTGACCTTTCAGGCGATTGCGACGGCGATGGCGCCCGGCCGCGCCCCGGCGGGTTCGCTTCCGACAAGCCCGCTCCTAGACGTCCATATTGGGGTGGCGATGACGGGTTACTGCGCCCTCTCGCTCTCAGCCGCTTTCTCGTTGATGTACCTCTTGCTCTACCACCAGATCAAGATCCGCCGCCTGGGACTCCTTTTCGACCGACTGCCCTCCCTGGACATGCTGGAGAAGATGGGCTACCGGGCCATCCAGTTCGGCCTGGGGTTTCTCTTGGCCGGCATGCTCTTGGGCGAGCACCTCTTCCACAAGGTGAACGGACGCATGGCGCTGAAAGACACCAAGACCCTCATCGCTTTTTTCGCGTGCGCCGTTTACGGGGTGACGGTCCTCCTGCGCAGCCCCCTGGCCATCCGGGGAAAGCGGTTCGCGGTCTTTTCAATCGCGGGCTTTGGGTTGATTCTCTTCTCGCTTTTCGTGGTGAACCAGTTCCTGACGGGATTCCACAAGTTCTGATGAGGTCGCGGGGAAGATGAACCGGTTGTACCCGATCTTCCTGAAGCTCGAGGGCCGTCTGTGCGTTGTCGTGGGGGGCGGCAAAGTCGCCGAGCGCAAGGCGCGTGGACTGCTGGAGTGCGGAGCGGCGGTGCGGGTCATCTCGCCGGAAGTGGAGTTGAATCTTCGGGAGCTGGAGGCCGAGGGACGAATCGAGTGGGTCCGGCGCGAGTTCCAGGCGGGGGACCTGGAAGGCGTGAGTCTGGCGGTGGCGGCGACAGACCGGGAGCCGGTGAACGCCCAGGTCTACGAGGAGGCGCGTGAAGCGGGCGTCTTGTGCAACGTGGTCGATCAGCCGGAGCGCTGCGATTTCTATGTTCCCGCCGTGGCGCAGCAGGGGGACCTGAAGATCGCGGTGTCGGGAAACGGCCGCTCGGGCGGTCTGGTGGCTGGGATCCGGCGGATGCTGCAGGAACAATTCGGCCAGGAATATGGCCGGGTTCTGGCAGAGGCGGGCCGTTTGCGCGACGCGGTCCGCCGCAGATACCCTGAGGACCCCGCGCGCCGGGCCGAGGTCCTGGCGCGTCTGGTTCGGGTGGATGAGGTTCTCGACGCGCTCAGGAATGGGGACCGGCGGAAGATCGACGCGGTTCTGGAGTCATGGAAATCGTTCTTGTCGGACTGAACCATAGGACCGCCCCGCTCCAGGTGCGCGAGCGCTTGGCGGTTTCGGATGAGACGATCTCGCGCGTCCTGCCGGCGCTGCTGGACCGGACGGGCGCAACGGAGGGGATGATTCTTTCCACGTGCAACCGCACGGAGATCCTGGCGGCGGGTCGCTCGGACCCGCATCCGAGCTCCTCGGACCCGCATCCGAGCTCCTCGGACCCGCATCCGAGCCCCTCGGACAGCCTCCTGAAAGGGTGCGCTGTGCTAAGGGCTTTCTGCGATCTCTGCGGTCAGTCCGAGGTTCCGCCGGACGACGCCGTTTACGAGTACCAGGATGAGGACGCTGTGCGTCACCTCTATGAGGTCGCGGCGGGCCTGGACTCAATGGTTCTCGGCGAGCCGCAGATCTTCGGCCAGCTGAAGCAGGCGTATTCGGTGGCGTCGGAGTGCGGCGCCACGGGCCTGTACGTCAACAAGGCGCTTCACGGGGCGTTTCGCGCGGGGAAACGGGTTCGGGCGGAGACGGATCTGGCGGCGGGCGCGGTGTCCATGGCCTACGTCGCGGTGGTTCTGGCGGCCAAGGTCTTTGGCAACCTCTCGGCTCATCGCGCGTTGGTGATTGGGGCGGGGGAGATGGCCGAGGCGGCGACGATGCACCTGAGCGAGCAAGGGGTGGTTGACCTGTTCTTCTCGAATCGAACGATCGAGAAGGCGTCGGCTTTGGCCCAGCGCTTCAACGGGCGAATGGTCCCGTTTGAAAGGGTCTGCGAAGCATTGGCGGAGGCGGACGTCGTGATCAGCTCGACCGGGGCGCCGGGCTATGTTCTGACGGACGCCGACTTTCATGGAATGATGGCCAAACGGCACACGCGTCCGATCGTCCTCATCGACATCGCAGTGCCGCGAGACATCGACCCGGCGATCAACGAGCACGACAACGCTTTCCTATACGACGTCGACAGTCTGCGGCAAGTGGCGGATGAGAACCTGGAGCGGCGCAAGAGGGCGATCCCCGAGGCCCAAGCGCTCATCGAGCAGGAGCTGCAGAGCTTCAGCCGCTGGCGGGCAACGCTCCAGGTCGAGCCGGTGGTGAAGCTCCTGCACGATCGTTTCGAGCGGGTTCGACGGTGCGAGGTGGAGAAAAACGCGCGGCGCTTCTGCGACAAGGAGAGCGAGGACCTGGACAAGATGACGCGCGCCATCCAGCAGAAACTGCTGCATCGTCCTACGAAGGTCCTGCGGCAATGCGACCCGGAAACGGAGGAAGGACGGCGGGTCGTCGAGATCGTGCGGGACCTTTTCGATCTGGGATGATCCGCCCCTCTGCGACGGTCGCTGGCGTTGCAGGGGAAGCCTTGTAAAAGGGGCACAGCCGAGGGCGGCTGTGCCACATTTTGAGGGGGGTGCGGCGCGGGGCCGCGAGAGCAGGAAGAATCGGCGGCGACGCGCGGGTTGTGGGCCGCGCCGCGCGGGCGGCGGACCGGGGACGGAAATGGCGGCGGGAACTTCTGACGCGACACTGAGAATTGGGACCCGCGGCAGCCCGTTGGCGCTGGGGCAGGCCGAGTGGGTGCGAGACCGGCTGGTCGAGGCGCACGCGGGTCTCGAAGTGGCGCTGGTCGCGATTCGCACGAAAGGGGACAGGATCCTGGACGCGCCGCTGTCGCGCATCGGCGGCAAAGGGCTTTTCACGCGGGAGATCGAGCGGGCGCTGCTCGAGGGGGACATTGACCTCGCCGTGCACAGTCTGAAGGACCTGCCGACAGCCTTGCCCGAGGGTCTGACCTTGGGGGCCGTGTGCGAGCGGGAGGACCCGCGAGACGCCTTGGTTTCAAAGGGGGCGGATTCGCTGGCGGCGCTGCCGCACGGGGCCGCGGTGGCGACGGGGAGTCTTCGGCGACGGGCCCAGCTTCTCCACGCGCGGCCGGACCTGCGGGTCATCGACGTCCGGGGCAACGTGGGCACGCGGTTGGGCAGGTTCGACGCGTCGGACTGGCACGCGATGGTGATGGCGCGAGCGGGCCTCGCGCGGTTGGGTTTGCTGGATCGGGTCGCGTGCGTGATCGGCCAGGAGGAATTGCTGCCGGCCGTTTCCCAAGGCGCGCTGGGAGTGGAGATCCGAGCGGAGGACGCGGCGACGGCGCGACTCGTTGCGGTCCTTGACCACTCCCCCACCCGGTTGGCCACGCAGGCCGAGCGCTCGTTCCTGCGCGGACTGGGCGGCGGGTGCCAAGTTCCGGTGGCCGCGCTGGCAACGGTGGAAGGGAAGCGGCTGCGGTTGGATGGCCTGGTCGCTTCGCTGGATGGGGAGAAGCTGGTGCGTCAGGAGATTGAGGGCGGGGCTGGGGATGCGGAGGCGCTCGGCGCGGAGTTGAGCGAGCGGCTGCTCGAGGCGGGGGCCGGGTCCATTCTGGAGGCGATTCGAATATGACCTTCACGAGAGACAAGGGCATTGTGTACCTGGTCGGCGCCGGACCGGGCGACCCGGGACTGATAACGGTCCGCGGTTTGGAGTGCCTTCGGTCGGCCGAAGTCGTGGTCTATGACTACCTGGCCAACCCGCGTCTGCTGGAAGCGTTGCCGGAGGGCTGCGAGCGGATCTACGCGGGGAAGCAAGCGAATCGACACGCGCTCGCTCAGGATGAGATCAACGCGCTGTTGGTCGAGAAATGCCGCCAGGGAAAACGCGTGGCGCGGCTGAAGGGAGGCGATCCCTTCGTGTTCGGCCGGGGAGGCGAGGAAGCCCTGGCGTTGCGGGAAGCGGGCCTGCGTTTCGAGGTGGTCCCCGGCGTGACGGCGGGCGTCGCGGCGCCGGCCTACGCGGGGATTCCGGTCACGCACCGGGGATTGACGAGCACGCTGGCCTTCGTGACGGGGCACGAGAAGCCGGACAAGGGGAGTTCGGACATTGACTGGGAACCGCTGGCGAAAGGGTTCGGGACGATTGTGTTCTATATGGGCGTCGGGAACCTGCCGATGATCGCGGAACGATTGACGGCCCACGGGCGGCCCGGCTCGACGCCCGTCGCCGTCGTGCGCTGGGGGACCTGGCCGCGGCAGGAAACGGTGACCGGGACGCTGGCGGATATTGCGGAGAAGGCCGAGGCGGCCGGCCTGAAGCCGCCCGCGGTGATCGTCGTGGGAGAAGTCGTCGCGTTGCGAGAGCGACTGAACTGGTTCGAGCGGCGGCCGCTTTTCGGGCGTCGGATCGTGACGACGCGCAGCCGAGCTCAGGCCGCCGATTTGTCTCGGCGGCTGGAGGAACTGGGCGCGGAGGCGATCGAGTTCCCGGTGATTCGCACGGCCCCACCCGAGGATCCCGATCCATTGCGGCGAGCGGCGTCGGAGGCGGGGAGTTACGATTGGCTGGTCTTCACAAGCGTGAACGGCGTGGACGCCTTTTTCGAGGCGCTGAGGGGGCAGGGGCTGGACGCGCGGTCTCTGGCGGGGACAGGGATTTGCGCGATCGGTCCCGCCACCGCCACGCGGGTGGAAAAGCATGGACTCATCGTGGACCTCCTTCCTCCCAAGTACGTCGCGGAGTCGGTAGCCGAGAGCTTTCGGGCTTTGGGGGCGAAGGAGAGGCGCGGGCGGGACGCCCGTGACACGGCGGGCGAGACGCCGCCGCTACAGGACGGTGTGTCGGCATTGCAGGACGAGACGCCGGCGTTGCGGGATGAGACACTCGCGCTGAGGGGACTGCGCATTCTCCTTCCTCGGGCGGATATCGCTCGGAGCTTCCTGCCCGAGGCGCTCGAGGAGATGGGGGCGGAGGTGACGGAGGTCGTCGCGTACCGCACGGCGCTCGAGGAGCCGGAGAACGTCGAGGAGATTCGCGAGGGATTGCGCGATGGAGCGATTTCGGCCGTGACTTTCACGAGTTCATCGACGGTTCGGAATTTCGTCAAGCTAGTTGGCGAGGACGCCGTGCGTGATCTCTCAGGCGAGGTCTGCTTAGCTTCGATCGGGCCCGAGACGTCGAGAACCTTGCGGCAATTCACGAAGGGGGAGATCGCCGAGGCGGCAGAGTATACGATCCCAGGATTGGTGGATCTGCTGACTCGGGAGTTCGGCGCGCGGGGAACGTGAATCCGCGAAATCCGCGGACTATGGCTGAGCGCCGGACGAATCCGAGGAGTAGACCCACAGATCTCGCAGATTACGCCGATTTGGGGGGATCGAGGAAACGAAAACCTGGGACTCGGAGACAAGGTAAATCGTGATCGGCATATCGAAACTGTACTGCGGGACGGTCGAGCCGTCGGACGCTTTGCGATACGGGCGCAGGTCCAAGGACCTTCCGTCGCACCTTCTGCAGTTCGCCGAGGACAAGAAGCCGGTCGTGGTCTGGAACTGCACGCGGCGGTGCAACCTGAGGTGCGCGCACTGCTACTCGCGCTCCAGGAACGTCAAGTACAGGGGCGAACTGACGACCGAGGAGGGGAAAGCCCTGATCGACGATCTGGCGCGGTTCGGCGCGCCCGTGATCTTGTTCTCCGGCGGCGAGCCGCTCATGCGGCCCGATCTGCTTGAGCTGGGGCGCCACGCGACGGTCTCCGGCATGCGGGCGGTGATCTCGACGAACGGGACGTTGATCGCGAAGGACGTGGCGGCGGATCTCAAGAAGATCGGCCTGAGCTACGTCGGCGTGAGTCTTGACGGCCTGCGCGAGACCCACGACAAGTTCCGCGGCGTGAAAGGCTCCTTCGACCGGGCGCTGGAGGGGATTCATAACTGCCAGGACGCCGGGATCAAGGTCGGGGTGCGCTTCACGATCAACAAGCGAAACGCGCAGGACATTCCGGGGATATTCGATCTGATCGAAGAGCGCGACATCCCGCGCGTCTGCTTCTATCATCTCGTCTATGCCGGCCGCGGCAGCAAACTCGTGGATGAGGACCTCTCGCACGAAGAGACGCGCCGCGTTGTGGACCTGATCATCGATCGCACGAAGGACCTCCACGACCGCGGCTTGCCGAAGGAAGTGCTGACCGTGGACAACCACGCCGACGGCGTTTACCTCTACTTGCGCGTTCTCAGGGAAGATCCCGTGAAAGCGAGAAACGTGCTTGAGCTCCTGCAGATGAATGAAGGCAACAGTTCGGGCAAAGGGATCGGGTGCGTGAGTTGGGACGGCGAGGTGTACGCCGATCAGTTCTGGCGGCATCACTCGTTCGGCAACGTGCGCGAGCGCCCCTTCAGCGAGATCTGGACCGACTTGGGCGAGCCGCTCATGGCGAAGTTGAGGGAGAAGAAGCTCCACGTGAAAGGCCGATGCGGCAAGTGCACGTGGCTCGACGTCTGCGCCGGGAACTTCCGCGTCCGCGCCGAAGCCGTGACCGACGACCTCTGGGCCCCCGACCCGGCTTGCTATCTGACCGACGAGGAGATCGGGATCGCCCAGAGGCACTAGCCTCTTTGCCGTCGGGACTCTGTGGACATCTCTATGCCTCATGCTGTGAGCGCAGGGCATGATGCTCTGTGCGGCGGGGCGTTGCCCGCCCACGGGTTCAGGGCGTTGCCCTGCCTCTCGGGAGGAGTCCGCCGTTTGGGTATTGCCGCTGTCCGCTCGCTCAGCGGCTCTCCTGCTGTGGGCTCTCCTGCGGGCGACCTTTCGGATCCGCGCGATCGGGGGTCGGTTTGGGCCCGAGGGTCGGGGGGCCGGCGAGGATCGCGCAACGGGAGGGACGCACGTCGGGGTGGTTGAAGAAGCAGTACTCGCCCGTGAGATCGCCCAGGTCGAGGAAACGGAACCGTCCTGAGGCCATGGCTTTGGGCTCCAGAGCCCCGACCGGAAACTGAGATCGCACGCGATCGCGGGTGACGCGGTAGAGCTCCTTGTGACGGACGCTGACCCCGAAATTCGCGGGATGCACGCGGAGAGGCCGGTCGGTTTGGTTTCGGATCGTGACCCAGAGGTAGCCCTCGTGCCAGCGGGCGCCGAGGCGAACGTCGGGCTGGTAGCGCGCGAGTTCCTCGGGGGAGAGGGGCTCAAAGAGGCCGCCGACCTCCAGAGTCGGCTGTTTCGTCGGCGACGGGGCTTGCTCTCCAGCGGCGGCATCGGCGCCCCTGCCCCGGGAACAGCCGATGAGGAGAGCGGGGATGAGCGCCGCGGATGCCGCGGCGAGGGCGATCGCGCGCGGGGCGCGCGCGGAGCGGGATCGTGCGAGCATTGTGTTGCCTCCGCGGCGCCTTCTTCCGGCGCGCGGGCCTTCACGGATCGCCGCGGCCGCGACCCGGGAGAATCTCGTCGCTGTCGAGCCAAAGGGAAACCGGCCCGTCATTGACGAGCGAGACTTCCATGAGGGCGCCGAAGGCGCCCGTCTCGACCCGCAGCGGGTAGGTTCTGAGGGACTGAACGAAGCGGTTGAACATCTCCTCGGCCTTCTGCGGCCGGGCGGCATCGGAGAAACTGGGTCGCCGCCCCTTGCGGCACGACCCGTAGAGAGTGAACTGCGACACGACCAGCAGGTCGGCCTTCTCTTCGAGCAGAGAGCGATCGAAATGGCTGCGGCCCTCGGGGTCGGGGAAGAGTCTCAGGTTCACGATTTTCCGGGCCATCGGCTCGAGGAGTTCGGGTTCGTCCCCCTCGCGGATGCCGACCAGGAGGAGGCAGCCGCGCTGGATGGCGCCCACTGGGCGGCCATCCACGTGGACCGCCGCCCGGGAGACTCGTTGAATGAGCACTCGCATCTTCCGTGGATCCCTCCCGCGACTGCGCAGTTCCTTCGCCCGCCGCAGGCGGCCGGCGCCACAAGGCGGGTCGCGGGGCCCCGGCGTTCGAAGGAAGGCGCGAAGCCGGGCGCCGGTTCGCGCAGCCTCGGCGGCGCCATCCCGTACCCTATATCCGAGCTGGCGTCCGTCCGCAAGGGTCCTCGGGGCGGGGTCGCGTTTTTTCTGGCAGTTGGGCGGACGGGGGTGCTATCATGGCTTCGAGTGTCGGGCTCTTCATTCCCTGAACCGGCGTCGTGACGCCGCCGGTGAGCAGAGGTGATGATTATGCCGGAGTTCATTGTCAAACTCGAGGACCGCGAGGTCCAGAGGATCATCCTCGAGAAAAACACCATCACGATCGGTCGGGGCAAGGACAACGACATCGTGCTGGAGAATCTGAGCGTGTCCCGCCGCCATGCCCAGATCACGCGCGAGAACGACCAGTACGTCATCACGGACCTGGACAGTTCCAACGGCACCTACGTCAACGGCGTGCGGTACTCTCGCACCCAGGTCTACCACAACGACAAGATCCTCATCGGCAAGCACACCTTGGTCTTCGTCGCGCCGGAGGCCAACTCTCCCGGTCTTCCCGGCGCGGACTGGCAAGGCGCCATGATTCTCACGGCGGCCCAGACGACGGGCAGCTTGGTGGTTTTCTTCCACAGACAACGGCCCCGGCTCTGTTCTCTTGCCTCGCCGCCCGTCCGGATCGGACGCGCCGGCGACAACACGCTGCGCGTGACGGACTGGTTCGTGGACGGGCGCCATGCGGTGGTCGAAGGGGCCGACGGAGGCGCGGGCTGCGTCATCCGGAGGCTGAGCGAGACGTGTCCTCTGTTCGTCAACGGCAAGGAGGTGGGCCAAGCCGTTCTTCGCGAGGGAGACGTGATTCAGCTGGGCAATACGCAGATGCTGTACACCCAGCGCAACGTAACTGAATCCGAGATGGAGGAGATGCGTCTGCCGCGTCCGGTAGTTCTGTTGCCGGGAGGAGCCCCTGAAGGCGCGCCGCACGCGCCCGGCGCGCCGCACGCGCCCGGCGCGCCGCCGCTTGGGGCGGAGGAACCGGCTCTTGTGGCGGGCTCGGAAGACGAGCCGACGCTGACGCGCAAGGAGCGCGCGTACGAGTTTGAGGCGGCCGGCGAAAGCCCGGCCGGGGCGTCGTTGGGAACCGGCGCCGTGAGCGGGGAAGAGGGACCAGAGGCGGCGGGTGTTCCGCTGGGAGAGGCCGGCTGGTTGGCCGAGTTGGGTCAGGTTGAGCCTCTCACCGACGAGTTGGCTGAGATCCTCTCGGAGGACCTGGAAGAGGCGCTCTTTGAGGAGGAAACGGCCGAAGTTGGCGGTCTCGGAGCGTCGAGAGAGGAGCCGAAGATCACGGGAGAGGAGCTCGAGGTCGATTTTGCGCCGGAACGCTCCTTGAGCGACTGGCGTCTTCAGGAGGACCTCGTCCTCCCTCAGGAGGACCTTATCCTCCCTCAGGAGGACCTTATCCTCCCCAAGGAGGACCTTATCCTCCCCAAGGAGGACCTCGTCCTTGAGGAGTTTCCCGCCGTTTTCGGTCTGGAGGAGACTCCCCCGCCGGGCGCTGCAGGAGTCGGGGAGATGGAAGAGGGCGCCTGGCCGGCGGTGATACTTGCCGGGGAATCAGCCGCTCGGGTCGAGATGGGCGTTGACGCGACGGGTGCGAGCGGCGACGCGGAAGAGCGTCTCGAAGCGGAGCCCGCGTCGGAGGGCGTGGAGACGGCGGGCACGGCGCCCGACGAAGAAACCGTCTCGGCGACCCCGACGGCGGCCAAAGGGTCGGCTGGCGAAGAGAAGCCGGCCGCTCCTTGCGCGGCCGGCGACCCAGCTCTGATCGCCCGCTTGGAGCAGGGGCTTAGGAACAAGAGCGCGGCGGTTCGAAGACAGGCCGCGCGTCAGCTCAAAGAGCTCACCGGGCGGGACTATGACGCGCAAGGAGCGAACGCGCAAGAAGCGAACGTCTGACGCGGCGCCCCCCCCCGAAGAGAGGGCCGCCGGGGGCGGTGAGGCCGCCGGGGGCGGTGAGGCCGCGCATCTTGTCGTCTTCTCGGACGTGCACGGGAATCTGCCCGCTCTGCGGACGTTTTTCGATGAGATAGATTCAACCGCCGGGATCGACGCCGTTGTGTGCTGCGGCGATGTGGTGGGTTACGGGGCCCATCCGAACGAATGCTGCCAGCTCGTGCGAGAGCGGGCGATTCCGTGCGTCCTTGGCAATCACGATTCAGTCGCTCTGAACCTCGCGGAAATCAGCTTCTTCAATGAGATCGCCCGCGCGGCGGCGGTGTGGAGCCACGAGCATCTGGAGAAGACGCACGCCGACTACCTTGCGGGGCTGCCCTACGCGCGCTCGCAGGCCGGTCTCATGTTTGTCCACGGCTCGCCCGCGAATCCCGAGGCGTGGGACTACATTCTGAACACGGGCGACGCGGCTGACAATTTCGACGCCTTCGATTCATGGATCTGTTTCGTCGGGCACTCGCACTGGCCCGTCGTTTTCGAGGCGCGCGGCGATGGGGAGGCGCGGTGTCTGAGGCCGGGCGCGGTTCGGCTCAAGCGGGACCGCCGCTACATAGTCAACGTCGGCAGCGTCGGCCAGCCGCGCGACGGCGATCCGCGTCTTTGCTACGTGACCGTCGATCGGGAGGCGAATTTCCTTCAGTACCATCGCGTTCCTTATCCGGTATCCGAGGCGCAGAGGGCCATTGTGGAGGCGGGGCTTCCGACGGGGCTGGCTTATCGATTGGCGGCGGGCATATAGGACGCGATCATTCTCGCCATCGAGCCGGGGGCCGCGCCTTGGCAGGAGAGAGGACGGCGGGTCGGCTAGCGCGACAGCTGGATGAGGCGGCGAGTCTTGAGGGTGTGGCCGTGACAGAGGGCGGCGGCAAGGGCGTCGGCGGCGTGGTCCGGCCTCGGCGTCTCCTTCAGTCCGAGAAGCGTGGCCACCATTCTCTGGATCTGCTGCTTCGGAGCGCGGCCGCGGCCGGTGACGGCCTTCTTGATCTGGAGGGGGGTGTACTCGACGACATCGACCCGGGACTCGGCGGTGGCCAAGATCGCGGCGCCGCGCGCCTGCGCGACGATGATGGCCGTTCTCACGTTCGCGGCGAAGAACAGCTCCTCGATGGACACGGCCTCGGGCCGCAGATTGCGGATCAGGTCCTCGAGGTCGCGGTAGATCTTCTGCAGGCGCCTTGCCGTGGGAAGGTCGGAGGCGGTCCGGATCTCTCCCCACTGCACGTCGCGGGGGCCCCCTTCGGGGTAGACGATGAAGCCCCACCCGACGGCCGCCAAACCGGGATCGATGCCGAGGATGCGCATAGGAAATCAAGTTCCCGCCGCGCGCCGAGTTCCATTGACCGCACGGCTCTTACGACATATCTTGCCGGCGCTCCGACCCACGGAGCCTAACGGGTCCGGGGTTCCGCCTTTGGGACGGGTTCGGAGTTTCGCGTTTAGGCGGCCCTCCGTTCTGGCTGAAGCCGAGACTCCAAACACTCCGCCCGTCATTTCGAGCGGGTCGGAGCACGGGAGCCGGGGGATGCAAGACCGCGCCGTCTCTCCCGTCGCGAAGGCGCTGAGCGCCCCGTCCGCAAGGGCACGTTAGCAGAAGAATCGGAGTGTCCGCCAACGGTATCTTCCTCATATCTTCCTCGCGCCGGACGCGCTCGCGTCGCTCGGAGGGATCGGGAACGCGGCGCCCGACCAAGAGAAGGGAGACACAGGACATTGACCGGACTCCTCTATCGCGAAGACATGGACGCCGTGCGCGAGCGCCTGACCGCGTGGTGGAACGGCGAAGACCTCGGTCGTCCCATGATGCAGATCACGGCGCCCCGCCCCGAGCCGCTCGAGCCGACCCCCGCGCCGCCCGAGCCGGAAGGTTGGGTGACGCATTACTCCACCGCCGACTTCGATTACCGGGTGAGCTTGGCCGCGCGCGCCTGCAATGGGACCCTCTTTCTCGGTGAAGCCGTCCCGACGGTCTCGCCGGACCTCGGGCCCGGGTGCTTGTCGCTCTACCTCGGCTGTCGCGGGATAGACATGCCCGGAACGGTGTGGTTCGAGCGGTGCATCGAGCGACCCGAGACGGCGCGTTTCGAGTACGACCCGGACAATTTCTACTGGGACTTCACGCTGCGTCTCGCGCGCGAGCAGCTGCGTCTGGGCGCGGGGAGGTTTCTGATACAGTTTCCCGACTTGATCGAAGGGCTCGACACGCTGGCCGCCATGCGCGGCAGCGAGCGGCTTCTGATGGACCTGATCGAGCGCCCCGATTGGGTGCGCGACTGCCTCCGGAGGATCACGGATCTCTATTTCCACTATTACGACGCGCTCTACGACCTTCTGTGCGACGAAGCGGGCGGGTCGTGCTTCTGGGTCTGGGCGCCGGGGCGGCTGGCGAAGTTGCAGTGCGACTTCTCGGCCATGATCTCGCCCGGCATGTTCGGCGAGTTCATGGTCCCCGTCCTCGAGGAGATGTGCGAACGCCTCTCCCATTCGCTCTATCACTGGGACGGCCCCGGCGCTCTCGGCCATCTCGACCATTTGCTCTCGATCGAGAAACTGGATATGATTCAATGGACGGCGGGCGAAGGCAACGAGCCGCCGTCGGACAAGCGGTGGTGGCCCTGCTACCACCGCATCATCGACGCCGGCAAGAAGGTTTTCATCGGCGTCGCGGCGTCGGCGGATACATTGAGGTCCCTGCGGCGCGAGTTCGGCTCGGGATTCAACCAGTTCCTCATCAACATGGGCGTTTCGTCCTCCGACGAGGCCGAGGAGATGTTGCGCGTCGCGGCCGAGCAGGCGCCCGACGTTCGCTCCCGGGCCGCCGGAATTGAGGCCGAATGCGCCGTGAAAAGCGTGGCACAGCCGCCCTGGGTTGTGACGACAGACAAAGGGGATTCGCCCGGATGCACGAAGTATCTCTCGTCAGCGAAATGATCCGTCTGGCGGAAAGCGAAGTCGCGCGCGCGGCGGCGGGCGGTCGCGTGCTGCGTCTGAGGATCAGCGTCGGGCCTCTCTCGTGCGCCAGCGCCGAGGCGTTGCGTTTCGCCTTTGAATTGCTTGCGTCCGGAACCTCCTTCGAGGGCGCGGAACTAGAAATTGACGAGCCGCCGCTGGTGTGCGATTGTGAGGAGTGCGGAGCGCAATCCGAGGTGGCCGACGCCTCTGACGGTTGCCCGGTCTGCGGCTCAAGCCAGGTGAGCCTCGACGGGAGCCGAGACGTGCTCCTAGAGTCTATCGACGTGGAAGATTGAGGGAGACGGCGGAGCGCAGAATGCAAATCGTCCTGGCCAAGAGGATTCTGCACGCGAACGACCGGATCGCCCAAGACAACCGAGGCAAGTTCGATGCGGCCGGCGTTCTGGCTGTGAACGTGCTCGGATCGCCCGGCGCGGGAAAGACCGCGTTGCTTGAGGCGATTCTGCCGATTCTCGGCGAACGATGCCGCGCAGCCGTCATCGAGGGGGACCTCGCCACGAGCCGCGACGCCGAGAGAATCGAAGCGGTTGGCGTGCCTTGCGTGCAGATCAACACCGACGGGGGTTGTCACCTCGACGCGGGGATGGTGGCCTCGGCCATGGACGCGCTCGACTTGGCCGCCTTGGACGTTCTCTTCATCGAGAACGTGGGCAACCTGGTTTGCACGGCGGGCTTCGATCTGGGCGAGAGCCTGCGGATCGTCGTTCTGAGCGTCGCGGAAGGCGATGACAAGGTCGAGAAGTATCCTCCCATGTTCAGCGGCGTCGACGCGGTTTTTCTCAATAAGATCGACCTTCTTCCGCATACCGACTTCGACCCGGAGCGGGTGCAAGAGAATCTTCGACGTCTGTCGCCCGAGGCGAGCATCCTTCGTGTTTCCGCCCGCACGGGGGAGGGAGTCGGCGCATGCGCCGAATGGATCCTCGGGCGGCGCAAGCCGTCGTGACGCCGGCTGCCCGCCCGCCGCAGGCGCGGCGCCCGGACGATCCCGCGTCCGCCATACCCAATGAAAAGCAACGATGCCGAGGACGAGACCGTCGCCCGCTTGCGCGTGGAAATCCGCGGCGCGGTTCAGGGCGTCGGGTTCCGTCCGTTTGTTTACCGTTTGGCGCAGGAGATCGGCCTTTCGGGTTGGGTGCGCAATTCGCCCCGCGGCGTGACGATCGAGGCGGAAGGCGCTCGAGAGGCCTTGACCGGTTTTCTGCTGCGCCTGGAGCGGGAGAAGCCGCCGCGCGCGTCGATTCACAGCCTCGAATCCTCTTTCCTCGATCCGACCGGACACCGGGACTTTCAGGTGCGCCCGAGCGACGATTCCGGCGAGAAGACCTCCTTCGTCCTGCCCGATATCGCCACGTGCGCCGACTGCCTTGCCGAGATCCGCGACCCGGCGAATCGCCGGTATCGCTACCCCTTCACCAACTGCACGAACTGCGGCCCCCGCTTCAGCATTATTGAGGCGCTTCCCTACGACCGCCCGAACACGACCATGAAACGCTTCGCCATGTGCGAGCGCTGCCGGCGGGAATACGAGGACCCCGGCGACCGGCGTTTTCACGCCCAGCCGAACGCCTGTCCCGAGTGCGGCCCCCATCTCGAGCTCTGGGATCGGGACAAGACGGTCCTCGCGACGGAGGACAAGGCTTTGCGGGACGCGGCCCAGGCGATCGCCGCGGGCAAGATCGCCGCCGTCAAGGGCTTGGGCGGGTTCCATCTTGTCGCCGACGCCTTCAACGAAGCGGTCGTGCGCGAGTTGCGGCGTCGCAAACGCCGGGAGGAGAAGCCGTTCGCGCTCATGTACCCTTCCCTCGAAGCCGTGCGGGGGGACTGCCACGTCGACCCGCTCGAGGAACGCCTGCTTCTGTCGCCGGAATCGCCCATCGTTCTGCTGCATCGCCGGGCGAAGACTCCTTGCCCGGCAACCGACGCTCCCGACGCGAAGGTCGCGAACCCCTATCTCGGCGTCATGCTGCCCTATACGCCCCTGCACCACCTCCTGATGCAAGAACTGGGCGCGCCCGTGATCGCGACAAGCGGCAACCTTGCGGATGAGCCGATCTGCACGGATGAGATCGACGCGGTCGTTCGTCTTGGCGGCGTCGCCGACCTTTTCCTCGTACATGACCGTCCCATCGCGCGGCACGTGGACGATTCCATCGCGCGGATCGTGGCGGGCAGGGAGATCGTTCTGCGCCGGGCGCGGGGATTCGCCCCCCTGCCCGTGACGCTCGGCTGGAACGTGCCGCCGGTGCTGGCCGTGGGGGCTCACCTGAAGAACAGCGTGGCCGTGGGCGTGGGGGACTGTGTCTTCGTGAGTCAGCACGTCGGCGATCTCGACACCGCCGAGGCCTGCGACGCGTTCCGCCGCGTTGCGTCGGACATGCAGCATCTGCACGATCTTCGCCCCTCCGTTGTGGCGCGCGACTTGCACCCCGACTACGCCTCCACCCGACACGCCGCGAGGGTGTCGGAAGAGAGAAGCATCCCTTCCATTGCGGTCCAGCATCATCACGCCCACGTATGGTCGGTCATGGCCGAAAACCGGATCGAAGGCCCTGCCCTTGGCGTGGCGTGGGATGGGACAGGTTACGGTCTCGATGGCACGGTCTGGGGAGGGGAGTTCTTCCTGGTCGATGAGGCCCCGGCTTCTGGCGGGGGCGCCTTCGATCGGGTCGCGCATCTGCGGACCTTTCGCCTCCCCGGCGGCGAGGCGGCCGTTCGCGAGCCACGGCGTTCGGCGCTCGGCTTGCTCTATGAGCGCTTCGGCGATTCTCTTTTCGAGGGGAAGCAACAGGCGTGCTTCCAGACGTTCTCGGACGGCGAGATTCGCGCTATCGCGACCATGCTGCGAAGGGGGCTGCATTCTCCGCTCACCTCGAGCGCCGGTCGGCTGTTCGACGCCGTGGCGTCGCTCGTCGATCTGAGGCAGGTGAACCGGTTCGAAGGACAAGCCGCCATGGAACTCGAATTTGCGCTGGATGGAGTCGAGATGGGCGACGCCTACCCATTCGAGTTGGCGGATCGGGCCGCGTCGGAGGGACCGGGTGGCGCCGTTTCGCGGGGAGCGGCGACGCAACGGGGTCCGCGCGCGGCGCGGTTTGTGGTCGATTGGGCCGCAACAATCGAAGGCATTCTGGAGGACTTGCGCAGAAGCGTTCCCATCGGCATAATGTCGGCCAGGTTCCACAACGCGCTCGTGGAGATGATTCTTGCCGTTGCGGAGCGAGTGGAACGTCCCCGCGTCGCGCTGAGCGGCGGGTGTTTTCAGAACAAGTATCTGACGGAAAGGACGGTGCGCCGCCTGCGAGAGAAGGGTTTCCATCCCTATTGGCATCAGCGCATTCCGCCGAACGACGGCGGCATCGCCCTCGGTCAGGCGGTCGCCGCCACGCGTTCGGGGTGAGGGTCCCGGCTCGTCTCTCTCTTGTTTGGAAAGGTGCGATATCATGTGTCTCGCGGTTCCGGGAAAGATCATCTCAATAGACAAAGGGGACTCTCTCGCGCGGATGGGGAGGGTTGACTTCGCGGGCGTCGTGCGCGAGGTGTGCCTCGCCTTCGTTCCCGAAGCGCAGGTCGGCGCCTACGTCATCGTTCACGCCGGGAGCGCCATCAGCACGCTGGATGAGGAAGAAGCGGAGAAGGTCTTCGACGATCTGCGCCGCCTGGACGAAATCATGGGCGCGGAGAGCGAGAAGCAAGAACCGACCGTGTGACGAGGTACGCGTGAATGAAGTACGTTGACGAATTCCACGATCCCAACGCATGCCGCGCCGCGGCTCGAGCCATCGAGCGCGTCACGAGGCGGCCGTGGACCGTCATGGAAATATGCGGCGGCCAGACCCATGCCATCGTCAAGCACGGCCTGGACGAACTCCTGCCCGACGAGATCACGCTCCTCCACGGACCCGGCTGCCCCGTCTGCGTCACGCCCGTCGAGATGATCGACAAGGCGATTGCCATCGCGTCGCGGGAGGAGGTTGTTTTCTGCGCCTTCGGCGACATGATGCGCGTCCCGGGAACGCGGACCGACCTGCTGGGCGTGCGGTCGAAAGGCGGGGACGTGCGCCTCGTCTATTCCCCTCTCGACGCGCTCAAGCTGGCCCTGGGGAACCCGGAGAGGCAGGTCGTCTTTTTTGCGGTCGGTTTCGAGACCACCGCGCCCGTGTGCGCGATGGCGGCGTGGCGCGCGCGCGAGGAGGGGATCGGGAACTTCTCGCTTCTCGTCGCCCACGTGCTGGTCCCGCCGGCGGTCGAAGCGATTCTGTCGGCGCCCGGCTGCGCCGTGGACGGCTTTCTCGCCGCCGGCCACGTTTGCTCGGTCATGGGGTACACCGAGTACGAGGCGATAGCCGCGAAGTATCGCAAGCCGATCGTGGTTACCGGCTTCGAGCCGCTCGACATTCTGCAAGGGATCCTGATGACGGTGCGGCAGCTCGAAGAAGGACGCGCGGAGGTCGAGAACCAGTATGCGCGGGCGGTGCGGCGGGAGGGGAGTCCGGCGGCGCGCAAGCTGATGGGCGATGTTTTCCGCGTCACGGACAGGAAATGGCGCGGCATCGGCGTGATTCCGGGAAGCGGTCTCGCGTTGCGCGAGGAGTTCTTGTCGCTGGACGCCGAGACGCGATTCGAGGTCGCGGAAGTCGCGGCGGAAGAGTCCTCGGAATGCATCAGCGGGTTGGTTCTCCAGGGGAAGAGGAAACCGGCCGATTGCCCCGCCTTCGCTACGCGTTGCACCCCAGAGCGACCCCTTGGCGCGACGATGGTCTCATCCGAAGGCGCCTGCGCGGCGTACTACCGGTATCGGCGTTCTTGAAGCCCCAGGTCGAAGCGAATGCCGACGGGGTCGGTGAAGGAGAACGAGGGAATGACGGTCGTGAATCTAGTGACGGGCGGCGCGGGCTTTATCGGTTCGCACCTGTGCGAGCGCCTGCTGGATCGAGGCGAGGAGGTTCTGTGTCTGGACAATTTCTTCACGGGTCGAAAGGAGAACGTGTCCCATCTGCTAGGTCACTCGCGCTTCGAACTGGTGCGCCACGACATCACGGAGCCGATCCGCGTCGAGGTGGATCGGATCTACAACCTCGCCTGTCCCGCCTCACCCGTGCACTACCAGTACAATCCGGTGAAGACGATCAAGACGAACGTCTTGGGCGCGCTCCATACGCTGGGTCTCGCCAAGCGCGTCAAGGCGCGCATCCTGCAGGCTTCCACGTCCGAGGTCTACGGCGACCCGGTCGAGCACCCTCAGACCGAATCCTACTGGGGCAACGTGAATCCCGTCGGCCTGCGCAGCTGCTACGACGAGGGGAAACGGGTCGCCGAAACGCTGTTCTTCGACTACCACCGTCAGAACGGGGTCGACATTCGAGTGGCCCGGATTTTCAACACATACGGTCCCCGCATGGTGATCGACGACGGGCGCGTTGTCAGCAACTTCATCGTCCAGGCTTTGCGCGGCGAAGCGCTCACGGTCTATGGGGAGGGAAGCCAGACCCGCTCGTTCTGCTACGTCAGCGATCTGGTCGACGCAATCATCCGATTCATGGATTGCGATGGATTTACCGGTCCGGTCAACATGGGAAATCCCGAGGAGTTCACGATCCGTCAGCTGGCGGAAGCGATCCTCAGAATCACCGGGTCCTCCTCGAAGGTCATCTCGAAGCCGCTGCCGGCGGACGACCCCGTTCGGCGCTGTCCCGATATCCGCCTTGCCCGCGAGAAACTCGGATGGTCGCCCACCGTGTCGCTCGAAGAGGGGCTCGAGAAAACCGTCGCCTACTTCTCGGAGGTTCTGCAAGCATAGCACTCCGGACGCGCCGGCCCCTCCCGGAATTCCGCGCGGGAACCCAGGGCTCCGGTCGCTCCGCTCCTTGCGCCCTGGGCTTTGTTTCGTCGCGCTTTCAGCGCTCTTCGGAGTTCCACAGCCGCGTGTGGCCAGATTGCGCCAGGAGCCCAAGCGGGAAGGACGCTGATGGCCGAGAAAAGCGAACAGGACGACCAGAAGCCGCCGGGCGCGGTCATCGCTTACAGTCCCGCCGAGACGGGACAGTACATCGGCTGTCCGGGCATCGTGATCTTGCCCGGCGGCGCCTGCCTCGCCAGCCATTCCTTTTTCGGCCCCGGCTCGACCTGCGATCGCATGCGTGTGTTTCGGTCGGAAGACCGGGGAGAGACATGGAAACACGCGGCCGACATCGAGGGCCAGTTCTGGTCCACCCTCTTTCTGCACAACGGCGCGCTCTACCTTATGGGAACCAGCGCCGAGTGGGGTCACGTCGTCATCCGCCGCTCGACTGACTGCGGCAAGACGTGGACGCAGCCCAGAGACCGGAGAACGGGCCTCCTGCTCGCCGAGGGGAGATACCATTCGGCTCCGGTCCCGGTCGTTGTCCATAGAGGCCGCATCTGGCGTTCGATGGAGGACATGCACCCGACCGTCGTCTGGGGCAGGAACTTCCGGGCCTTCGTGATGTCCGCCCCGGCGGACGCCGACCTCCTCGACGCCGACAACTGGACGGCAAGCAATCGGCTGCGCTTCGATCCGGCATGGCTGCAAGGCGAGAATCCGGGCTGGCTGGAGGGGAACGTCGTTGTGACGCCCGAAGGCAACCTCGTGAATATCCTCCGCGTCCATGCCGTGCCCGACTATGGCAAAGCCGCCGTGGCGGAGATATCGGAGGACGGCAGAACCGTCTCCTTCGATCCCGAGACGGGCTTCATCGAGTTCTACGGCGGGCTGACGAAGTTCACCATTCGCTATGACCCCGTGACGAACCGCTACTGGTCGCTCGTGAACAAGGTGACCAATCCGAGGAACGCCGAGTTTCAGCGCAACGTGTTGGCTCTCGTCTCATCAGCGGACCTGAGGAACTGGTCGGTTGAATCGATCATTCTCAGACACCGCGAAGGAGAGGCGCTCCTGCAAGGCGACAAGTACGCTTTCCAGTACGCGGACTGGCAGTTCGAGGGCGACGAGATCGTCGCGGCTTCCCGCACCGCCTTCCGCGACGCGCACAACTTCCACGACGCTAACTATCTGACCTTTCACCGCGTCCCCGGTTTTCGGCGGTTTCTCAGCTCGGCCCGGCCGTCTCCTTAGAGCATCTCCCGAGAGAAATGTCCGCAGAAGCCGTGGCGGGGCGTTGCCCCACCATTCGGGGTCTGGCGCCTGGAGGGATCTCGAGTGATCTTTCGAGCGCGTGTGCGACAAACGCTCTCCGGGGGTATGCGATGGAGGCAACCCGACCGGCCCCCGCGCGGCCCCCCTGGGGCCCGCCCCGAAGCGGCCTGGGCGTCGAAGCAGGGCGCAGATGGGAGCGATGAACGCCAAAGGCGCGACAGGCAAGAGCCCCGCGCGTCAGCGCGAGGGGACGCCGCGCAACGAACCGACTTCCTCACGCCATGGGCGACCGGATGGCCCCCTGAACCGTTCGAAGGGACCTTTTGTTTCGAAACCGGTCCCAGACCAGGGCGGCCTCGGCCAGAGCGTTGGCGCGACGCTCTTCGAGTCGACGCAGCAGCGCGTCCCTCGCGGCGGTGTGCGTGTGCCGGGAGCTCGATGTTCGCAGCGCGTCGTAGTGGCGAAGGATTCTGTCGCGGTAAACGACAACGTCGTTGGCTTCGCCCAGCAAGTCCTGCATGCGCGTCATCGGCTGGATGATGCGTCTCAGCCGCGTGGGGTAGATGGGCGCAAAAAACGCGGCCGTGTAGCGCATCTTCTTGCATTCGATCCGGAGGGCGTGCTGCTCGGCCTCGGTGAGCTGGTGCAGTCCGCCGCGGAACGCCAACAACCTGCGCAAGTGCTTGCTCAGCTTCCTCGGAGCGGCGGCTCGGACCTTTCTCCGGGCTCGCCTGTTCTCCTTGAGTCCGCCGGGCGACTTCAGAGGCGCGCGGAACAGGGCATAGTCCTCTTCCGCCAGGATCCGGTAGACGTCCGTTTCAAACAGGTCCAGGATCCCCGCATAGAGACGCCGGCGCTTGCTCTGCTCCGCCCTGACCAGCGCTCGAACCGAGGGCGCGCACTCTTCGGGAACGCGTCGCTCCTCTTCGCGCAACGCTCTCACAAACACGTCGCAGTCGCGCACGGCCCCCAGAGCGCGGGCGAAGCTTTTCACTCTGCCGACGAACTCCTTCGGAATGCCCCCCAAGGCGCGGCCAAGAACGGCAAGCGCGGCCCGGAGATATCTCAAAGCCACGCGCATTTCGTGGACGTACTCGATATCTTCGCGGAACGCCAACCCGTGCCTGCGCGACGTGAGAATCTCCAACTGCGTCAGAATGGTCCGCCGCGCCGCCGCTCCTAGGCTCTCCGCGGGCGCCATCGCGCCTGGGATGGAGGCGCGCCTCTCAGCGACCCGAACGGATCGCACCGGGCGCGGCATCGCGGCGTTCCAGAGACGGCATTCGAGGTCGGAGACGGCCGGCGGCGATTTCACTCCGGAAGGGGAGGCGACGAAGACGTCCAGTCCCTCCCCGTCATCGCCGATCCCCGCGATGCGGGGCTTCGGCCCTGCCGCCTTGCGTACGGCTTCGGCGACTTCGAGAAGGGCGGCAAGGCGAAAAGCCAGTTCGCGCGCAAGGTCTTCCGTTTTCCCCTGGATCGCGGCGGAGAAAGGCGGAGCGACGCTGCGCCTCTGAAACAGGCTCACCGCCTCGGCGACGGCGCCTCGCTGCACCGCCGTGAGGCCCGGCACGCGGCGTTTGAGCGAGTTCGAAAACCTCGATATCGCCGCGTTGTTCTCCGCATCGAGTTCCTCGTCGCAGAACGCCGCCGCGATTTCCAGGAGCGGGCGGGCCGTCTTCGTCAAGCCGTGCAGATGCCGGGTTCCGTCGAAGAGATGTGCTGCGGCCATCACCAACTGCGGCCTGCGAACGGCCAGGTTGGAGAGGCTTTCGCGGAAAGGATTGCCTTTGAAAAGGTCCGCTCTTCTCATTCTGCGCTCGTCCTGCGAGTCGTCCGACTACACGATCCTTCTAGTGAAAATCTCGCTTGTAGGCAATCGCTTTTTCCGCCAGAATGCTCTCCGACTTCGGTCGAAGAGGCTTCCTACGCCGACGGGGAGGGGGATGGTCATGAGTAAACGGTCTTCTGTGTTGCTTGTCTTGAGCGCTTTTCCATTGCTGACCGGGTGTTCCGCGGTGCGTCCGGGAACCGGCGCCAAGGCGCTTCGGATCGCGGAGAAGGGGAGATCCCGCTTTCAGATTGTCGTGTCTCGAGACGGATCGCCGTCCACGCAACACGCCGCCAAGGAACTTCAAGGGTTCCTCAAAGAGATGACCGGCGCCGAACTGCCGATCGTCGACGACGGGACGCCGATGGGCGAGCACGAGATCATCCTCGGCAAGAACGCCCGCCTGCGCCGGTTGGGTATCGAGGTGGATTTCAAGACACTGGGCAACGAGGGATACGTCATCCGAACCGCGGGGCCTCATTTGGTCATCGCGGGAGGGGACCTTCGGGGAAATCTCTACGCGGTCTACGGGTTGCTTGGGGATCACCTCGGATGCCGATGGTTCACGCCGTCGGTCAGCCGCATTCCGAAGTGCGACCGGCTTGAGATTCCCCCCATCGACGAAACGCGCGTACCCGCCCTCGAGTATCGCGACGCCTTCGTGCGCGACTGCTTCGATCCGGACTGGTCGGCGCGCAATCGCGTGAACGCCCGCGGCGAGGAGCGCCACGGGGGAAAGGTCACCTACCATGGTTTCGTGCACACGTTCTATTGGTATATTCCCCCTGACAAGCACTTCGACGAGCATCCCGAATACTTCTCCGAGGTGGACGGAAAGAGGGCGCGAGGCGGAGCGCAACTCTGCATGACCAACGAAGGCGTGACGCGCCTGATGATCGAAAAGGTGCGCCAAGCCATGCGCGAGCGCCCCGAGGCGACTATCTTCTCCGTCTCGCAGAACGATTGCGGCGGATACTGCCAGTGCGCCGACTGCCGAGCGATCGCCGAGCGCGAAGAGTCGCAGATGGGGCCGCTTCTTCACTTCGTGAACCGCGTGGCCGAGGCGCTGGAGGATGAGTTCCCGAACAACGCCGTCGACACCCTCGCGTACCAGTGGAGCCGCAAGCCGCCGAAGCACGCGCGCCCGAGGCGCAACGTGATCATCCGCTTGTGCAGCATCGAGTGCTGCTTTTCGCATCCCCTCGCCACGTGCGACAGCGGGCAGAACCGCGCCTTCGTCCGCGACATCCAGGAATGGGCCAAGATCTGCGACCGCCTCTGGGTCTGGGACTATACGACCTCCTTCGCCAACTACTTGACCCCTTTCCCCAATCGCCACGTCCTCGACGCGAATATACGTTTCTTCGTTGAGAACAGCGTGACGGGGATCTTCGAAGAAGACGTCTACGACACTCTGAACAGTGAGATGGCGAGTCTGGACGGCTACATGATGGCGAAATTCCTCTGGGACCCCAACTACGGCCGCGATCGCGCCGAGAAGGAGTTCCTCGAAGGCGTTTACGGCGCGGCGGCGCCCTACATTCGCAAGTATCTCGATCTCCTCGAGCGAAGAGTCCTCGAGCACAACATCCACATGGGGATCGCCGAGAATCCCGGAACGGCCGTCTTGACCGACGAGCTGCTCGAGGAAGCGGACAACCTGTGGGATCAAGCGGAAGCGGCCCTCGCCTATCGTTCGGAGGAGCTCGAGCGCGTGCGGACGGCTCGTCTCACCGTGGATTACGCCGTCATCGAACGGGCGAACACGGGCGGCTCAGGCGGATGGATTCCGGATTATGAGAATCTCGTTCTCAAACCGAATCTCGCGTTGCGGGCGCGGATGCAGCGTTTCTTCGAGCGGCTGGAGAAAGCGGGCGTCACGCGCCTGCGCGAGGGCGGGATGGCGCCCGAGGAGTACCGAAAGGGGTGCGAGCGCCTGCTCGGAAACGAGCGGCAACTGACGCTCGTGGAACCGGCGTCGACGGGCAAGCTGCAGCCCGGTCTGAAGTACGCTTCTTACGAAGGCAACTGCGTCAGCGCCGCGGAGGGGGCGAGCGCCAAACTGCTGCGGTCGGGCGTCGCGAAGACGATCGACGTCGGCTTGCGGGGGGGCGACGTCGGCTTTTCGCTCCTCTTCTCCGGGCACATCGAGGTCCCGAAGGACGGAATCTACACGTTCGCCATGACGTCCGACGACGGGGGGTATCTTTCGGTCGCGGGTCAGGAGATCGTGTCCAATCGCCACTCGCTCCACTGGGGCATCCAGAAGCAAGCCTTTGTCGCGCTCAAGGCCGGCAGGCATCCCATCGAGGTCGCGTGGTTCAACATGTACGGGCTCTATGAGCTGAAAGCGCTCTATTCCTCGCCCAGGGGCGGCCTCGAAGAGATCCCGGCCTCGGCGCTTTGGCATGAGCCTGAGGAGCGCTGACTGGGAGACCGTCTCGAGAGTTTGCGCGCCGGCCTCTCGCCCGCCGAAGGGATCAGTCAGGACGAGCCGGCCGCCTCGCTCTACATCGACAAGGGCGCCACGGCGCGCGCGTTGCGCCGGATGGCAACGAACGCGGCCGGCACACCGCGACATGAGAAGAACCAGGGAGTGGACTGATGGCTTCGAGGACAGGAGGACTGCGACTGGGAGGAATGCTGCGCGGGGACCCGCGCGGTGAAGGACCCCCGGCCGTCAAGATCACCAACCGGCGGATGCTCGCGTGGTTCTACCGGAACCTGGCGCCTCATTGGCATAAAGTCTCGCTCGGCGTTTTTTCCATGTTCGCAGCGACGGCGGCCGGCCTGGCGCTGCCTCTCGTTCTGCGCGACCTATTCGACGACGTCATCATGGCCCGCAATCTTGAGCCGTTGCCCGACTTGATGCTCAAGTTCCTCCTTCTCACCCTCGCCGCGCAGGGCCTCGGCGCGGTGCGCACTAACGTCATGCACCTCCTCGGTCAGCGCTTCGTTTACACCGTGCGCATGGACTGCTACCGCCACTTGATGAAGCTCGGCATGAACTACTTCGAGCGCGAGCGCTCGGGCGACATCATGTCGCGGGTCAGCAACGACGTGGGCGCGGTCGAAGACATGGTGGTCCACGGCACCGACGACATCATCACCAACGTCCTCCACGTCATCGGCGCCGCGGCTCTCATCTTTTGGCTTGACTGGAGGATGGCGCTCGTGGCGCTGGCGCCGCTGCCGCTCTTCGTCGGGTTGCTCTGGACCTTCGCCCACTTCGTCCGGCCGGTCTTCAGCCGCATCCGCAAGGAACTCGGCGAGATCAACGCGCGCCTGCAGGAGCGGATCGGCGGCATACAGGTCATCAAGGCTTTCGCCCGCGAAGAGGCCGAGACCGCGCACTTCGACGAAAGCAGCCGCGCCTACTACAAGGCCAGCTGCCGCAGCATCTGGATGTGGAGCACGTTTTTTCCCGCGCTCTCGCTCGTCACGTCGGCGGGGCTCGTTCTGCTGGTGTGGTACGGCGCGCGCCGGGCGGCGCTCAGCGCCGAAGGCGCCGCTATGTCGGCGGGCACCGTGGTGGCGTTCCTGCGCTACATGCAGGATTTCTACCAGCCGATCGGCGCGCTCGCCCGCGTGCAGAACATGGTCAACCAGTCGCTGGCCGCGATCGCTCGGCTCTTCGAGCTGATGGACGAGAAACCGTCGGTCGAGGACAAGCCCGACGGCGTCGAGCTCGAGCGGGTCGAGGGGCGCGTCGAGCTCGAAGGCGTGAGCTTCCGGTACGACACCGGCGAGACAGTGCTGCGCGGCGTTTCGGTGAGCGCCGAGCCGGGCGAGATTGTGGCCATCGTGGGTCGCAGCGGCGCCGGCAAGACCAGCCTGGTCAATCTCATCGCGCGCTTCAGCGACCCCTTCGAGGGGAGAGTGTTGGTCGACGGCGTGGACGTGCGCGACGTGAAGCAGACCTCGCTGCGCCGCCATATCGGCATGGTGCTCCAGGATACCTTCCTCTTCAACACGAGCGTGCGCGAGAACATTCTCTACGCCCGGCCGGACGCGACCGAGGCCGAGGTCGTCCAGGCGGCGAAAGGCGCGCACGCCCACGACTTCATCCAGCGCCTGCCCGAGGGCTACGAAACTTTCATTGGCGAGCGGGGGGTGCGGCTTTCCGGGGGCGAGAAACAGCGCATCGCGATCGCCCGCGCCTTCCTCTCCGATCCGCGGATACTGATCCTCGACGAGGCGACGTCGATGGTCGACACCGAGGCCGAGCGGATCATCCAACGGGCCTTGAACGAGTTGATGGAGAACCGGACGACGTTCATCATCGCCCACCGCCTGTCGACCGTGCGCAGCGCCGACAGGATCGTCGTGATTGAGGCGGGGCAGATCGTCGAGCAAGACGACCACGCCGGCCTCATGGCGCGCAACGGCCTCTATCGCGAGATGGTTGTGCGGCAATTCCACCTTGACGAGGAATGGCGCGAAGCCGAAGCTCTCTCGCCGGACATGCTGCAGTAGGGACACGTTCAGTCAAGCGAGGGCGGCAACGGTTTCCCTT
>Ga0315274_10001790_pt1 | contig 32895 bp, 19 predicted proteins | sample YL17G02_20_MG_FD_203700 | JGI IMG/M metagenome (GOLD analysis project Ga0315274, IMG submission 203700) | Sediment microbial communities from Yellowstone Lake, YNP, Wyoming, USA - YL17G02_20 | ecosystem: Environmental > Aquatic > Freshwater > Lake > Sediment | place: USA: Wyoming | collected...
AAAGAAGGGGTCTCACCCCCGTCTCTCGCCCTCCCCCCCCCCAAAAAAAAAAATGCTCACATAGCTCGGCCTTCTCCGAGGAGTTCCGCGACGCGCGAGGCTTCGGTTGGGCCTCCTCCCCGCCGCCCTTCGACTGGCGTGCCCTCGTCGACCGCAAGGGCCGCGAGGTCGAGCGCCTCAACGCCGTGTACAACCGCCTGCTGACCTCGGCCGGCGTCAACCTGTTCGAGGGCAGGGCCGCGCTCGAGGCCCCGCACCGCGTCCGCGTCGAGGCGGCTGCGGGCAGGGGGGGGGCCGCCGGGGCCGGCGCAGATGGCGGGGGGGGCATGAGGGTGCTCACGGCGAGGCACGTCCTCGTCGCCACGGGGGGCTCCGCGGTCAAGGCCGCGATCCCCGGGGCCAAGGAGTTCGCCATCACCTCCGACGACGCGCTCGTCCTCGAGGACCTGCCCCTGCCGCAGGGGGGCGCCCCTCCGCGGGGGCCCGTCGTGCTGGTCGGCGCGGGCTACATCTCGCTCGAGTTCGCGGGAATCTTCGCCGGACTCGGATGCGACGTGCGGGTCCTGTACCGGAAGGAGCTGCCGCTGGCGGGGTTCGACGGCGAGTGCCGGGGCCACGTGGCAGAGTGCATGCGCGGGCGGGGGATCTCGATGATGCCAGGGACGAGCCCGACGAGGCACGTTTTTTTTCTTCGTGTCCATCCTCCCGTTGTCCCCCGCCTCTTTGTTGTTCTCAAGCTTTCTTTTCTTTCGGCTCTTTCGTCCGTCCTTCTCGGGTTCTCGATCGAGTTTTTCTCAGTCGGCAGAAACTCCACGAGGGAAGAGAACAAAAAACTGATGGAAAAGGAAACCTAAAAAAAAAAACAGGCTCGTCAAGTCTCCCAAAAACTCCGCGACCGGCAGCGACGAGAGGTCCCGCCCGCTCGTCGACGTCCACTACTCCAACCCGGACGGCTCCCCCGGCTGCATCGAGGGCGCGGCCCTCGTAATGTTCGGCACGGGCCGCAGGCCTAACACCTCGAATCTGGGCCTGGAAAAGGCGGGCGTCGACGTCGACGAGAGGAGCGGGGCGATCAAGGTGGACGCCTTCTCGAGGACGACGGCGCCAGGGGTCTGGGCGATTGGAGACGTCACGGACAGGATGGCGCTGACCCCCGTGGCGCTGATGGAGGCGATGGCGTTTTGCGAGAGCGCGTTCGGTGAGTGGAAGGAGTTTTGGAGGTGGCTTCTTCGTGCGCTTCGAGGTCTCCAGAGACTGCGCCCACTCAAACGGTACAATCGTACCTCTCTCTCTCTCTCTCTTCCCCACCCCTCCTCCTCCCCTCCTCTTACAAAAAAAACAGGCGCCGGAGGGCGGCTGAAAAAACCCGACTACGACAGGGTCCCCACGGCGTGCTTCGTCCAGCCCCCGCTCGCGTCCTGCGGCCTCACCGAGGAAGAAGTCGCGGCGCGGGTCGAGGCGGCGAAAGACGGCGACGACGGCAAAGGAAAGGCCTCCTCGTCCCCCTCTCCCTCGTTCGACGTCTTCGTTTCCAAGTTCAGGCCCATGCGAAACACGCTCTCGGGCAGGAACGAGAGCACGCTCATGAAGATGATCGTGGACTCGGCGACGGACGAGGTCGTCGGGTGCCACATGGTGCGAAGAAGAGATAGTTTTTTTTCCTTACTCAAATAATTCCGTTTTTTCCTGGATTTTTTTCCGGGTTTTTTCTCACCCTCAAACAAAAAAAAACATCGGAAAAAAACACCAGGTCGGCCCCGACGCTCCCGAGATCATGCAGGGCATCGCCGTCGCCATGAGGTGTCGCGCGCGTAAGGCCGACTTCGACGGGACCGTTGGAATCCACCCCTCCGCGGCGGAGGAGTTCGTGACGATGCGCACGAGGACGAGGAAGGTCGGGAAGTGAAAATAGGTTTCTCAACTTTTTCGTTTTTCTTCGACGGTGATGGAGAGTAAAAAAAACGATTTCAATTTTTTTGTCACACCACCCGCTCTCTCTCTCTTTCTCTTTCTCTCTATCTCTCTCTCTTTCTCTCTCTTCATGGGATCGCCGCCCGGATCTCCCTCGCGAGCTTCTCCATGCTCTTGAGCCCCTCCTCGGCGCTCTTGGCCTCCCCGAGAGCTCGGACCAAGGCCGAGCCGACGATCACGCCGTCGGCGCCCCACCCCATGATTTGCCTCGCCTGCTCAGGGCCCGACACGCCAAAGCCCACCGCCACGGGCTTGTCCACCGCCCCGTTCGAATCGGACGCGGATGACGACTCGTTTCCTCCCTTCCTGGCGGCCTCGCGCGCCGCTGAGATCAGGTCCTGGAGCCTGCCCTCGTTGGCCGTCCTCGCGCCAGTGACCCCGGCGACAGAGACCAGGTACACAAACCCCTGGCTCGCCCGCGAGATCGCCTCCATCCTCGCGGCCGGCGTCGTGGGAGTGACCAAGAGGACCAGCTCGAGCCCGGCGGCCTGCGCAGCGGCCCTGATCGGCGGCGTCTCCTCCAGGGGGATGTCAGGCACGAGCAGCCCCGAGGCGCCAGCCGCGGCGGCGGCGAGGCAGAACGCGGCGGCCCCTTTCCGCATGATGGGGTTGTAATACGTAAACATCACGATGGGGGTGTCCGGGATGTCCTTGCTGACGCGGGCCACGCAGGCGAGCACGCCGTCGAGCGTCGTCTTCGAGTCGAGCCCGCGGGTGTGCGCCCCTTGGATGGTGGTGCCGTCGGCGAGCGGGTCCGAGTAGGGGACGCCGAGCTCGATGGCGTCCGCGCCCGCCGCGGCCAGGGCGCGCAGGGCCTTTTCCGTTGTCGCGAGGTCGGGGTCCCCAGCCATGATAAAGGGGATGAAGGCGCCGCTGAGAGTGAGCGAGGGGAGGGGGGCCGGAGAGGAAGGAGAGGGGAAACGGGGATGAGAAGAAGAGGTAAAAAAAAAAAAAAAGGAGCGGCGGCTAGATTGGAAAGACTGGCGAACGAATTGATAAAAACCTCAAGCAACTCGAACTCACCGTCCCTTCGCCTTGAGCTCATTCATGCGCCCGCTGACGGAGACGCGCGTCTCGGCCGCCGCTGCGGGAGCCGCGGCGGAGGCCATGACCGAAGAGCGAGAGGGAGGAGATCGGCTGAGTGGCGTCGTCGGCGTCGTCGATGCTCGCTTGGACCCGGGCTTTGCTGCTAATGCCGCTGCTGACGGCGCAGCGAGTCGAGGGGCCTTGCTGGCAATAACAGACGCGACGATCGTGCTTCTGCTGCTTCTGCTAAGGCTGCTTCTGCTAAGGTTGCACCTGCAGCCTCGCATGTCGAGAAGAGAAAAAAAGAAAAGAAAAAAACGAGAGAGTCTCTCGGAGAGCCTCTGGCGGCGAAAAGTGGCCTCCAGCTCAAACAACTCGGCCGCCCGCACTTTCCGTTTTTCTTTTCGGAAATAATCGTCTCGGAAATCATGCCCCAATCAACCCGTTCCACGCGCTCCAGGAGCGCCGTCGGCGCTTCTCCCGTGAAGCCCAGCGCCTCTGTGGCCTCCAAGAAAAAGTGAGGATCGGAGAAAAGGGGACTTTGATGCCAGCAGAGAGAGGCGTCGGATGAAGTCGATGCTCTCTTACTTGTTTCTATCGATCGATCAAATCAAAAAACTCAAACCTCGACCTCGGCGTCTCTCTCTCTCTCTTTCTCTCTCAACCTCCCCCCAGGAACAACGCCACCGCCGCTCCTACTGCTGCTGCTCCACCGCCACCAAAGCCGAGTAGCACCACGAGATCAACAGCAGCAGCCAAGACGCAACCGGCTCCAGCTGCTGCTGCTGTTGCTGCTGCTGCTGCCACCATCAGCACCAGGGAGAACAAAAGCAACGGTGCTTCAAAAACGCCCTTCCTCCCGCTCTTCCTCCTCCTCGCCGCGGCGCGCCTCTTCAGCGCCGCCACAAATATCGTCCACGACTGCGACGAGGTGTTCAACTACTGGGAACCCTTGCACTTCGTGCTGTTCGGCTCCGGCATGCAGACCTGGGAGTACTCTTCGAGATTCGCGCTGCGGCCGTGGCTGTACCTCTGGCTGCACGGCGCCGTCGCCGCGCCGGCCGCGGCGCTCTCTCGCTTGCTCTCCCCGGGCTTGGGGTTGGGGCGATCCAAGAAGGTTGCGTTCTACGCTGTGAGGGTGGCTCTGGCCCTGGCGTCTGCCGCGACCGAGGCGGGCCTCGCGGCCGCCGCCGGGGACGTTCTGGGAGGAGGAAACGGAAGCGGAAGCGCCCTTTCGAAGAAGAGGAGCGGCGGCGGCGCTGCTGCTCCGAAGTCGAAGCCGCGCCCTCCTCTCCCCGCCGTCTCCCTCATCCTCGCCCTGCTCCTCGCCACCAGCGCCGGCATGTTCTCCGCCGCCCCGGCCCTCCTCCCGTCCTCCTTCGTCATGCTCTTCCTGACCTGGGCCGCCGCGGAAGTGCTGAGGGGCGAGCGACCGAACGCCGTCGTCGCGGCGGGGGTCTTCGGCCTCCTGTGGGGCTGGCCCGTCGCCTCCGTGGCCTTTCTCCCGTACGCCCTCTGGGTCCTACTCGCCGCGGAGAGCGTCGCGAAGACGGCGGCGGCGGCCCTGGGCCTGTCCGCTCTGGCTCTGGCGCCGCTGGTGCTGCTCGACAGGCTGGCCTACGGGAAGTGGACGCTGTCTTTGCTCAATTTCCTTCGGTACAACGTCTCGGGAGACGGCGGCGACTCGGCGCTCTATGGCGTCGAGGAGTGGCACTACTACCTGAGAAACTCGCTGCTGAACCTCGGGGCAGTGGTGGCGCTGGCTGCGGCGGCCCCTGCTGTTCTTGGGATCGCCTTCGCCGCGACGAAAACGAACATGATCTCTCCGCCGTCGGCGGCCTCTGTCTCGCCTCACGCCCTCAAGCGCCTCTCGCTCGCCCTGCTCCCCCTGCCGCTCTGGGCGGCCACCATCAGCTCCCTGCCGCACAAGGAAGAGCGGTTCCTCTACCCCGTGTACCCCCTTGCGTGCCTGGCGGCGGCGGCGGCGACCGCGGCGGCCCCGTCGGCCGCCGCCGCCGTGGTCGCCGCGGCGAGGGGGCTGCTGCTCCCCCGCTCGTCCTCCTCGCGCCGCCGCAGCCCCAGCTCCTCCCCCGGCTCGCCGCTCTACGCCTCGTTCTCTTTCGCCTTGCAGGCGTCCGTGGTCGCGCTCGCGGCCCTCGTCGGCGCCTCGCGCGTCGCGGCGCTCTTGGCGAGCTACTCGGCCCCTCTCAGGATCTACTCCTCGCTGCCCTCCGACCCGGCCGCTCAGCAGCAGAGCAGCAACGGCACCGCCCACTCCCTGGTCTGCCTCGGCGCGGAGTGGCACCGCTTCCCCTCGTCGTTCCTGCTGCCCGGGGGAAACTACCGGATGCGCTTCGTCGCCGCGGGCTTCGGCGGCCTGCTGCCGGTGCCCTTCGACGCGTCCCGCGGGGGGACCGCGGCGGCGCCGGACGGCCTCAACGACCGCAACGCCCGCGACGAGCGCAACGAGCTGGCCGACGACGCCGCGTGCGACTTCTTCGTGGGGGTCGCGCCGCCGCTCGGGGACGCTCCCAGGGAGGAAGGGGAAAAGGGCGGCGAGATCGGCGAGTGGCGCGAGCGAGCGGCCTTGCCCTTCCTCGACGTCAACGCCCCCGCCGTCCGGGCCCTGCCCGCCCCGGCCCGCGCGTTCTACCTGCCGCGGTGGTTTGCACGGGGGGTGCTTCGGAGGCCCTCGTGGGCGGCGGAGGAAGGATTACTGAAGGAGAGGGGGAGGTACGTTTTGATGGAGCGGCGACGGAAGAAAAATGTTGAGGAGTGAGAGTTTGGAGTTTTTTTCCCCTCTTTCTCTTTTCATGTGTTGAGTCGATTCCCTCGGTGAGAAGAACCGAGACAAGACGCTGCGTATCTTACATCGAGATCGAACGACAGGCAGGGGGGGGAGGGGGCAAGAGAGGCGGGGGCGCGAGGGGGACGTCTCTTCCCCGCTGCTCTCCTCGCTCCTCAGCCGTCATCTCCGCCAGCCTCTCCGCCGCCTTGCCCCGCACCACCGCGTTCCGCCTGCGCCTCTCCGCGGCGTTCTCCGTGAAGCACGCCCTGCAGTAGCCCTGGAGGCCGTCTGCCGCAGCCCTCGAGGCGTGGAACTCGGACCTGGGCTTGCGCAGGCCGCACCGCCGGCAGCCCTTGGCGCCGTCGGGCGGCGGCGGCGCGGGGGCGGGCGTGGGCCGCCGCCGCTGCGGCCGGGCCGGCGGCCCCGCCCCGCCCTCGCTCCCCCGCCGCTCGGCGCGCTCCCTAGCGCGCCCTCGCTCCCTCGTCGCCTCTGCGTGACAGCGCTTGCAGCAGGAGGCGAGACCGTCCACCGCTGCGGAGTTGCGGTGGAAGGCGCCGGAAGGGAGGGGCAGCGCGCAGCGGCGGCACTGCTTCTTCCCCGCCGTCGCCGTCGCCGCCTCCGCCTCCTCCCTCCTCCGCCGCACCTTCTCGTCCCGCCTCGCCCCGGCGGCGGCGTTGAAGCACGGCTTGCACGCGTCGCAGAGCCCGTCGCCGCTGGCTCTGTTCCTGTAGAAAGAGTCTGCGGGCTTCAGGACGCCGCACTTCCGGCAGAGCTTCTCGGTCGGAGCCCCCCCCTCGCCCTCGCTGTCGCTGTCGGGGCCTCCCTCGTGCCGCTCCTCGCGGCGCCGCTTCCGCCTCTCGGCGCACTTCCTCGCGTCGCAGGCCCTGCAGCGAGCATCCCTGCCGTCCCTCGAGGTGGAGACGCGGTAGAAGCTGTCGAGGGGCTGCTCGACCCTGCAGAGGCGGCAGACCTTGAGGAGGGGGGCCTGGGGAGGAGCTGCTGCTGCTGCTCCTGATGCTGCTCTCCTCTGCTGCTCGCTGGCGGCTCGCAGGAGCGCGGCGTCTGCCGTGGCGGCCTCGGCGGCTGCCGTTGCTTCCTGCTCCTCCCGCGCGATGGACTCGAGGGCCGCGGCAAAGCTCGTGGTGGCCGTGGCGGCGGCGTATTGGTTTTGAGGTTCGTTGAGGTTTCCAGCGGCGGCAATCGCCGCCGTCGCCGCCGCCGTGCCTGCTGCTCCATTGACTCTCAGGCCGGCCGCGCTCAGCATGCGCTCCAGGACCGCCGGGTCAGGCAGCATCCCGCCGAGGAGGCCAAGACCGTCCTCGGACTGTCTCGCGCTCATTGGAATTGACACGAGAGAGGCGGCGTGGAAAAAAGCCCAGGCGGCCAAGCCGCGCCAATGGCTCGAGTTTTTTTCTTTTGCAAGTGACAACGGAAAAATCAACCTCGACTGGGAAAAACAAAGAGAGGGAAAGCAAAATGGCACGCGGACGGAAAAAAAAGCAGAGGGGCGGTGATTCCTCGCGTGCATTCTTGCTGTCCTGCTCTCCCTGCCGCGAACATCAAAATGAAATAAAAAAATCTCCCCACTCTACGAAAACTGAAAAAAAAAAACTCTACCTGCCGGCGGCGTCCTCAGCGATGCGTGCGAGCTCCTCCTCGAGCCGACGTTCGCACTCGGCCGCGCTCGGCCTCCGCAGCGGGTCAATCTCCCAGCAGTCGCGCAGCAGCGCCTCCAGTGCCGGCGGCGTCCTCCGCGACACGCGCGGCGTCTGCCGCAGGATCGCGACGCGGTAGATCACCTGCGGAACGTGCGTTTTTTTTATTGAGAGAGAGAGAGAGAGAGAGAGAGAGAGAGAGAGAGAGAGAGAGAGAGAGGGAGAGCGTTTTGAAAGTTTTGAGAGAGAAAAGAGAGAGAGCGGGAGAGAAGCAGGGGAAAAGAAAAACGTCGTCGTCTCACCTGCAGCGGCTGGCTCACGTCGTCGAGGTGCCTCCTCCCCGTGAACGCCTCGTTGAGGACGATACCGAGCGCCCAGATGTCGATCGAGGGCGCCTGCGAGAGCCTGTTGGCCTCGAACTGCTCCGGGGCGGCGTAGGCTGGCGTCGCCCCGGCGACGGTGCCGTTGGCCTGGAGCGGGTTGCTGCAGCCGTCGCCGTTTGACAGCAGCGTGCCCGCGATGACACGCGACACCCCGAAGTCGACGACCTTGCCACGCCCTTCCTTATCGATGAGGATGTTGCCCGGCTTGAGGTCGCTGTGCGTCACCTTCCTCTCGTGGAGGTGGTCCAGTGCCGCCGCGACGTCGGCGCCGACGCTGGTTGGGGTTAGGCGGAGGTGGAAGAGGGAGAGAGAAAGAAAAGAGAGGTCGAGAGGAGAGGTGAGTTTTTTTTTGCTTTTGCTTCTGCCCGTCCCACCGTTTTCCGGCCGATCTCGAGACGTCGAAGAGGGAGAAAAACAAATTTAAAACTCACCGGAGCACGTGACCGTACTCAAGCCCGCCCGCGCGGAGGGCGCGGAGGTCGCGGAGGTCGAGGGCCGCCGATGGCGACGGCGCCGACGGCGCCGACGGCGACGACGGCAACGACGGCGACGAAGAAGAGCCGCCGCTCGCGGCGGCGAGTTTGATCGCGTTCGCGAGCGAGCCCCCCTCGACGAGCTCCTCGACCAGGCAGATCGTCGGCGGCTTCAGGCAAGCGGCGTAAAGAGAGACGACGCGCGGGTGTTTGGGCAGAGAGGCGAGGATCGAGATCTCGCGCGCGAAGGTCCTGGCCGCGGCGAGGGACCCGCTGTCGTTGTGGAAGCCTCCGCCGCCGCTGTTGTTGTCGCCGTTCTCTCCGTGCTGCTGCTCGAGACCCTCGCGGAGCTCGTGGAAGATGTGCGCCTTGAGCAGCTTGCATGCGCATCTGCGTCCTTTGTACTCGCACTCGTGGACGATGCCGAAAGAGCCGGAACCTAGCCGAGCTCCGAGCGTGATCTCGGTTGCTGGGTCGAGGTTGAGGTCGAGGTCGGGCGCAGCAGCGTCAAAGGGGGGGTGCTGCGGCGCGTTTCTACTGCTGCTGTTCCTGCTGGTGCTGCTGTTTTCTCGGGCGAGAGGGGAAGACAAAGAGGAGAAGAGCGGCGTGAAGTGCTGCTGTTCAGTTGCCGCTCGAGCCGTCGAAGGCGTCGCCGCCACCGACGGCGACGAAGAAGGAGGAGCCGAGGCAGCGGCAACGGTCGCGTTGCTCCACAGCCAGCGGCGAGAGAGCTCGTGCTTGCCCTTCTGCACGGAGGTGAGCATGGTTGCTTGGAGGCTCGGCGCAGAAGCAAAGGAAGCGGAAAGGGAAGCAGCGGCAGCGGCGGAAGCAGAAGGAGAGGGCGAGGAGGAAGGGAAGCCCTCGACCGAGCGAGCTTCCTCGTCGTCGTCGAAGCTCCCGCGGCCGCTTCCCTCGCCCACTTCCGGATCTTCCTCGGCCGCTTCGATCTCGGACGAGACGTTGCCCCTTTTCGGGGATCTTCTTCCTCTCCCTCCCGATCGGGAGGGGGAGGAAGAAAAGGCTGAGGGAGACTCAGAGGCCTCCGCTTCTTTTTCTCCCTCCGCCACCACGCTCGCGGCGGCAGCCGCGGCGAGCTTCAACGCCCCCAGCGTCCCCGCCCCAAGCGCCGCCACGCGCTGCCTCTCTCTGCGCTGGCCCGCCTTGGCCGCATCCCTCTGCGCCCTCGCCCTCGCCGCGAGCGCAACGCAGACAACGAGCGCCAGCGCGCCCGCGACGGCCGCGGCGACGGCGGCGATGACGATCCGCCAGCGCGTCGCGAGCGGGGAGGAAGAGGAGGAAAGGGAAGAGGCGTTCTCTGCCAGGAGCACGCTCTTGGACTTTTTCTTCGTGGACGACGACGACGAAGAAGAAGAAGAAGAAGAAGAAGAAGAAGAAGAAGAAGAAGAAGAAGCGAGATTGGCGAGGGAAGCAGCAGCCGGGGCCGTGCGAGACGAAGAAGAAGAAGAAGAAGAAGAAGAAGAAGGAGAAGAAGAGCTCGCCGTCGCCGGCAGCTCCCCGCCGGCGGCGGCGTCGGCGGCCGTCGGCGAGCAGCAGAAGACGACCTTGCAGGTGCTGTCTCCCGCTCCCCCCTCGTCGCACCTCCCCTTCTCCCTGGAGACGCACGCGTTGTCGACCGTGAGCGACAGCGGGCGGCACCCGCGGCCGTTGATGGTCAGCTCGAGAGGGTCGAGCCTCGTGCCGGCCGCGATCGCGGGCCGCTCGCCCGTCGCCGCGTTGGACGGGCCGGGGCCCGAAGCCAGGAAGCCTAGGCCCGAGGTCCAGCTGAGGGAAGAGTTGGAAGAAGAAGAAGAAGAAAGAGCGGGAGAGGGAGGAGAGAGCAGGAGCTGGTAGGGCCCCCTGAGCGCGGTCCCCGTGCCGGCGCCCTCGTCCGACGGCACGACGAGCGCCGCGCCCCTCGGGTCGAGCGCGTAGAGCAGCGCGCCCGGCGCCAGCGTCAGCCCCAGGATCGTCGTTTCCAGCCTCGGCCTCGCCGTCTCCGTCGCTACGCTCCTCTCTGCCCTCCAGATCTGCGCGCCGGCGAGCCCGGACCCGCACTCCTGCTGCGCCGCGAAGAGCACGACCGAGCCCGCTGCGCAGCTGCTGGCCGCGGCGCCGAGCGCGGCGCGGGCCGCAGCCGCCGAGAGGGCATTTCCAGCGGCGGGGGAGGAAGACGGAGGAGGAGCCTGCGACGGAGAAGGAGCCGACGGAGGAGGAGCGGGAGCAGGATCCGCGGTCCTCTGCTGCAGGAGCATCCTGCGTGACAGTCCGGGGAGGGGAACGGGCACCGCGCGCGGCGGCGGGGCCAGGGCGCGCGGCTGCTCGGCCAGGGGTTGGGGAGCAGCAGCGGGGCGAGGCGGCGTCGCCGGGGCCGACGTCGCCGGCAGCGGCGGCGCTCTTCCGCTCGTCGTCGTCGGAGTCGTCCTCGGAGCCACCACAGGCCCTCCCTGCGGTGGAACAGCCTGTCCAGAGCGCGAGGGCTGCGTCCGGGGAGCGAGCGAGGGAGAGGGGGCCTGGGCGAGCGACGAGGCGGCGAACGAGAGGAGCACGACGAGGGAAAGGCGCGCGAGGCGGCGAAACCCTCGGGATTCGCTCGCCCTCGACATTTTGCGTTCTTGCCCTTGTTCTCGCGTCTGTCTCGGTTTCGATTCGGTGGTGCGAGAGAAGGGATTCGCAGGGGAGGGCGAGTCTCGCCGAGGATTGCAATCTCGGCGCGCGAGAGGTCGAGCGACGTGGAGCACTGTCGAGGTTTTGAAGAAGAGAAAAAAAAGTGAAGCGAGCAACAAAGGGAAAGGAGAAAAAAACTTGCTTGGGCGAGGTGTGCACTAAAAAAATAAAAGCAAGCTCGACCGCGAACGGGGCTACCGAGCGTCTTGTCAAGTTTCTCATCGCTCGCTCCTCCCTCACTCTCCTGCTCTCTCTGGCGACTAGAACTCGCATATAGAGCTCCGTTCCGAGGTCCTCCAACTTACGATGCCTCGCGGAGGCAAGTCGAAGGCGGCCGGTGCGAGTATTGGCGGCAGCAAGAGCAAAAGCTCCTCCGACGACGCTGCTGCCGCCGCCGCCACCGAGCCAAATGCGGTTCCGCTGCCGTCGTCGTCATCGGCGTCGAGATCAGGGCCGGCTTCGCAGCCCGCCTCCGCCCCTACTCCGCCCTCGGCCCCCGCTTCAAGGTGCGACAACGTTTCTTTCCAATGCTATCTTGTCTGCAGAGCGTCGCTCAAAGGCTCAAATGAGCCCCCCAGCGCTTTCAAAACTTCTTCTTCGTTTGGTTCGAATTGGCGTCGTCGCCGTAAGCGGCGGCTCTCTCTCCCCTTGCCTAGTTTTCCCTTGCCTTCTTTTTCTTCTTCGGCCTCCTCCTCGTCTCTTCTCACCCCGTTCTCTCTCTCTCGCTAGCGCGCTCGCGCTTCTTCCCCTCTCTTTCTCCCACCACAAACAAAACCGACACAGAACCACGCCAAAGAAGAAGACAGCATCCTCGACCCCGGCCCCCGCGACCCCGCCGTCGGCAAGGAGGGCGGCGGACGCGATGAAGGACCTCTTTGCGAGGACCAAGGCCGCGACGGCCGCGGTCGCCGTGACGACGACGACGACGGGCGCCGTGCCTTCTCCCTCCGCCGCCGCTGCCGCCGCAAGCGCCGCCGCCGCTGCAAACGCCGCCGCCGCTGCAAACGCCGCCGCCGCCGCGGCCTCTGCCGCAGCAGCGGCAGCGGCTGCGGCAGCGGCCTACCCTTCGCCTCACCACCAGCTCTACTCGGACGACGACCTGCAGCCGCTGTCGATCGACGTCGGGTGGGACGCCGCGCACGCGAGCGCGGCGCATGCCGAGGCCGGGCTGGCCTCTCGCTGCGGCGTCGCGGGGCTCGGCTTCAACGGGAACAGCCATGGAGGCAGGGACTCGGCGGCGTCGGGCTCCTCGTCGCTCTCGTCCTCGCAGCAGCAGGGGCACCCGCCGCCCGCGGCCTCGCTCTGCGCCAGGCACGCGGACGTCGCCCCGCACTGGGCCTCCCTGTCCCCCGAGGCGAGGGAAGAAGCGTTGCGAGTTCCCTTGACGGCGCTGATCGCTGCGTCGGTGGTTGAGCAGGGCGAGCTGTGGCAGGTCTACGCGGGAGCGATCGCGAACGCGATGAGGGCGACGGGGCCCGCTGCTGCTGCTGCTGCGGCGGCGGCGGCGGCTCCTTCGGGCTCCTCCGGCGGGTCCGGGAGAGGAGCTCCCGCCGCCGGTGCCGCCGCTCCCGAGAGGGGCAGCAGCAGCAATAGCAGCAGCAGCAACAGGAGGGTCGCCGCTTCCGTTGCCGCTGCCGCCGCTCTGAGGGACGAGAGCAACCGCCGCCTCGCCGCTGCCTCGCTGCCGCCGCGGCGCCCGCTGCGCTCGCCCGCGGCGGCGCCGTCGTGCGCGACGTCGACGCCGCTCGCGTCGCTCGCCTCCGCCGCCGCGGCGGCCATCGCGTTTTCCGTGCCGCGCGACGCCACGGCCGCGGCCGAGTACGCCGTGGCGGAGACGCAGCTGGCGCTGGAGGTGCTGCGGGACTCGGGTGGAGCGAGGGCGGCCTTCTGGGTGTGCCCCTTCTGCCCGCCGCCGCCGCCAGCCGCTCCGGCACAGGGCGACGGCGGCGAGAGCGAGCCTCCTGCCCCCTCGAGTCCGCCGCAGGACGCCACAGAACAGTTTCCGCGCACCCCCACGCAGCTCGGTCGCCGCTTTTGGTCGGCGAGGGCCTTTTTGGATCACGTCGATGAGGCGCACGAGGGGCTAGTCGTCCTGCCCAGCGACGGCGGCGGTGGCGTCGGAGCTGCTCCGGCTGCTGTGGCCTCTCCCTCCGAGCCCTCGGCGGCCACGGACCCCACCGCAGCCTCGGCAGCCCTGGCGCTGCTCCGCGGCTCCGAGCCCCCGGCTCTCGAGGGCGGAAGCGGAGGCGGAGGCGGAGGCAGCAATCCCAACGGCTTCGGGGCCGGCAGCAGCGGCGGCGGCGGCAGCGGCAGCGAGCAACCGCCGCCGCTCGAGCCCTACTCGCTCGCCGCCGCAATCGCCGCCGCCGCCGGCGCCTCGGGCGCGGCCAGCGCCCCCTCCCCTCCCGTGGCCTCGTGCGACGCCTGCGGGCTGGGGCTCGTCGGGGCCTACTACGTCGGTCCCGCCAGAGACGCCGAGACAGCGGCGACCGAACGCGCCGGGGAGGCTGATGCGAAAGCCGGAGGGGGAAGAGAAGAAGCGCCCGACCCTGCCGACGACGTCACCGAGGACCCGCAAGCTCGATGGGCGCCCTCCTCCGCCGCCGCCTCTGCCTCCGCTTCGTCCGCCTCCACCTGCCGCGTCTGCCTCTTCTGCCACCACGAGATGCTCGGCCGCGACCGCCGAGAGGTCGAAGGGTTCAGGTACAGCACGAGCGGCGGCGGCGCGGGCCTGCCCCTGCTCCCGGGCGGCGGCGGCGGCGGGAGCTCCGCCTCCGCCCTCGGCAGCCTCGCCGCCGCCGGCGGGCAGGCCGCGGCCGCCTCCGCTGCCATGGCCGCCGCCGTGGTAGCCGCCGCGGCCGCGGCAATCGCAGAGGGAGGAGACGGGACGGCAGAAGCGACCCCGGCCGCCGCTGCCGCCGCCGCTGCCGCCGGCGGCCGCAATGCCCCTCCGCGTCAGGTCCCGCAGTCGGCCGAGGACCGGAGGGCCTTCGCGCTCGCCGACGCCGTCATCGTCGCCGCCAGCGAGGCTGTGTACTACTCGGCGAGGCTCTGCGGCAGCGGGAGCGGCTCCCTGGTCTCCCCGGCCTCGGCCTCGGCCGCGCCCGGTGCGACGTCTTCTTCCTCTTCGACACCCAAGCGCCGCCGCGGCGCCTGCGGCGACGACGGAGAGGACGAGAGCGGCGGCGAGGGGGCGAAACCCGCCGCTGCGTCGCCCGACAGGAAGGGCAAGGCCGCTCTCGCAGCGGCTGCTCTGCCCCCCTCCCTTCCGCTTTCTCCCTCGCAGCAGCAGCAGCAGCAGCAGCCCGCGGACCGCGAAGCGGCGATCGCCGCCGTCGTGGGCCACTTCCGGCAGCTGTGGGCTGTCGACCGCCGCACGTTCGCGGCGACGCTCGGCGCCATCGCCAACCGCGCCTCCGTCCTGCTAGGCACCGACGGCGCGGCCGAAGGGGGCGCCTCGGCGGAGGAGGACAGGGGGCTCCCAGCGACGGCTGCCGCCGCCGCGGCGTCCGTCGCCGCGGCGGCGGAGGGCGGCTCCTCGTCTGCTGCTGCTGCCGCCTCTGCTGTCCCAGCCGTCAGCGACTCGCTCTCGGCCGCGCTCGCGACGCTGCGCCACGAGGACATGCACCTGTTGCTCTCGTCGATCCTCAGTGCGATCCCGGAGAAGCTCCTCGGTAAAGAGGTGTGCGACGCCGCCGCGGCCGCCGTGGACGCGGGCAAGAGGCTGGCCGAGGTCGAGGCCGCGGACGGCGGGGCAGAAGCCGGAGGGAAAGCCCCTGCGGCCTCGGCCTCGACGTCGGCGGCCGCGCTGGCTTCTTCTTCTTCGACTTCGAACTCGAGTATCGTCGCCAGGGCGAGAGAGGTCGCGCTCGCCGCCAGAGCCTCGAGGCACCAGCTCACCGTCTTCGAGCACGGGGATTCTGAGTACTCGACCGGAGAAGAGGAGGAGGGAGACGATCTGAGCGACGAAGACGACGACGACGAGGAAGACGAAGACGACGACGACGACGACGATGACGATGACGATGACGACGAAGGGGAAGAAGATGAGGGCGACGACGACGAGAGCGACGAGGACGATTACTCCGACCTCGACGCCACGCTCACGTGCCCTCCGCTCTTCGACTTCGCGTCCAACATGGACGCGAGGCTAGTCGAGATCGCGTGCCGGTCCGTGCTGGAGGTCGTGAAGGCCGAGGAGGCCGAGATGCTCGAGTCGGACGAGGAGGGAGGAGGCGACGGGTCGAAGACGGCGCCGGCAACAGCCGCGCCTGCGTCGGGCCGCGGCGGAGGCAAAGGCCCCGCTTCCGCGCCCGCTTCTTCCTCCTCCTCCTCCGCCGCCGCCGCTCCCTGGGCGCTCCTCCCTGACCCCATCCGCGAGTCCCGCAACCCCGCGTTCGCGCTGAGGGACAGCCGCGCGCTCTCGGCGATCCTCGGAACGGCGACATCGTCGCTCGTCGCGGCCGCAGTTGCCGGGGCCGGGGGCAAGGGGGCCGACGAGCGGGGGGGGAAGGGGCGCGCCCCTCCCTCCTCCTCCTCCTCCAAGTCCGCCGCCTCCGCCGCCGCCGCCGCCGCCCCGGAGCGCCCCCCGGTCTGGGCGCCCTTCGAGAAGACCTACTCCGCGCCGCTCGTCAGCGCGGGCCCCGAGGCGAGGGGCGCCGAGCTCGGGTCGGGGCAGGGGCCCTGTCTGGTCGTGCAGCCCTGGTGGAGGGCGGCGCTGGCCGCCGAGGGCGGCGGCGGGAGCGGCGGCGGCGGCGGCGGCGCCGGCGCCTCCTCGTCGTCCAAGTCCGCGGGCGGGGCCGGAGGCAAGGGCGGCAGGCATCACTCGCAGCAGCAGCAGCAGCAGCAGGGCGGCGACAGGAGCGGGGACCGGCTGCTGCGCTGGATCTACGGCGCTGTTGTCGCCGAGCCCGCTATGTCGGCCGCCGCGCGCGCCAAGGAGCTCGCCGCCGCGGCCGCCGACGCCTCGGCCGCTGCGGCCGCAGACGCCGCCGCGGCGGAGGGGCCGGCGGCAGCAGGAGCAGCAGGAGCTGGAGCTCCCTCCCCTCCTTCGAGAAACACCGCCTCGAAAAGCAACGCCAAGGCGGGCAAAAAGAACCCTGGTCCTCCGCCGCCGCCGCCGCCCTTACCCTCCAACGTCCCGCCTCCCCCTGACTCGCCACTGGAGCGCGCTGCCGCGCTCGCGCGCCTCTACGGCGACATCGCGGGAGCGTGGCGCAGGCTGCACGCGCTCTCGAGGCGGCGCAGGGCGCTGCGCTCGGCGAGGTGGGGCGCGCGCAGGGCGGCCGAGGCGGCCCGCGCCGCGCTGTCCGTCTCCGGGGCCTCTGCCGTGCTCGAGGCCGCCGATGCCGTTGTCGCGGCGATGCGGGGCGGCAGCAGCAGCGGCGACGAGGCGGCGGCGGCGGCGGGGGAAGTCTTCCCCGAGGCGCTGCGCCCGCCGAAGAAAAAGACGCGGACCAAGCAGCCCTCGCTCACGCCGCAGCACGTCCTCGCCCTCTCCTCGAAGGAGACGTCGAGCCTGGCGCGCGTGCTGATCGGCCGCGAGATCGCGCAGCAGTCGCTGGCCTGCCTGGCTCACATGGCCGACTCGCAAGCCCTGGCGGCGGCCTCGGCGTCGCAGGCGGCGAGGGTCCGGCGCGCCAGGCGCGACGCCGCCGACGCCGCCGACGCGCACGCGCGCGTCGCGGCCGAGGGGCCCGCCCCGGCCCGCAGGCGCGACCCGCTCGACAAGGCCGCCAAGGAGGCCGACCACAGGGCGCGCGTCGCCGCCGCGCTGGCCCGATCCGAGGCCAAGGCCGCGCGCGCGGCCGCGGACGAGGCGTCGGCCGCCGCCGCGGCGGTCGCGGCCGAGCGCTCGCGCGACCGGCTTGCCGACGCGAGGGCGCGGCTGGAGTTCGCGCGGGCCGCGAGGGACGCGATGGAGACGGTCGAGTCGCTGCAGCGCGTGTCCGCGATCGCGGCGGGTAGGGTCGACCAATCCGCTGCTGGTTCCGCCGCGGCCGCTCCTCCGCCTTCCGCGGCCCGGGCGAAGGGCTTCGCCTCCCCGGCCTCGGAGGAGAAGCTCTTGGCCGAGGCGGCAGAGGCCGTCGCCGCGCTGTGCAAGGGCGGCAGCGCCATCGACGGCCCCGCCGGCCCCTCCTCCTCCTCCATCTCCATCGCGGATGCTTACTCTTCGCAGCAGCCTCTCCCCGCCTCGGCGAAGCTCAGCGGCAACAATCTCGAGATGATGGCCCGCGCCGTCGCGAGGCCGCTGGCCGCGCTCTCGCGCTGCGGCGACTCGGCCTCGGGCTCCTCCTCGCCGGGCTCGGCGTTGACGCCCGCGAGGGCCGCCGTCGCCGCGGCCTCGGGCAGGGCACTGCGCGCGCTGCGCGGGCAGATGGCCCGCCAGTGGGACGCGCTCGACGCCGCGCGCGGGGCGGCCGCGGCCGCGGCCTGCGTCGACGCGTCGCGCGCGCTCGCGGACCGGGCCCTGGCGCTGGTGCGGGCACGGCTCGAGGCCGCGGCCGCGGCGGCGCGGCGCGAGGCCGGCGAGCGGCTGCTGCGGGAGCTCGAGGCCGAGGCCGAGGCGGTGAAGGAGGCCGAGGCCAGGGCTGTGGCCAAGAGGGAGGCCAAGGCCGCCGCCAAGCAGCAGAAGAAGCAGCGGGACGCGGCTGGAGGAGGTGAGAGCGGCGGCGCGGGGGAAAAGAGCCCCGGCGAGAAGGAGAAGGAGGCCGTCGCCGCGGCGGCCGCGGCCGTCGCCAAGGCCAACGAAGAAGAAACCGCGCGCCGGCGGCAGAGGGCTCTGGAGGAGGAGGCCGCATACGAGGCCGCCCTGGAGGCGAGGAGGCTCGAGGTGGAGCGCGAGAAGCTAGAAGCCGTCGCGGCAACCAAGGAAAAGCTCCAGAAGGAGAGGAAGTGTGAGGAGGAAGCGGCGGCAGCAGCGAAAGCAGCAACGGCGGCCGCAGCAGCGCCAGCGGGAAAAGCCGAGGGAGGAGAGGACGACGAGGAGGAGGAAGACCCGGAGCTCGCCGCGGCGATCCGGCGCGCGATCTCAGAGTCGCTCGCCGAGGAGCAGCACAAGGCGAAAGACTGTGCTCCTCCTCCTCCTCCCCCTCCCGCCCGCGCCGCCTCCCCCGCCCCGCCCCAGCCGCCTCCTCCCCCCGCGCCCTCGAAGCCGCAGCCCCCCTTCTCGATGCGGATCACGTCGTACGCGGGGGACTGGTCCTGCGGCGCCTGCGGCCGCGAGCGCAACGGGCTCTGGGACGGCGCCTGCGCCGGGTGCGGCGGGGCGGGCCCCTGCCGCGACTTCGTCCGGGGGCGGTGCAAGCTCCCGTCGGGGCCCCCGCCGCCGCCCGGCTCGAGGTCGAGCGCGGCCCCAGGTAGGGCGCACGTGTGCAGGTTTGCGCATCCGCTGATGGACCTCCCGGCGGGCGGGCCCCCGAGGAGCTCCTCGAGGGGCGCGGCGGGGGGGGGAACGGGGACCGCGGCCTCCGCCGCGAACATCGTCGTCGTCGTCCCTCCGGCAGAAGCGCAGAGAGCTGCTGCGGCGGCGGCAGCTGCGAAGCAGCAGGGTGCACCCCCGCCACCGCCACCGCCGCCGCCGCCGCAGCAGCAGCAGCAGCAAGGCACGCCGCCGCGGGCCGGGAAGCAGCAGCAGCAGCAGCAGCAGCAGAAACCTTCTCAGCCCCAGCAGCGGCCTCGGCAGCAGCAAGCGGTCCCCGCGGCGACGCCCGTGGCCCCTCCTCCTCTGCAGCCGCCCTCGCCGCAGGCGCAGCCTCCCTCCCCCTCGGCCGACCTCGTCGTCGCGCCGCCGCCGCGGAGGCAGCAGCAGCACTCGGCCTCCTCTTCCGTCCCTCAGCAGGACCCTGTCGTCGCGCCGCCGATCTTCCTGCGGCAGCAGCAACAAATGCAGCGGCAGCAGCAGCAGCAGCAGCATCAAATAGCAGCAGCTGCTGCTGCCGCGGCCGCAGCTGCCGCCGCGGCGCAGCAGACCTCCCCGCACGCCGGGGAGGGAGGCGTCGGAGGAGGAGAAGACGCGGGCCTCTCGGTCGTGTCGGCGGTGCTCCGCGCCGTCGAGGAGGCAGCCGCCGCGTCGGCGGGCACTCCGTCTCCTCCCCAGCAGCAATTGCAGCAGCAACAGCAACAACAGCTCCAAATGCAGCAGCAGCACCACCACCACCACCACCAGGAGCACCAGAGGCAGCAGCAGCACTTCTTTGAGATGCAGCGCTTGCGGGAGCAGCAGATGATGGAGATGATGGAGCAGCAGCAGCAGCAGCTCTACCTCCAGCGGCAGCAGCAGCAGCAACAGCAGCAGCAGCAGCAGGCTCATGGGGGCGGCGGCGGCCTCAACCTCGACCCCATCGTCCAGATGCCGATGCGCGGGCGGACGACGACGACGCTAGGGTCGGAGCTGGGGAGCCCCGCCGCCCCGCCGCCGGCGGCGCCGGTCTCGCCCGCCGCCGCCGGCGCCCCGCCGCCGCCCTCGCCGCCGGCGCCCGCCGGTCCACACTCGCCGTCGATGCCGGAGCGGCTCGCGGCGGTCTACGCCGCGACGATCAACAGCGGCTTCTTCGCGGCGCCCTCGTCGCACGTCCCCGTGGCGCCTCCTCCTCCGAATCAGCAGCAGCAGCAGCAGCAGCAGCAGCCCGTTCGGCAGCAGCAGCACGGATACGGGAGCGAATACCCTCCCGCGGGGCAGTTTTCGTACCAACAGCAGCAGCAGGTTCCGCCGCAGCAGCAGCAAGGGCAAGTGCAGCAGCAGCAGCAGCCGCATTCCTCGACCACAGAGGAGGACGACTGGCTCGCCGAGCTCCACCTGCAGCAGGAGATGCAGCAGCGGGAGCTCGAGGAGGAGGAAGAGAGGCACCGGATGCAGCAGCAGCAGCAAGGCCAGTATCAGCAGTTCTTTTGAATATAGTTGATTTTTTCGTGCAATTTAGGTTGTTCCAGATTTCATTCTCTTTTCTCTTTTCTCTCTCTTTCTTCTCTCTTCTTCTACTTTACCCAGACATCACCCCCCCTACCCTCCCTTCGACCTCGTGCGCGACCTCGTTGGCGAGGCGCGCCGCTCCCCCAGGACCGTACATGTAGTTGGCTAAGAAGAAGGCCGCGACGGCGAGGACGATTAAGACGGAAAGGAGCCGGCAGGCGCGCTGCCTCCTCGACCTCTTGACGAGCTCCCTCGCTCCGCCCCTCCGCCCCCTTCGCCTTCCGCCAGCAGCACAGTCCGCCTCTTGCCGCGTCATCGGAAGACCCGAAGAGGACGAAGTCGCCGAGAAGGAACTCGGGAAGAAGCGCCCGACGAGCCTGTCGAACACGCCGCGCCGCGGCTGGTACTTGCGGTCCCCGCCCTCGTCGTCGTAGTCGACCTCCATCGCCGACGCCCCGTTGTTGTAGCCATTTCCGTTGCCGTTATCTGCTGGCCCGATCTCGGAGGACCGGTGGTGAGACGAGGGGCCCGCGACGCCGCCCGAGCGGGCCCGAGCAGCGGCAGCAGCTCCTCCGCCAGAGGAGGCGTCGGCGTCGACGGCGACAAGCTCGTCGATGTCCTGCAAACATTCCAAAGAGGTGACCCTCTCTCCCGTGGAGGACAGAAAGAGGGCGGCGACGCCGGAGAGCTTGAGCCGCTGGCAGACCTGGTCGAGGAAGGCCTCCCAGGTGTAGCCATCCGGCACGGGGACGGCGACCTTTCTGCTCGTTGTTTGAGATTGGAGGTGGTCGAGGTCGAGGTCGAGTCGAGCCATGGAGGGAGAGTGAGTTTGAAGGAACGAAAACAGAAAATGAAAAAGAAGATGAAAACGAAGAACGGAAACCGCCTCCTCGTACCGTCGAGGGACTGCGCCTTTGACCGAGACGAAAATCAGGCGCGAGGCCTCCTGTGAGAGAGAGGGTGTTGGAGGGATTGGAAAGAGCGACGCGTGAGAACGACGAGAGTTCTGTCCTCTCGTTTTTTCCCGAGGGAGCGCGATTGAAATTTCTGATGCCACCGATTGATTCCTCGCGTCCGCAGTTGTTATCTCTCCAAGCGCACCATGTCAGCGGCGCTCAATCGTGACATCGTCAAGAATGCGTCGAGAGTACTCGGCCAGCAGCGTGGGAAGAAGTAGCGAGAGAGCTGGAGGCGGCTGCTGCTCGCAGGAAAAAAGAACGAAAACGAGAGGGAGGGGAGAGAGAGTTGAGTTTCTTTCGAGATTTGCCTTCTGAGCGCACGAAGGTCGTTTTGCTCAAAACTTTTCGTCCGTCGAAAAAAAACTAGACGGACATTCGACTTTCCTCGGCACGTCTCAGCTGTTTTTTTTTTGCATCCCTTCCTCTCGACACAGTGATGTCGAGCCTCACTGAGCTTTCGGCCAAGGCCGATAGGAAAGCCGCCCGCAAGGCCGCGAAGAAAGCCGCTACAGCGGCGCTCGCATCTGCAACACCGGCGGCGGCTAGTTTGAAAGACGGCGCCAGCGACTCGAAGGAGAAGAAAAAGCGCCCCGCCGAAGAAGAAGCGTCCGACGGCGCCGCCGACGACGACAAGGCCGAGCGCAAGCGTCTCAAGAAGGCCGCCAGGAAGGCCGCCAGAGAAGCTGAGGAGAACCAGGAGGAGGAGGAGAAGAAGAAGAGCGACGACAAGAAGAAGAACAAAAAATCCAAAAGCGATTTGAAGCCGCCGTCAACGCCGCCGGGCGCCGTCGCCGGCGCCGTCGCCGCCTCGGCCTCGACCTCGTCTGCTTCGCGCCCTCGCCCCGTCGTGGGAGACGCCAAGGCGGCCTCCTCAGGCCCGACGCTCGTCACGGACCTGTACTCCGAGCACGCCGCCGTCAAGTCGACCTCGGACGAGGCCGTGGCCGCCTGGAGGCTCGAGCGCGGCATCAAGGTGACCCCCCCCGGCGGGGCCCTCGCCTCTGGCCGCTCGTGGAAGCCATGCGCCGAGTTTGCGCACGCGGGCTTCTCCGCGACGCTCCTCCGCTCCTGCGCCGACTTCGTGACCCCGTCTCCGATCCAGGCGCAGTGCTGGCCGCTGCTGCTCTCCGGCTGCGACCTCGTCGGGATTGCCTCGACGGGATCGGGCAAGACGCTGGCGTTCGGGCTGCCGCTCCTGGCGCACGCGGCCGCCAACGGCGCCGGGGCGGCGGTGGCCTCGGGGCACCGGAACGCGCGCGCCGCGTCGCCCAGGGGCCTCGTCCTGGCCCCGACGCGCGAGCTCGCGGTGCAGATCGCAGGCGTCCTCGCCGACGCCGGCAGGCCCGCGGGACTGGGCGTCGCCCTGTGCTACGGCGGCGTGCCCAAGGGGCCGCAGGTCGCGCAGCTCCAGGGCAGGGGCGGCGACGGGCTCGGCCCGGCCGCGGTCGTCGTCGGCACGCCGGGCAGGCTCCAGGACCTGTGCGGCGCCTCCGACGGCCCCGGCGCCAACCCACACCCGCCCGCCCTGCTGCTCTCCTCTTGCTCGTTCCTGGTGCTCGACGAGGCGGACAGGATGCTCGATCTGGGCTTCGAGCCGCACGTGCGCGCGATCGCCGCCGCGACGCGGGCCGACCGGCAGACGGCGATGTTCTCGGCGACGTGGCCCTCGGCCGTCCGCTCGCTCGCCGCCGACTTCCTGTCCCCGTCCCCCGCGCGCGTCGTCGTGGGCTCGGCGGACTTGGCCGCGTCGCACTCGGTCGAGCAGCGCGTCGAGGTGCTGGAGCCGAGGGCGCGCGACTCGAGGATCGACCCCGTGCTGCGGTCGCTGGTCGGCAGGCCCGGCTCAGGCGAGCGCGCGATCGTCTTCGTCCTCTACAAGAAGGAGGCCCCGCGCGTCGAGAGCCTGCTCTCTCGAAACGGGTGGAAGGCCGCGGCGGTCCACGGCGACGCGCCGCAGGCCGCGCGGTCCGCCGCCGTCGACGCGTTCCGCGCGGGGAGGACCCAGGTGCTCGTCGCGACCGACGTCGCCGCCCGCGGGCTCGACATCCCGGACGTCGCCGCGGTGATCAACTACTCCTTCCCGCTGACGACCGAGGACTACGTGCACCGCATCGGGCGCACGGGTCGCGCCGGGAAGACGGGAAAGGCGCACACGTTCTTCAGCGGCGCCACGGACCGAGGGAGGGCGGGCGAGCTGGTCAACGTGCTCCGCGAGGCCGGCCAGGAGGTGCCCGCCGAGCTGCTCAAGTTTGGCACCACCGTGAAGAAGAAGGAGTCGAAGCTCTACGGAGCGCACTTCCACGACATCGGGGAGGGGGCGCCCAAGGCGACGAAAGTGACGTTCGACAGCGACGACGAATGAGAGGGGTTGGGAGAGGATGGAAGGGAAAATAACAAGGAGAGAGAAAGAGCGAGAGAGGGAGAGAAAACGAATGAGAGTTTGGAGTTTTTTTCACGTGTCATTCACAACGAGTCGTCCCCCCTTCCTTTCTTCAAGCCCCCTTCCCGGGCGGCACTCCCCTCCTCGGCGCCCTCGCGTCCACGCCGGCAGACCCAGCGACCGAGCCGGCCGCCGCGGGCACGGGGATCAGGGCCATCCTCCTCCGCGGGTAGTCCAGCACGACCCTCGCCCTCGACAGCAGGTCGGCGCAGGCGATCCCCTGCGAGTAGGCGGAGAGGTCGAGCCCGCCCGGCGGGGAGAAGGCGAGCGTGCGGACGCGGCCGAAGGTGGCGACGGGGCCGAGGGTGAGCCAGGGGAGGGATCCCGAGGTGGCGGTGATGGCGAGGTGCGACTGCGCCGACGAAGAGGAGGAGGAGGGAGACGAGGAGGAAGGAGCGCCGGACGACGTCGAGCCGGTGCCGACGCCGCGGACGACGCGCGCCGTCGACTTCGGCGGGCCGCCTCCTCCTTCGAGCAGCCCGAGCTCCCCCGCGGCTCGGGAGTGGAACATGACGTCCGCTCCGCCTGCCCCGGAGTCCACCATCAGCATGATCGAGTGCTCCCTCCCCGCTGCTCCCTCCCCTCCCCCTCCCGCGCCTCCTCCTCCCTCCCTCGCTCCCCCTCCCGCGCGCCGCGAGGGAAAGCGCTTCTTCCTCTTTCTGCTGCCGCTCGTGCCGCTGCCAGCGGTGTCCTCCTCTTCTTCCTCGTTCCCGGGCTCACAGGAGACCGCGGGCATCGTCGCCATGACGTGAGGCAGGTTGGAGACGAACCGGAGGTCGCACCAGCGGCCCTCGGCCGAGGCCGGCGCCTCGAACGCCGCCGGGTCGTCGAGGCGCAGCCTCGTCGCGATGGCCGCCCCCGAGCTCCTGGCGCTCCCGGAGCCCTTCCCGCCGCTCCCGCCGCTCCTGCCGCTGCCGCCGGCGGGCCTGGGCAGCGTCACGACGGCGGCGCGGAAGAGGTCGTGCCCGAGGATGCCCACGGTGCGCATCGACGCGCCGCCCGCGGGCCCCCCCGTCACGACGCCCGCGACGGGGAGCTCCATGAACAGGGGGCTCGAGAGCTCGACGGGCCCCAGCGACAGCGACGCGGCGCGCCTGAAGCGGGAGCGCACGGCCCCCGCGACCCCGGCCACGAACAGCTCGCCGAACGCGCGCAGGCCCAGGCTCTCCGCCGCCTCGCGCTCGATCACCAGACCCGAAGCGCCGGAGTCGACGAGGAAGAGGCCCGGCGCCGGGACGCCGTCGATGAGCGGCCGGACGAGGAGGTGCCCCGACGACGACAGCCACGCGGGGACGTCGTTGCAGGCGGAGGAAGAGAGAGAGGAAGCGTGAGGGTTTGGCGAAGAGTAGGTGGCCCCCGCGGGGCGGAGCGAGTCCGTGGGTCTGGGGCTGGTGTGGGGCGACGGCGCCGCCGGGGCGGCCGCGGCCGCGGCCGCCGCCGCGGCAACGACTGCCCGCCGGCCCCCCCCGGCGGACGCTGGGGGGACCGCCGCCGCCCCCCCCTCCCCCGCCCCTCCCCCCGCGTCCACCTCGCTCGCGCTCCGCAGCACGAACTCGTTCTCCCCGCCCGACGGCGCCGCGTGCGTGGTCCTGGCGGGGAACGCCCTCCCACGCGCCCCGGGCCACCGCGCCCACCCCTCAAACCGCCACCGCTCCCTGCCGCCGCACAGCGGCGTCGCGAGCTCGAGGGGCAGGCAGGAGGCGTCGTCGACGAGCGTGAGCGTCGCCTCGACGCTGCCGCCGCCGCCGATGCCGCCGCCGCCGGTGTCGGAGGCCTCGGAGGGGAGCGGAGCCGCTCCTCCCTCGGGCGGCAGCAGCCCGCCTCGCAGCAGCCGCAGCCGCAGCGCCGGCGGCGCGCCCGGCCCCCGCCGCGGCAGCAGCGTCCTCTCGAGCAGGGCCCCGGCCTCCTCGCTCGCCCACCACCCGGAGCGGACCGCCGCGGCGATCAGCAGCGCCTCGTGATCATCGAGCTCGAGCTCTTTGGCGACACCGCGGTCGTCGACCTCCCACGACGTCGCCGGCGGAGGGGACGACGGGACTCCGCCTTCGTCTCCTTCGCCTCGCTCGTCCCCGCGGTAGCCCCACGAGAAGGAGAGGTTCTCCCCTCCCACGTCCTCCCTGAACGCCAGCTGGCTTCCGCTCCCTTTCCCTTCGAGGTTCCCGAGCAGGATCTTCCAGCTTACGTCGGAGCCGAGGTGCCTGCCGTCGCCCGAGAGGAGGAGGTGTTTGCCTTCGTTACCGCCGCCTCGCTCGTCTCCGCTGCTGCCGCCGCCGGCGCCCTCCGCTGTCGTCGTCGTCGTCGCTGTTGGATCCAGCGAGGCCCGGGCCCGGCAGAGGATGTCTTCCAGCGAGAGAGCTCCTGCGCCGATGATAATGGTGCCGTCGCTGTCGCCGTTGGAGCCGGCTGCGAAGGCTGCGGAAGCGGAGCTGCTCAAGGAGCGAGAGGGAGAAGGTCGGATTATCGTTGTCGTCGCCGGCGGCCGTCGAAGCAACAAAACAGATCCGACATTCGGACAGCAATTCGGCCTCGACGGAGCCGCCAGCGGCCTCCTCGCCGCGACGAGGCGCGGGAAGTCTCCTCGTGCAGCTACGGCGCGCGCCGCGAGGCGCATCGTCGCTTTGAATGCTGCGGCCTTTTTGGAATGGCTCTCTTTTTTCTGAAAAGAAATGAAAAAACTTGTTTCGCTTCCGAAATCATTAAAAAAGAAAAGATTGAAGGGAAAAACTCGCGAGATGACATCCATCCTTCGCCGCTGCCTCATCGAGAGCGACCTCTCCGAGCTCGCCAGTGCCAGCTCTCCGTTAGTCGCGGGTGCCCTCTTCGGAGCAGCGGCGTGGGCCTTTGGAGACGCCTGCGCGATGGCAGGCGGAGGGCATCCCCCGACGGTTGTCTTTCTCCCCCCTCTCTTTGCTCTTTTCTCGCTCGTCGTGCTCGCTCTCGTCCCCCGAAGGTACCTCGCTTCCCTGGACGAGGGCGGTGGCGGCGTCTTTAACACGGGCGAAGGGATGTCCGCGTCGGCCAGGGCGAAAGTTCTGCTCTTCCTGGCCTGGGGGTGCTCCTTCGGCTCAGCGGCCGGCGGCGTCGCCCTCGCCGCGGGGAGCGGCGCCGGCGGCGACGCCCGGAGGTCGAGGCTCGCTTCCGGGTCGCTGGCGAGCACGATCCTCACGCTCGTCGCAGGGATGGTGCTCTGGTTTGGCCGCGGAGGGGAGGAGAGCTACGGCGGGGGGTATTATGGGTATTGAACGAAAGAGATGAAAGAAAGAGGAGGAAAACGACTGTAAATTTTATATAACACCAACAAAGGAAGAAAACTTTTTTTTTTCAACAAAGTAAAAAACGTTTTTGTCTATCGCCTTCCCTTCTTCTTCCCGCCCGACGCCGCGCGAGGAGCATTGGCAGAAGCTGCTGCAGTTCCCTTGCCCGTCGCAGCTGTAGAAGCAGCAGCAGCAGCAGCAGGGGAGCTCTTGGAGGCGTCGAGGGACTCGTCGACGACGCCGGCTCCCTGCGCGCCCTTGCTCTGGCTCGGGCCGCCGCCTCCACTTCGAGCGCCTCCGCCGCCGCTTCGCTTCTTCTTGGGGCGGTAGCCGCTGCGCTGCCACTTGGGCGTCCAGCGCTCCGGGTCCGGCGTCGGGCCGCCGCCGGGTTTGTTCGGGTCAAAGTCCTTGGGGAGCCTCTTAGCCTTGCGCTTGCGAGCCGCGGCGGGAGAGGGGCAAGAGACGCCCGCCGCGCCCGCCGCGCCCGCCGCCGCCGCTTTCTCCCTGTCCGCCGCGAGGACGCCGCCGCCGCCGCGGGCCTTGGCCAGCCGCGCCCTGCGGGCCGCCGCGGCCCCGACGGGGGCAGCCTCCAGCGCGTCGACCACCTCCTTGGGGGGCAGCGCCACGGCCGGGAGGTCCGCGGCGAGCGCCGCGGCCTCTTTCGCCGCGGCAGCAGAAGCAGCAGCCGCAGAGGAAGAAGTGCCTTTCCCTCCGCCGGCCGCTGACGCCGCCGACGCCCCCTTGACCGCCACCGCGGCGAGCCTCCCGAGCAGTCCGCTGGCAGCGGCCGCCTCGGCGTCGGCCTCCCGGAGCTCCCGGAAGGCCGCCAGGGCGCCCGCAGCGTCCCCCGACCTGAGTCGGAGGTCGGCCCTCTTCGTCAGGAGCCAGGGGATCCCCGCGGCAGCGGCGGCGGCGGAGCTTCCCCCCCTGCCGCCGCCGCCGACGCCGCGTCGGCCCGGCCGCGCCGCCGACGCCGACGCCGACTCCAGGGCCGCGTCGACCAGGGCCGCGGCGCGCCCCCTCTGCCCGGAGGCCTCCAGCAGAGACACGCGCGTGGCCACGACCGCCGGTCTGTCCGCGAAGAGCGCTTCCGCCCCACCGCCGCCGCGGCCCAAGTCGCTTTCCTCGAGCTCGGCCAGCGCGAGCTCGGCGTCGCCAGAGGCCGCGGCGGCCTGGGCCCGCTCCAGCGCCGCGGCGTCGCCCGGGACTCCCCTGAGGAGCGGGAGGGCGGCAGTCCCTGCGGCGGCCGCGGCGGGGGCGGAGGCGAGAGCGGAAGAAGATCCGGACGCCGATGCTGCTGTCGCTGTTGCTGTTGCTGTCGCTGCGGGAGGAGCCGCTTTTGACTTCTTCGATGACGACGAAATCGCAGCAACCCCCTTCTCCGCAGCCGTCGCCGCCGCGGCAGCGGCCTTCAGCCTCGCCACCCTTGTTTCCCCCGGGAACCTCTTTCCGAGCTCCTCGGCCACCAGGCTCGCCTGTGCGGCCCTCCCGGCGTGCGCCAGCAGCAGCGCCCTGTTGCACAGCAGCGCGACCTTTGTGCTCTGCGGGCAGCGGAGCTCGAGGGCGGGGCTCAGCCGCGCCGGAGCGCCCTTGTCGACGACGAAGTCGGTGGAATGGAGCGCCTCGACGGCGGCGCGCCTCAGCGCCCTCGCCGCGGCCGAGACGGAAGCCGATTTAGCGGATGACGAAGAAGAAGAAGCGGAAGCCAAAGAGTCGATCGCGGCGGAGACGGACTCGGCTGCGGCGTTGTTGGCCGCTGCGGCCCTCGCCGTCGCGTCGAGCAAGCTCCCACCTCCGCCGGAGGAAGAGGAAGCGGAAGAAGAGGAGAGCGCCGCTTTGTAGGCCCGCAGGGCCTCCTCGCGCCTCCCCGCCGCGGAGGCGGCGACTGCGAGCTGGACTCGGATCGCGGCGACGTCTCCGGGGGGGGCAGCAGAACCAGGACCAGCGGCGGCTTCTTCTTCGTCATCGTCACCAACCTTCATGTGGTCGTCGTCGCCGGCTTCCGCGGCCGCCTCCAGCGCTGCCCGCAGCGCCCCCTGCAGGGCCCTCTCGGCCTCCTCGGGCGTCCCCGAGGCCAGCACCGCGCACGCGGCGTTGAATGACACCTCGTGCTCGTCCGGGCCCGCAGGCTTCAGCGCTTTCAAGAGCGCGGGTACCTCGGCGCCGCGGCCTGCTGCGACATGGGCCGCGGCGGCGTTGGCCCTGAGCGCCGACGAGGCCCGACCGCCGGGGGCCGCCCTCGCCGCGGCCTCGTACGCCCGTATGGCCCCATCGTAGTCCCCGGACCGATACGCTGCCTGCGCCCGCAGGTGAAGGGCCGGCTCCGACGACAGGAGGGCGGGCGAGCCGCGCCGCTCGAGCTCGGCGACGGCGTCATCGCAGCGGCCGAGGCCGTAGAGGGCGTGCGCCCTCGCGAACGCGACGTCATCGTCGTCTTCTCCGTTCAACGGCAGGGATTCCAGTACGCTCAGGGCGGCGGCGAAATGTTCCGAGTCGTGGAGGAGGAAGGCCTTGGCGCGAAGGGCGTCGCGGTCGTCGGGGGCGAGCCTGAGGACTGCGAGTTTTTTTGTTTTTTCCCAGTCGAGGTCGAGGTCGTCGAGGAAGGTGAGCAGCCGATCTCGCGATCTCGATTGCCTTTTACTCTTCGTTTTCTGTTCTCTCTCCTTCCTTACTCTCTTCCACGGCCTTCAGGCCGCCCTTGCTCGAGCCCTCGAGAGCTCCCTGCAGCCTCGCAAAGGCGGCCCCGAGCGTGGCCTCTTTGCTGCTGCTGGGGGTCGTCGTCGTCATTTTTGCTCGCTCGGGGATCGATCGATGGATCAAGAGGAAGCGACGCTTACTCTTTTCTATCGCTCTTTCTGTATGTCTCTGTCTCTCTGAGCCGGCTTTGGGAAACAAGCTCCGATGAGCCGTTTCCTTCCCCCTCTTCTATAGAGAAGCGGAAAAAAGAAGGCAAGGAGAAAGAGCAGAGAGAGAAAAAAAGAGTTTGAGAGAGAGAGTTTTTTTCGTTTTTCATTTTTTTCACTCCTTCTCCTCTTCTCCTCCCTCTTCTCCTTCTCCTTCTGCGCTCCACCCGCACATCACCAGGTCGCTCCTCCCGTTGTGCCCGTTCTCCAGCCACCGCAGCGGCATCCCGCCGTACTCCCCCCGCGCGTGCGCCCCGCAGGCCCGGGCCACCTGCGACCACAGCGGCCGGGACTGCAGCCAGGGCATCGCCAGGTACTCGGCGAGCGGCATCCACCGCGCCGCGCAGACCTCGTCCTCCTGCGGCACGAGGCGCGCCGAGTCCAGGGCCGCCGCCTGCGCGCCCTCGTCCTCGGGCCTCAGGGCGACGACGAAGAACAGGTCTGACCGCCCGAACGCGAAGCCGTGCGCCTGCCTGACGGCGAGCACGGCCGTGGGCAGGGCCCGCAGCCCCGTCTCCTCGAGGACCTCGCGGGCGGCGGCGCGTGGCACGTCCTCGCCCGCGTCGGCGAGGCCCGTCGGCATCTTCCAGACGCCCTTCCCCTTCAGCGGGCCTGAGGCCTCCTGGACCACCAGGACCTCGTTCCTGCCGTTGAGAACGAAGGCGCCGACGCCGACCTGGTGCGAGGCGTACGAGGGGAGCTTGGAGAACTGGTTATTGTTGTTGCTGCTGCTGCTGCGGCCCCCTTTCGGGGCCTCGGTCCCGTCTTTGGTTCCGTCCCCTGCCATAGCCGCCGCCGTTGTGTCGGCTTCTTTCGGAGAAGAAGGGCTCTTCGGAGGAGGAGAAGGAGGAGGAGGAGGTCCAGGGAGCCACTGCGTCATCATCACGTAATCCTTTTCTGCGTGGTGCGGATCAAATCCTTCTTCTATCGCGATCGAGAAGAGGAGAGAAGCCTGCGGCAGCGGCAGCTTGAGCCAGACGCCGCGCCGCCCCGCGGCGCGCCAGTGCGCGAGCGACGAGCGCAGGCGCCGGCCAAATGCCGCCGGGTCGATTTTTTCGTTTTCGCTCGAGGAGAAGAGGGCCGCGGCGTCGATCTGGACTCCGTGGTAGGCATCTCCGTCGAAAGGGAGGATCTCGGGGAGGTCTAATGTGTCCTCAGCTGGGGTCTCCGTCGTCGTCGCCATGGTTCTGCTGGTCGGAGAAGGAGAAGAGGAACCAAAGACGAACGAGGTCGAGCGAGGAGCCACGGCGTTGGCAGCGGCGGCGGAGAAGAAACGACGTTCGATCTTAGTGCGGCTACTCCCGCTCGTTGGCCCGTTTGTTGTCCTTGCCGAAATACTGGAAGCAGAGATCCTCAAAGGAAGCACGCGCACACGAAGTTTCAGGCACCGCACTGCCGCGACGCGCATAAGAGGAGAAGGCGGGGAAGAGACGAAGAGGTTTTTCGATTGTGACTGATTCGCTTTTTGCAGAGGAAAACGGGGAAAAAAATGAACTTTTCCTTTCCTTCTTCTTTTTCATCGCCCCTTCTTCACCGCGGCCAGCTTCGTCTCCAGCTCCTCCGCGGCGGCCCTCTTCCCGGCCTCTGCAGCGGCCTCCACCACGCCGCTCAGGTCCTCGGGGCCGTACTTTGCCAGAGCCCTGACCTCGTTCGCTCCGAGAAGAAGGCTCGACGTCGGGGCCCCCTTCTCCGTCCTCGCTCCCGCCCCCGCCGTCGAAACCTCGCCTCCCAACCTCTCCGCCGCCGCCTCCGCGGCGGCCTCGGCCTCGGCCCTCAGGATCGCCTCCTTCCTCCTGCTCGCCTGCCTCTCGAGCCGGGCCCTCGGATTCGCGGCATCGAGCCTCATGGCCCAGTTGACGACCCGGACGCCCGTGACCGCCGCGGGCTTGGCCAGCGGGATGGCGACGAAGAGCGACCCAAACGCGACGAGGGCGAGGAGCACCTTGAGGGCGCCACGGGCCCTGGCGCCCAGGGATGCGGAGAGCCTCTGGAGCCAGGCCTTAGCGAGGTCGAGGGGGGTGCCTCCGCTCCCGTCGCCGGAGGAGCCCGGGCCGCCGCCGCTGCCTCCGCCGCCGCTGCCCCCTCCGCCTCCGCTCCCGCCGCCGCCGCCGCCGTTCTGCTTGCCCTTGTACCCCGGCCCCCCGTTGTCGTACAGGGAGAGCGGGTCTCCCTTGCCTTCAAACATCCCCTTGAGCAGGTTTTTGGCGCTGTCTTCCTTCTTGCGGGAACGGAAGGGGTTGCGGATCGACGGCAGGGAGAAGGAGGAAGGGGGAGAGGAGAGAGGCTTGGGGTCTGTTGCGCCCGAGTCGCCGTCGGGGTTTGCCGCAGCGGCGGCGACCGAGAGACAGCAGCGGCGACGGCTGCGGAGGAGAATTGGTGTCGATGATTCCCTCGCCGCGATAGCGACTGGCCTCGAGATTGCTCTTCCGTTGCTCCGGTTGCATTCAGAGCGCATCAAAAATTGAAGCTGCTGCTGCTGCCTCATCGTCGAGGCACAGCGCATGGTGTGCCTGGAGAGAGACGTCCGAAAATGAAGCCGGAAGGACGACAACGACGACGATGACTTTTTTTGTCGATAAGGAAAGAATCTCTCTCTCTTTTCAGTATCAACGCGATGCCCCTTTTGCCTCTTATTTCGATGCGTCGAGTTTGGAGATGTCTGAGGGGGAGAGAAGGTGAATACGGAAAGGGAAAGGAGCACCTGGGCCACCGTTGCGAACCAGGAGGAGGAAGAAGAGTGAGCCGGACTCTGGGGGGGAAACAAAAAGAAAAAACTCTCCACTCCACTCAACAAAAAAAACTAGCCTCTCCTTCTTTCTCGCACGCAATTGCTCGCGCCCTCCTCCGTTTCGCCTCTCGTCGCTCCTGGAAGAGGGCGCATGCTCCCTTTCGCTGTTTACAGAAGCGCCGCCAAGGGCAGAAGTGGGGTCTTGTCTCCTTCCTATCCTCGCAGCAGTCGATCGTCTTCGGCATCATCATCGCTCCCGTCGACCTCCTCGTCTTCTTCCTTCCTCTCGCCGTCTCCTGCAGCAGCCCCAGCGACGACGAGACCTCCTCCGCTCTCTCGCCTCGACCGCGCGCCACCGACAGCAGCAGCAGCAACAGCAGCAGCAACAGCAGCACCACCAAGAGCAAAAACACCAACAGGCTCGACAACACACTGCAGAAGAGGAACAACGACAATGGCCCTCGCCGCAGCCGAGGCGGCCGCCTCCTCCCCGGCCCTCGCCGACGCCGAGAGGGCCGTCGGGCAGGGGCTGCCCAACCCGCCGCTCCCGTCCGAGTTCCTCCGCTGGGTGCGGTCCTGCAACGCTCCCGAGGGCACCTTCGATGAGTTCGTGCCCTGGAGAATCGAGGGAGTCGACGTCGGGCTCGTAAGGCCCGGGTTTGCCGAAGAACTAAAGGCGTTCCCCGACGTTTTTCGGTTTGTCGAGGAGGGCGAAGCCGCTCCCGGCAGCAGCAGCAGCA
>Ga0315274_10001791_pt1 | contig 32893 bp, 24 predicted proteins | sample YL17G02_20_MG_FD_203700 | JGI IMG/M metagenome (GOLD analysis project Ga0315274, IMG submission 203700) | Sediment microbial communities from Yellowstone Lake, YNP, Wyoming, USA - YL17G02_20 | ecosystem: Environmental > Aquatic > Freshwater > Lake > Sediment | place: USA: Wyoming | collected...
CAGATGAGGCATGTGAGATCATTACGATGACCCAGGTTCTTCACCCGACACTCAGGGACGAAGCAATGAAGGAAAAGTTCACGAAACTGCAGAAAGAAGTTTGCAGAAAGAAGTAAATGAGCATGAGAGATAGGAGTAAGAAGCTTTTCTTTCTTATCGTGATGAGCAGTTTCCTTTTTTTGCAGGGTTGTGGCGTCCTCTTTTTGAGAGATGAGGAAGACAAGGATTATAAAATCCAGAAAGAACAGTACGAACCTTACAGACTGCAGAATACCATAGAGGGATACCGGGAATTCATTGCTCGCTTCCCCAAAAACCTTTTCGTTCAGGATGCTCAGGAGCAGATTGAGAATTTAGAATTTGCCCCGTATGAGGAAGTAAATAGCATCGAAGGATTCATAGAGTTTAGGATAAAATTTCCGAAAAACCGGAACATCTCCAGAACTGACATTAAGATTGAACAGATAGAAATGAAATACTATGACACTGTAGATACCATAGAAGGTTATAGAGAGTTTCTCTCAAAATACCCTGCGAGTACCTTTGCCCTGCTGGCAAAAGAGAGGTTGCAGGAACTGGAGTTCAGAGAGCTTGATGGTGTGCTCCAGGATAAATATGGATTTGACTTATTAAAGTACCGGTTAAACCTGAGAAGATGGCAGAAGGATGTGGCGGCAGAAGGTGATGGTGTCAACATTGGCGATTTTACCTGTTTTGCCTCTATTGTCACTCACGAGGGAAAACAGTATTTCCACACCAACCTGATCTACACTATGGACCTTCCGCGCGCAGATGTTCATGCAAAGGAACTATCTGAAGGGATCTTTGACCGTATTGTGTCTAAGGCGCTGATCTATCTCGATAAGCAGTTCAAAACGAAAGACAAAATCGATGGCTTTAGCTTTGATGTCTCATCATCGGCTCACCGATTCTACGGAGACAGGAAAATCTTATTAGAATACTATTTCCCCAAGGACCTGGTTGACCTGTTTGCCATGGGTAAGCTGGATAAGAAAGAACTGCTTGCCCAGTCGATAATTATTTACCCGGAGCAATCGGTTCGGAAAGCAAAACAGGCAGTAAAAGATGCCACCGCCCCTCTTCAGATGGATGGTTTAGGCATCATGACTATGGTGAGTGAAAGGGATCAAGGGAGGGACTATATCATCTCCAGCTCCTGGGACATGCTTAATGGGGGTGGGAATAGACATACCATGAAGTGTATTGAAAAAAGGAAGAACCTGAGAGGTGAAAATGGTTTCATAGATAAGACAATCACACGATATATTGAACCATCAGATTACCAGGGGAAGATCATTTTAACCTGGAATTATAAGGATCAGGGAAAGATATTCTGGTATAGCGAGCAACCTGGAGACGCAAAGGAAGTTATAAATCCTGAACGCCATAGACCTGTCGCGGAAACAGATTTTTGTCCTACCGATTATGTAGAAATAAAGCCGGGAGAGGAAAGGCACGCGCTCTTGAGAAATGAGGATTGTAAAGGTCAAGAGTGTTATGTGGTTGAGAGCATTCCTCTGAATCAAGAGATAAAGTATGGGAAAAGAATCTCTTGGATCGACCAGCGCCGTTGGTTACCTTTGAAAATAGAGTATTATGATAAAGGAGGGGCACTCTGGAAGACCCTGAATATCGAGTGGCAGAATAAATTTGGATTTTGGTTCTGGAAGAAAGCAGTGGTGGAAAATGTTCAAACAGGTTACAAGACCCTCATCACCATTGGGGATGTGGGAGTTAATGTGGGATTGCAGGAAAAAGATTTCAGCAAGGAAGGCTTGGTTGACTCAGTTCCCATTTTTGGACAGATCAAGTGAGAGTCCTGCCCCGTCTGTTGTACCACTCAAAAAAGTTAGTTTAAATTTATCTTTATATGATAAATAATAGCGCAGAAAATTGTGCCGTTGAAGCAGTCCCAGGCAGAATGGCTGAGAAATAATTTACGTACCCATTCATTTTAAAGCGGGTGATGACATGACAAAATATTTTAACACAGCAGGATGCATTGTACTCATCGTCGTCCTGATTGTTGTGCAGTCCGGTTGTGCAAAACGTGATAAGACAGGAAAGTCCAGCGCAGCAGACGCTCCCCAGAGCATCACGGTGGCAGATGTTATAGCGCAGAAAGTTGAGCGCCAGGTTGATATCACCGGCACCCTCGCCCCGTGGGACGATGCTACCATCTCTTTTGAAGTTGACGGCCGCATCATGGAGGTGCCGGTGGATCTCGGTGACAAGGTAAAAAAGGATGCGGTGCTCGTCATCGTGGAGCCGGCAGAATATGAATGGAAGAAAGCACAGGCAGATGCCGAGCTTGCGGCAGCTGAAGCAGACTACAAACGCCACAAGGAACTGATTGCCAATGATATTATTTCACCGCAAAAGCTCGAAGATGTGCTTCGCAGGCTGGACGTTGCACGCGCTACCGCAGATCTGGCCAGGAAAAAGCTGCAGGATACCACCCTCCGCGCTCCCTTTGATGCATCAGTCGGGAAGCGCCTGATCAATGCGGGCGAGTATGTCCGCACCGGGACACAGGCGTTTTATTTAGTGCGGCTCAATCCTCTCAAGTTCAAGGGGGATGTCCCTGAACGGTATGCACCCGATGTAAAAATGGGTGATCAGGTCGTTGCCTATCCTGAGTCATCAAGCCAGATGCCGGTGCGCGGGAAGATTATCCGCATTGGGCCCAGCGTGTATAATGACTCACGGTCTTTCCCTATTGAGGCAGAGATCCCCAATCAGGAAGGCGCTATCAAACCAGGTACGTTCGCCCGTCTCTCCATCCTCACCAAGACCATCGATAATACCCTCACGGTTCCGGAAAATGCGGTGTTCAGCTTTGCGGGCAGCCCGCGGGCATTTGTGATTGAAAACGGGAAAGCCCGCGAGCAAGCCATAGAAACAGTGGGCAAGATAAAGGACCGGGTCATGGTGGCTAAGGGCCTTCGTGAAGGAGAAAAGGTTGCCATCACCGGCGTTGAACTGCTCTCGGACGGACAGGCCGTAACCATCCGCTGAGACCATTGGAATGGAATTAGCATGAATGCACTGATCATTTTTATCCGCAGGCCCGTACTGGCATCGATGTTGACAGCGCTCCTGCTCGTGCTGGGGCTGTTTTCCTACCGCGTCCTCGGCGTGGATCTCATGCCCAAGATTGAAATCCCGGTTGTCACCGTCACGACGGTTCTTCGCGGCGCTTCGCCTGAGGAGATTGAATCGCAGGTTACCAAGCCAATCGAGGAGGTAGTAAACACCATCGAAGGCATCGATGAGATGCAATCATCAAGCATCGAGGGCATATCGCGGGTCACTATCCGCTTTGTTCTCGAGCGAAGCATTGCTGAGGCTGCTCAGGACGTGCGCGACAAGGTTGCTACGGTCCTGCGATTGCTCCCGGAGGGAACTGATCCGCCGGTCATCTCCAAACTGGACTTTGATGCCATTCCCGTTATAACACTTGCCGTGACCGGCCCGCGCAGCATGAAAGAAATCTCAGAAATAGCAAGGCTCCAGGTCAAGGAAGCCATTGAAAACGTGAACGGGGTCGGTTCCGTGCAGCCCGTGGGGAACTGGACGCGCGCTGTGAACGTGGTGCTGGACCTGGATAAACTCCAGGCCTATGGCATACCGATCTCCCGGGTAAAAGCAGCCCTTGCCTCGCAGAATGTTGAGATCCCCTCAGGCCGCATCGACCGGGGTGAAAGCGAGCAGGTGCTCCGGACACTGGCGCGGATTGAAAACGTCGATGACTTCAATAGGATCGTCGTGTCAACGGTAAACGGCCGTCAGGTTACCATCGGTGACATCGGCAAGGTCGAAGACTCGGTTGAAGAGCCCCGCTCCCTTGCCAGGCTCTGGACCAAAGGAGATGTGGGCAAAGGCACGTCCGCTGTCTCCCTGGTTATCCAGAAACAGTCCGGAACCAACACCATTGACGTTATCACGAATGTGAAAAAAAGGCTGAAAGAGATTGAGCCGATTCTACCTCCGGGAGTTAAGCTCTCTATTGTCGCGGACCAGTCAAAGTTCATCGTCAGGTCCATTAATGAGCTGCGCCTCCACCTGATCCTGGGTGGTATTCTTGCGTCGCTTGCCGTGCTGCTCTTCATGCGCAACCTGCGCTCCACGATCATCGCTGCCGTGGCAATTCCCACCTCGCTTATTGCGACATTTGCCTTTATGCGGGCACTCAACTTTACGCTCAACAACATGTCCCTTCTGGGGCTTACCCTTGCCGTAGGCATTGTCATTGATGACGCTATTGTCGTGCTGGAAAATATCTTCCGCCACATGGAGGAGTACGGCAAGGGACGGTTCCAGGCAGCAGTTGACGGACTCCAGGAGATCGGGCTGGCGGTTATGGCGACCACTACCTCGCTTGTCGTTATCTTCCTCCCCGTTGCGTTCATGCAGGGCATTGCCGGGAGGTTCTTCTATGAGTTCGGCCTCACGGTTGCATTTGCCATAGCAATTTCTCTCGTCATCTCGTTCACGCTCACACCCATGCTCTCTTCACAGTTCCTGCGGGTGAAGGAGCAGGGCACCGTGTCGAAACAAAACCGTTTCTGGAGGTGGATCGAGTCCGGCTATGATGGAGTGCTCCGGTGGTCCCTGAGAAACCGGCTGCTCACCGTAGCGATGTCGGCCCTGATGGTTTTTTCAGTAGTCCCTTTGTTAAAGTTACTCGGCAAGGACTTCCTCCCTGCAGACGACCGGAGTGAATTCCAGGTGAACATGATTGTTCCTGCCGGCTCAAGCCTTTCAAGCGCTGACGCCATTTTCAGCAGCATTGAGCAGGAGATCCACAAGGTGCGCGCTGTCATACTTACCATGGCCCAGATCGGAAATGCTGAGCCGGGTTCAGAGGATTTAACCCAGGGCAGCATTTATGTCAGTATTGTGGACCTCGCTGAACGAAAGTATTCACAGAAGGACGTGATGAAAGAGATTCGTGCAATACTTGCACGCTACCCTGAAGTCAGATCAAGCGTTAATGACATAGAGGGTATTGCAACAAGAGGGCGCCTCGATTACCAGGTCTTGTATAACCTTACCGGTCCTGACCTTGATGCCCTGTATCGCCATTCAAACAAGATTGCAAAGACCCTGCGTAAGACACCGGGATTCGTGGACGTTGATACGTCGCTGGTTGCCCGTCAGCCGGAGGTCAGGGTGAAGATCAACCGGCCCAAAGCAGCCGACCTCGGCATCTCTGCAGCAGATATTGCCCTCTCGCTGCGGACCATGGTGGGAGGGGAGCGTGTTACCAAGTTTCGTGAGGGCGTTGAACAGTACGATGTGTGGCTGAGGCTTGACCTCAAAGACCGCAGTGACTCAGATATTATTAACCGTCTGCCGCTCCTTGCACCAAAAGCAGGTCTTGTTCCCCTTAGCCAGGTGGCAGACCTTTCCGAAGGCAGGGGGCCGACTGAGATTGAGCGGTTCAACCGACAACGGATGGTAACAATCTATGCAAACCTGGAAAATCTTGACCTTGGCAAAGCAACGGAGCACATGGCAGATCTCATCAGAGACCTGAAGCTTCCGCCAAGTTACAGCAGTGCGCTTACCGGACGTGGAAAACAGATGGGCGAGGGTATGGTGAATATGCTCCTTGCATTCGTGCTTGCCTTTATCTTCATGTATATCGTGCTTGCCGCACAGTTTGAGAGCTTTCTGCATCCTATCACGATCCTGCTGGCACTTCCGCTCACCCTCCCCTTTGCGATACTATCGCTCCTGCTGCTTGGGGAAACGCTGAATCTCTATAGTCTCCTGGGCGTATTCATGCTCTTTGGGATTGTGAAGAAAAACGGCATACTCCAGATAGACTATACCAATACGCTGCTCTCACGGGGAATACCGCTGCGAGAGGCGATAATAGAAGCAAATCATGCCCGGTTACGCCCCATCCTGATGACAACCCTTACCCTCATAGCGGGCATGATCCCCATTGCGCTGGGCACTGGCCCGGGTGCCGCGTCACGCGCATCCATGGCCAAAGTCATTATTGGCGGACAGCTGCTTTCACTGCTGATCACCCTGCTGATCGTGCCGGTCGCCTACTCGCTGTTTGAAGGATTAAAGGCCAGGCAGAGAATCAAAAAGACCGCACCAGAAGCACGCAGTGTCATAGGTGAGACAACTATCTGATAGGGTACATTAATTAGTTGTTCAACTGTGCTTTTCTGAAATCTCCAACCATTCGCAGGATTAGGATTATATTTAATTCCAGTTTTTGGATTAACTATTGGGAAATGGAGATTAGGACGTCGATCCTTCGTAGCAATTCCATCCATGGCTGAACTCATCCATGGGCCTCAAGGGTCGTCATCTGGATTTGAGTATTTTGTTTTATCAATTTCTCGACCAGTTAATTTTGTGCCTCTATTTTTGTATAACAAACAATGTATTCATGATCAACTGATGCTCCAGTTAAAGCTCGGCTATCAACATTTTGCCTGCTGTTCCATATGAAATTAGCAACAAAATTCTCTTCTCCGAAAATCTCATCCATCATCATCCGCAAATGATGCGCTTCATTATCATCAATAGACACAAAAATCACACCATCATGCCTTAATAAATTCCACGCCAGTTTAAGCCGGGGATACATCATCGTGAGCCAATCACTATGAAATCGTCCGCTGGCCTGAGTGTTTGTGGAAAGACGATTGCCTTCGCTGTCCACTCGCCCGGACTGCTCAAGATAATTCTTTAACGGCTGCGGAAGTCGTCTTTATAGACAAAGTCATTGCCGGTATTATACGGAGGATCAATGTAGATCATCTTGACCTGTTCAAAATATGGCTTTTGGAGAAGTTTCAGGACTTCGAGATTATCTCCTTCAATAAAGATATTTTCGTTTTTGTCAAATTTAACGCTTTCTTTCTCGACAGGCCGTAAGGTAGCTTTGCTTGGAATCAAAACATTGGTAACTGCTCCGGCTTTACCGGCCCACGTAAAGTTAAACTTCTCGGATGAGGTATCGAGATGCTCTCCCAAAGCAAGTCTTATCTTATCCCAATTAACCTTGTTTTCGGCAAATACTTCAGGCGCAGCCGCCTTTAACGCTTCGAGTAGCTTGTCTTTGATATTGAGCGATTCTCGCTTGGCTTTTTGTATATTCTTATTTTTTGCCATGTCCGGCCTTTCCTTTCAAAAACTTCTCAATATGATACTGCTGAATTTTATTCGGCTTGGTCTTGCCATTAAGCCATCGGCTGACCGTTGAGAAGGCAACGCCCAGGCCCTTTGCCAGCTCCTGCTGGGTGATCCTGTTTTCCAAACGGTATAATTCTAACTGTTTTACGATATTCATGGAATGCTACTCCGGGAATCTAATATTTGGAATAATTTGCACGTTTTGCATTTTATAGCACATTTTGTTTTACGGGCAAGAATTATTTTGAAAAAGGACATCGGACATTGAGAATATCGCTTTTTGATTCGGTATCAAACCTCAACTGTACTTTAAACTAACTTTTAGAGTGATACAATAATGGGGGGCAGTTCATGTCGTGATTCATAATTCATAATATATACAGTTCCGCCACGCCCATAAACCAATTATATTTTCAGTTAATTACCTATCTAAAAAAGGATTGACACGAAGGAAATGGTACTATATAAGGTACAATTTATAGGGAAAGAAATAATTCAACATCGGGTCCAGAAATAGGGCACAACTTCTGTATGTTAAGCTCCCAACTGAATAGTGGGGTTAATATCCGTATTCTTGCTAACGGCTATGTGATTAAAGATGAAGACTTAATCGCATTACGCGAAGACCTCTTATATCGGACAGAGGGCAAAAGCGATGTGTTTGGGGCAAATGTCCAGAAGAATGCCGTATTTGATAGATCACTTACGGTTCATTGAATCAAAAAACCGTTATCGCTCAGATTACTGAGAAAAGAGAGTATTTTAGAAACTCTGGCTGTTATAAGTTCATTGATGGAGTTGAGTGGTAAAATAAAAAATCATGGGCACAAGCCTTCTTTGCTTCCTTATCTGGATGCAGGGAACGGAAGGTTTTATATCAAGTTTTCTCTGGTCAGCCAGGATGAGATAGTTCTGGAGAAAACCGCTCTTCCGTTCTTGGTGATCGAAGACACTGATCCGCTTGCTCATTTGATTGAAGCTCAGTTCCTTACTGATGCTGAGAGCGAGCTAAAAAAGGCATTTATTCTGATCCAGAGGAATCAGTATCTTCTGGCAAGAGATGCATTATGGCCTGTTACGAACCTGGATGTTGAAAACTGCTGGCAGAAGGCCTTTTCCTTTTATGTTGAAGAAAAACAGGACCGCTTTCTGGTTCTACTGAAAAATCAGATCAACGAAAAAGGCAGGCTTACTCTTCTACAGCCTTTGTTTCTTTGTAAATTCAAGAATATTTTTTTTCATCCACCCTGTCCGAGATGCGGGCTTTCGTTGGAGCAGTGTGAAGATGATGACCTTCTGATTAGTTCAGGTCTCCGGCCTTATTCCCGTTCCTTGAAGCGGTATCTATTCTGTCCTTCATGTGCCTCAGCGGGCACTGGCAATTTTTATGTTTATGAAGCAGATCATGCTGACCCCCCCGGACTCAAGGACCGATACACCTTGATCAAGGAATTTGGACTCTTAGATCGTGGCAGCCATCCAGCAAGCCAATTCCCCTGCAGCGAATGTCAACAAAATCACGAGTGCTATGGACCTGGTAATGCGGTGCTTTCAAGAGTAGTTCCCCTTTCTTTCTATCCTTTCTATATGCTTGTTTTTGAGGCCATGTCAGTCAATGCTGTGGACTTTTTATCTCTCATTTCGGGGGCACAATTTGACGAACTTGAAACCCATCTTGCAGCAAGACGGGAGTTGGGGAGAATAAATTGTTTGAAGGCTGTAAGACAAAATGATTCAATGATGACGCCTCTTTTCTATGATCGAAGTGAGAGGCATTTCTTAGAGATATTATACCTGAAACTCTCTTTTTTAGGAGAAGTCTTTAAGAGCCTCTTAGGGAGCACAGACCTTTTTAAACATCCTGATCTCAGGGTATCCATTGACAGGATATGGGTTAAGTTTGCCTACCATGGAAGTCTCCTTCCTTTTTTTTGGAATTTTAGGATCCAGTTCATCGACATCATCAGACCTTTGCTTGAAGGCCAACCTCATCAAAAATTGCCGTCGCAGTCGTTCCTCTATTTCTTGGGACTCGTCTGGTTTTATAGCCTTCTGGTCAATAAAAAGCAGGATATTTCCATGATTTCTCAAACTCTGAAAGAAGCAGCAGACCATTCCTTTTCCGATCCTGATTTCCAACCTGAGAATTTTATCAAGGAACGGTTGGGCACAACCTTCTCGCCAGCAAATACCTTCTGGGATCCGGACGACAAAACAGTTCCCACATCTTGGTATCACATATGGGAAAAGTCCCTTGCTTTGGGATGGAATCTGTTGGGGATGGGGTTTCAATACCAGCCCCACTGGTCTCAAGAAGCATTCTGGCAGCAATTCCTCAGCCTCCGAGAAGGAGTGAAGGAGACTTTGTTTCAGGGAGAGTCCATTGAGCCCAGTCTCAAGTACCCTTTAGAACAGGTTGTTCCTCGGGAAGATGAAGTCATTCACGATATTTTGGTGAGAATAAGGAATAAATGGCAATCGACAGCGAAGCCAGAAAAAGAAGAGTTTCCGGATACTGTCATCCTTTCCGTCACCGGTTCTGCGAAAAGACCAGTCTCCCCACCTCTGCAGCAGGAGGAAGCATTAAAAGAGACCGTCATCATTAACCCTGAATGCTTGAAGGAAAGGTCTGGTCCTGCTTCTGTCAAAGAGGAGGCCGAACTGGGGAAAACCGTCATCCTCTCTGCTGGAGATGAGCAAGAAGAAAAGGTTACCGCTCCATTGCAGAGAGGCAAGGAGGCAGAGGATATCCCCGATACGGTTATCATCTCGACTCAGGGAATTAAAAAGTCAGACCCCGAGAAGAAGGGGGGCAAAAAGCCGGAAGAAATAGATCTCATGACGGAGACGATTATCCTTGGCCCTCAACGGACTGAAGACAGGAAGAAAAAGTAAAATGAATGATTCCCAAGTTCCTATAGATGGAACGGTCATTGAGATTAGGGCTATCACCCAATCAAAACCTGGAGATACTGAAGGAATGGTCGAAAAATATCTTGAGGAGAAATTGCAGGGTGTTCGGGCGACCGAGAAACTAGCTTTTTTAGAGAAGCTCATTCAGCAGTTTAAAGGTTTTGGCCTTGAGATGAAAACATCTTCGGGCTTTGAGCCAGAAGAACTCTCCCGGCTTTTTTTTCTCCTGCTGGGGAAGAGGATCTCTGTATCTGATTTACCACCTGAAGAACTTTTGAGGAAATTGGCCCAGTCTCTCAACACAGTTTTTGATACTGTGAATAAGATTATCAGTGATATCCAGACTGCGCTGTTAGGCCAGAGAGCCCAGCTGGAGACAATAAGACTGATCATCGGTTCTCAACTTGAGGGTGATGAAGGATCTAACCCGCTTCAGAGCTACCTCGATCAGATTCGCCAGGCCTTCTTGGTTGCCCACACGGCTTTCCAACAGGCAACACATACCAAAGTCGGCCAAATTCTTGCTGAACTTGATCCTGAAAAGTTGGAAAGATCAACAGATACCGGTTTGAAATTCGGACCGTTTCGTAAGGCTGAACTTTTTGAGATGATGAAGGATAAATTGAATGCGTATAAAATGTCGTTTGTAAATGGTGGGATTGATCAGGAGTTTTTAAGAGAGTTTGAAAAGGTCTGTCAAAAATTATATAGTACGAAGATCAGGAGGGTACCATGAAGAAATCTTTTAAAGTCCTAGTCCTTTTCAGCGTCGTTGTTTTATTGTGTTCATGTGCGTCAGTTCCGCGCTATCCGTATGGAAAAGGGGAGATTACGATTCACCTCAAAGGAGATTCGAGATTGAATCTTTATGATGGAAGTCCTCATACCCTTGTTCTTTGCACTTATCAGCTTAGAGACCCAAACGCATTTAATCAACTCGCAGATGAAAAAGACGGTCTCTCGAAACTCCTGGAGGGTAGCCGTTTTGATTCCAGCGTAACCTATTATAAAATGTTGATTGTCAACCCTGGACAGGATTTATCTGAGATCTTAGACCGCGCAGAGGGGACAACATATGTTGGCTTTGTGGCGGGTTATTATCTCCTGGAAAAAAACCGTGTTGTTCGACTCTATGAAATTCCACTCAGTAGGATGTCAAAAAACCCGGAGAAACTGAAAATTGATCTCTATTTGGGCCCTCAAGAGATTCAAGATTTGAAGAGGAAATGATGGATATCCAGAAACCAATATTTTGGCATCAAGGCCTCTTTTTACAGCCTCAGCATTTTCAACTGCTTGATCGGTCTTTTCAATCTCTTTTATCGCCATTGCATGATTTCATCACGCCCAATTTTTGGGGCATCGGTGAAGTTGAAATCCAGAAATCAGCACTGGGGACCAAATCCTTTAACCTTTTGAAAGGTTCTTTTCTTTTTCCTGATGGGACCTATGTTGTTCTTCCAGACAATGCCGTTTCTGAGGCACGCCCCTTTAATGAGGTATGGATAGAGGGCGGTAAACCGTTACCTGTATATATTGGCATTAAAAGATGGAGTAATTCCGGAGAGAATGTCACCGTCCTTAATAAGCTGGAGAATTTTTCAGGCGTTACCACCAGGTTTATTTCCTTGGCTGACCCTGAGGAGGTGAAAGATTTGCATGCTGGTGGGCCACAAGGTCAGATTAAAAGGCTTCGTTATCTCCTGAAAGTATTCTGGGAGGACGAAAAAGAGCACTTGGGCGATTACCTTCTTTTCCCCATTGCCCAGCTCGAGAGGATGGGTGAGGAGATACGGCTTTCAGAGCGCTTTGTTCCCCCCTCCCTGGCCATTTCCGGCTCTGAAATACTGCTTAAGATAATCAAGGAGATCAGAGATCAACTGGCAGCCCGCGGTAACCAACTGGAAGGACAAAAAAGGCAAAGAGGAATTCAGACGGCAGAGTTTGGTTCCAGAGATATGGTATATCTTTTAGCCTTGAGATCACTGAACCGGTACGTCCCTACTCTGTTCCATTTTACTGAAGCCCAGCAAGTGCATCCCTGGGCCGTCTACGGAGTTTTGCGACAGCTTATCGGCGAACTCTCTTCTTTTTCAGAGCACGTCAACGTCATGGGAGAATTAGAAAATGGGCAGCGCGTCCTCCCCAATTATGACCACTGGCGGTTGTGGGAATGTTTTTCAGCTGCCCAGGCGCTGGTTTCGCAGCTGCTGGATGAAATCACCGCTGGACCTGAATATGTGATACGTCTCGTCTATGACGGGACCTATTATGCCGCTGAATTGAAACCAGCAATATTTGAAGGACGTAACCGCTTCTATCTGGTATTCAAAACGGACACGGATCCCAAATCCGCGGTTCAGACCATTGAGACCCTCGCCAAGCTGAGCTCGAGGGAACATATGCCCCTATTGATTGCACGTGCCCTTCCTGGCGTTGGACTGGAGCACCTTCCCGTTCCGCCACAAGAATTACCGCGAAGGGCTAATACGATGTACTTTTCAGTTGACTACCACTGTGATCAGTGGAACCTTGTTCAGAAGGGTCATAACATCGCCTTTTATTGGGTAAATGCCCCGGAGGATCTGGAAGTTGAACTGATGGTTGTGAAAACATGATAGCAATTACCCTTCTGCTTTGACGAATTGCAAAGCGCATAGGGTGATCTTTCATACATGTTGATCTCTACCATGTGAGGTCATACATGTTTCAATGGAATGGAGACTTTTTATGCACTTGACTGATTGCTTCATGGAACTTGTCGCCTATGTCGTCTATTTTCAAAGGACGGTATCAAGGAAACAACCTCCCTATGATCAGGTACGGGCCGATATTTTACGTCTCCTCACGCAAAGTGAGGATTTCGTCAAAAAAGGGTTGTACCCCAGAGAGGACCATGACCAGGCACGCTTTATGGTCTGTGCCTGGGTTGATGAGATGATTCTCTCGTCTTCCTGGAACTCAAGAAATCTCTGGCAGAGAGAGCAACTCCAGCGTCTCTATTATAATACAACGGAGGCAGGAGAAGAAGTCTTTGAACGTTTAAACACGCTTGGCCTCCATCAAAGAGAGATACGCGAGGTTTATTATCTCTGCCTGGCACTGGGATTCAAGGGACGTTTCATCCATGCCGGTGATGAATTTCTTCTTGATCAGTTAAGGACCTCTAATCTTAAGCTCCTGATCGGGAGTTCGGTTGGCCTTCCTTCGCTTGAAAGGACTGAACTTTTCCCAGAGGCTTATCCTGCGGAATCGGCAGATATTGGTCCTCAAAGAAGGAAGTTTGACTTTTCCCTTGTTACCATTATTGGTCTGGCAGGGCCAGTTTTCCTGTTAGGCTTTTTGTTTCTGATCTATCGTTTTGCGTTGAGTGGTACTGCTGAGAACTTCCTAAGGACGGTGCCATAAATGAAAGACACACTTCTTAAGATTCTAAAGATTTCTCTTGCCCTTTTAGGTTGCATCCTCATCATCCTGCTCATTTTCGGGCTTGTCTTGAGGCTGAATTGGCCGTGGTGGGTTGGGATCTTCCTGTTGCTGATCCTCGTCGGATTGGGGATCGGAGCGCTTTTCATCCGAAAGGTTATTCTCATGCGCCGCGAGCAGCGTTTCGTTCAGCAGGTCATCGAACAGGATGAGGAGCATCTCAAAACCCTTGCCGGCAAAGAGAAGGATGAAATGAAAGAGCTTCAAGAACGCTGGAAAGAAGCGATTGAAGCCCTGAAACGGTCACAGTTAAGGAAGTTCGGTAACCCGCTCTATGTACTCCCGTGGTATCTGGCCATCGGAGAGAGCGGCTCCGGAAAAACAACGGCCCTCAGCAGTGCCCACCTTTCATCCCCCTTTGTCGAGGTAAAACGTACCTCCGGTATTTCCGGGACGAGAAATTGCGATTGGTGGTTTTTTGAGCAAGCCATCATTATTGACACGGCCGGAAGGTTTGCCATACCCGTTGACGAAGGAAAGGATAAAGAAGAGTGGCAAAAGTTCATGACCCTGTTAGTAAAATACAGGAAGAAAGAACCTCTGCACGGACTCATCGTGACCATAGCGGCTAATAAATTGTGTGAGGCCTCTCCGGAGATATTGGAAAAGGACGGGAAAAATATACGCCGACGTATTGATGAGCTGATGCGGGTCTTGGGGGTCAAGTTCCCCATCTATGTGCTGGTAACCAAGTGTGATCTGGTGCAGGGAATGACCCAATTCAGCGAACACCTGCCGGAACAAAGCCTTAATCAGCCCATGGGAGTCATTAATCAGAAGTTGACCACAGATGTAGGGGCCTTCCTGGATCTCACCATGAATACGATCGGAGAACGATTGAAGAATCTCAGAATACTGCTTCTGCATCAGCCTCAATCCAAGGTTGTTGATCCTGGCTTTCTGCTCTTTCCTGAAGAGTTTGAAAATATCAAAAGAGGTCTTACCTCGTTCATGAACGGTGCATTTCAGGTGAATCCTTATCAGGAAACCCCCATCCTCAGGGGTCTTTTTTTCAGCAGTGGCCGTCAGGAGGGAAGCCCGTTTTCTCATTTCCTGAATGCCATCGGGATGATCGGTGAGAAAGAAATCCTGCCAGGAACCAGCAAGGGTCTGTTCCTCCATGACTTCTTTGCCAAGATTCTACCTACGGACAAGAAACTGTTTGCACCGACACGACGGGCTATTGAGTGGCGTACACTCACGAGAAACCTTGGTGTGACTTCCTGGATTGTACTCTGCATTGCTGCGTGCGGCCTGATGAGTTTTTCCTTTGTAAAGAACCTTAGAATTATCCGGGGAGTTTCTCATGAATTTGCTCGCCCACCTGTGCTCACCGGAAACATGATGGCAAACCTGCTTACTATGGACAGGTTCCGGCAGACCATACTCACGCTTGAACAACAGAATCAGTACTGGTGGATCCCGAGATTCGGTCTGAATGAAAGCATAAAAGTCGAAATCGGACTCAAGGAAAAGTATTGCAAGCAGTTCCAGAACGGTTTCCTGGTATCCTTTGATAAAGAGATGGCGAATGTTCTACCCAGGCTTGTTAATTCCCCATACACATCGGAAGACGTCTTGGGACAGTATATTGTACACCTGGTAAGACGTATTAATCTTCTGAAGGCATGTCTGGAAGGGCAGGGGTTTGACATGCTTAAAAAGAAGCCACAGCCGTCGTATATATCCTTACTGTCATCGCAAGACCAGGGGGTTGGACCCGAAATGAAAAAAAAGTTCGGGGAATTATACCTTTATTACTTGGTCTGGCGATATGACACGGCTGATATCAATAAGGAGATAGCCATCTTACAGACATGGTTAAAGGAACTGCTTACATCGAGAGGGTCAACCCTTCAGTGGCTGGTCCTCTGGGTGGATACACAGGGAGGACTGCCGTACGTTACTCTCGGAGATTTCTGGGGAGGAAGTCTGAAGCTGCCGAACGAGAAATCAGTCACTCCGGCCTTTACCCGAAATGGAAAGGCGATGATCGATTCTCTTGTTAAAGAGATTGAATCTGCTTTATCAGAACCGATGCTGTTTGCAAATAAAAAATCGGCTTTTGAGAAATGGTACCGAAGCGTTTGCTTCGAATCGTGGCGGGCTTTTGGTGATTTTTTTCCAAACGGGGTTCAGACGCTGAAAGGGGTTAAAGAATTGCAGAGGACCGCTGTTAGTATGGCAACGGACCGGGGGCCATATTTCGCATTGCTGAATAAAATTGCTTTGGAGCTTGAACCGCTTGTTGGAACGGAAACCTTACCAACATGGCTCCAGCAGATTTACCAATTTCAGATAGTCAGGACGCAAGGCTTTATAAAGGACAAGGGGGCGATCGCAAAAGCCGCCCAGCAAGCACAGGGACTGATAGCCACCCTTGAGAAAAAAATCGGCAAGACGGCTGGTGGAGAAGTACTGGCGTCACAACTTTCAGCCGGCAAAGCATGCCAGGATTACTTCACTGCTTTAAACGCTATTGCTCCGGCTGCAACCTCGATTACTCAGGCTTATCAGTTAGCCTTACAGGTTTATAGCGATGATCCCGTTACCAGCAAGTCTCCTTTTTACGCTGCTCAGGGAGCACTGAATCGATTGAAAACAAATATGGTCCGGGGAACGGCAGATGATGTTTTCTGGAGGCTTCTTACCGGGCCTTTTGAGTATTTCTGGACTTATGTACGGATGGAAACAGCCTGCTACCTCCAAAGTCAATGGGAAGAGAAGGTACTGTCTGAGGCGCAGGGAGCGACCGGCCATCAGGTGATCCAGATCCTTTTGGCGCCTGAAGGGCCCGTCTCGAAATTCGTAAAAGGGACAGCATCTCCTTTCATCGGGTGGAACGTGAAGAAAGGTTATTATCCGAAAGAGGTCCTTGGAGGAACGATAGCCTTTGAACCCAACTTCTTTACTTTCCTCGTCAAAGGAGCCAGCGTCCAGGCGGCAGCGCAGGCACAGGTAAAACAGAGTTATAATGTGACGATCAAGGGGCTCCCCACTGATGACAATCCCGAAGCTAAATTAAAACCCCATCGCAGTCGGCTGGAACTCCAGTGTACGGGTGGTCCCCAGAGCCTTATCAATCTCAATTACCCTATGGCCAAGACCTTTACGTGGTCGCCTGAAACCTGCAATGACGTCCTTTTCCAGGTTGAGGTTGGTGATGTCACTCTCACCAAGAGATATTCGGGCCCTCAGGCATTCCCTCAATTTTTAGAAGATTTCAGGGGTGGGACACGTACCTTCTACCCGAATGAGTTTCCGAAAGAGAAGGCGGCTCTGGAACGTTTAGGGATACGATATATCAAAGTAAACTATCAGTTCACAGGAAATCAGGCCATTCTTGGGCTCGGTCGCTCCGTTCCGGGACAGGCACCAGGGAGTATTGCTCGATGTTGGAATCGATAACAGGATCTACCCAAAACTGGAGCTGGGGCGCTTATGGTAAGCATCCAGTGGCCAATGACTATTTCAGGGTGGGCAAAAAGTTACCCTTGATGAATCTTTTTGCAGACTGGGTTGACAAGGGATACCCTGCGGTTGCCTCAAAAGAGAACAACCTGAAAGGGCGCTGTTCCTGGCGGTTTTGGGCGAGAGGATCAGGGAAGCAGGATATTGTCTGTGGAGTGATAATGAATAGCAGTGATAGCCTCGGTAGGCCCTATCCCCTCTTGATTATGGGAACAGGTCAACTGAAATACTGGGATGATCAATGGGATCTCTTGCCGTTAGCAGTTGAAAAGACCTGGAGTCAAATCGAATATTTGTCCTCCCGTATGTTTAACGACGTTAAGGATCTGGAGACAAGTGTCAGAAATATCAGGCCGCCCCATCCTGAGTGGCCGGAATTCATAGAAAAGCGAAGAGCGATTGTGGATGTTGGCACACCCATTAACCAAGAGGATTTAATTCCAAATTTCAGAAAAATGAAGGAGCAGGCTGTACGTTTATCAGCGCAGCTCGAAGGCTTTATCTCTCTTGATCAGAAAACGTCTCATGACGAGTTCACGCTGATTCTTCTTTGGCATTTTCTCTTCAAGTCCTCCGGGAAAAATATTCCAAATGCTGTCTTCATCGGGGGCACTATGGAAAAGACGTACTTGGCTTTTTTCAATCGGCCTTTGAATTCGTCTGATTTTGTGCACCTGTGGTCTTTCCCTTTAGAGGGCGCCGAAGAAAAGCAGAGAGATATTTGAGGATTTCTCTGGATGATGAGGGATATGGTTAATTAAAATAATAACAATTTTATCTCAACGCAAAGAGAGTTCCCATGAACCCAAAAGAATTGATTCGAGCAGGAAAACTTTCTGAGGCACGGAGAAAACTTGTAGAAGAGGTTAAAGCTGCGCCTTCCGATACGGGCAACCGAACACTCCTGTTTCAAGTGCTCTCTTTTTGTGCTGAATGGGACAAGGCAGAACGGCAGATCGATTTAATAGCTATCCAGGATCCAAAAGCTGAAACAGGCGTGCAGGTGTATAAGAACCTGATTCATGCAGAGAAAGAACGAAAGGAAGTCTTGAATCGTAACCGTTATCCAGAATTTCTCACCGGGACACCCCCATACCTGGACCTGTATTTTGCAGCCTGGGATAAGCTCAATGCAAAAGAGATCGAAAAGGCACAAGAACTCTACGAACAGATAAACAAACAGCGACCCCTGATATCTGGAACGGTGGATGGGAAGACATTCAGCGGGTTCAGGGACATGGACACCTTCCTGTCCCTTTTTGTTGAGGCGTTTGTGCATGACCGGTACGTGTGGTTTCCCTTTGAGGCATTACGCGAGCTATCGATAACTCCTCCTCAAACCCTCTTTGATGTCCTCTGGACGACCGCGCGTATAACCACCTGGGAAGGGCTCACCCTTAACTGTTACCTTCCTGTCCTCTACCCGGATACCTTCCTCAATGATGATGATCTCGTAAAGCTCGGAAGGATTACCGACTGGATCCCCTTAGGGGGAGAGTTTTATCAAGGTGTGGGCCAACACATGTATCAGGCAGGTGATGAAGAAGTTGCCATCCTGGAGATTCGCGATGCCATATTTACAATTCCAACTCAGGAGAAATAAATGAAAAGAGTAATTGACATAGATGCTCTCCTTGCCCCTATCCCCGGAGAAAACCCGGCTGGGGAAGACCTGCGATACAGCCCGACCTATGACGAAATCAAGGATGCAAGGAGGACAGAAGAAACACTTGAACTCGGAGACTGGAAGAGAGAAATAAAAACCGCCGACTGGGATAAGGTAATTACGATAACCGTAGAGATGCTTTCAAAGAAGACAAAAGACCTGCAGATCGCTGCCTGGCTCCTTGAGGCATTGACCGTTATGGAGGGGTTTGATGGGCTTGTTGCAGGCCTCAGGATACTGACTGGTCTCCTGCGTGATTACTGGGAAAATGCCTATCCCCTGATCGAGGAAGGAGACCTGGAGTTCAGGTCAGCTCCTTTGGAATTCATCAATGAAAAACTGCGGACCCTTAGCAAGCAGATCCCGCTTACTGACAGGAAAGTGACCCCGGGATATTCCCTGCTCAAATGGCAGGAGTCACGGGAGGTGGGCTATGAAAAAGACACGCTCAACAAGCAGGGTGATGTCGATGATGACAAAAAGAGAAGGCGAAATGAATTTATAGCCGAAGGCAAAATGGTTGCCGAGGAATTTGATTCGGCTGTGGCACTCTCTTCAGCTTCTTTTTACAAAGGTCTGGCCGACAGCCTTTCCATCTGCCGCGAAGAATTTAAGCATCTCGATGAGATCGTGGATCAGAAATTCGGCTCACAGGCCCCAAGGCTTTCTGACTTTGGTCAGGCGATTGAAGACTGTGAGCGGATCGTTTTGAAATTTTATAACGGCAAGAGAGGGCGTGAATCTGTCCCTGAAGCAGGGCCCAAAACGGCGGAAGTGAAGGCTTCAATGCCGCAGGAGGAGAGAGAGGAGGGAGAATCGAAAATAGCCGCTTCAGTGGCCGCTCATGGAGTTTCGCCGGTTCTCACAAGAGAACTACAAGATACTGGTGCTCTCGAAAGCGCATTGTGGGAAGAGGCATTGCAGACCATGAGGACTTCTGGAATCAAAAAGGCCCTCGACCGTCTTCTCAGTGCCTGTTACACTGCTCCGTCCGTGAGAGAAAGAAGTCGCTACCGGCTCCTCATCGCCAAGCTGTGCCTGAAGGCGGACAGGCTGGATCTTGCGAAACCCGTTGTTGAAGAGCTGCATGCGCTGATCGAAGAACTGCACCTGGAACGCTGGGAATCCCCCCTCTGGATTGCAGAGGTCATTGGTACTCTCTATCAATGTCTGACAAGTGGAGAATCCACGGATGAAGATATCGCCAGGGCGAAAGTACTTTTCCAGCGTCTCTGTACGACGGCCGTAACAAAGGCAATTACGTTTAAAGATGAGATTGTCAAATAGAAAGGAGGGAATATGCCAAAAAAGGAAAGTTTGCAGCATAAACTCGATCGGGTGAGGGCCCCCAGGGTTCAAATAACCTATGACGTAGAAATCGGGGATGCAATTGAAATGAAAGAGATTCCTTTTGTCGTGGGGGTGCTGGCGGATCTGTCAGGCAAACCTGATGAGCCTCTCCCAAAACTGAGAGACAGGAAGTTCGTGGAAATAGACCGGGATAATTTCGACCGAGTGCTTGAGGGGATGAAACCGAGGCTGGCCTTCAAGGTCGATAACAAGCTGACCGAGGAAGACACCAAAATGGCGGTAGAACTCCGTTTCAAGTCCATGGACGACTTTCATCCCGAGAATGTTGTGAAACAGATACCTCCCCTACAGAAGCTTCTGGAAGCCAGACAGAGGCTGTCCGATCTGCTCAACAAGCTTGATGGTAATGACAAGCTCGACGAGCTTCTCCAGAAGGTCATTGCCAGCACGGGGTCCTTAGAGAAACTGGGAGATGAGACTGGGGTAAGAAAACCGGGAGAAGAGAAAAAAGAGGAATAAAGGAGGTAACACATGGCTAAAAAGGAGCAAGTAGAGCAGGCAAAAACTGCTCAGCCCGAAACAAAAGCAGAAGAAAAAGGTATTTTAGACCAAATCATAGAAGAGGGGCGCATAATACGCGACGAAAGCCAGAAAGCATGGGCCAGGGACCTCATCGGGGAATTCGTCAAGCAAATCATGGAAGGGACCATGGTCGTTTCAAAAGACACGGAGCTTATGGTTAATTCGAGGATAAGTCAGATCGACAGGCTGATATCCCTGCAGCTCAATGAGGTCATGCACAATCAGGAGTTTCAGCGCTTGGAGGCCTCCTGGAGGGGATTGAACTACCTGGTGAGCCAGAGTGAAACAGGAGACCTGCTGAAGATCAGGGTAATGAATGTATCCAAGAAAGATCTCCTCAAAGATATGGAAAAGGCGAGCGAGTTCGATCAGTCTACCCTGTTCAAGAAGATATACGAGGAAGAGTTCGGTATGTTCGGCGGTGCATCCTACGGCGCCTTAATCGGTGATTATGAGTTCGGTAAGTCCCCCCAGGATATGACACTTCTCGAAAAGGTATCCGAGGTAGCTGCTGCCGCACATGCCCCGTTTATCTCCGCGGCGTTACCGGAAATATTCGGTTGGGACAGCTTTACCGAACTGGGAGTTCCCCGTGACCTTACCAAGATCTTCCAGAGCGCGGAATACGCCAAATGGAAGTCCTTCCGGAATTCGGAAGATTCAAGATACGTTGCACTGGCTCTTCCCCACATTCTTATGCGTTTACCGTATGGCCAGGCGAATGTCCCGGTGGAGGCCTTCAACTACGAGGAAGATGTTGATGGCAGTGCCCATAGCAAGTACCTCTGGGGAAACGCAGCATATGCGCTTGGAACCCGCTTGACCGACGCCTTTGCTAAGTACCACTGGACAGCGGCGATAAGGGGCGTTGAGGGCGGAGGCCTTGTGCAGGGTTTGCCTGTCCACACGTTCCGGACGGATGAGGGAGATGTGGCGCTCAAGTGCCCCACGGAGATAGCCATAACCGACAGGCGGGAAAAGGAGCTTGCCGATCTCGGCTTTATCCCACTCGTCCATTGTAAGGGGACTGATTATGCAGCCTTTTTCAGCACCCAGACAGCCAACAAACCCAAGGCGTATGACACAGATGCAGCCAATGCCAATGCCAGACTCTCTTCCCAGTTGCAGTATATCCTCGCTGTTTCGAGGTTCGCCCATTACATGAAGTCGATGATGAGAGACAAGATCGGCAGCTTTGCATCGAGAAAAGATGTTGAAGACTATATGAACCGATGGATCAGCAACTATGTCGTCCTTGATGATAGTGCCGGACAGGAGATGAAGGCGAAATATCCCTTACGGGAAGCAAGGATCGATGTCAGCGAGGTTCCGGGAAAGCCCGGCGTTTATCGGGCTGTTTCTTTTCTCAGGCCCCATTATCAGTTGGACGAACTTACAATCTCGTTAAGGTTGGTTGCAAATCTGCCACCTCCTGCACAGAGGTAGAGACAGATTGCAGCCTTTTATGAAAAATAATTTAAAAGAACAAGGAGGATCTAACCATGGCATTTGATGCGTTTTTGAAAGTTGATGGAATACCGGGAGAAAGCACGGATGATAAGCACAAAGACTGGATTGAGGTAAAATCGTTCAATTTCCACATGAAACAACCGACATCACAATCTGCAAGCACCGCAGGGGGGGCATCGGCTGAGCGGGTTCATTTCGGTGATTTTACTATTGTCAAGACAATTGATAAGGCCTCTCCGAAGCTCGCGCTTGTATGCGCAGACGGGACCCACATCAAAGAGGTTATCCTCAGTATCTGCCGTGCAGGCGGCGATAAGGTGAAATACATGGAGTATAAGTTGAGCAATTGCATCGTAAGTGAATACCACCCCAGTGGCCCCGCTTATGGAGATGATCCGCTGCCGGCCGAGCAAATCTCCTTTAACTACGGAAAGATAGAATGGACCTATACCCAGCAAAGACGCACAGACGGAAAAGGCGGTGGCCAGGTAGCATCAGGCTGGGATCTTGAGAAAAACAAGAAGGTATAGGACAGCATAGCATGCGCTGATGAACCAGAACCGGCAGAACATCCAGGCGTCCATTCTGGACAGGCTCATCGACCGGGAACCGGGGGTTTCTCATGAGCCTGTCCAGAGGCGTTTTCTGAACTTCGAACAGGGTAAGGCATCCGTGATAAGGGATTTAGAGAACCTGCTGAACACCAAGAGCCAGATATTGCCTGTGCCTCCTGCGTACAAAGAGGTTAATAATTCCCTGTATGTTTACGGCTTGGAAGATTTTACCTCAGAGAATCCGAAAAGCCTCGCCGTAAGGCAGCATCTGCGCCAGGACATTGAGAAGGCAATCTCGTTGTTTGAACCCCGGTTAACGAATGTGACTGTAAGGGTAGAGGCACCGATGGAGAAAGAACGGAGTGTAAGGTTCAAGATCAGCGGTCTGCTGATCCTGGATCCCCTGACCGAGCCGGTGAATTTCGATACCTATTTTGATATCAACAAGGGTGAGTACACTATCCCTAAATGAGGCCTGCATGAATGAAGAGATCCTGAACTACTACGAGCGTGAGCTGACGTTCATACGCGAGATGGGGGCGGAATTTGCACGGAAATATCCTAAGATCGCGAGCAGGCTGGTACTGGAAGCCGACAAATGTGAAGACCCACATACCGAACGACTGATTGAGGCCTTCGCCTTCCTCTGCGGACGCGTCCACAAGAAGATTGAGGATGACTTTCCGGAAATAACCCAATCCCTGTTGAATATCATCTACCCGCACTATGTCAACCCGATACCCTCAATGTCGGTTGTCAGATTCGAGGCACTCAAGACGGTACCGCCAGCAGGGTACCAGATCGAAAAAAATACGTCTCTTTATTCCAAACCGGTTGGTGGCTTTCCCTGCCACTTTGCCACTTCCTATCCTGTCACCCTGTGGCCTGTTGAGGTAGTTTCGGCAGGGCTTCGGGACCCAAAGAAACCGCTCAGAAATGCCCAGCAGGCTTTGGTGATCCAGCTAAAGACCCTCAACGGCCTGAGTTTCTCCCAGATAGGCTGGGAGAATGTACGGTTCTTTCTGAACGGTCCGGGCCAGCATGTCTATCACCTCTATGAGCTCCTCTTCAATAACGTGTGCCATGTCGAATGCGAGTCGGTAAACCTTCAGGGCAGGACAGAGATTGTATCAATGAACCCGGACGACATAAAACCAGTGGGATTCGATCCCGATGAAGGAATGCTCCCCTTTTCACGACGGTCTTTCCCCGGTTACCTCCTCCTGTACGAGTATTTCTGCTTTCCGGAAAAATTCCTCTTCTTCGATCTCAATGGTCTTAACCGGATCAGGAACCTCACCGTTCGCGATACCCTTGAGATATGGATATACCTGGATAGGTTCGCAAAACCAAATCTCCTGGTGAACGCCGGTACCTTCTGCCTGAATGCTGTGCCGGTAGTCAATCTGTTCAGACGGATTGCGGAACCTGTCCGGGTTGATCAGCGAAAGACTGAATACCGTGTCATACCGGACATCAGGAGGCTCGAGGCAACTGAGATCTTCAACATAGACCGGGTTATCGCTTCTTCGGCAGCCTCGCCGGAAAAAGAGCGTGAGTTCAAACCCTTTTATTCCCTGCGGCACCATCTTGAACATGAAGATGACCTTCGGGAGAGGGTTTATTGGCATATGGAGCGGAGGCCCTCAGGCAGAAAGGGAGATGAGGGAACCGAGCTATTCCTCTCCTTTACTGACTGGAATTTGAAACCTGCGGACCCCGGGGTCGAAACATTGACCATGTACACCACGTGCACAAACAGGGATCTGCCCGCACGGCTCCCTTTCGGGGATTCTGCAGGAGACTTTGAGATGGAGATTGCGGCCCCTGTTGCCCGCATAAACTGCCTGATCAAACCGACACCGACCCGCAGGTCCTCTCTTGGCGGAGCCCTGCAGTGGCGTCTCATCTCCCACCTTTCCCTCAATTACCTTTCACTGGTGCAGGGAGGAGAGGAGGCACTGAAGGAGATTCTCAAGCTTTACGACTTTGACAATTCACCCGCTACCCAGCAACAGATAAACGGCCTCGTATCCCTTCAATCGCAGCATATCACAAAGAGAATCGGTCAATCCTTTTGCCGGGGAGTGCAGGTAACCTTAAAGTTTGATGAGGAGAAGTTTGTCGGAACAGGACTCTATCTGTTAGCATGCATACTGGAAAGGTTTCTGGGGCAGTATGTCTCTGTCAACTCCTTTTCCCAGTTGGTTGCAACGACTATTCAGAAAAAAGAGGTATTGAAAAAATGGCCACCGAGAAGCGGGAACCAGGTACTCCTCTGAAGGACAATCTCTTCAAGGAGTTCTTCGGTTTTTCTTTTTTCATGGCAATTAATCTGCTCCAGTCCTTCTTTCCTGAGAAAGAGCCTGTTGGCAAGGCGCTTTCTCCGAATGAAGAAGCAGTAAGGTTTTCGGTGAAGCCCGGCCTCTCATTCCCCCCGAGCGATATCTCGAACCTGAAACAGGCAGAAGAGAGTGAGCCTGCTCACATGGAAGTCACGTTCATGGGGCTTATCGGTCCGTCTGGAGTTCTGCCGCACTGGTACAATGAACTCGCTCTCGAGAGGGCCCGGCAGAAAGATTTCAGCCTTACCGACTTCCTGGACATTTTCCATCACCGGCTCATTTCGCTCTTTTACCTGGCCTGGAAAAGGGACCGGTGGACCGCGAACTATCTCCCCGGAGCCAAAGACAAGTATTCAGGATACCTTTTTAGCCTCATGGGTCTGGGGACCCCAAAACTTGCCAACCGGCTAGGATTGCCTGAAGAATCGCTCTTATTTTACAGTGGCCTTCTCTCACGACTGGTCCCATCGGCCACGGCCATCGAGGCCGCAATCGAATATTACTCCGAAGCCAGAACATGTGTTGACCAGTTTATTGACCGGGTCATTTCCTTTGAGACTGAGGATCAGACCAGACTCGGCTCGGCGAACAGCCGGCTGGGTGTTGATGCGGTCTGCGGGAGCTTTGCCTGGGAGAATCAAACGAAATTCCGGGTCAACCTGGGGCCGATGGGGTATGCCCGTTTTGTTCGTTTTTTGCCGGTGGGTGACATGCTTCATCCCATCTTCGCGCTGGTGAGGTATATGGTGGGAATTGAGTATGAGTTCGAAATCCGCGTTATCTTGAAGCGCGAAGAAGTGCCGCTGTGCACGGTAGGGTTGGAAAGCCCGACGTCTCCGAGGCTCGGGTGGTCAACGTGGCTCAAAAGCCCCGAAGTAATCCACCGTGAGGACCCCTCTGTTATGTTTCAGGAGGCCGAGGCGTGATCTGAAATACGGGGTGAGATTACTGTCACATGCAGGGAAAAAACTTGTAGAAGAGGAGTTTGAATGCCGAAAACAGAGCTCAAATTATTGATAGGAAAATTGAACAGTACCTGCCGAAGTGCCCTTGAATCGGCAGCCGGTCTCTGTCTTTCCGAGACCCACTATGAGGTTGATGTAGAACACTTCCTCATCAAGCTGCTCGAGATGACGAATACCGATGTCCATAAGATCCTCAGGCACTTTGAGATCACAGAGAGCCGGCTTGTATCGGATCTCACCCGCTCCCTGGAAGGGTTCAAAACGGGAAATGCCCGGACCCCGGCCCTCTCTCCCCGCATTCCACACATGATTGAGGAAGCGTGGCTGATCGCCTCCGTGAACTTTCAGGTGCCCGGCGTCCGCTCGGGCCATATCCTCCTCGCTCTCTTAAGCAACGATGAGATGGCCAGCATGCTCAAATCCAGCTCCCAGGATTTTAAGAAGATCTCTGTAGAGACGTTAAACCAGAGCCTGAGTGACCTTATCTCGGGCTCCATTGAAGATAAGGATGCGGGTATTCCTTCAAGTCCTGCTGATGTTGGTGAAAAAGGGGTAAGGCCCGTAGGAACGAAAGCGCTGGATCAGTTTACGATTAACCTGACGGAAAGAGCCCGGAAGGGTGAGATAGACCCTGTGCTCGGCCGGGACTTCGAAATCAGGCAGATGATAGATATCCTGATCCGCCGCCGGCAGAACAACCCGATCCTCACCGGTGAGGCCGGGGTTGGTAAGACCGCTGTGGTCGAAGGGTTTGCTCTGAAGATCGTTGATGGCGATGTTCCGCCACCCCTGCGGAACGTCGAGATCCGTACCCTCGACCTCGGACTGCTGCAGGCCGGGGCCGGGATAAAGGGAGAATTCGAGAACCGTCTCAAATCGGTCATCAACGAGGCAAAGGCTTCCCCCATTCCTGTCATCATCTTCATTGATGAGGCCCACACACTCATCGGCGCCGGAGGATCAGCAGGCTCAGGCGATGCCGCCAACCTGCTCAAACCTGCCCTGGCACGGGGGGAGCTGCGCACGATCGCCGCGACCACCTGGTCTGAATACAAGAAATACTTCGAAAAGGATGCGGCCCTGGCCCGCAGGTTCCAGGTGGTCAAGGTTGAGGAACCTGACGAGGAAAAGGCTATGGTCATGATGCGGGCGATCGCCCCGTTCCTTGAAAAACACCACCAGGTGATGGTAACCGACGATGCACTCCTCGATGCGGTACGTCTTTCTCATCGCTATATCCCTGGCCGGCAACTGCCGGACAAGGCTGTGAGCGTCCTGGACACTGCCTGTGCCCGGGTAGCGATCGGCCTTACCACCAGTCCACCTGTGGTTGAAGATATAACAAGGAGGATCGGCCAGATCGACCGGGAGATGAAGATCCTCGAAAGGGAATCTCTGTTGGGCAGCGATCACCGTGAACGCCTTAATGCCCTTCAGGGGGAGAAGAAGGATGTACAGGCCCGCCTCGATGAACTGAATACAAAATGGCAAAAGGAGATGGAGATTGCAACCCGTATAATGGGCTTGCAGAAAGAGATCCAGGAGATCCATGGGAAAAATCCCGCTGACGAAGCGCTTCCCCAAAAGCAGGATATATTGAAGGGGATTGAAAAGGAACTCAGCGAGGCACAGTCAGGTAACTCGCTCGTCCAGATCTCAGTGAACCCCCTGACCATCTCCGAGGTGATCTCCGGATGGACCGGTATCCCCACCGGACGCATGCTCGTGGATGAAATCGAAACGGTTCTTAATATGGGAAACCTGTTGGGTGAAAGGATAATCGGACAGGACCACGCCCTGAAGGCAATCGCCCAGATGATCCAGACCGCCCATGCAGGCATCGAAGACCCGTCCAAACCAACGGCGGTCCTCCTCTTTGTTGGTCCGAGCGGGGTCGGCAAGACTGAGACGGCCCTCGCCCTTTCAGAGCTGCTATACGGCGGTGAAGGGAACGTGATCACCATCAATATGTCGGAGTACCAGGAGGCCCACACGGTGTCGGGACTCAAAGGTTCTCCCCCCGGCTACGTGGGATACGGAGAAGGAGGCGTCCTCACGGAAGCCGTGCGCAAGAGGCCCTACAGTGTCGTTCTTCTGGACGAGGTGGAGAAGGCACATCCGGATGTGATGGAGCTCTTTTATCAGGTCTTTGATAAAGGTACCCTTGAAGATGGTGAAGGGCGGCGTATTGATTTCAAGAATACCCTCATCATCCTGACATCCAACCTCGGAACAGATACCATTATGAAGGTCTGTGCAGATGAGGAGACCATGCCGGACTGGCAGGCCCTCACGGAAATGCTCAGGCCGGAGCTCCTGAAACGGTTCAAGCCCGCTTTTCTTGGCCGCCTCAAGGTAGTGCCTTATTATCCGATCACCGACAAAAACATGCGCCTCATCGTGAAACTCAAGCTGAACCGTATCGCAAAGCGCATGCAGGAAAACAGGAATGTCTCCTTCGTGTATGATGAAGGTTTGATCGAGTTGATCGCCAGCCGATGTAAGGAAGTAGAAAGCGGCGCAAGGAATGTGGACCATATCTTGACCAATACATTGCTTCCCGAGATGTCAAAGGAACTGCTGTCGAAGATGGCAAGAGGGGAGCAGTTTAAAGAAGTAAACATAGCTTTGAGTGGTGAGGGGGGATTTTTATTTAACGTAATCTAACGCTTGACGGAAAGATGCTGTGCATACATTGGGCTGATAAAGATTGTTATAAAATAGGGGGCCGGGATTTTGACATCTTGACCCCAAAAGGGATATTTTAAGTGGTAAAAAAACCTATCTCATTCGGAAAGATTGATTTCGAGATCGTCGCATCGATGGAGAAAGCACGTGGTGTGCCAGAGCCGGAGACGCCGTTTCGGATTCTTATCATGGGTGATTTCAGCGGTCGTGATAGCAGGGGGATTTTTGAGCAGGGCGCTGCTCTATCTGAACGACGCCTCCAGCTTGTGGACCGGGATAATCTTGATAAGGTGTTGGAAAAGCTCGGCGTTGAGATCCGCCTTGTCCTCTTGGGGAAGGGGTCCCCTCCTGTGACTCTCCGATTTTCAGGGATGGACGATTTCCATCCTGACAATCTCTTTGAGGATCTTGAAGTCTTTCAGGCGTTGCGGGAAACCCGTCAGAGCTTGAGGGATCCCTCGACTGTCGCCGCATTAGCAAAAGAATATGGAAGTAAGCGCAAGACTCCAGAACCTTCTGCCCCTCCGGAATCTATGAGGGATTCTTTGGAAGGCGTACCGGGTCAGACGGAAGGCAGCCTTCTCGATCAGGTTCTTGATGCAACGAAGGGTAAAGGGCCAAAGCCCGAAGCACAGAGGCCGCAATCAGAGTGGGATACCTTCCTGAAGCAAATCGTCCAGCCCCATCTGGTACCTGACATTGAGCCCCAGCAGGCAGAGATGATCGCGGCAGTGGACGCTGCTACAAGCGAGCTGATGCGGATGATCCTTCATCACCCTGATTTTCAGGAGATAGAGGCGGCCTGGCAATGCATCCATTTCCTTATCTCCCGGATCGAGACAGGAGACGAACTGAAAGTTTATCTGCTCGATATAGCGAAGGCAGAACTGAAAGAAGATCTTTGTTCAAAAGAAGATCTGCGGTCAACGGGCATATACAAACTGCTTGTCGAGCAGACGGTAGAGACTCCCGGTGCCGAACCCTGGGCTCTTCTGGCGGGGAACTATACCTTTGTTGGAAACACCAGCGACGCTGAGATACTTGGGCGCATGGCAAAGATAGGGAGAGCAGCGGGCGCCCCCTTTATTGCAGCGGGAAGCGACAAACTGCTGGGCTGCGCGTCGTTGGCTCAAACTCCTGACCCGAGAACCTGGAAGCGAATAACCGGTGCTGAAGAAAACCGGACATGGGAAGCACTCAGGAAACTTCCCGAGTCTGTCTATCTCGGCCTAACCCTGCCCCGGTTCCTGCTCCGCCTCCCCTATGGGTTGGTAACAGATCCGATCGAACGATTTGCATTTGAAGAGATGGAAGCCGGGCCCGTGCACGACCACTACCTGTGGGGAAACCCTGCCTTTGCCTGTATTTGCCTGTTGGCGCAGGCCTTCAACGAATATGGCTGGGACCTGCGGCCCGGGATTATCCAGGAGATAGGGGGTCTGCCTCTGCATGTCTACAAAGAACAGGAAGAATCAAAGACCAAGCCCTGCGCTGAGGTAGTGCTCACCGAAGGTGCCGCTGAGGCTATCCTCGAGAAAGGAATCATGCCTCTCCTGTCCTTCAAAAACCAGGATACGGTTCGCCTGGCACGTTTCCAGTCTCTGGCCGATCCTTCAACCTATCTGGCCGGGCGGTGGGGTTAACATGCCAGCGTGCTTGACAACGGGCAAGACAATCTTAAGACGGAGAATGGGCTCAGGTAGTCAGGGGCAAAAACCGTAACAAAGGAGAAAGCCATGCCCTATACACAGGAGAACAGACTGATTGCCATCGATACCCCCCTGGGTAAGGATGTGCTGCTACTTGCAGGTTTTAATGGGACAGAAGGTCTTTCCCGCCTCTTCAGCTTTGAACTGGACATGCTTTCAGAAAACCACAACATCCCGTTTGATAGTATCATCGGGAAAAACGTCACTGTTTCTGTGGTCCTGGCGGATGGCGATAAACGGTTTTTTAGTGGCATCGTCGCGAGTTTCTCACAAGGGAGAGGAGGAGGCGAGGAAGGAGGAGACCCGCGTTTTTCGCATTACCGGGCGACAATGGTACCGTGGCTCTGGCTTCTTACGAGGACGGCTGATTCCCGTATATTCCAGAAGCTCTCTGTGCCCGACATTGTGGAGAAGATCTTCAGTGAAAGGGGGTTTTCTGATTTCCAACGGAAACTCCAGGGCAGCTATGCGGAAAGGGAATTCTGTGTGCAGTACCGGGAGACGGATTTTAACTTTGTCTCGCGCCTCCTTGAAGAAGAGGGTATCCACTACTTCTTCGAGCACACGGATGGAAAGCACACCCTCATTCTGGCCGATTCACCGCAGGAGAATAAACCGTGCCCGAAACAGGATACCGCACGATACCAGATAAGCCTCGGTGGCTGGTTTGAGGAAGATGTTATTACCGCCCTGGAGAAGCTGCAGGAGATCAGGCCCGGAAAGTATACCTTGAACGACTTCAACTTCGAGATGCCGAATACAGATCTGAAGGCGAACGTCCCGAGCAAACAAAAGGTGGGACCGGGAGAGCGGGAGATCTATGATTATCCCGGGTTATATGACAAGAAGGCAGCAGGGGACCGGTTAGCCAGGATACGCATGGAAGAAGAAGAAGCACAGATCACAACCATCACCGGGTCGAGTAATTGCAGGGCATTCACCAGCGGATACCGGTTTACCCTGTCGGCCTTTTACCGGAAAGATGTGAATGATAAAGAGTATGTTTTAACCACTCTCCAGCATGTGGCGAACCAGAGCTTTGAAAGCCAGACTGAACTCGCCTATCACAATCACTTTACCTGCATCCCCTTCGATGTGCCGTACCGTCCGCCGAGGGTTACTGCAAAACCTCTGGTGCAGGGTACCCAGACCGCCATTGTCGTCGGGCCTTCAGGTGAAGAGATCTATACGGAAGAGCATGGAAGGGTCAAGGTGCAATTTCACTGGGACCGTGAAGGGAAGCGGGATGAGAACAGCTCCTGCTGGATCAGGGTTGCCCAGCTCTGGGCAGGTCCGGGATGGGGGGCTATCTTCATACCCCGCATCGGCCAGGAAGTGATTGTCGAGTTCCTTGAAGGCGACCCGGACAGGCCGATCATTACCGGCCGAGTCTACCACGGCAACAATAAGCCACCCTATACTCTGCCCGATGAGAAGACAAAGAGCACCATTAAATCGGATTCCTCTCAGGGCGGCGGCGGCTGCAATGAGATCCGGTTTGAGGACAAAAAGGGACAAGAGCAGCTTTTCTTCCAGGCGGAGAAACAGCAGGACAACCGGGTCAAGGAGGATTCGCTCGAATGGATAGGAAGGGATCGCCACCTGATTGTCACGCAGGACCAGATGGAGCAGGTGGGAGGAGACAAGCACCTGACAGTTACGGGAGACCAGAACGAGAAAGTTAACGGCTCGGTCTCGCTCACTGCCGGCATGGACATTCAGCGGAAAGCCGGGATGAAATACGCGCTTGACGCAGGAACGGAAATTCACTTGAAAGCGGGCATGAACATCGTGATCGAGGCTGGCATGAGCATTACCCTGAAGGCAGGAGGAGGTTTTGTGGTTGTCGGCCCAGCCGGTGTAACAATATCCGGTACGCCGGTCCTTATCAACAGCGGCGGTGCAGCCGGATCAGGCTCCGGGGCTTCACCGGCAACACCTAAACCACCCAAGGAGGCTGACAAGGCCCAGCCCGGGGAAAAGGTGCAGAAGCCTCAGCCGGCGCCAGCAGCTGAAAGCCCGCAAACCAAGGCCATGAAACATGCAGCCCAGAGAGGTAGTCTGGTTGTCAGCCTTGAGGAGCTAAGAGCAGAACGGAAAGAGAGACGGGAAGAGCGGCGCGAGGAAGCGAAGGAAAGAATAGAGGATGCGAAGGAAAAGATAAGCGGGAAGAAAGAGGAAAAGAAGAAAGAACGGGAAGAGCGGCGCGAGGAGGCGAAGGAAAGAATAAAAGAGGTAATGGAAGGAATAGGCGAGTGGAAAGACAAGATCCTGGAAATCGGTGATGAAGCGAAGAAATTCTTCGAGCAGATTGCTTTGCGTAACTTCGAAGGTAGAATGATTGATCAATTAAAGAAGTTTTCTCCTGACCGGCTTAAGAACATGAAGGAGGACGATTCTCGCCAGCTTATTCGACATAGCTGGGAGCGGAAAGATTGGATGTCCACTGCTGGTATTCCTCGCTCCCTTCCGGAAACCACCAAGGTCATCGAAAAGCTCTTTGACATCGATGCGAGGAAAACACACGAACAGCGGGTGGCCGGTT
>Ga0315274_10001792_pt1 | contig 32887 bp, 39 predicted proteins | sample YL17G02_20_MG_FD_203700 | JGI IMG/M metagenome (GOLD analysis project Ga0315274, IMG submission 203700) | Sediment microbial communities from Yellowstone Lake, YNP, Wyoming, USA - YL17G02_20 | ecosystem: Environmental > Aquatic > Freshwater > Lake > Sediment | place: USA: Wyoming | collected...
ATTTCACGTAAAATCTGTTCTGCCTTCTCTTCATCACTTATGTATTGTGCCAACTCACTTAGGTTCATCCACTGCTCGCCATCTCTCAGTTAGTTTATAGCAGTGGCTTAAATTAAGCAATCACCTTGATTTTTATTCGAAGGTGATCTTATCCTACTAGGGACTAGGCAAAGATCCAGGATCTCGAAAATCAATCCTGGAGGAACACTCATGAAAGCAGTTGTATGCACACAATACGGACCACCAGAAGTTCTTCAGCTCAAAGAGGTGGAAAAACCTGTTTGCAGGGACAATGAAGTACTGATAAAAATCCATGCGACAGCAGTAACCTCAGGGGACTGCAGATGCCGGGGTTTCACTATTCCTGCACACTTCTCGATCCTGACACGGCTGGCGATGCGACTGGCTTTAGGTATCACCAGACCGAGAAAACCCATCCTGGGTTTAGTGCTGGCGGGAGAGGTTGAAACTGCCGGCAGGGATGTGAAGCGATACAAGAAAGGTGACCAGGTTTTTGGCGATACCGGGATGCGGTTTGGCGCCTATGCCGAATACACATGCCTGCCTGAAAACGCGGCGATCACCCTGAAGCCGGCCAATGTAACGTACGAGGAAGCAGCAGCCGTTCCTTTTGGGGGCAGTACTGCCTTGTATTTCTTGAGGAAAGGGAAGATCCGGAGGGGACAGAACGTGCTGATCTATGGAGCTTCCGGGGCGGTAGGGACTTCGGCGGTACAGCTTGCCCGGTACTTTGGGGCCGATGTCACCGGGGTATGCAGTACCGCGAACCAGGAACTGGTGAAATCCCTGGGAGCAAGTACCGTCATTGATTATACGAAAGAGGATTTCGCGGAAAGAAACGAGCGGTATGATATCATCTTTGATGCCGTCGGAAAAACCTCAGAATCCCTCTGCAGGAAGGCACTGGCTCCGGGCGGGACGTTCGTATCAGTCATGAAGGGGCATGCAGGAGAGAGTACTGAAGACCTGGTTTTCTTAAAAGAACTTGTCGAGGCGGGGAAGATAAAACCGGTTATTGACAAGTGCTATCCGCTGGAACAGATTGTCGAGGCTCACCGGTATGTTGAACAAGGGCATAAAAAGGGCAATGTCGTAATAAGTGTGAGACAGGATAAAAAGGAACGGTGAAAAAAATGGAAAAGAATGGAGATAATCTCAAAGAATCGCAGGTGAAATCTCTGGTGATTGTATTCTCCTACCATCATAACAATACAGAGAAGATCGCGAACGCATGTGCAAAAGCGCTTGGTGCCGAGGTCAAAACACCGCAGCAGGTCAGACCCGAAGAGATCGCGGAGTACGACCTGGTCGGCTTCGGCTCGGGGATCTACAGCGCAACATTCGATCCATCTGTCCTTGACCTTGCCGACCGGCTGCCGAACGCTGCGGGAAAGAAAGCCTTCCTCTTTTCGACCTACGGGGCCCCGGCCTTGATTGCAAACAGGGAGTTCATCGAAAAGAATCACCAGCAGATCCGGGAAAAGCTACAGGCGAAAGGGTACACGGTTATCGGGGAATTCGGGTGTGCGGGATGGAATACGAACAGTTTTCTCCGGTTCTTTGGAGGTCTGAATAAGGGCAGACCGAATGCCGAAGACCTCAGGAATGCGGAAGAGTTTGCCCGGAACGTGAAGGGGAAAGCCCGGGGCTACATGGCCATCACGAAAGGAACATAATAGCAAAACCTGACAAAGTATCGGACCCGACTACCATTCGGGGGGATGATTACGGGGATGGGGGGTGAGATAAAACCCTTCCTCATGTATCCTTATTTTAAAAAAGACCTGATAATTCAGGTTTCATAGGCAACAAGGATTGCTCCGGTCCTTTTCAGCAGCTTTTATCTTTACGAACCCGAAAAATCAAAAAAAATTTTTTGATTGTACTTTTCTAGACCTTGTCGTACGATAGCGCGTTTAACCCAGCGCCCCTGAGGAGCATCTTGTTATTGGTGATTGAGTATGTCTTGGTTTGCTGGAGACTTGCGAGATATTTTGATTCCAGATCAGCGGTATCAGCGCAGTACATTGCTGTTGATGCAAGGGGCCCTATGGTAATGGTTTTTCCAAATTCCGTGGTCTGTCCGGTAAGATTGTAGCCGCCATTGTAATTGTTGCATCCGCCAAAACCGCTCAGGGTCCCGTCATTGTTAAACTTCAGGGTGATCTGGACATTGGGGACAACGGGCATGGATCCCCCGACTGTTGCTCCCTTGAAATTCCAATTCCCTGTCAGTGCCGGGTCCGTCGCGGGCCCTGAAATTACAACTATGGCAGCTGTGGGTGCAGGTGTAGGTGCTGGTGTCGCTGTTGTCGCTGGTGTCGGTACTGGTGCGGGTGTTGTTGTGCATCCTGCCACGAGTATGCCCACAAATAACACTGCACAAACCAAAAGCAGTAAAGATTTCATAGCACAGAATACTATGATACTCTATTAATACTTACCGTCATCGCACTATTCAACGTTGGGCATAGTCAGCTGGTCCAGGGGATTGTCCCTGTCTGTTTCCATGGTAGTGAACTAAAAAAAGAAGACCTGAGATCGGGAGTAATCAATAATCATAATCAAACGTCATAATCTATTTAAAAGAGGGTGTCGCACAATGTCCGGATCGACTCTATCCATTAAAACCGTCTGCGTTTCGCTGGTACTGGTTTCATGTGTCGTGATAATGGGTTGTACCATGACCCCACGGGAATCTGAAGGGATAATCCCCGTTACCTCATTACCTTCAACGACAGCATCTCCGGTACCTACCTTACAATCCGATCAATCCTCCGGGAACATTCAGCTGGCAGGTAATGTCTATGGTTTGTCTTCCGATCCTTCAAGAGGAATTGATACATTCACGTTTTCCATCGGTTTGCCAGCGAATGTACCGGCTCTTAATTTGACCGGCATGGAAATTGTCTTCTCTACCCCGGGAAGTGCCCCGGTAACCCTCACGCGGGGCACGAGAGAGTCAACCAGCATTTTTACCACCACATCAGGAGGCAATACAGTCACTGAAATACATTCCGATGACGAGGTCGATATCTCTTTCAGGATAGAACCGGTTTCTGGAGGTACGAGCGTGAATATTGAAGTGAGACCCCATGACAGTGCCGTACTAACCATTTCGAGGACAGTACCCGCCATTATTTCATCAATGAATGTTCTTTGATTTTCTGTGATGTGTGCCGGGCGTGGGTAGCTAAAAGATCACGTTTGCTGCCAATAAAGAAGAGTGCAAAATCACCCTCAAAAAAAACCCGGCCTCTTCATATCCGGCCTTTCGGCAACATTTTCCTGATGTACGTCGGCGAAAACTGAACTGTTTTGAATTCTTTATCTTTGATGTATACTACTTTTGCCGGCGAATCCCTCCTCATTTTCTCATCAATCTCAAAAAGGTCGGTTGCTTCTACAAGAGCCTTGAGTTTTTTATGTCCGTAGTTACGGGGATCAAAATCCGGAGACTGGTTGGCAATATTCCCCCCCACATCTGCCAGGTTTGCCCAGCCATCATTATTAGAACACGCATCAACCGCAGATCGCAGCAGGTTTGATAATCCGGTATCACCCTTGAGTTGTTCGAGACTTTTACCCGGTTTTGTTTCTTTCAGGGTTTCAGGAGGCTGTTCATCGTTCAGCCGGGTCTTTCGCAGGATCTCGGTATAGACGAATTTGTCACATGCCTGGACAAAGGGCTTTGGTGTTTTTCTCTCTCCGAACCCGTATACCAACAGCCCGGATTCCCGGATCCGTTGTGCCAGTCGCGTAAAATCACTGCCGCTTGAAACAATACAAAAATGGTGATGAAAAACCATTGAAATGCACTTCATCACCCCCACCCTCAATCCAAGCCCGAATCAGCCTCCGTTTCCCAGAATCCTATCCCGAAAAAGCCCGTAAAACGCCCCGAGTTCCCCTTTTCAAACAAATGCCTGAAAACAGCCCGGATTGTCAAAATAAGCCATTAATCCGCCTGAATCCGACCCCCCAAACCTGAGCTCATTTTCATCTGGCACCTCCTTTAGCCCATTGAAGGCGAGATCGTGCCCTGGAACACCATTGGATGCCCTCCCTTGAAGACGGGAGTATTTGGGCGAATTTTGGCAAAACGGCAGAAAATTACGGGTATTTCAAGAGAGATAAACGATAGGCCGATAAAAACCAGTCGTTTTGAGAGTCCGCTCACCGCCCTTACCCCCGTTATTCTTCCCAGCGGTATAGCCCGGTCTTTTTCACAGCCCGTGCCTTGAGCCGCTCAATACCGCAGTCAAAACAGATCCCGTTGTGGCAGGAGATGGTCCCGCCGCAACGAGAGCACTGCCACTTTTCCGCTTCTTTGTGTAAGAACGCATCTGTTCCCTAGTCTCTGATGAACGCCAGGTTTTCGAGCATGCTCATATGATACCGTTCCCGGTAGCGTTTGTCCAGCGTTACAAGCCGTCCACAGGGAAACCCGGGACAGTCGTAACAGAACGTGACCGTGCCTTCGGTGAGCAGCCGGCACTGCTTTTTTAAGAATGCACAGGACTTGTTCCTCGGGCGGCACCCGCGGCAGTACGGCATCCTCACGCCCAGCGTTCTGATATCACGGGTCCCGGCAAGAAAACTGCTGCAGGTCCCGCAGTTCATGCCGCAGGGAGCGACAAGGTCAGCATGCCGGTCCATGGTAGTAATCAGGATGGTTCCGGGTAGTAAAGGTTCTTTTTTGGTTTGCCGCCCGGAAATATTCCCCGGGGCCTCTCTGAAATATACCTTTTAGATCTCTTTTGCTATTTTATAGAACATGTCAGCGGGAACGGTCTCTAAGGTCTCGATCCGGACGGTACCGTGTTTTGCGAGAATCGAAAGGAACTTCACCATGTTCTCCTTGGAAGGCATATCAATTATTAACACGAAGTCATACCGGCCAAACGTGTAGTGCAGGGAGATTATTTTCCCCCCAAGCGACTCAACAATCTGTTTTGCTTTCTTGTCCCGATCTTCAATGCTGTCAAATATTTCAAACGCAGCATGTTGCAGATTCCCGAGTGTTATATAGATTGTCATGTATGAACCCTTACATACAGGTTAGCAATAAAAATTTGGGTTACCGGAACGGTGAGATGGTGTGGTGAGGATTTTTATTCCTGTATGCTTTTTTGACACGTCCAGTCCACTGTTTACCCAAAAGGCGGGAAATAGTCGTCTATACATCTGACACTAGTCTGATTTTGATCCTGATTGTATGCCGAAGAGTTTTCCCCACAGTACCTTTTTCCCCCACCCACACGACCTCTCACGTGCATATCCCCCTTAGGGAAGGACGGGCATCAAGTCGATGCCCATAAGCGGTGCATTTGATAGGTACTGGCGGAAATACTGTTTATCAATTAACGGTTGAAATGAAGTACGGAGAATGAGAAAACCCCATGAAAAACATTGTCATTATCGGCATGCCCGGTGCAGGGAAGAGCACCATGGGGGTAATCCTTGCAAAAACCCTGGGACGGAATTTTACCGATACTGATATCGTGGCACAGGAAACGAGCGGAAGGCTCCTGCAGGAAATTATTGATGAGGAGGGGACCGGTGCTTTCCTGAAAACCGAGGAAAAAACGATACTCTCGCTTCACTGTCACCATGCAGTTATTGCCACGGGTGGAAGTGTTGTGTTCAGTGAGAAAGCGATGGAACACCTCAAAAAGGATGGCGTTGTCATATATCTGAATATCTCCTTTGAGGAAATGGTCAGGAGACTCAATAATATCACGACACGGGGAATTGTCCTGGTTGCGGGCCAGAGTCTTCGTGAAATGTACGACCAGAGGTTCCCGCTGTATGAAAAGTATGCCGATATAACGATCGATTGTTCAGACGGCGATTTTGAGAATTGTATCGGAAACATCATTGACGAACTCCATACATTCACGGTATAGTGCGTATTCCGGCCTGGTGCCCCCCTGCCTCACCGACAGCAACCGCAGTAACCCCTCATCCCGTGCCCCTCCCGACAAAATCTCACCTCATTCCAATCCGTGAAACTCAGCACAACACACTTAATCCCGTACTGCCATTAGCTGGATTAGGAGAGATCTTCCATGAATACGTTTTCCTGGTATCCCTGCACCGGCATAGCAGTCATCGTGCTTGTAGTAATAACGGTGCTTTTCACCGGCTGTACTAGTCCTACGGACCAGAAAATTCCTGCGGCGACGGGATCCCCGGGTGTGACTGCCGGGCAGGGCGCACCTGCTCCGGTCAGTACGGACGTGAGTGCATCCCTTCCCTATGGAGTAACCATTTCGGTCCCGGCTGACTGGACGAGACAGGATGTCCTCACGAGCGGGGTCAGGGACTATGGCACCACAACGATAAACATCGCCAATTTCTACTCTCCCAATGCCATCCCGGGTGACCTGGCATCCTACACTTCCCTGAGCGTCGATGTCGATCAGAACCCCGGAGCGGACTTTGAGAAGTACTTCAACAACGCGACCCTTGCCGTGACAAAGACCTACGGCGATCCGACAACGGTGGAGGCCCACAGTTACACCATACCGATATCCGGCTATAAATCGTACGAGCTGGATTTCCAGACCGCAGAGGTAAAAGGGACCTACATCTTTACCTCCACAGAAAACGGCATGTATATCTTTGCTTTCAAGGTTCCGAACAAACCCCGGGCTGTCCAGGTTTTCCAGGAAGCGATCGTGGATATTTACACATCGATCAGGATCAATCCCCCGACCGTTGTCGTCACCCAGCACCGGTAACGACTCTTTTTTTGCCGCGTGAACGTTTTTTCGTACATAGCCATTCGCGTGCGGGTTCATCCCCACCATCCCTCAAATTCGTAAAGCAATTTTCAGATAAGCAACGTGTTTATCCGCATAAAAAAAGGAATATAGCAAAAAATTTTCATTTTAAAGATGATTCACAATCTTTTTGACAATCAATTATTTTAAGTACTAGAAATTTATTTAAATGAAATTGGTTAATAGTCATATATGTCTGCTACAATGAACCAGGCAAAGCCTGCACACAGGGGACTTTCGCTCCAGATCCCCATTTTCTATAAGTTGATGGTGAGTATGCTCTTTGTTTCGATGATCCCGTTGATGCTTCTCGGGATCGTTTCCATGGGAGGAACTGACAGCATCGTTACGAGCATGGGACTGACAAACAGTATCTTTGTCCTCACGTTCGTTACCCTCTCTGTCGTGGTCATGTGGAGTTTTTTCCTCGCCAACAGCATTACCAACCCGATTGTAAAACTGTCTGAAATCGCTACCAGTATGAGCACCGGAGAGCTGAAAAATCCGGAAATTGAACTGCTCAGTAATGATGAGATTGGCGAGCTCCAGACCGCGTTCAACCGGATGATCAATACCTATAAGATCCTCGATACCCTGGCTAAGGAAGCAAATGAGTAACCAGGCCGTATGGCAGAGACGTACTATCGCCGGCAGTCGAACATCTGCAGGGAATAAAAAAATGCTTTCAGGCTATGAGTGTATGCAACGGAAATCCGGGTTATTCCATGACCTGGTGCTCCAAAGATACTATGCACTGACAGGAAGGGGACACCAATGCTCAAGAAAATCCTGAATAAATTTCTCATCCTTCACGATGTACGGGGAGTCATTGTCATCCGGGTGGATGGTGGCATTGTTGAGAGCATCAAATCGGGTATGGAATATGATGATGCCTTCATGGCAGCAGTTTCCACCCTCATGGTGGGTTCAAAAGCCACCGCAGATACGTTCGGAAATTCTCCCGCTTTCATGGTGTTTATGGAATTTCCTGACTATTTCCTCCTCCTCGCGCCCCTCAAAGAAGAGTTTTTTTTACTGGTTATCGCACAGAACACGGCAAATATCGGACAGATTAACCAAGAGATGAAAAAGAACAAAGAAGACCTTGTTGCACTCCTATGAAAGCATTACCTGAAGGAAAAAGCCTCGGATGGATGCAGGCACCAGCGTCGTGGATAACCTCTCACACGGTACGATTTATCGGGGTAGTCCGGGTGGTGATCCAGGACGGGGAAGGATTTATCCTGATAAAAAAAGGAAAGCCGCTCTTCCATTATTTCAAACATGGCACGATCGAGCTGGAAGGGCATACTGCCCTTGATTATTTCAACTCTCACCCCGTCATTGAATTTAATCTCTGTAAATATACCCCTGATGAGTTTACCTGGGCAATGAAACTATGCAACATAGAAGACCACGACACCGTGGTTCCCAAAGAACCGGCTGTTTCAGGATCGGTAGCCAGGCAAAACAGCCCGCCATCCCGCACAGCGGTTCCACCGGTTGTAAAGCCTGCCGGGGACACAAGAATCCTGGACACGGTCGTGGTTTCACCACCGGTTCACATGGTTGACAAAAAAGCGGTTGTAACAGGACCTGTATACAGGGAACACACCCCGCTATCCCGCATGGCGGATCCACCGGTCGCAAAGCCTGCCGGGGACACAAGAATTCCTGACCCGGTCGCGGTTTCACCACCGGTTCACACGGTTGAAAAAAGAGCGGTTGTAACAGGACCTGTATACAGGGAACACAACCTGCCATCCCGCACAGCGGTTCCACCGGTCGCAAAGCCTGCCGGGGACACAAGAATCCCTGACCCGGTCGCGGTTTCACCACCGGTTCACACGGTTGACAAAAAAGCGGCTGTTTCAGGACCGGTATCCGGGGAACACAACCTGCCATCCCGCACAGCGGTTCCACCGGTCGCAAAGCCTGCCGGGGACACAAGAATCCCTGATCCGGTCGAGGTTTCACCACCGGCTCATACGGTTGACAAAAGAGCGGTCGTACAGCAACCTGTGGTCGGTGATGATCCGGAGGTAACCATACTTTCGCAGATCAGGGACCTGAATGGCATTGTTGCCATTGCAGTATTCAATGATAAACGCACGGTCATCATGATGGGTGATGCAGACAGTGAGGTCCTGGTAAAAATTGCCAGGAAGATGCTTGAGACAGCAAAGAAAATTACTCCCCTGCTTACTTGGGGACCTTTTGTACATATGACTATCCAGATACCTGCGGGCAACATGATCATAGCGCCATACCGTGACAATTACCTCTGCCTGCTGACGACAAGGACGATCAACATAGGGCATGTCCGGAGGATTCTTCGCGACCTCCAGCAAAAGGCGCACCTCAACGTGTGTCATGAGCCGGGACTGCCCGTTTCCTTCCGATAGATAATTTCCCTTTTGACCGCATAACGGACAGGAAACATCGTTACCAGCCATCTTTCCTTATCCCGGGGACTGGCAGGATGCAAAAATGATTATCGTACAGGTGTTCTTTTAGCCCCGCTGGACAATCAAAAAGTTATTGCACTGACCGAGATATATTCATGAAAGAACACATAAGGAAAGTTAAGGTATGCACAATTTCCGCTTTTCAGTAGTAATTTAAAAAAGATGAAGATGGCTATACAGCATTCTGCCCGGAACTTCAGGCATGTTATTCACAGGGTGAAACCTATGAAGAAGTCCTAGACAATATCCGGGATGCCATCCGCCTCCATCTCGATGATCGAATCGAGTCGGGCGAGAAGATCCACCAGGCTCAGCTCATCAACTTAACGACCGTGGATGTCACGGTATGAGTGAAAAACTCCCGCGGGCGTGGGGCACCAAAACCAGCGACACATTAATAATCCTAATCGTGATTAGTACTAATCATGATTAGAGAGTTCATTGACCGTGAGGAAGAGCGTTCCCTGCTCGAACGTGAATGGCAGAGTTCCGGAGGCAGGCTGATTATCCTTTACGGCAGAAGGCGGATCGGAAAGACCCGGCTCATCGATGAATTTATCCGGGACAAACCCGGCATACTTTATATCGCAGAGGACGCATCGCCACACATCCAGATAGCTCAGCTCAAGGCCAGGTGTGCAGAATATTTCAAGGATCCCCTTCTCTCGGAACTCGATATCAGGACCTGGGAGCAGCTCTTCGCCTATCTCGCACAAAAACCGCTCCATGAAAGAACCTACCTTGTAATCGACGAGTTCACGTATCTGATCAGGAATGATCCCACCCTTCTTTCTGCGCTCCAGAAAACCTGGGACCGGAGTATTACCGGATCTGACTGGTGTCTCCTCCTCTCCGGGTCTATACTCTCGCTCATGAGCGATCTTGCGCTATCATCAACATCCCCGCTCTATGGACGGAGGACCCGGGATCTGCTGCTCGGACCGCTCCGGTTCTCCGATGCGAGACGGTTCTTCACGTTCCCGTTTTCTGATGCCCTGAAAGTGTACCTGTCAATTGGCGGGGTACCGGAGTACCTCCTCAAGGCTGGTGCATATGATGCTGGCGACGAATTTTACAAAAACGAGTTTTTCAACCGGTACGGGTATTTTTACCATGAACCCTACTTTATTCTCTCGCAGGAGTTCCGGGAACTCAAGGTGTACCAGTCCGTTCTCCACGCGATTGCACTCGGGAATACGACTCCGACGTCCATCGCCCAGTTCTGCGGTCTCGAACCCCGGCATCTCTACCCATACCTTGAATCCATGATCCGGCTTGGACTGGTAGAAAAAGAGATACCGATCCTCGGTTCTCCACGTCAGGGAATATACCGTATCCGGGACCGGGTCTTTGATTTCTGGTACCGCTTTGTGTTCCCGCACCGGCAGGAAATAGAGACCGGGCACCCCGAATTCCAGGTTCCCGACATGAACGCATTCTTTGGCCGCCAGTTCGAGGCGTTTGTGCGGGATGAGTATGCAGGAACGGTCCTTTTGGGGTACCGGACCGGCCACTGGTGGTATAAAGAAGAAGAGATTGATCTCGTAGCAGTTGACGATTCTTTATCCTCGATTGTCTTTGGCGAATGCAAATGGGGGGACGTCAGTGTTCCTGAAGCAAAGAAGATTATCACACGGCTGAAAACGAAGGCAAAACTTGTGCATGCGGACAAGTACCAACACCGGAAGTATGCGCTGTTCTCTGCCGGGATAATTGAAGGGAAGGAACGGCTGCTGAAAGAAGGGTACCTGATTTTTGATGGCAAAGATCTTGAAGGGTCCTTACCCGAAAAACGAAACCGGTTTATCTCAGCACGCTGACATTGATATGTCCCTTCGGGACACAGGATCATCAACATCTGGACTATTCACCCTTGAGGATACCGGATACGCATCCATTTCACCAGGTGGGTAAGGCCTGAGAATCTTTTTCATCTCATCAGATGAAGGAGCATCGCCCGTAAGCCAGCGTTTTTCATCCTCCTGCTTAAGAATCACCGGCATTCGGTCATGGAGCGGCACCACAAGCTCGTTTGCATCAGTGGTAATGATTGTATACATCGGATGTGCAGACGCCCGGTGACTTGTTCACGGAATGCACAGGGGCTCGGACTCACCGCTTTTGCGGGCTCGATACCATCACCCCCCCATCACGATCTGCACCGCCGTGGGATACTTCTTCATGATGGCATACGCGATCGGGCGCGATACCCAGAACCGGCCTCCCTCGAATGTGCGCAGGGTGCTCACCTCGCCCAGCATCTGGAGGGCTGCAAGTGCCGTCTCATCAGGGCACATGCAGCTGTCCGGTACGTCCGGGGAAGCGTAGAACAGGACCGGGAGCCTGAGCCGCCGCTGCAGGTCTTCCGGCAGGGCCTTTCCCAGGGTCGCGATCACGGATGGATCAAAATGGTAGGTGTCCCCCTTCTTCGTAACCGAAAGGGGGTCCTTTTCCGCGAGCAGAACAGTAAGAGACTTTCGTTGCGTAACCACTCCCTCGTTCATCTTCGCGATCTCAAGACCCATCCAGCGGACAAGGACGGATTCATCGGTGATGCGGGGAGGGTGGGACATTACCAGCAGAAGATCTTCTCCGGAACGTAATTAAACCGGCGGACGGGGCGAACAGCGGACAATGTATACACTGTTCTTGAGTAACTGCGGGGTTCTGTGCGATTGGATTATATATGCCGGGATGAGCAATTACCATCTGGCGGGAATACATTTCGTTCAGGAATTGTATATATCCCGGTGACACCTTAAAATTCATTCACCGATTATTGGGGAGTGTTGAGCTGATGGATACCGTACCGGTGATTTTGGGCGTCCTGAGAGTCATCTTAGGTTTTCTCTTACTGGTGTTTATTCCCGGCTTTGCCCTCTCGCTGGTGATATTCCCCCGTTTAACCGACATGAGTATCCTCGACCGGCTGGTATATGCCGCGGTGCTGGGTATCACCTCTGCTATCGCTTTCGTGGTGTTCATGGATCTTATGCCCGGGCTCGAACCTACGGTTGAAAACCTTACTATCATTGCCGGTGTTTTTTCAGCCGGTGTACTCACGGTCTGGTTGTGTGAGCGGTGGTACCTGAACAGACGGTTAATAACGCACCCCGGACCGCAGGTCTCTGAAGATTCACCGGACCATCAGAGATATTATTCCCGGGAAATAAACGCCGCAAAGGACCAGTTCCGGCAGGATACCCGGACCGTTGTCGTCTACCATGAGAGCGATCGATTATCCGGCATGAACTTTGTCAGTCATTCCTATCTCCTGGATGTCGCAGAAGAGATCGATATCCGGCAGGTTGCGGAAAACAAGCTGAAAGGCACTGACAGTATAATCCTCGAAACTCCCTATCCAAAAACACGGTATTTTGAACTGATCATACTCGAGCATAACGAGGGCCCGTTCTCACTGGTCGATGATCTGCAGATCTATCCGGTTCACGTCACCACGAAACCTGACACAAAATTCCCCGGCACCACCCTGCAACGAGACACTCTCCTCATCACTGAACGAATCTATACAAAGACCAGTACTGAGGAGGTCCAGTGGATCTACAGCCATGATTTCCACATTTTTGCGTTCATCCATGCAGAGGATACTCTTGCCCAGATGGTTGATCGGATCCTGGAGATACTTGATGAAATTGTCATTGCAGCAAAAAGCGGTATTCTTATCCCTTCATCTGCAGGAGAGCGGCAGATTTTGAGGTCCTCGTTCGATGCGGTCAGCAAAAAACCTCGTGGCACTGCGGTTAAACCGCCGAAGATTCCTCAACACCCGGAAGTGCAGCCTGTCGTTCAGCCACGGGATAAAACCCGGCGTCCGGTAATCCTGCCAAGCGTTCAGGACGAGAAAATCCCCGGAGATAGGGAAGGCGGGATCTTGGTTGCAACAACGGCAATGCCCAAACGCCCGGCAATCCAGACCAGTGTTGAACCAAAAGAGATCCCCCGGCATCCGGAATTTCAGTCCGGGGTTCTATCTCAGGAGATACCTGAACACCCGGTAATCCAACCAAGTGCTGAACAAAAAAATATCCAGAAAATTCCAGATATGCAGCCCCGGGTTCTGCCTGTGGAGAGACAGAAACCCCCGGTACAGCAGACCGTAGTTGAACCAAAAACAATTCCAACGCGCCCGGAAGTGCAACCTCGCATTCTGTCAAAGAAGAACATGACCCCCGTGGAAAACAAGCTCGAGGTTGCATCGATCAGGAAATTACAAAAGACTATCCTGCGGGATCTGAACATGTTTGATTTAAATCCGGATTCGTTTAAGAGATCCCAAAAGATCATTGATACTATCCGGATTCCCAAAAAGGCTGATGTCAATAAAAAATTATCCGAAGCTGAAGAAGAAATGCTGGATCTGAACTGGCTCTATGAATAGCGTTTTACCATAGATAGCGTTGCGATCTTCCACCAGCAGCCCATCGAAAATAGTCACCCCCTCCATAATGAAAAGCCAATCGCCCTATTGAAATATAGTAAATCCCTACCAGCCGATACAATCCGCATGGAGTATTTTGAGCTGATAAAGGGATTTGTCCTCTCGCCGGTAGAGACCTTCCAGAAGGTAAGGGATACCGACTACGGCAACTCCCTCGTGTATTTCCTTGTCCTGGTGCTCATTAACACCGTTCTTTCCGTCCCCATTATGCTGGTTACCCTCTCATCGATGTGGACCGTGTTTAACGGCATGTTTCAGCGGCTCGGTTTTGGAACACTGACGGGATTCGGGATCGTTATGTTTGCTGTCATGATGATCATTGGTGCCCTGGTCCTCCTGTTCATCGGGGCAGCCTGGTTACATCTCCGGGTGTACCTGTTCGGCGGCAGGAAATGCTACCGGGAGACCCTCAAGGCACTTGCTTTCGGGGAAACTCCTGCCCTCCTGCTGGGGAGGATCCCCCTGGTCGGGATGCTTGGAGGGATCTGGTCCCTGGTCCTTTTCATCCCGGGGGTTCGTGAACTCCAGGGGATCTCAACCAACCGGGCGCTGGGAGCTGTCACCCTTGCCGTGATGACCCCGCTGCTTATCGTGGTCGTGCTGGCAGCATTCCTCTTCATTGCCCATACCAGAGTTCTCCCGTGCCGGTTGCAGGGTTCTGATCCTCCCATTCTTTTTGGTCCGGAATTATCGAACGAGTACAGCCGCAGATGGGGGTATTTTATTGATGGGCACCTCCATGGGCATTACATGCTCCCGTTCGCGAATTACCTATAAATAGAGGAAAGCCGAGACCAATCGCATACAGTAGGGCGTGTTGCCTCTATGGAGTTTGCAGAGATTGTGATGTCGCGGTATGCGACAAAGAAGTTTGACGGCAGAAAGATTCCTGAAGCAAAGATTAACGAGCTTTTAGAGATGGTGCGGTTTGCCCCGTCAGCGATAAACCTCCAGCCATGGAAGATCAAGCTGGTCACCGACCAGAAAGTAAAAGAGCAGCTGAAGCCTGCGGCATTTAACCAAGAACAGGTTACGAGCTGTTCGCACCTGCTTGTGTTCTGTGCAGATCCCGATTACGACAGCCTCATCCTCAGGCTGGGGACACTGTTAAAAAAGAGTGGTGCACTGGAAGAGACGCAGAAGATGGTCATTGGGATGGCGAACCAGTTCACAAAGCCAATGTCACCGGAGCAGAAACTGGCATGGTCGCAGGCCCAGACCTACCTTGCACTGGGGAATGCCTTAAACGGTGCAAAATCCCTCGGTTTTGATTCCTGCCCGATGGGTGGTTTTGACCCAAAAGAGTTTTCCCGGATCCTGAAGATCCCCCCGCCCCTTGTCCCGACAATGCTCTGCCCGGTGGGGTACGCGGCTGACAAACCGATGCAAAAAGTCAGGTATGCACAAGAAGATATTGTGTTCTGAAAGGGGGGAACTGTTTTCCTTTTCACGGACAGTGTTCGATGGTATACCAGCTGTATTGACAGTGCCCGCAGACATACGTGTCCGTTTCCTTCCGGTAGTGTACATCCGTATGACCGCATAAAGGACAGGAAACGCCGTTACCTGTCTTTCTATTGTGTCCGGTTCGCTCCATGGTGTTCCTGTGTAAGGAAGTGTATTGCAACAGTATTCAATAGTCCTTTTTAAACAGTTCCGGGATCTTTTGAATGCGGGATACCTGTGCCGCAAACCCTATCGTGTTGTATACTCAAATGGAACGTACAGGAGCCGGAATTACCCGGGAGCCATGACACCGCAATTGCCCATCAGGCGCCGGACACTCGTCATCCTCGCTCTCATCCTGCTCGCAGTCATACTCTTTGCCTGGGTCGCCTGGGAGTTCGACCAGACCGCCCGCCAGAGCGAGAGCCACAATTATTACTATTCCATCGATCTTTCCTACAATACCACGATCGAGAACGTGACCCTGGTACTCCCCGTCCCCGAACTGAATAAAACCCCGTTCTTCATCACATCACTGCTGAATAAGACAGCATATGGTGTCTCCCCGGACTGGAACGTTTCTGTTGTCAACGAGAACGGGACCCCGATGCTCGCCATCAGGGCCGACCGGATGGTCCCGGAATACCATGGCTACCCGATCGCGATCGAGCCCGGGACGAGTGTTCTCCCGACAACGCTGGTCCCCGGCCACGAGTACTCCGGCGATACCCCGGTCCTTATGCCCGTCACTGTGGCAGTGATGGAAACGAGTGCGTCGGAAATCGATACCCGCAACCCTGTCGGCCATGAACCGCTCTTTTTCCCGAACGGTACCTTTACCCCGGGATCATGTGTGACCCCGGCCTGCAATGGGCCCGTGTACGACCACCAGATCCCGGTGTATGTCAGCTATACATCTGATCGCCCGGTAGTGATATCGCTCCGCGTTTCTGTAGACGGGTCCAATGCGATCTGGCGGGGGGGCTGGGAGAGTAACACCTATTCGGATACTGTTTTCATTGAGATCGCAAACGGAACGCAGGGATGGATCGAGGGGGAGGGGAAGCTCTTCACGGCAGAAGGGGTCTATTATTAGGTCCGGTTTCTGGACAACCTGAAAAAACACACCCCCGCGTACTCCTGCACTTTTTAATTTTCACTCGTGCAACCGCTTATACTTCTTATGAGCCCGCTCGATAGTATCGACATCTACGATCCGGACACAGTCCTTGAGCACGATAAAAAATGCGGTGTAGGAATGGGCGATATGCATGCGGCAGACCCCGTCGCGGATATATTCGGCGTCCCGTGCAGTAAGAGGATCTTCGAGCTGGACCAGGTGCTCCTTGATGATCCGGCGATCTTTTTCCGGCAGGCTGTTAACGTACTCCAGCACGTGCCGCTCGATTTCGAGGTGCAGACCGCTTCACCTCGTCCCGTATCCTGACGTATTCTTCGTCACGGTCCATGCGGACAAAATCGCCTTCCTGTGCAACCCGTAAGACATGGGCGATAAAGTCCTGCTGCTTCTGCTCCTTTACCAGCCGGGCAACGACATCCCCGTACCGCTCTCCGGGTTGCTTGAGCGTGTTGAGATCCTGCTTTGTGGACGGTGTCACGAGAATTTTCTCGGTGGTTTGTTCATATGCTTTCATCAAGAAGTTTCACCCACCTTTGTATAATTATGTCTTTTTTGACCAAATATACCTTTTTGCCTTATTGGTCTCAATAAACCACGATACATATAAAAAATTTATTCGGTGCGGTTTAAACCCCACACCACCCTTAACCCCCTCCTCCCTTCGTGGAAGTTCCGTTCCCCCTATACCGCATGCACCGCGAGCATCCCCGGCGCATGTGCCGGCACTCTTGTCCCAATGGGTTATGGTTGTTTCTAAAAAAGCCAAAAAAATATTTTTTCCTTTACAGAACGCTTTCGAGCTGCTGTTCGAGGACGTCAAGCCCCTTCTTGATGTCTTCGAGGTTCTTGCCACCGGTGAGAATGATCTTTCCTGAAGAGAAGATAAGAACGACAATCTTGGGATCTTTGATCCGGTATACAAGCCCGGGGAACTGTTCGGGTTCGTACTCGATATTTTCGACATTGAGCGTGATGACTACCTTGTTGAGATTGATGTATTTACCGAGATCGTAGGAACAGACCATATTGGTGATCGCAACTTTTGGCTCCCTGAGAGTGACGACACCTGCCTTTTTTAACGATTTGATGATGATAGCAAGACCGTCCGTAAGCGCCTTAGTGTTACGGATGCCGGTGAGCACTATCTTGCCCGAAGAAAAGATCAGGGACGCAATCTTGGGGTCCTTGATACGATATACTGCACCGGGGAACCGTTTTTTATTGAGTTCGCAGTTCTCGACCTTATCTGAAAACGCAACAAGGTCAATGGACTCTGCGACAACACCGGATGCAACGATATTCTCAATCTTTAAGGATTCATACTTTTTATCAGCCATCTTCTATTCTATGATTTTCTCTGAATCATAATACTAATGGACAAACTTTATGATGTGTCCCTTTTGTAGCGTGCCAGAGTTTCAAAAAAATAGTGACACAAGTAATGTCCGCTCTCGAAGAGCACCGTGCAGGTGCCTGAGGGTGAACGGGATTAGAGAAATCAGGACAAAAGCCGTTGTATTCTATGACGAAGTTCTTCGAAGTACACGTGCAACGCGGGGGTGAAACACGATTAAAACTAAGATGATTGCATGATGACGATATCAGACCTTGCTTCCGCTCGTAAATGATCCCGTGCGGTCGTCTTTCTGCTGATGATACTCTACCAGCCGCCTCACCTCATCCTGCACCTTCTGTTTATCTTTGAAGCCGGTGAAGAGGATCCGGACATCATCGATGTCGTCTTTTAAGTATGCTGCTTCAGGATAGAGAATGAGCACGATCTGTCCCTCCGGCCCGAAATGAAGCTCCTCGCTCTCCCCTTTCATATAGCGTTCCCGCTGCTCCTTTGTCGGGGCTGCATACCTTTTCTCGTACCTGAAGACGCCCATACCTCACCCTCACGGTTAATGATCTTGTGCCGGGTGACGTTAAACCTAATTGAGATTGCCCATGTCGGAACAGCTGCCTCCTTTCTTTTTATTCACGCACTCTCAAAACCCACCTGCAACCCCGCAAACTCCCCGCATCACCCCTCAATCTTTCTGCCAGACATCTCCAATAACCATGCCGAAGTTTACTCCCTCGTCCTGCAGATCTCCATCAGGCAACCTTTGCATTCACAAAGATACATCCTACCCACAATGTTTATTCACCACGAGAGCAACCAAAGACTATTGAACACAAAAAAACCACATAAATCTATTGGCATGCACTATTCCGATACAATCCAACCAAAAAAAGTCCGAAAGGGAAGTTCAAAATCTTCCCGCACCACAACAGCTTCTCTCAACGAACCCGTGCCGTGCGTGATGGAGTCGGTCCCCGGGGCTCCCGGCAACCCGAAGATCGAAAAGATTCTCTCAGATATTCTCGTCAAACTCGAACGTATTGAAGAAAAAATTAACGAGGCCGTCTACCCTCCGGAATCTGCCATCAGGCCTGCTTATGTAAAAAAGATCAAAGAGGCTGAAACGGGACTCTCAAAGGGAAAAGAAAAAACGTACTCTTCTATGGACGATTTCATCCGGAATATCAAACAATGAGCTTCACGATAGTCCCGGATCCCAAAGTTGAGGCCACATTCAGGAAAATGTGGCAGAAAGACTCCGCGAGATTTGGACAGGTCGAGAAGAAGTTGAGAGAACTTGCAGAAAATCCGGAGATAGGAAAGCCCCTTAAAAAACCCCTCAGGGGATTGTGGCGCCTGCACATCGGGCATTATGTCCTTATTTACAGGATCGCCAGGAAAAACCAGAAAATTACTCTTGTGGATTATGCCCACCACGACGAAGTATACTAAAACTGTTTTCCCCACCAGCATTCCTTACGTTTTTATTTTCTCCCTGAAAGATACCCCCTCTACCTTTTTCTTCACCGCCCACCAACATCACCAATAACCATGCCCCTCTCCCCTTCCCAGCACAAAGCCGTCACGGACACCGGCGTACAATTAATCCTTGCCGGCCCCGGCTCCGGTAAAACCCGGGTAATAACAGAAAAGATCCTTCATCTCATTAACCAGGGAGTAAAACCGTACAACATTTTAGCCCTCACCTTCTCCGACAAAGCCGCTCACGAAATGCTCGACCGGTTAGAGAGAACCACCAGTACATCAGACCTCACCGTCAGCACCTTCCACTCCTTTGCACTATCGGTGCTGGAAGACAATGTACTGGAATCGGGACTGTCGTTTTCATCGGGGATTATCAGCCGGGCAAACCAGCTGGTCTGGGGACTTAAGAATATTGACACGTTCGGGTTTGAGCACATTGAGGTGGGCAACAACGCCATCGAGATCATCGAGTCGATCATTGACGGGATCAGTGCGTTCCGCGATGAGCTGATCAGCCCGGATGAACTGGATGCTTACCTCACGACAAAGCGGGGTGGGCAGGAGATTACTGGTGAAGAACGGGAATACCTGGACAAACTGGAGGACCTGCTCAAAGTCTACCGGGCCTACGAGACCTATAAGCGGGCTGAAAACCTGCTCGACTTTGATGATATGATCCATGAAGCAGTCCGGCTCTTTGACAAACGACCTGCCATCCTCCGCCGCTACCGCGAGCGGTTCACCCACATCCTGGTCGACGAGTTCCAGGACACCAACTACGCCCAGCTCCAGCTCATCAAGCAGCTGGCCGGGGACCACCTGTGTGTGGTGGGTGACGATGACCAGACCATCTACCGATTCCGTGGGGCATACCTCACGAACATGCAGGACTACAAACAGCATTTTTTAGGCTGCACCGAGTGCCTGCTGGAAGAGAACTACCGCAGTACACAGACCATCCTCACCCTTGCCCTCCAGCTTATGCAGCACGCCCCGAACCGCCACCAGAAACGGCTGATCACCGCAAACCCGCCGGGCGATCGGGTGACGGTTGCGGAATGCCAGGATGAACCGGGCGAGGTAGCGTACGTGGTCGGGGAAATACAGAGGATGGTCGGGACCAGCTTGTATTCCCGCACCGAGGGGGTTGAGCGTTCCCTGACCTGGAGCGATGTTGCGGTCATCTGCCGCCGGAGGAGGGAAGGTGCGAAGTTCTACAAGGCGCTCAAGAAGAACGGGATACCCGCAGAGTTTGTCGGCGAAGTGGACTTCTTTGCTGCTCCGGTCATCCGGGACATCCTTGCCTACCTGCGTGCAGTCGATAACCCGCTTACGGCGGGTATCCCCTTAAACCGGATAGAGAAGATCAACGGGGTCTCAGAAACCGTTATCCAGAAGATCAATGCGGTTGCAAAAAAGATGACGTGGGGGATGCAGGGCAATGACGGTGTGTTTGAAGCAATGCAGACCGCAGGTGCTGTTGTGCCGGACCAGGCACACCAGATAGAAGATATCATAGATACCCTTGAGCATCTCATCGTGCAGAAAGACCGGGTCACGCTGGGCAAATTCGTGTATGATCTCCTGCGCAATGCCACGGACCTCTACCAGCGTGCGCTCACTGAAGAGAGTGGCCAGGACCTGCTCTTACTTAACACGTTCATAAGGATCACGCAGGACTACGAGGCCATCACCCGGCAGGGAACACTCAACGACTTCCTTGCGTATCTAGACCTGCTCTCCGGTGTTTCTGTGGAGGTGGGTGAACGCGAGGATAAGGACGCAGTCAGGATCCTCACCGTGCATAAGAGCAAGGGAAAGGAGTACCCGGTTGTCTTTGTGGTCGATATGGTCAAGGACAAATTCCCGCTCCGGTACCAGACCAAGCCGTTCTTTGTACCCAGTGATCTGGCAAAGGGACTGAAGATTGGCGATGATGAAAAAGCCCTCTTCTTACAGGAAGAGCGCCGGCTCTGTTACGTGGCGATGACCCGGGCACAGGAGAAACTTACTTTCACGCTTGCACGGCGATATGGTGAACGGAAGACCGATGCCAAACCCTCGCAGTTCCTGTTCGAACTCGATTACCCGGAGAACCCGCTCATGGAGGTTATGGATGTCATCATGGAGCAGCAGGAGGGTGCTGAGGTACCGGATAATCCGGTCGACACGCTCAAACGGAAGATTAAGGACCAGGCACACCGTGCGATCGAACAGATGCACCTGAAAACAGCCATCCAGCGGATCGTGGAGCTCGAAAAGGTCCGGCTCCTGGAAGAAGGAAAAACCCTGACAGCATTCGATCCAACGGCATTCTTCTCGGTGCCTGCCGATGACCCGGCACTGGTCGCGGCATTCGAACAGAAACCCGTTCTACTGATTGGCGACAACCACCATTTCTCCGCATCAGCCCTGAAAAAATACGAGGACTGCCCGCTCTGCTACAAGTTCCAGTACGTGCTGCTGGTACCATCACTGCCCCAGACCTGGTTTTCGATGGGGACAGCAGTCCATACCGTGATCGAACTCCTCTCAAAGCAACAGCTGGAGAGTAAAATCCCGACAAAAGAGCGGGCGGTTGAACTGCTCAATTCCTGCTGGTCATCAGAGGCCTATGCAAGTCGGACCCATGAACTCGAGGACCGGGCAAAAGCCGAAGCGATGGTGGATATCTATCTTGCATGGCAGGCGGCAAACCCGAACACGATTGTCGCGGCCGAGAAGAAATTCCAGTTCCCGATCAACGGGAGGAAGGTGAAAGGTTATATCGACCGGATCGAACAGACCCCCGAGGGAGAGTATGTTGTGGTTGATTTCAAGACCGGGTCAAAACCATCGTCCCTGACCAAGAATTCTGTCGTCAGCGATATCCAGCTCAACCTCTATTCCCTCGCCATTAAAGAGATGTTTGGCAAACTGCCCGAGCGTGCATCCTTCTATTACATCAGGGACAACAAGATGGTCGATTATTACCCTACTGAAGAGACCGTCAGCCTCTTTGCAGAAACTGCCAAATCCATCATCTCCGCAGCCTGTGCTGAACGATTCGATCCGGTTCCCTCGTACCAGACCTGCAGGTTCTGTGATTATGCTGACCTGTGCGAGAAAAAAGAGGCGGGCGGGGAGTGAAAAATCTTTAGGCAATATACCTTGCTTCCCTGGATACTTGAGGTGTTGGAACAACAAGAGCAACCCGTCATTCCTGCTTTGGCACCGGTTCGTTACGGATCCGAATCAGGTACAGGCCGACCCCCACCGGGATGAGAACTGTCACCGCATAGTACACGAACACATCGGGACCGTAATAGGTGGCCTGGAACAGTAAGACGATGAACAGGTAGTCGAGCACGACTGCAATCAGCATCCATGCAACCCCCACACCCGCGTAGTACTGCAGGGGGAGGCGCTCCCGCGGTCTGAACCACCACCACGCAATCGCGATAGTGATAGGAGTGAAGATGACAAGGAGAATCCAGCCCATGATTCCTGCTAACGGCGTGAAGAACAGCGCCAGCGATGCGAGATACCCGATCAGCCAGAGAACCGTGCCAAGGCCTGCGGTATCTTTAATCCACTGCTTCATACAGGTTGTTTTTACCGCTTCGCATTCTTGTGCTTTGCGCTGGCCCACGGTAAGTCAATGTACCGCGAAAAAACAGGGAGTGCCGGTGACTGAAGCGGAGCAGGAAGCGAACACGCTCAAGCGTCTGCATCTTCATGCACGCTCAATGATGAAGCTCACGCAGCAATCATAGTGATACCATGAATGTGACCCGATGCGAAAAAAAATCAGGTTATCGGTTTTGGTGGTTTCAATAAGCTGAACGCAATAATAATACCGATTACTGCAAGCGCGAGCACATACGGGAATACTCCGATATAGGATCCCGTCGATGTCTTGATGAACCCTGCCAGCTGCGGCCCGGCAATCGCGCCGGCACCATACGCGAGAAAGACGACACCGTAACACCTCGGAAAGTCGCTGGTGCCAAAATACCTGCCGGTGGTTGTCGGTGCGATGGCCAGCCAACCCCCAAGACATCCCCAAAGTATGGCAAAGGCAAGGATGTAAACCGGTACGATCGGGAACTGCCATAGGAGAAGTGATGCTGATGCGATCAGGATGAAAGATACCGTGGCAGTATTCCGTGGCGTTAATTTGTCGGTGAGTGCACCAAAGACGGGACGTCCGACACCGTTAAAGATCGCAAAGAACCCTACGAGGATTGTGGCAAGCCCTGCCTCAATTCCCACATCAGTGCCTACCGGTTTTGCTATCGAGATTGCCATGAGACCGGCAAGAGAGCCGATGAAGTAACAGGCCCAGAGCCCGTAGAATGATGAGGATTTGAGCATCAGAGACCGGTTATATTCGCAGGGTTTTTCCTCACCAGGTTTCAGTGCAGGGGGTGTCCACCCTCCCGGAACCCAGCCGGAGGGAGGAAATTTCAAGGGTAGCGCCAGCAGTGTCGTGAGAATAATAATCATGACACCAAAGATCCTGAACGTGTTCATCACCCCATAGGCACCGATGAACCAGCCAGCGATATTGGCGGTAAAGAACGCGGAGAATCCGACTCCAAAAACCGTGAGCCCGACTGCAAGGCCCCGCCGGTCAGGGAACCAGCGTACTGAAACAGCCACCAGCACACTATATGCAATACCCACACCGATACCCCCGATCACTCCATACATTACGGAGAGCATCTGGACAGATGATGAAAAGGATGCCAGAAACCAGCCAAGGCCGGTCAGCACACTCCCGATGATCGTCACATTCCGGGGTCCGTACGTGTCGATGATCTTCCCGGTAAACGGCATGCTCATTGCAAAGAATGCAAGAAACACTGAGAATGGCATCAGAATATCATTTGCACTTACTGCCTGGCCAAGCTCACCGGTAAAATAATCAGTGAGTGGCTCGACAAAGACACTCCACGCATAGATCGAACCCAGACACAGGTTGATAATCAGACCTAATGCGACGAACACCCACCTCCCTTTCTCAAGGGGCATTCCGAACAGTGAAGTTACTTCTCTACCTGGGCTATCCTGCATAGAGTTGCTTCCTTCTTTATCTTATCCCGGAACCACATGAAACAGGCAGCCTGTCAGCGTACATGACACGAACAGGATTCCGGCAAAGAGCGCGAGTAGCTTGATTGTGATACCTTTTCTTAACATTACCCTCTCCGGCAGCGAAAGTCCCAACCACCAGGGGGGGGGCACCCGCGAACCGATTTTTAGTTCTCACACCTTCCTCTTTTTTCATACTACACAACCTGTTGAGATCCTAATTATGCATGGTTGAGGCGGAGCATCCTGACACCAGGGGCCACCCAGACCCGGTTTCTTATTTTTCTTTTTCTTTTTTGTAATAGAGAGCCTGTTGAGTGCCTGTTTCAATAATATTTTGGGGGATCGCAACGGTCGCACCGGAACGGCATGGATTCATCTGCCACACTGTCTGGAAAATCACCCTTAACCCTGGACGGAGGATATTTTTTACCCTTTAATATATCTTTTAACTAAAATGCCAGCCCTTAGGGATGACCGGTGGGGTGAGGTCAAATTCTCCCGTGAGAACACGGGACATGTGTCGCGGGATCTTCATACCGTACTGCATTATCGATTTACCCTGCTTAAAGGATGTTTGCGAAAGAGAGTGCCGGTTATAGAACGGTTATCTGGTTCTTCCTCCGGTTCATCAACCTTATCTCATCCCCAATCCTACCCATAATTACGCATGTCGCCCGATCCTGACCAAAACCCGGCAGATCTCAATGATAGAGAATACTTCTCCGAAAACTGGTGCAACCTCCCGTGGACCCCATGGGTGCCGTTCACCGCCGATAAAGAAGAATTCCGCACCATCCCAAAAGAACCCGGACTCTACCGGATCCGCCCGACCGGCAAAGACTTCCTCATGTACATCGGAGAAACTAAAAGGACGCTCCACCAGCGGCTCCACGAACTTCGTCATACCCTCCGAAGGGGAGAACTGATGCCGTGGAATGAACCAATGACTGAAGCACCGTCATTATGGGCCTGGCAGGATGCAGAAGGATTTGAGTACGAGTGCTCAGCCACCCCGCTGGATGCCTCACAAGGAGGAAGACGGGGGATGGAGAGTTTTCTCCTCTATCACTACCGGCAGGAATACGGTGCATCAACGCTCTGCAATTTCGGGCGGTTCCACCCGCGGTACCGGAAATCAACCAACCGTAAGGAAAACAAACGGGGAGGGAAACTCGAAGAAAACCACCAGGATAACCCGGCGGGTGGACCAAGTGTAAAACCGTTAACGGCCATCGGGACACCCGGGGACCGGTACTGGATGGGAATTGCATGGATCGGGAGACTACCGCTTGACGGAGAATCTGTCAGTATGGTTCCCTCCGGAGCGGGATTATACCTCCTGTTTGAACGGGACAACCATGACATCGTATATATCGGCCAGTCCGCCGATTGTGCAGAACGACTCAGGAGCCACGCGATGAAACTGCTGGATGAAAAGGATATGCTGGTCTCGTATCATATTGAGAAAAAACCGCTGCTCCCGCATAACTTAAAAGAGCGGGAAAACGACCTGATCGGGAATTATTTCGACATATACCGGAAAGCACCGAAATATCAGTTTGGGAAGAACCAATAGATTTCTTCTCTACGGTCATCGCTAAGATTCCGGAGAAGGGGGGAAAAGATGGGACGAACGAAAAGTGGGGTCGGGTGTGTTCACCAAAAAAAATACCAAAAAATCTATACTTCTTTTGCAGCTTTAATCTCCCCGGATTCTATCGCATCGAGGAACAATTCACAATCCCGCTCTGTCTGATCTGCGTAGAGTTCTGCAAACGTCCCAATTGCCCGGTCAAAGGTGTCGGATTTCCCTACATACCCATAGATCATAGGGGAATCTCCTGACCGGGCATGAGCACGGGCCAGGGTCCAGCCACATATTTCAGCATACTGGGACAACTGTTGTGGCTTCATGATCGATATATCGACGGAGAATTTCATATCCCGGAGCTGCCGGATATAAAAATGCCGTTTATATTTGCCGGCGCCGGTCGTCCACCCGAGCATCATGTCGCTTGCTGACTGCATAAGGCGCTGGCCGACCACTACCCTTTCTCCCTCGTGACTGAATTCACTTTTTCCCGCATAGGGCGCAAGGACGGAAGGACGTGCCTCTTTGATCTGGAGGAGGAGGGGGTCATCGTCTTCTGCCATAAAGAGCGCCACGCCACACCAGGTCCCTACACTCCCGACCCCTACAACCTTGTTCGCAATATCTTCTAAGTGATAACGGTCCAGCAGCACCCGGCGTTCATAGGGCAGGGTTTCGCGATACGCCTTAAGTGTATCGATAGCAAGTTCAGGAACTTTTTCTTCAGGAGGTGAATGGTACACAAGAGGGAGCTGGTCGATGATGAGCCGCCTTCCCTCGTGGACCTGGGAAAGTTTGGGAAACACATAATCTGCTATATTTGCCCGTGCCTCATCAGCTATACGCTGCCTGTTTTTTTTTGCCTCCGCATTGGGTGCCGATGCAATGAGCGTATCAGCATCGAGCTTGGCATACCAGACGTCAAGCACGTTCATCGCGGAAAACTTTGCGATTGCTTCACGATAGGCCCGTACACAGGCTCTCGTGATAGTAGTGCAATCCTTGTCTGAAAAATCATTATCCAGGGCGCCTACATAAAAACTGGTTGCAAGACGCTTGATATCCCATTCAAAGGGTGCCGGGAGGGTCTCATCGAAATCATTGATATCAAAAACAAGGTTCCGCTCAGGCGTGGCAAACAGGCCAAAATTGGAGAGGTGGCAGTCACCGCATGCCTGGACCCGGATACCGGAAGTCGGGGTGGGAGCAAGATCCATTGCCATCAGAGATGCTGTGCCACGGTAAAAGGCAAAGACACTCTTTGCCATACGGCCATAGCGAATAGGGATCAGGTGCTGGAGCCTGCCTTCACTTGACTTTTTAATGACCTTCACCGGATCAGGACGGTCCTTGGCCATCTCAAATTCAGCATGTGACTCCCTTGGGATCTTTGCCCGCAGGGCTTTTCCTTCCTGCCGGCGCTGTTCACTCGTCTTGTAATCTGCAATAAATCTCGCAATGCCAAACGCATCGCGTTTTACCGTTGTTCCCTGTATCATAGTTCCCCATCACCCTCATTTGCAAGCTGAATTCCTTTTTAAAAGACTGAGTAGGTATCCTCCCCTTTGTATTGATAGTGTATAGATTTTTCTCATGATTTTATTTTTTTAGTATCTGAGAAAATTCCTGGGAATATCCCCGATATCCAATAAAATCCTTCTTACCAGGAAAAATTTTTTAAAAAAAAAAGATTTGGCTCGGGTTCAAAATGGTATGGTATTCACACCTCCCGGGTGCTCGTCACTTCTTCTTTCCCGTTTTGCTGTCATACCCGCAATGGTTGCACGAATAGCTCCCGTCAGGTCTGATCTTGATACTGGAAGCCTGGCACTTCTCACATATGGGTCGATCGTGTTTCACATGCTTGGTTTGTTGTTGTTTATCCATTGGGATTGATTGCCTATTTTAATATAAAAAGATGTACTGTGGAATCTGTCCCCCGCCATCGAACAGACCTCCAGGGTGTGCGATTCGGGGTACCTGTGCGGAGAACCTATCCACATAAAATCCAACAGTTCCAAAGAAAAATATTTTTTAGGATACTACTATTCATACATCTATCACAACAGATCATTCATGGCAGATGCAATGGACCCGGATACGTACCTCGATACGATATGTTATCCCGTAGAACGGTATCTCATCGGTTTTGCCGTCCGGGATAAGGAACGTCTTATCAGTGCGCTGATAAGCAACGCTCTCCTCAATGAACCGGTTGGATTTGAACAACTCAGAAACATTTCTGTTGATAAGAGCCTGGAAACAATCGGGGATTTTATCCTGGATTTTGTAATCATTGATAATTTTGCCACAACAGAGCGGTACACTGCACAGCAGATTGATGATTTCCGCCAATGGTACGGAAATAATAAAAACCTCCAGTATTTTGCTAAAAACTGTATCCATTTACACAATTACATCCTCTGGGGTCCGGATGAAAGAAAACAACAAAAATGGGATCAACCAACAACGGAAATTTTAGCAGACCGGTTCGAGATGCTGGTTGCCGTCATCTATCTTGAAAAAGGCATTGAGGCTGTTAAGGAATTTTTGAAAAAACACCATTTTTTCGAAGAAATTGACAAAATGAAAGCACCCTGATCCGGTGACTCCCGCGTGATCCTGGCGTGCAATACCCTGGCAACAGAACCTGGTCTGCATAATGATGGTGCCCGTGCCCTTTTTTATCCCTGGAGATTGAATTCTGCCGCTTCTCTTGAAAGGAAATAGCCAAGAATGGTCCGGATAACAACAACCACGCCGAGATTGATCAGCTCCTGCTGCGTCGGCGTGGTGATTGTCGTCAGGATATCCGCTGCAATCAGAAATTCAAGACCGAACACGATCTTGTCGGTCAGTTCGCGCCGGATCTGGTTATAGGTATAAGAACCTCTCTTAATTTCCAGCATCAGGACTTTAACGATAGCTTTCAGCCCGCCATAGATGATCAGGGCTGCCCCGGCAATGCCCAGTATGAGGGCAAAAAAATAGATGATGTCAAAGAATGCCGGCAATTGCATACACACTGACAGTGCCGGTGTACCTGATGAATTTTTGGTTAAATCAGGATAGCGTCGAACTGCATACGACAATCCACGCTCATTTTCTAAAAATAAGGGCTGATATCGTTTTAGAGGATCAGCACTATTTTCTGACACAATACATATATGCCCTAATCTCCGATGAAAAGTAAAAGAGGTCATTGATGAAGGAATATGATTATATTGCAATTGGATCGGGTTCGGCACTGCCTGTTGTCACTGCGATCCGTCAGAGTCATCCAAACGCGAGGATTGCGGTTATCGATAAGGATGATCCCGGGGGTATCTGTCTCAATCGCGGGTGCATCCCCTCAAAACTCCTTCTGTATCCTGCTGAACTGGTAAGAACCGTACAGAAGACCGGGGAATTTGGGATCCAGAGCATGATTACCACCATTGATTTCCCTGCAGTGATGCAGAGAATGCAAACCATCATTAAAAGTGATCGTGATGCGATACAGGGAGAGCTGTCGAATACTCCGCACCTTGACTACTATCATGCAGTTGCGGAATTTGTTGCGCCCTACACCCTCAAAGTCGCCGACCAGACCATTAAATCAAAAAGAATCTTCCTTTGCACCGGGTCAAAACCTTCTCTTCCTCCCATAAAAAACCTCGACAAAATACCCTACCTTACCAGTGACACGATCCTTTCGCTCGATCATTTGCCGGAAAGCGTTGCAATTATCGGTGGAGGATATATCGCCGCAGAATACGGACATTTTCTGTCCTCTATGGGTTCCCGGGTCACGATCATCGGCCGCAACCCCCGGTTTATTCCTGAAGAAGAGCCGGAAATATCAGCACTTGCCCTGCGGGATCTCGGAAAACACCTCACGATTCTCACCAACCACGATGTCCAAGAGACCGAAAAGGGATCGGACAATAAAATCCGGATAAAAGCTCTCAACCGGACTACGAAGAAGGAAGTCACAGTGACCGCCGATGCTGTGCTTGTCGCCTCAGGAAGGGGGCCGAATACGGATATCCTGCATCCGGAGCTTGCGGGTATTAAAACGGATAAAAACGGGTGGATTGTCACCAACGAGTACCTTGAAACCAGTCAGCCCGGTATCTGGGCATTTGGGGATGCAAACGGGAAATTCATGTTCAAACATGTAGCAAATTATGAAGCAAAAGTCGTGTACGCAAACGCGGTCCTGAAACAAAAAATTCCCGTCGATTTCCGGGTAATACCTCATGCAGTCTTTACCTATCCCGAAATTGCAAGTGTCGGTCTTTTAGAAGAAGAAGCACAACAAAAATCCGGTGCTGATGCCATCCTGATCGGGTTCGCCCGGTATGAAGACACGGCAAAAGGTATTGCCATGGGACTAAAAGATTATTTTGTCAAGGTCATTGTCGAAAAAGAAACGATGAACATTCTTGGTGCTCATATCATCGGACCGCATGCATCGGTACTCATACAGGAATTTGTGGCCGTGCTTTCATCACCCGACCCGACGATTAACGTAATTACCGGTACTATGCATATCCATCCGGCACTTACCGAGGTTATCCAGCAGGCATGCGGCAACCTGATGACGCCGGAAGAGTATCGACACGTAATAGTGGAGATGCCGGGAAAGAGGTGATAAAACAGCATGTTAATCTGTCCGCTCCTCACAATTTTCCGGTATTACCGTAGTCAGTGATGACGCTATGAAACCATCCCAAACTACCTCGACGGCCGGCACCTGCTGCCGCTGCGGCGAGTGCTGCCGCTGGCTCCCCATCGTTCTTGTGTGGCAGTGCAAACCCCACCAGCTGCAATACTTCCGCGAACGCGGTCTTAAGGAAGCGGACGGCTTTTTCCTCGCCGATACCCCGTGCCGGCACGTACGCGAGGAGGAGCCTGACGGCAGCGGGGTCAGGAGGTGGGGCTGTGCAATCTACGACAGCCGGCCGGCCACGTGTCGGGACTTCTGCGGCAAGACCCTGAGTGGCGGGAAGCGGTATTACGTTCCTGAAGGATGTACGCTGGCGGGCAACAGGGGTGGGGAGCCTGAAGATGGGCGGGAGGATCCCGTTCCTGAAGCGAAGTAACCGGGACTGCCGAGGAGAAATTCCCGCATACTATTCCCGGGTTTCCTGTTTTTTTGGTACGAAACGAAAGGATATCGTCTTAGGAAAATAATAGCAAAATATGGCTCCTGGTTTCATGTATTCCGCGTATCCCATGCATCCAATCTTTGGACTGGGATTTATGATGTTCACCTGGTTAGTCCAGCTGGTGATTGCCTATTTCGTGTATAAAGATGCGAAAGAACAAAACATGAGTGCACCCCTCTGGTTTATTCTGGTGATCCTCCCGATGGTTGGATTCCTGCTTGCAGTCCTGTATGTTATCATTCGGGAGGTCCGGATGCCCATTGAACCAAAGAACACCCCCTTAGATATCCTGAAAGAGCGTTTTGCGAAAGGAGAGATAACAACGGAAGAATACGAACAGAGAAAAGATGCATTAATGAAATAGAGCCGGCGTCTGGCTCCCTAAAAAAATATTTTTTTTTACCGGATTCGCTCAAACCTGCGTCTTTTCCGGTGTACCCGCTCCCAGTGCCGGGTAATCGGTATACCCCTTTTCCTCACCCATGTAAAAAGTTAAAGGGTCTCCACTATTCAGGGGTGCATTCTTCCCGAAGCGATCAGGGAGATCCGGGTTGGCGAGAAACAACGCCCCGAATGACACAAGGTCGGCAAGGCCGCTTTCAATCACTTCGTTCCCGCTGGCAGCGTCATACCCCCCGTTCAGCATAAGCGTGCCGTTGAATTTTGCACGGATACGCGGGGCCAGGAGTGCATCGGGGTCTGTCGCGCCAAGCTTTCCGCCTACTGGTTCGACAAGGTGGATATACCCGATGCCAATCCTGTCGAGTTCCGTTGTAAGACGGGAGAAGGTTGTGGCGGGATCAGTGTCAGCCATGCCATGGAAGGAGAAATGGGGAGATATCCGGTATCCCACCCTTTGCGGCCCCCATTCCTGTGTAACAGCCCTTGCAACTTCGAGCGGCAACCGGATGCGATTCTCCAGGCTGCCCCCGTAGTTGTCGGTACGCTGATTCGATCCATCCCGCAGGAACTGGTCCAGCAGGTACCCGTTCGCCCCGTGGATCTCAACGCCGTCAAAACCCGCTTCCCGTGCGTTTCTCGCTCCCTGCCTGAACTGCTGTACGATATCCGGGATCTCCTCATACGCGAGGGGCCTGGGAACCGGGATCTTCTTTTTTCCCTGCGGGGTATGAATATCTTCTCCCACGGGGATTGCAGACGGTGCAACCGGCAGGTCACCGTTGAGATAATCAGGGTGCGACATCCGCCCGACATGCCAGAGCTGGAGGAACATGTTCCCGCCGGCCTGGTGTACTGCAGCGGTCACCTTCTTCCATCCTGCAACCTGTTCTGAAGAATAAATCCCCGGGGTACGGTCGAAACCGATACCCTGCGTGCTCACCTGGGAACCCTCGGTGATGATCAGACCCGCTGAGGCCCTCTGGGTATAATAGGTGACAGCCAGCGGGCTTGGGGCATTCCCTTCAACTGCGCGGCAGCGGGTCATCGGCGCCATAACCATCCTGTTGCGAAAGGTAAGGTCTCCCATCTTGTATGGCGATAACAGACTCATCATGTTCATTCCCTCATCCTGGGACAAGTTTCCCGATCTCCCCGTGCTGCAGCCGGATCAGGGCCGCTCTTCCTGCTTGTCAGGACGTAGAGCTCGTGGTTTTCGTCCTCAAAAAATCCCCTGACGAATACATTCATTCGCCCGTTTGGATTGTTCATGACGTTCAATCTAACAATCTATGCCCCACGTGGGGAAGCTGAAATGGGCACCGAAGGAGGTCACTGACGATGGGATGCGAGCCGGTGACGCCGGGGGCGGAGACACATTTGGGGTGATGTAAGGAGGTGCCGGCTTCGGGGAGCTGCCATAATTGCCCCCGTTACGTGTGCACCCGGCAATGCAGGAATATGCCAGTAGTATCAGGACGAGGATGAGAATCGGATACCGAAGTTTCA
>Ga0315274_10001794_pt1 | contig 32864 bp, 23 predicted proteins | sample YL17G02_20_MG_FD_203700 | JGI IMG/M metagenome (GOLD analysis project Ga0315274, IMG submission 203700) | Sediment microbial communities from Yellowstone Lake, YNP, Wyoming, USA - YL17G02_20 | ecosystem: Environmental > Aquatic > Freshwater > Lake > Sediment | place: USA: Wyoming | collected...
ATCTGTGGGCAGGAAAGCATCAAGTCTGGAACACTTGTCGGGTGATACCCGCCTATGACCGTGGTGACTCCGTTTTTCTTAGCAATCTTCGCGAGACGTAGACCTTGGTTATGCTCCGTTGCGGATAGTGAAATGCCCACTAGGTCTGGGCAGTAGAGGTTGATCAGGTCTTGGAATGTTCTTTGTTCCATCTCCATGTCAATGATATGAACGTCTTCAACAGTGTCCTCGATATAAGCCGCAATGTACTCCAAGCCAATAGGTATCAAGTCAAAAGCAAAGCTCAAGCCTTTCCTTCCAGAAGGCTTCACCAGCAAGATTCTCTTAAATGACACTCGAAACACCAAAGTTAATGCGAAAACTATAACGGTAACTTATAAAAACCAATCGCGTTCCAGTCCACGCTTAGCCGCTTCAATCTGCTTTTTCCTTTGATTTTTCGCGCGCGCTGCTTTGGGCTATTCTTGAGATTTTTGGCCTGACGGGGGTGTTTTTGGGGTTGTTCGGTCTGTTCGTTGATGCTCAAAGTTTCCTAGTGTGAACATGTGCAAAGAGCGACTGTTCTATTAACAGAGTCGTCAATAATTGCATGACCTTTCGCTATCTCACCGATGCAGCATTCAAAAAGAAAAAAACAATTGAGCAATAGTTGATTCTGATATGGGAAGAGGTCAAATACACCATCAATAGTTTAGTTTAAATTCCCGTGTCCTGTTATTCCCTAAAACATCGCGTTTCACAGTTATTGGAGGACTGGCTTTGAAAAGGTTTCCAGCTGAAGAGTATGATCTACCCTTTTTCCATGAAGCAGGTTACGTTAGAAAGCTATGTCCCAAGTGTAATACTTACTATTGGACTCGGAACCCCGAACAAGAAACTTGCGGAGAAGCATCTTCTCAAGGGTGTGCTTCATACACTTTCCTTAACGATCCACCGACAAAAAGAAGCTACACGCTGAGTGAAATGCGTGAGTCATTCCTTTCGTTCTTCGAAAAGCATGGCCATGCTCGAATAAAACCCTATCCAGTCGTAGCTCGATGGCGAGAAGACCTCTACTTAACGCATGCAAGCATAATCGACTTTCAACCCTACGTCACGGACGGTTTGGCCCCTGCGCCTGCCAACCCTCTTGTAATATCGCAGCCTTGCATTCGCCTCGTAGACGTAGACAACACAGGACCCACCTTTGGACGACACATGACAATCTTCGAGATGGGCGGCGCACACGCCTTCAACTATCCTGACAAAGAAGTCTACTGGAAAGACCAAACCGTCAGGTACCAGAACCAGTGGGTCACGAGAGACCTAGGCGTGAAGCCCGAAGAGATAGTGTACAAAGAAGAAGTCTGGTCAGGCGGCGGAAACGCGGGACCATGCGTCGAATCCATAATAAGAGGCTTAGAAGTCGACACGCTGGTTTTCATGCAGTACAAAGTCGTCAACGACGAATTCATCAAACTCCCCATCCGAACAGTCGATACGGGCTATGGGATTGACCGTTACACCTGGGTCTCACAAGGCACCCCGAGCGGTTTCCACGCAATCTACGGAGACCTGCTCGAGAAAATCTTCAAAATGGCAGGACTCACTCACATCGACAAGAAACTACTCACAAAAGTCGCAATAGTATCTGGTCTGGTTAGTGTTGACAAAGCCGCAAGCAGAATGCAAACCAGAAGGAAAGAAGCCGAACTTGCCGGGTTGAACGCAGAAGAGCTTGAAGAGTTCGTCAGACCAATCGAAAACGCATATGCAGTCGCAGACCACACAAAATGCCTGAGCTTCATACTCTCCGAAGGTGTGGTTCCATCAAACATTCAAGAAGGATACTTGGCTAGGCTCATCTTCCGCAGAATATACCGCCTCCTAAGAATGCTGGAGATTCCAGACAGATTGTATGACATAATGGACATGCAAATCAGCTTATGGTCCAAAGACTTCCCCCAAATCAAAGAAATGCATAACGAAATAATCGAAATGGTGAAAGTTGAAGAAGAGAAATTTGAAGAAACCATAAAACGCGGCCAAGGCATGGTCAAACGCATCTCCGACGAGTTGAAAGAAAAAGGCAAAAAAGAAATTCCTGACGAGACCCTGACGGAACTCTATGATTCACACGGGTTGCCGCCTGAAATAGTCAAACAGGCAGCAGAAAACGAGAACATGAAAGTCGAAATCCCCGACAATTTCTACACTCTAATCGCCCAGAGACACATGCAAGTATCAAAACCAGTCGAAGAAAAAAACGTCACTGAAGAAAGACTGAAGAAATTAGTCGAAAGAATACCGCCCACAGAACTGCTCTACTATCAAGATCAGTACATGAAGAATTTCGAGGCCAAAGTGTTGAAAGTAGTTGAAAAAGAGTTTGTGATACTGGACAAAACGTGCTTCTTCCCTGAAGGCGGAGGCCAACCGCCCGACACTGGTTTCCTTGAGTTTGACGGGAAAAAAGCCGAAGTCATAGACGTCCAAAAAGTCGCAAACGTCATTGTCCACAAGGTGAAGGGACACGTTCCAGAAGAAGGAAAAACCGTCAAGGGAGAGATTGACTGGAACAAGCGGTACAGCCTGATGAAGAACCATACAGCCACCCATGTCATCGGAGGAGCTGCAAAACGCGTCCTCGGCCAACACGTCTGGCAGTTTGGAACACAGAAAGGCATCCAATCTTCCAGACTGGACATTTCACATTATCGCAGGTTAACACTGGAAGAACTCCACAAGATCGAGACGCTTGCGAATGAAGCAATCATGCGAAACATCAAAATCGACATTTCATGGCTACCCCGTAATGAAGCCGAAAGCCGGTACGGGTTCAGACTCTATCAAGGCGGCGCGATCCCAGGCAAAGAAATCCGCGTCGTCAGGGCAGGAGACTGGGACGTTGAAGCCTGTGCCGGAACTCACTTGAAGAGCACCGGAGAAGTTGGGTTCATCAAAATCATCCATTCCGAAAGGGTTCAGGACGGCGTGGAAAGGCTCGAATATTCTGTCGGTATCGAAGGAGTGAAAGCTGTCCAGAAAAGCGAAAAACTTCTTATGAAACTTTCAGAAACCTTGAATGCCCCGCTTGAAAAGCTTGATCAGACAGCAGAAAGAATCGTCAAAGAACTGAAAGAAGCGAATGTTGAAAAAAGAAAACTGGTCAAGGAACTGGCAACACGCGAAAGCAACGGCACAGAAAAGACAGAAGCTTGCCAAGCTGAAGAAGCTAACGGAATCAGAATCATATTTCGCGATTTCAAAGAATCAATCGATGTAGACCGAATGATTCAGACAGCGACTGAAATCATAAAGAAAGACGAAGCAACAGTCACTGTTTTCTACGGGGCGAACCAGGAAAGCGCGAGAATAATGGTTATGGCAGGGAAAACTGCCCTTGACAAGGGTGCGAATTCTGGTTCGATCGTCAAGGAAGCTGCTGCAACGATCGGAGGTAGCGGAGGAGGAAGACCCAGCTTCGCCCAAGGTGGTGGAACGCAAGTAAAGAATCTCTCGAAAGCCGTTGAGAAAGCGTTAGAAATCTTGAAAAGACAGTTGAAAAGCTAACCTTTTTTGGGAACATTTTTCACGTAAACCTATGAGCTATGGAGGTATCACCGATGAAGTATCGGAATTTCGGAAAACTAAATTGGAAAGTTTCGGCGCTCGGGTTTGGAGCAATGAGACTTCCAATAATCGGGAATGACGCTGCAAAGATCGATGAACCTGAGGCCATTCGCATGATACGGCATGCTATTGACAACGGTGTCAACTACGTGGACACGGCATATCCATACCATCGCGGTCAAGGAGAAATTTTGGTAGGAAAAGCGCTAGAAGACGGATACAGAGAGAGAATCAAGCTTGCAACTAAGATGCCGGCTTGGCTTGTCAAATCTCAACAAGACATGGACAAATTCTTCGATGAGCAACTTCACAGACTTCAAGTTAATCAGATTGATTTCTATCTCCTGCATGGACTCGACGGTGAGCGCTGGCAGAAACTAACCGAATTAGACGTCCTGAGATGGCTTGAGAAAAAACAGGAGGAAGGAAAGATCGTGCATTTAGGCTTCAGTTTTCACGATGAATACCCGGCATTTCAGAAGATACTAGACAGCTACAGCGGATGGACCTTCTGCCAAATCCAATACAACTACATGGACTCCGAATACCAAGCCGGAACGAAAGGTCTGAAATACGCTGCATCCAAAGGGCTCGCAGTAGTCGTCATGGAGCCAATCGCGGGCGGAAGACTCGCAATGAAGCAACCAGCCGGAATCGAAGCAGTCTGGGACAAAGCGAAAATCAAGAGGACCCCCGCAGAATGGGCATTACGATGGGTCTGGAGCCAACCCGAAGTTTCCGTCGCACTCAGTGGAATGAGCACGATGGACCAAGTCAAAGAGAACGTTCAAAGCGCAAACCGTTCAAGCCCAGGAGTGCTGACCGCGAGCGAGGTTCAGCTCATCAATGAAGTCTCCGCAAAATACAAGGAACTTGGCTTCATAGGATGCACGGGCTGCAGGTACTGTATCCCCTGCCCTGAAGGCGTCAACATACCCGAGGTAATATCACTTTACAACGAGTACTTCATGAAAGACAAGGACGATGCGATAAAGACGAAGTACTGGGAACATATCACGCCAGAAAGCCAAGCGAAGAGATGCGCCAGATGCGGAAAATGCGAAGAACTCTGCCCGCAAAAACTCACGATCAGAGAGGTTCTAAACAGAGCCGCCTGGATTTTTGAACAATAAACATCGAAAACACCTGTTTGACTCGGTGGTCTCTTGATAAAAGCCGTCATCTTCGACTTGGACGGGGTAATCGCCGAAACCGAACACGTACACATCCAAGCAGAAACAGAGACAATGCTCAAACACGGCGTCAAAATATCTGAGAACGAGCTGCATCAATACACGGGAACAACTGCAAAACAGATGTTTACTGATTTGATAAGAAAATACAAGCTCAACGTCACCTTCGAGGAGATATTCAACGAAAAAGAAGAGATAATGTTCAGACTACTCGAGAAAGAAGTTCAACCGACAGATGGAGTCATCGAGCTACTCCGCAAACTGAAACAAATGAAAATCAAGCTAGGGATCGCGTCGAGCTCTCACAAAAGACTGATAGAATACGTCCTGAAAAAACTGGAAATAGCCCCCTTGTTCGAGTCGGTTGTTGGCGCAGAAGACATAGTCAACAGCAAACCAGACCCTGAAATCTTCCTGACCTGCGCAAGAAAACTGCACGCCGACCCCAAAGAATGCCTAGTCGTCGAAGATTCGAAACTAGGAGTAGAAGGCGCCAAGAAGGCTGGGATGAAATGCCTCGGCTACAGAAACCCCAACAGCGGGAACCAAAACTTGTCGAAGGCAGATATCGTGACAAATGATTTCTCAAAACTCGAAATACGAAACCTGCTTACGTGAAGATAGAAGAGGGATAATGTTCAAATGCCAGAAAAACTCACGAAAGTCGAATTCACCAACCTTGACAAAATCCTGTATCCTGAACTGAAGATCACGAAAGGTCAGATAATCGAGTACTACATCAAGATCGCCCCGAAAATGCTGGATATACTGGTCAACCGACCGATAGTCTTGACAAGATTCCCAAACGGCATCTCGAAAGAAGGCTTTTACGAAAAGGACGCGCCCCAAGGCACTCCGACGTGGGTGAAAACCTTCCGGAAATACTCCGAAACTGCGCAGCGGGAAATCAACTACATAGTCTGCAACGACCTTGACACGCTAATTTGGCTTGCCAACCTCGCCGCGCTAGAAATTCATATGACACTCTCGCAAGCCGACCCTTTTGAACACCCCGACCTTATCGTGTTCGACTTGGACCCTAAACCTCCAACTGGCTACGATGAGGCTGCGGAAGTCGCCGCCTTGCTTAAGGAGAAACTTGACTTGCTCGGCCTGAAATCATACGTCAAGACTTCTGGAAAAAAGGGACTGCACGTTCTATTCCCCCTAATCAAGAGCTACACTTTCAGACAGACCAGAGATTTCGTCCAACGGATCGGAGAATCCCTGAAGAAAGAAACCGACATGATCGTAACCGAACGGTCCAAAACCGACACCAGTGGAAAAGTGTACATAGACTACGTCCAGAATTCCCACGGTAGAACAATGATATGTCCTTACAGTCTCAGAGCCACACCACAGGCAACAGTCTCGATGCCACTGAGGTGGGACGAAGTCAAGAAAGGGTTAAACCCTGAAAAGTTCAACCTATTTAGTGTAGCTAAAATCGAGGAAACTCCTTGGAAAGGAATGATGGAGAACAACCAAAAATTGGTGGATATTGAAAATGGTTGAAGAAAATGTCCGATCACGCAAAGGGTCAATTTGGACCGGCGCCATCACGATAGGCCTTGTTAACGTGCCAGTTAGACTTCACGCGATGATTTTCGACAAGAGCGTCACCTTCAAATTTCTGCACAAAACAGACGGTTCCACATTGAAGTACCAAAAAGTCTGCATCAAAGAAGACAAAGTAATCCCGTGGGAAGACATCGTCAAAGGCTTCGAAGTCAGAAAAGGCGAGTTCGCGGTTTTCACCAACGAAGAGCTGAAAGCGGCTAGACCCGAATCCGACCAGAGAATCAGAATAGACAAGTTCATCGACTACTTCTCAATCGACCCAGTCTACTTCGACAGGTCTTACATACTGGCTCCCGACAAGAACGCCGACCCATACAGCCTACTCCTGAAAGCCTTGGAAAAAATGGGAAAAGCAGGCGTCGGAAGAATAACCCTGAGAACAAAAGAATACCCCGTTCTGGTTCACCCCTACAACGAGGCTCTCGTTCTTACCACTCTGAGGTACGCATACGAGGTTAGGGATCCAAGAAAGCTGGATGAAATAAAAGAACTGAAAGAACCGAAAAAAGAAGAACTCGACCTTGCAAGAAAGATAATCACCGACCTGTCGGGCGAATTCGACATTGCAGAGTACAAGGACACGTATAGACAGAAAATAGAGGAACTCGTCCAGAAAAAGATGAAAGGAGAAACCATCACAGTCGAGAAACCGGTAAAAGAGGAAGCCAAAGAACTCATGGTCGCGTTGCAAGAGACGCTCAAACAGCTGAAGAAGAAATGAAACAGCGCTACAAGCCCATGCTCGCCCAATCGGCAGAGGGCCCTTTCAACTCCAAAGACTGGATATTTGAAGTAAAATGGGACGGAATCCGAACCATCAGCTACGTCAACGATGAATTGAGCCTAAGAACCCGCAACGACAAAGAATTGAGGTACAATTTCCCCGAACTCGAAGAACTGAAAACCCTCGCGAAAAACGTTGTTCTCGACGGAGAAATCGTCGTCATACACGAAGGAAAAGCAGATTTTCAAACAGTCATCGAAAGAAGCAAACTGACTTCGACACGGGACATAGAATTCATGGCTCAACAGAACCCTGCCACCTACGTGGTTTTCGATTTACTTGAGAAAAGTGTACAACCTCTCATAGACTTACCGTTAATCGAGAGAAAGAGGATGCTCCGAGAGACGCTGAAGGAAGGAAAACACGTTGTCCTCTCCGTCTTCGTTGAAGAAGACGGCGAATTCTACTATCAGGAAGCCCTGAAGAAAGGCGTCGAAGGAGTGATGGCAAAGAAAAAAGACAGCCGGTACGCGCCAGGCGTCAGGAGTGAAAACTGGCTGAAAATCAAGAAACTCCTTTCCTGCGACTGCGTCATCTTCGGATACACCGCGGGCCAAGGAAAGAGGAAAACGGGCTTCGGAGCACTCATTCTCGGGCTGTACGAAAAAAACAAACCTGTCTACGTCGGCAAAGTGGGAACAGGCTTCTCAGAAACAACGATGGATCAATTGATGGAAACATTCCAGAAGCTCAAGTCGCCTGAACCGACCATCGAGGGAGTCGACGTTGCCGAAGAAGTAACGTGGCTAAGGCCTGAGCTTGTCAGTGAAATCGTCTACCAAATTGTGACGAAAGACGGGAGACTGCGCATGCCTAGGTTTCGCTCACTCAGAACGGATAAAAAACCGGTCGAGTGCACCACGGAACAGCTAAACAAGAATGGCCTCAGTGAGTACGCCCTGAAGAGAAAGTTCACCGTCACGCCTGAACCTCTAGGCAGTGAGCATGGCGCAGACACGCAAATCTTCGTCGTGCAGGAGCATCATGCACGAAGACTCCACTATGACCTTAGGCTGGAAAAAGAAGGAGTTCTCAAAAGCTGGGCCGTACCCAAGGGCATACCCGAGAAAGTTGGCGAAAAAAGGCTCGCGGTACATACAGAGGATCATCCGATTGAATATGCCCAGTTTGAAGGAGAAATACCCAAGGGACAGTACGGCGCAGGCACGGTGAAGATATGGGACAATGGAACCTTCGACGTCAAGATATGGAAAGATGACATGGTCGAATTCACTTTGAACGGTCAGAGACTTCGGGGGAAATTTGTTCTGACAAGGTTCAAGAAGTCAGAAGAAAAAAACTGGCTCCTCCTAAGGGTACGGGACTGAATTGGACAGGATTCACATCGGAACAATGGGCTGGAGCTACGATTTTTGGGTTGGCAACTTCTATGCCAAAGGGGCAGGGTCCAACGAATATTTGACAGAGTACTCGAAGCATTTTGACACTGTCGAAATAGACAACACTTTCTACAGGATCCCGAGCGTCACTTCACTCGAAAAATGGAACAAACAGACGCCCGATGAATTCCTTTTCTCCGCAAAGTTCCCACAGGTCATAACTCACCGGAAGATGCTGAAAGATTGTGAGAACGAAGTAAAGCTATTTCTGGAAAGAATCTCCACCCTGCAAAACAAACTGGGACCTTTATTGCTTCAGTTCCCGCCAACCTTTGGTCCAGAAAAAATCTCCCTTCTCACAGATTTCCTATCTAGACTGCCCAAGAAATACAATTATGCAGTCGAAGTCAGAAACAGGAAAATGCTCAATGAAAAACTGTATTCTGTTCTCAGAGAGAACAGTGTTGCCTTGAGTCTTACACCAATGCTACCCGTTCCCGAAGCAGAGCAGGCCAAGGCAGATTTCGCCTACATAAGATGGGAAGGAGACAGGCGAATCGTCAACGGCACGCTCGGCAAAGTCGAGGTGGACCGAACGGACGACATTCATGGCTGGGCAAACTCGATCATTGAACTCTTAGAGAAGACAACGCAGGTGTTCGGATACTTCAGCAAATACTACTCAGGACACCCTCCAACTGACGTCAAAATGCTCCAAGAATCGCTCAAAAAAGTAAACTGATTCTCAAAATTCCCTATACGAAATGCTTCATAGATTCGCGCTTGACGTAAAAGCAGAAAAGAATTAATGGGTGTTTGCCAGAGTGTTCTGTGGTGTGTCAAATGAGGAATAGCGTTCTCTGTTCGTAAGAACAAAACCTTTAATATACCACAAACCGAATCAGACAGTTTCATGGAATTTTTGAGAAAAATCGAAGAGAAATGGCAGAAGAAATGGGAAAACGCCAAGATTTTCGAAGCAAATCCTGACCCAACGAAGCCTAAGTGCTTCATAACAGTGGCCTATCCATATCCGAACAGTCCCCAACACATCGGTCACGGGAGAACCTACACGCTCGCAGACGTACACGCAAGATACAAGCGAATGCGCGGCTACAACGTCCTCTTACCGATGGCTTTCCACTACACGGGCACGCCAGTTCTGGCCATGGCTAAACGCCTTCAAGACGGCGACGCAGGGCTAATTTCCGACTTCGTGAACGTCTACAAAATCCCCAAAGAAAAACTGAAAGACCTCGCCGACCCGATGGAGATGGCCCGCTACTTCCACAAAGAAATCAAATCCGGAATGAAAGAAATCGGGTACTCCATCGACTGGAGAAGAGAATTCACAACCATAGACCCGCATTACAACCGCTTCATAGAATGGCAATTCCAAAAACTGCGACAAGGAGGCTACATAAGCCGCGGAAGCCACCCCGTAGGCTGGTGCCCCAAAGACGGAAACCCCGTGGGCCAACACGACACGGTCGGGGACGTTGAACCAGAAATAGGCGAATTCACGCTCATAAAATTCCGACAAGACGGCCTAGTTTACCCAACCGCAACTCTTCGTCCGGAAACAATCTTCGGCGTCACCAACATATGGTTGAACCCGAAGTGCAGGTACGTAAAGGCAGACGTCGATGGCGAACACTGGATTATCAGTGAAGAAAGCGTTGAAAAACTCGTCTGTCTGAACCACAAGGTCAAGGTACTAGAGACTCTTGAAGGCAAAGTACTCATCGGAAAGTACGTTGAAAACCCCGCGACTGGAACAAAGATACCTATACTGCCAGCAGATTTCGTGGATCCGAAAAACGCCACTGGCGTAGTAATGTCAGTTCCCGGGCACGCGCCGTACGACCTGGTTGCTCTACAGAACCTCAAGAAGGAACAGTCTCAACTCAAGCAATATGGTCTGATGCCCGAAATCATGGATTCAATAGAACCGATCTCCCTCATCGAGGTACCAGGCTACTCCGAGATACCTGCATCTGACGCAGTCAAGAAGATGAACATTCACGATCAGAACGATCCAAAGTTGGAACAAGCAACCAAAGAAGTTTACCGACACGAATTCCACAACGGAAAACTGAAACGCAACACAGGCAAATACTTCGGCTTTTCAGTTGCAGAAGCCAAAGACAAAGTCAAAAAAGACCTGATCACCGACGGCAAAGCCACGACCATGTACGAACTGCTCAACAGGCCAGTACTCTGTCGATGCAAAACAGAGTGCATAGTCAAAATCTTCCAAGATCAATGGTTCATCGACTACGGAAAACCCGAATGGAAGGCACTGGCACACAAAAACCTCGAAGAAATGGAAATATTGCCCCAAGAACTGCGACAAGAATTCAACAACGTAATCGACTGGCTACACGAAAAAGCCTGCGCAAGAAAATCGGGCATGGGCACGCGACTGCCTTGGGACAAAGAATGGATAATCGAAGCATTATCCGACTCCACAATCTACATGGCCTACTACACGGTAGTCAAACTGATCAAGACGCACAAGATTCAACCAGACCAGCTCACCGAGGAAATCTTTGACTACATATTCTTGGGAATCGGCGAACCCAAACAACTGGCGAAAAGAGTCGGACTGGAACCTGAAACTCTGGAACAAATGCGCGAGGAATTCATGTACTTCTACCCTCTTGACAGCAGACACTCCGGACGCGACTTAGTTCCCAACCATCTGACGTTTATGATATTCAACCACACGGCGATATTTCCCGAAAAACACTGGCCACGACAAATCGCCACAAACGGCAGCGTGATGATGGAAGGGGCAAAAATGAGCAAATCGTTCGGCAACATAATCCCACTGAGAGAAGCCCTCACCAAGTTTGGCGCGGACTCGATAAGACTAAGCGTCATGTCAACAGCAGAACTGCTCCAAGACGCCGATTTCAGCCCCAACATCGCCAAGGCAATGGGGGACAGAATCGAACGCCTCTATAAGTCTGCCTCAGAAGTCGCCAAAACAGAAACAAGAACGATCTCTCCCAGTTCACTTACAGACCTAGACAGGTGGATGATAAGTCGTTTACAAGACCACATCCAGGAAACCACCGAGGCAATGGACAAACTCGCCGTCCGCAAAGCCATACACACCGTGATCTATGAAATCGACCAAGATTTTCAGTGGTACCAGAAACGAACTTCCAGCCAAAAACCAGAGAGGAAAACCGTTACCGAATACGTGCACAGACAAGTAGCCGATGCACAGGTCAGGATGTTGTCTCCAATAGCCTCGCACATATGCGAAGAGCTGTGGGAAATGATGGGCGGCAAAGAATTCGTCTCACTCACCAGGTGGCCATCTACCGACGTATCAAAAGTGGACATTAAGGCAGAGGAAAGCGAGACGCTGATCATGAACGTGCTCGAGGACACACAGAACATTACCAAGGCCACCGGCGTAGTGCCGAAACGAGTATGCTACTACACGGCAGCTTCATGGAAAAGACAGGCATGGACGAAGGCCCTAGAAAAGTCAACAAAGGGCAAAGTCACGCAAAAGGACATGATGAAAGAACTTATGGTCAAACCGGAATTGAGAGCAAACGCAGAAAAAGTGTCAAAGTTCGTCACACAGATGTTAGAAGAGTTGAGGCGAATTTCTGAAGAAAGGCAAAAACGATTGCTTGAGGTCAAATCAATCGACGAAGCCTACGTGTTGAAGGACGCCAAGAGCTTCCTCGAAAAGGAACTTGATGCGAAAGTGGATATATATGCTGAAGAAGACCTGGCGCGTTACGACCCGAAAGCAAGAGCGCAGCTTGCTAAACCTAACCGTCCAGCGATATTCATAGAATAAAATATATCAACCAAAGTCCTCCTCTTTTAATACGCGAAATGGATCCGTAGCGCAGCATGGATACGGGCTAAGCCATAAAGCGCGTCGGCCTTCTAACGCATGTGCCGAAGAAAGCCGAAAGTCCTGGGTTCAAATCCCAGCGGATCCGCCAACAGAATTCCAGTATAGCAAAGTCAAAATCATCGTCTATGTGCGACATTTCTGGTTCAAGCGGAAATTATAAATCTGCAAATAAATAATAGATTCTTAACACTCCAGTATTTGACTCATCTTTGTATAAGGGATAATTATGAGCACTCACGCAGAAGATTTGAAACTTCGCTTAATGACGATTGAACTTCTCAGAACAGCGAAGTACAAGAGAAACATCACGTACCGAGAACTCGCCTCCAAGACCGGATTACCCGTTACGGTTCTGAGCAGGTACGCAAAAGGACACGTATTGCCGAACACGTCGAGAGCGAAGCAGCTATGGAAGGTTCTGACGAAACTTGTCGGACTCGAAACAGAACTTCGAAACCGAATAAAGTTTGACGAAGATGGATATTTCGACAACACCGAAATCATAGGCGACTTCAACATTCTACAACAAGCTGCCAACCATGCACTCGCCAACTTCGCGGGGAAGAGAGTCACAAGAGTCCTCTCGGCCGCTGTGGACGGCATCCCCCTGGCAACGATGGTTGCCAACGCGTTGGGAGTGAACCTCGTTATCGCCAAACGAAGCAAAGAAGTCGGCGTCAAAGCCTTCCTCGAAGAAACATACATTCTACTGAAAGGTTCCGGCGTCACGAGCACAATCTACATTCCGAAAGAATCAATCAAAAAACGCGACAGCGTTTTGATAGTAGATGACATGATAAAAAGCGGAGAGACCCAAGCCGCTCTCGTGAACCTAGTGCGAAAAGCCAAAGCAGAACTGTCAGGAGTCTTCTCACTGATCGCCGTCGGTGAAGAATGGAAGAAGACGCTTAAGCTCTCAGGCGAATGCCCAATAGAAGTAATCACCTACGTCAAACCGCCCTACGATCAGAGCACACGATATTGACCACAGGAACGCGTGGTTTCCATGTTTTCCAGACTTCAATGAGGTCTCAGAGCACCTTTCTATTAGGTCTCTCAAAAGCGCGTTGAACCTGTCCGTTATCAAGCAGACCCTCACGGTCCAACAAGCCTTATACGGTCAACTCATAAACGCTCTACGAGGACTCGTTCGTGCGAACCATAGAATGGCGAAACGGAAAAGTAGTAACGATCGACCAGACAAGACTTCCATGCGAAGAAGTGACGATTGAAATCAAAAACTGCAACGAGATGGCCGAAGCCATAAGAACCATGAAGATCAGGGGCGCACCCCTACTCGGCGCCGCAGCAGCCTACGCGCTAGCATTGACCGCATTCAATTCAAAGGCATCAAGCAGAGAAGCGCTTCTCAACGAGTTGGAGGGAGCATCAGAAACCATAAAGCGAACTCGCCCCACCGCCGTAAACCTGTTCTGGGCACTAGACAGAATTTTGCACAAAGCCAGAAAACTGCGCGGAACTCATCACGACTTGGCACAATTCGTTGTTGAAGAAGCAGGAAGAATCGCTGACGAAGATGCAGCAGCAAACCAAGCCATCGGAAAGCACGGAGCCCGACTGATCAAAAATGGAGATGCCATCCTAACACACTGCAACGCAGGAGCATTAGCCACAGTTGAGTATGGAACGGCTCTAGGCGTCATCCGGGCCGCGTGGAGACAAGGAAAACACATCAAAGTCTTTGCAGATGAGACGCGCCCTCTTCTCCAAGGGGCACGGTTGACGGTGTATGAGCTGAAGAAAGAGGGAATCCCGGTGACGCTGATCACAGACAACATGGCCGGATACGTAATGCGCCTGAAAAAGGTCAACAAGGTCATAGTCGGCGCGGACAGAATCGTGAAAGACGCCGTCATAAACAAGATTGGAACCTACAGTGTTGCGGTCTTGGCCAAAGAACACAAGATTCCGTTCTACGTTGCAGCTCCAACTTCAACGTTCGACCTCACTCGCACTTCAAAAGCAGTCATGATCGAAGAAAGAAACTCCGAAGAAATCACGTGTATAGGTGCAAAACGAATCACGGCCGAAGGCGCCGACGTCTTCAACCCCGCGTTCGACGTAACACCACTCAAATACGTGACTGCAATAATCACCGAAAAAGGAATAATCCCACCTAAATCCCTGAAAAACATAAAACCAATCGCCAACAGAAAGAAACCCCCGCTGCAAACTAGTCGTGGAAAAAAATGAGCGCAAAAGAAAAAGCCCCAAACAGCAATCTAGAATTCCGAATCGAAGGCTCGCTCGCCGAAAAAGGAGTCTCGATCTCGGAAAAACAATCAATAGATGAACTCTCCTCAAGAGGATACGGCGTCGTAAAAGGAAAAGAACTGCTGCTCACATTCTGCGAGGCCCTTTACCTCTTGGACAAACAGATATTGGAAGTAAGAACCGAAAAAGACACCAAAGTCGCGTTCCAAACTCTGGTACAGATTTATGGAAGAATCAATGAAAACGCGTGGGCAGGCTACCTAGTCTACAGAGACCTTCGAAGCCGCGGATACGTCGTCAGAGAAGGCTTCGGCTCCAAAGTAGATTTTCGCGTCTACGACCGAGGAGACTACAGCAAAGACGCTGCAAAATACCTGATACTAAGCGTCCAAGAAGGAAAACCAATGTTGATTCCAGACCTGACCAACTCGTTAACAGAAAGCCTTAGCCTCAAAAAAGAACTGATCCTCGCCGTCGTGAACCGCAGAGGAGAAATAGTTTATTATTCCGTGTCGGAGCTCACCTTGAAATAGCGTTGAGGAAATAGAGAAATGTCCGAGTTCAAGACTCTTCGCGGAATGCGCGACCTTCTGCCCGAAGAAGCCAGAACGATGATTTTCATTGAAGACGCCGCCAGGAAAGTCGCTCATCTTTACGGATACAAGGAAATAATAACGCCCATCGTTGAATCGTACGAGCTTCTGGCAGCGAAAGCCGGCGACGAAGTCAGGTCTCGCATGTTCGCCTTCAAAGACCTAGGCGGACGAGACGTTGCCCTGCGCCCAGAGTTAACAGCTTCCATCGCAAGGCTCGTCGCCACCACATTCAGGAACAAGCCTAAACCTTTCAGGTTCTTCTGCATGGGCAGCGCGTACCGTTACGATGAACCGCAGCGAGGACGATACCGAGAGTTCTGGCAATCAGACTACGAACTCGTGGGTACAAACAGGCCCGAAGCAGACGCCGAAATCCTGATGTTGACAGACAGCCTGATGCGAAACGCTGGACTCGACGAATACACGATGAAAATCGGCCACGTAGGCGTCATCAGAGGCATACTAAAACAGGAAAAAATCAGTGAAAAAGAACAGAACGCGATCATGCAGCTAATGGACAAAAAAGAATATGACACTGCCATCAAGCTAACCGAAAAAGCCGGCGCATCAAAAAAGTGCGTTAATATCCTGCGCCAACTCGTTGAATGCAAAGGAGACGAAATCTTTGAAATCACACGCAGAATGAAAGAATTGCTCAGAGACCACCCGAAGTCCATCGCCGCCGTGGAAAACCTAGAAGAAATTCTCAAACTCGTGACAGAAAGCAAATGCAAGATTGACATGAGCGTCGACGCAGGCTTCGCCAGAGGACTCGAGTACTACACTGGGATGGTCTTTGAAATATACGTCTCCGGCTTGGACATAGCCCTCGGAGGCGGCGGAAGATACGACAAGCTCGTGGAACTGTTCGGCGGCGAACCCACACCCGCCGTAGGAGTCGCCCATGGAATAGACCGCATAATGCTCGGAATGCAAGGACAGAAGATAGCACCCGAAATACGGGAGGGCAAAACCGTCTTAGTCTTGTCTATTAACAACGAGCAAAGGGCACATGCTTTGAAAATTTCACAACAGCTCAGAAACGCTGGAGTAACGGTCGAGCTTGAGGTCATGGGTCGAAAGATGGCAAAAGCTTTGGAAGACGCCGACCGAAGGAAAATAAACTATGCCATAATCGTCGGAGAAAGGGAGCTCAAGGAAGGATCTGTCGTCATCCGTGACTTGTCAAAGAGACAACAGAGCACGGTGAAAATCGAAAAAATCCTCGACGAACTGAAGAACTGAAAGCTCCTAAGAAACGTTCTTTTCTCTCCGCAAGAAGTCGCCAATGTCCAGAATGTTTCGGACAACGACTCCGCTCTTTTTCTTGTCCAAATCGGAGACAACCTTGCCAAAACCGAGACATTCGCCATGTCTATTCAGAACAAGCACATGGTCACCTTCTTTACTCGAACCTATAACCTCAGTTATGCCTCGTCTGAAAATGTCTCGCCCACATATAAACAACCATTCAGTCTTCTTGTCAACCACGATTTTGTTTGCCCGTTTTTCCGCAATCAGCCTCAGCAATTCGAAGCCAGGCATGAATTCTCTTTTCCTCTTTTCGCCGAGGAAAGAACCTGCATAAAAGAAGTCTTCTGGTCTTGTCGTTCTGAGTTCTTCGTTCAAAAGAAAATACTTGTTCCCTCTTTTAACCAAGAAATCCTCGTCCAAGCTAATCTCTGCTCCGAATAGACTCACGAAATCACGAATCAACTTGATCATGCTGCCTTCCTCTTCTTCAGTTTGCACAAGAAGAAACCCTGCGTCTCCCCAGGCCAAATCCTCTTGCATCTTTCAATCGAACTGTCCAAGTGTACTCCAAAAACGTCCGTCAAACCTTTCGAGCCGTAACAGTCAACCTCCTCCACCCTGAGGTTCAGGTTCCTTATCGCCCAGTCAATGTTCAACTCGTTTTCCTCAGGTTCCAAAGAACACGTCGAATAGACAATTTCTCCATCATCTTTCAGTGTTCTCTCAGTCGCCGCAAGAATCTCCTTCTGGAGAGCGGCGTTTCTCTCCACGTCTTTCAGCGTTCTTCTCCCAAACCATTCTTTGTCCGTTACAAAATTCCCCGAACACGGCAAATCAAGAAGAATGCGATCATAACGCGTTTTGAATTGAGATATTTTTCTCGCATCCTTCTCGTAGACCACCACGTTCTTGACGCGGCACCTCTCCAACTGGTTCGACAGAGCAACGAGCCTCCGCTTCTCAACGTCCAATGCGACTATCATCCCCCTGTTGCCCATCAAGTCTGCCAGCTGAGTAGTCTTTCCTCCAGGCGCTGCACACGCGTCCAGAACCGTTTTTCCCCATGGTTCAGTGAAAAGCATGACAGGCAATTGAGCCGCGGCTTCCTGAATTGAATACAAGCCTGAGAGATACTCGGTCGTCGCTCCCACGGAAAACCTGGTTTTCTCCACCCAATATCCATCCTGAAGAAAAGGAATCTTCGAAAGAACGAGTCCTAAGCCTCGCAGTCTCTTCACGACATCAGAAGGACTCTTAGAATTAACGATGCTTATCCTAATCGCTTGTCTTACGCTGACCTCGCGGCATTCCCAGCCTAACTTTCTGTATCGGTCTACAAAAAACTCTCTGCCCGACATCAACCATAGTTGCCAGTCTTGCTCATAAAAACTTGATGTCCAACGAACTTAGTCGTCAGCTTACTTGACCAGTCTTCTGCTGACCCATTTTCTGATTTCTTCGGCGAAAATTACGATTCCCGCCAGCAATGCCAAAAACGCCCAGTCGAGCAGACTCAAACCTGTAGTCCCGAAGAATCGCTGAAGTATCGGGACGTAGACCAATGCTGAAATTATCGTTATCTGAGACGCTATGCCCAGCCAAATCCACTTGTTGTTCCTGATGCTTGTCTTGAAAATTGACGCCTTGCTGGTTCTACTCGCAAGAACGTTGCCAACCTGCGCGATCACGATGCCCGCGAAGGTCATTGTCGTTCCTTTTGCGTAAGCAATCTGGTCTGGAACCTGTTGCATCCCAAGATGCCATCCGCCTGCCTGCCAAGTCATAAGGCATCCTGCCATCGCTCCAGTTGCGATAATTGCACCGATGTAAAGGGACCTGAGGAACACTTGAGCGTTGAACAATCGTTCTTTGATTCCTCGCGGTTCTTCCTGCATTATTCCAGGCTCCGGCGGTTCTCGACTTAATGCGAGTGAAGGAATCACGTCTATGCCAAGGTCAATGGCCAATATTTGCACGACTAGTAATGGCAGGGGAATTCCAAGCACCGCGTAGAGAACGTATGGGATCAGTTCGGCCCAGTTGTGTGAGAATACGTAGACCATGAACTTCCTGAGGTTTTCATAGATCGCGCGGCCAGATTCTACTGCTTTCACTATTGAAGCGAAGCTGTCATCGAGCAGAACCATGTCGGCCGCCTCTCTGGCCACGTCCGTCCCAGACCGCCCCATCGCAATGCCGATATCAGCCTCCTTCAACGAAGGAGCATCATTTGCTCCGTCCCCAGTTACGGCGATAATTTCACCGTGATGTTTGAGAGTCGTTACGATACGAAGCTTCTGTTCAGGCGAAACCCTTGCAAAGATTATGTTTTCCTTTTTTGCTTCATCGTAGATTTGCTGGTCGCTCAAAGCATCAAGGTCAACGCCTCGGATTACGTGGCTGCTCTTTGGGAGGGTAATGCCGACTTCTTCGGCTATCGCCTGAGCCGTCGGACCGTAGTCGCCTGTGATTATCGTTATCTCTATTCCAGCCTGTTTGGCAAGCTTCACTGCTTCCGGGACTTCCGGTCGCGGAGGATCTTTCATTGCAGCAAGCCCAACAAGAACCATGTTCTTTTCAACGATTTGCTTTGGATCTTGTTGTTCAGTTTGAGGAAGGTCCGCGTACGCGGTGGCTATTACTCGCAAACCTTCGTCGGCGAATTCACGGAGTCTCGTTTCAGCAGAGGACAAGTACTCTTTCGTAAACGGTTCTATCTTGTTTCCGACCATTATTCTGTTACAGATAGAGAGGATGCTTCGAGGCGCACCTTTGCTGTAGACAAAGATTCTGCTATCATGCTTGTGAACGGTGGTCGTTCTCTTGCGTTCGGAGTCAAATGGAATTACATGGATCATGGGTTTTTCAGCAAGCATGCCCTTAACGGCAAGTCCGTATTTCAATGCAGCAACGAGAAGCGCACCATCGGTTGGGTCTCCTACGACATTCCACAATCTGTTCCTGTCCGATGGCGGTTCGATCTTAGCGCTGTTACACAGAGCAGAGATTTCCAGCAGCGTCTCGATTGTCTTCGATTCCTCCTTTGCCAAAGGCATGTTATCGTGGGTGAATTCGCCCATCGGTTCATTTCCCACGCCTGAAACATCGATGATTTTGTCTTGCACCCAGATCTTCGTTGCTGTCATTTCTCCTTTAGTGATCGTTCCGGTCTTGTCAGTGCATATCATCGTCACACTGCCCAGGGTCTGCACGGAGGACAAACGTTTTACGAGCACGTTCTGTTTCGCCATCTTCAGAACGTTTATTGCGAGTGCACTTGAGACCGTTACCTGAAGTCCTTCTGGTACCAAAGCAACCATGACGCCGATCATGAAAGTCACGCTTACGAATAGAGCGGCGTGGAGGAATGCCACACTGACGGCGAAAAAGATAACTCCCACAGTTATCGCTAGGATGAAGTCGTATTTCGCCGTGTAAGCGATTTCCTTTTGCAGAGGACTCTGCTCTTCAGTTATTTCCTGCGTCAAGCCTGCGATTTGTCCAAACTTGGTGTCCATGCCAGTCTTGATAACAACTGCTTTGCCTTGTCCTTTTGCGACGCTCGTGCTCATGAAAACGAGGTTAGGCACGTCCAGATAATTGGCGTCTGTGACCTCTATTGGTTCGACTGTCCTCGGCTGGGGCTCAGATTCACCTGTTAACGGAACGTTGTTTGTCCACAATTCGTAGGCTTCAAACAACCTGGCGTCAGCCGGCACACGATCACCTTCTTCTAGAACTGTTATGTCGCCTGGAACAAGTTCTCTGACTAGGATTCTCTTGAGTTCTCCGTCGCGGATGACTTTCGTGTACTCGGGCATCCAGCTCTTCAGTGTCTCCATGGCTTTCTCTGCACGCCATTCTTGGAAGAGGCTGAAGACGCTGTTGACCAATACAACTGCGAGAATTATGGCGCCCATATCCGGAGACCCGCTCAAGACAGCGAGTAGACTCGCGATAAGCAGCAGAACAGAGAACAGGTCTCTAAGTTGCCCGACAAATCTGTAAATTATCGGGGAACGCTTCTTCTCAAGAAGCGTGTTCGGACCAGACTTCGCGAGGCGTTTCTCTGCCTCTCCAGTGCTTAGGCCGCATGGTCCCGTCTGCAAAGACTCAAAGACTTCTTTGACTTGCAGATTGGCGGCATCCTTCAAAAAGAACCTACCCCAAAAAACCTGTGACAACTCTAAAGCTAGAATTCTCTAGGGAATGCTTTTTCATTCATGCTGCCTGCTGCCATAAGTTCAATGCAGGCATTGCTTGTGGACAGCATGCTTCTTCTCTGTGTGCACATTTTCAGTCACTCAACGATACGTGGGACTCCCGTTTTTCACTATTTTCGGGAAGTCTTCATTTTTTTGCTGTTCACAATGGCAAATGGTGAGATTTAAGCTGATCGGCATGGTACTCGCCCTTCGATGCCTTTAGGAATCAATCCTCCATCCATTCAATACAAGTTTTAAATGCTGAGCAATCTAATTCAGAAAAGATGGTTTCATGAAGCAGCATTACGCCTTCGTCATGATGGTTCGAGAGAAATACTGGATCGCGTACCGTGACCGTCATCATGAAGGAAAGAGGATACATGCTTACGTGGCGAGGGGCGCTGCACCTCCGAAGAACACGCGGCTCTTGTTATTCTACGTAAGCAAGCCCGTCAAATCGCTATGCGGTTACGCAAATTTCGTCGGGCGCAAGCTTGGGGATTCTGCGGAGCTTTGGAGTCAGCATTCTGATGAGTCAGTGCTGAAATCGGGGGCGGAATATGAAGGATTCGTTGGGGCCGCAGGAAGAGTCTCTTTTGTGAGGTTTACTGATTTGCACGAAGCAGTTAATCCTATGTCTTTAAGGAATCTTCTAATGTTTTTAGGCGTCAAGAGGCTTTCCCGGAAAGGTTTCTATCTTAGAAAAGACGTCGCTGACCAACTGGTTTCAATGATGGAGTAAGGCAGAAAGGCCCAGACAGGTTTGCAGGCATTCTCGGGATGGTCGGCAAAAAGTTAATAGGTCGCCGTTTTTACTTGCATGTAGCTTATCTTTGGGCAGTTGAAACAGGAATGCATGTTGGAGTTGAGCTAGAACTCCTGTCATGGCGTCTTTGGGTTTCTTTTGCCGGTGTAAAGAAGGTTTGAAGATGGTAAAGTACAGGCAGACTGAAGAAATTCAGAAGTTGATGAGTTGCAGAGAGATGATTCGGAACACGAGTATTATCGCTCATGTTGACCACGGGAAGACTACCCTCTCTGACAGTCTTTTGGCCGCGGCTGGCATAATCAGTGAACAGAGGGCTGGCCAGCAGCTTGCGTTGGATTCTTGGGAACTGGAGCAGAAAAGGCAGATGACTGTTTTTGCTTCGAACATCAGTCTGGCCCATACTTTCAAGGATCAGGACTACCTGATCAATCTGATCGACACGCCTGGGCACATTGATTTCAGTGGTGCCGTAACGAGAAGTCTTCGTGCTGTTGACGGGGCGTTGGTGGTTGTTGATGCTGTTGAGGGTCCCATGACTCAGACTGAAACGGTGCTGATGCAGGCTCTGAGGGAGAGAGTGAAGCCGATTCTTTTCATAAACAAAGTTGACCGGCTTATCAAGGAGATTAAGCTGACTCCGGAGGAGATTCAGAAGAAGTTTGCGAAGATCATTGCCAGGGTTAACAATTTGATTGAGAAGTATGCTCCGCCGGAGCACAAGAAGGATTGGCAGGTGAAGGTTGATGATGGTTCTGTGGCGTTCGGTTCGGCTTTGCACAAGTGGGGTTTAAACTTGATTCACATGAAGATGAAAGGCGTCACTTTCAAGGATATAATTGATGCTTACTCTGGGGAGAAGATGGATATTGACCGGAAAGTTGATGCTTTGAGTAAGAAGGCGCCGTTGGCTGAGCCGATTTTGGACATGTTTGTTGAGCACTTGCCGAATCCTATTGAGGCGCAGCCGTACCGGCAGAGTCAGATTTGGCCTGGTGACGCGAATAGCGAGGTTGGTAAGGGTATGGCCACAGTGGACCCTAATGGACCGTTGTTGATGTGTGTTTCCACGATTGAGGTCGATTCTCACAGTGGAGTCGTGGCGATTGGCCGTGTGTTCAGTGGTACGGTTGAGAAGGGCAAGGTCGTTCAGTTGATTACGGCGAGGGCGAAAGGGCCGATTCAGCAGGTTTACATGAGTATGGCTGCTGACAGGGTGATTATTGACAGGGTTCCGGCTGGGAATATTGCGGCGGTTTCTGGTTTGCCGTCGATGCATGTCGGTGAGACTGTTGCTGAGGACGGTGTTGAAACGCATGCGTTTGAGGGTTTGAAGTATGTTTCTGACCCTGTGGTTACCGTTGCTGTTGAGCCTGCTGACGTCAAGGATCTGCCGTTGTTTGACAAGGTCATGCACAAGTTGACGACTGAGGATCCGAATTTGCACTTTTTGATCAACAAGGAGAGCGGGGAATACCTGCTGAGCGGCATGGGTGAGCTGCACTTGGAGATTACGGCTTATCGTATGCAGGAGGCGAATTTGAAGGTTAAGGTCAGTGAGCCGATTGTGATTTATCGTGAGACGATTAGTCGTGATTATCGGGGTCCGCCGATTATGGGTAAAAGCCCGAACAAGCACAACAAGCTGTGGGTTACGATTCAGAAGTTGCCTGACGACGTTATTGAGGCGATTAAAGCTGGGAAGGTTTCTGAGATGCAGTCGCGTGATGAGCGGGTTAAAGCTTTGAAGGCGCTCGGTTGGGATACTGATGATGCGAAGGGTGTTGTGGCGATTGAGGCTAACAATATTCTTGTGAACCGGATTAAGGGAAGGCAGTATGTCGAGGAGATCATGGATCACATTAAATCTGGTTTTCGTGAGGCAACGTTCACTTCGGTCTTGGCGAAGGAGCCTGCTTATGGTTTGAAGGTGAATTTGGAGGATGTTACGGTTCATGAGGACCCTGTGCATCGTGGTCCGGCGCAGATTTTGCCTATGACTTGGCGTCCGATTTGGTGTGCTTTCTTGTTGAGTGAGCCGAAGCTTTTGGAGCCTTTGATTAGTTTTGAGTGTAAGGTGCCTAATGCGTTTGTGAGTAGTGTTATCGCTACGGTTCAGAAACGAAGGGGGAAGATTTTGGATATGATCAACGAGGAGGACATGATCATCGTTAAGGCTGAGATGCCGGTGTCTGAGTCGTTTGGTTTGGCTGAGGAGTTGCGGTCTTCGACGGAGGGTAGGGCTTTTTGGGCTACGCAGTTTAGTCGTTGGGCTCCTGTTCCTGAGCAGATGCAGGGTGAGATTGTGAGTAAGATTCGTGAGCGGAGGGGTTTGTCGCCTGTTCCGCCGAGGGCAGAGGAGTTCTTCGAAGACGCCTAGGTTTGCGGCTTAATCTGCTGCGTACTTCTTTATTTTTGTCTTGTCTAAAGGTTAATTTAGTTTAGGGAGCAATTTGGTTCAAGCCTGGGGTGCCACGTTGTGATTAACCTATCGATGCTGGTTTTGGTTGTTCCTCTCGTTGTTGGTGTTGTGGCAGGTTTTTTGCTGCGGGACAAGCGGCATTTTGATTTGAGCAAGGTTACTTTTGGGGTCATTCTTGTTTTGATTTTTTCTTTGGGGTTCACGATTGGTTCGAATAATGAGTTGTTGGCTTCGTTTCCGTCTGTCGGTGTGAGCGCGTTGGCGTTGGCGTTGTTGGCGATTGGTTTCAGTGTTTTTTTTGTTGTGTTGGTTCGGAGGCGGTTGAGGCTGTGATCAAGTACATTTTGCTTGTGCTGATTGTTGGGGTTGTTTTGGGTTATGTTAACAACAGCGTCGTCGGTGTCGTGCCTGACGGTTGGGTCAGTGGCTACGTGTTTAATGGTGCTTTGCTTTTGTTGTTGTTTGTGATGGGTTTGGCGTTTGGCATCGACAAGGAAGCTGTGGGCAAGTTGAAGGCCAGAGGCTTACGTATTCTTATTATTCCTGTTGTGGTTGCTTTGGGGAGTGTTTTGGGCGGTTTGGTTGGGGGCGTGATTTTGGGGTTGAACGTGTTTGGTTCGATGGCTGTGACGTCTGGGTTCGGTTGGTACACGATTACGGGGCCTTTGTTGACGCAGGCTTTGGGTTCTCAGTGGGGTGCGTTGGGGTTTACGGCTAATTTTTTGAGGGAGTTGTTGACGATTGTTTTGGTTTCGGTTTGGGTGAGGGTTGACAAGTTTGCGGCTGTGGCTTCGGGTGGTGCGACGACGATGGATACGACGTTGCCGGTTATCGTGCGTTATTGCGGGTCGGACGTGTTGGTTGCGGCTTTTTCAAGCGGTTTCGTTTTGAGCATGTTGGCGCCGTTCATGGTTTTAGCATTCGCGTCATTGATGTAGGCACATTTCGTAGCTAGTCGCTGCTGTTCGGCGATTAACAGCCTACCCCCCTCCCCCTAGGTTTTTAGCGTGTGAAGTGCCTTGGATGGGTGTTTTATTGTCGCTTTGGGCGGGGTTCGCCTTGGTCGGCTTCTGTTTCTTATGTTGCTGACATACTTGGCTCATGCTGTGGAAAGGTTTGGTAACGGTTTTGGTGTCGGTAGCGGTGGCTGCCTTCGGTTTTGTGTGTTTTGGGTTTCAGTGTTAACCGCAAAGGAAAATCGAGCGAAACATCGGTCTCAGGTGCGGCAAGTTAAGTCTGCTTAACACTACTGATATCTTCTTGTCATCATACTTGGCTCTGTATAGTGCGCGTTTCGGAAGGTAAGACAAGCATTCATCAAGCCTATTTTCCGTATTCGTACTTTTGGTCAATGATATTTGACGCGCGCCATTATCTATCGTTGGAAGGTGCTTTCACGCGGCGCTAGTTGCTAGAGTGCTACTCAAATCTCCTACCACAGTTCAAACAGAACAAATATTCTAGACTCATTTCCTTTCCACAGTTAGAGCAGTTTGTCTTAAGAGGACTGCCGCATAGTTCGCAATATCTGGCTGAGGGCGAAGTCACAAGCGCGTTGCATTTCGGACAATGTCTCATTGTTTCGGGCTTTTTGTTAACTCCGTCGTTCGGGGTTGATGGAGTCAGAATTAGTAAGCCTTCCCCGCGGTGAAGAGACAGAATCCTTTCCTTAAGGGTTGGATAGATTTTTTCGGTAATACGGTGACCGACATATTCCTTATTTGTTCTCCAGTCCTTCACTTTCATTTCTTCCAGAATACTCTGCCTAAGGAGTATTTTCAGTAGTTTTCCTATTCTAGTGTCGTAGTAACGTGTTCTTGTGAACCACCCCTTCGGCAATTGGAACTTCCTTTCAAGTTCTGCACCGATTTGAGAGCCATACATTGGTTTATTTTCGTTTTCCACCAAAACAGAGAAAATCGAGAGACTCGTAACTGGTCGATAACCGATGACTATTAAATCAAGTATGGACTTCAAAGGCTCTCTTACCTTTCCATCGATATCTGTGAATTCTTTGCTCAGGAAAGCAATATCGATGTATCTCGGTGGTCCTTCTTCGTAGTATCTGGGCCAAATGAAAGGTTTAAGAAGCTGGTAAAAACCTTCAGGCATTACTTTCCACGGTGGTAGTTACGGAATCTCGTAATATTAGTTTTTCCCAAACAAATAACGTAACAACCAAATTACGTAAAAAAATCGTTTTATATCTCCAAGCTTCAACGGCTATTCGGAGGAAATGAAATGAAGACGAGAACAAAACTGCTGTCAATTGCCATAGCGTTCTTAATCGGGATTTCAGCGCTTTCAATATTTCCCCATCGGGCCAAATCTGCGACTTCTGGTCTCATTGGTTACTGGAAGTTTGATGAGGGAAATGGAGACACCGCCTACGATTCTGCTGGCACAAACAATGGGATAATTCGTGGAGTACCAGCCTGGACAACGGGGATTGCCGGAGAAGCACTGAGATTTGATGGCGCACAGAATAACTACGTTGCCTTGAGTTCACAACTTAGCGTAAATGATGCCATGACGGTTGAAGCATGGGTGTATCCAGAATTCGACCCAGCAAATGCCGCTGCATACCCTCAGCAATTTGGTGACGCTGGTCGGCAAATTGTCAGGAAGTCATCAGTGGGTGATGATACCTTTTTCATAGGCTTCTATTCAGGATACTACCTCAATCACACGAATCCCGTGCCCTACATTCAGACTGCGTTCTTCTATGAAGGAGGAGGAGGCGTTGGCATACAAATTTCGATTCCGGGCTTGATTTCCCAAGGACAATGGTATCATCTCGCTGCAACCTTCAAACGAAATGACTACACAAGGCTCTATGTGAACGGAGTAGGAAAGATGGCTCTCCCAACTGAGGACAAACCTTTGAGAGTGAGTTCTAGGAGATTGACGGCCGGCCAAGAAGCAGACATTGTCGGAGGCGATCCTGTTGATACACCGGACACCCCCCAAACATGGATAGGCAAAATAGATGAAGTCAAAATCTACAATCGTGCTCTGACCTCGGATGAGGTGTACAACGATTTTGCAGGGATTGAACAGTCTCCATTTTGGATGCAATGGTGGTTCTGGACGATAGTTGCTCTCGGCGCTATCGTGGTCGTTCTTGCCTATACGACGGTTCACTACCGCAAGAAACCACCTGTTTCAAAGGAGACCAGTGCCATGCAAAGCAACACGGCACAACGAGCTAACAAGGTCTGCCCAAATTGTGGAGCTAGCCTCCCCGCGGATTCAAAATTCTGTGGAAAATGCGGAAACTCCGTAGAATAATCCCCCCCCCTTTTTCTATTAATCGCGCGCGCAAGCCGCTACAACCAACGCTGCAATAATCCACGAATTCATTTTCAGCAAGTTGTTTTTGACTACCATTGATCAACGATACTTGGCGAAACACGAGATATCGTTGAACAGTGCCATGTACCTGTTTTCCGTATTCATACTTTTGGTCAATGATACTTGAGAAAGAAAACTTTGAAGCTAGTTCAAAGGAACCGGTTTTGTGTAGTCAGCTATTTCAGCGAGAAACTCGGATTTACTGTCTTGCCGAGTGTAGATATATAGATCCTCCTTTGCTCTAGTGATACCCACGTAGAATAGCCGTCGTTCTTCTTCCTTTTGGTCCTTTACACCGTTGTCTTCTCGCGCTATCTCAAGAATTGCAGGGTCTTCGATTTCACTAGGAAAGCCAAATTCGCCTTTCACCACATCCAATATGAAAACGACCTTAGCCTCCAGTCCCTTGCACTTATGCACTGTAAGTAGTTTGATAGCGTTCGATTCCTTGGCGTTGTCGACGGCGACTTTGATGCCGTGATTTCTTGCGGAGTTTGAGAAAGTCTGAACAATCCGAAAATACTTCACTTTGCCCTTGATTTTTGTCCGCATGTACCGAGTTAGAACGAGAATGTCGTCAGCAGCGTAGCCTTTTTCCCTGTATTCCTCTATGCGTCGGAGACAGTCTCTAACTGTTTGGTAACAGTACACTTCGCCTTCTTGCCTAAGAGACGTGAGAACCAAGATTGGTTTAGTCTCCTTTCGATGCGACAATGCAGGTTTTTGTACCTGGCAATTCCCGTTGTTTCTTATCAAGTCTGCACCTGAGTCAACGATTGACTTGATACTACGGTAATTGGTACAAATCTTGCTTATGGCTGGATTCGGGAAGTGGTCACCGAAGTTTACGAAGAAGTCAAGGTTGGAGCCAGAGAATCCCATGATGCTCTGCCAGTCGTCGCCAACGCAGAAAAGTCTACAGTTCGGATTCCTTTCAAGCAACTTCTTTACTAGCTTGAGTCTTTGAGCGCTTATGTCTTGGTACTCGTCTATCAATATGTGGTCATAGAAGTTTTCGTATAGTTTGTTGTTGTGGTCTAGTGCCATAGTTGCCTCGTTAATCATGTCTTCGAAATCTGTTTTTCCAAGTTTCTCTAATTGCATCTGGTAAGCCCTAAAAACGTAATGGGCGAGTCTGCCGAAAGCCAATTGTTTGCTGTTCCATTTACCATTCTTCAGTTTTTCTTCAATATCATCGGGGGTCAGTCCGTAGGTTTTTGCCGTAGTTATGAAGTTCTGTATGTCGTCAATCGGGGTTTTCTGAGAATCCCATACGATTTCTAACAGTTCTTCGTATGTGACAGGAGTAAGTTCGAACCTACCTTCAGGAAATCTTGTTTCCAGTGCTGTGAGAATACGTTCTTTCAGTAATTCACTAAATTTCTCAGGCGCACATGGATCATATTCATACGCATAAGTTTCAACAAGCATTCGATTATGTTCAGCAAACCAGCTCCTTTTCATTTCCATTGAATTTCTGTATTCCTCAGTCGATTGGTCAAACCATTCTGGCACTTCGCCATCCTTGTTGAGACCCCAATGTTCAATGAAAATATCATAATGGGGTAGGAAGAAGTCTGGTCTGAAACCGCCAATATCAGGTTCATATCTTACGGCGATAGGTTGACCATTGATTCTAAACGTGAGCAGGCAATCCATAATCTCCTTTTCAGCCTTGCTGTTGACTTTGGTGCCGTCTATTGAAATGTAGCTACGTTGTTTGGCGTAGTTGAGAACCGCGTTTTTATCTGCTTCAGTAGGTTCGTCATCTTTGTCGCGGACATTTACTATATAACGAATGAACAATTGGCGAAATGTTGAGTTGTTAGCTATTTCTTCCTCAACGAAGCTTTTAATGAATCCGTATTTCTTGTTTTCATCGACGATGTCTGTTCTGCTTATTTTTTTGCCTGAATCTTCCAAAATGTCCTTTCCCAATTTATGAAATGTTCTGACACATACGTCTTCTATCCCATATCGGTCATGTAGTCTTTGTTCGATTTGTTCCCTCGCTTTTCTCTGGTATGCAATCGCCAGAATACGTTTTGGCTGCACATGGTCGGGTTTCCGCTGTATCAAGTAGGCGATTCTAGTTATGAGTGCCTCCGTCTTGCCTGAACCTGCGGCCGCAACCACAAGATTGTACTTGTCATCTGTAACAATGGCGGTTTGTTGTTCATCATCAAGAGAAATGGACCCTTTTAGCCAGAGATGCTTATACTCCCTTTTTCTTTGATTTATGAATTCGGCGTTATAATCTTGAACGAACATTCGATATTGGTCCATTTTTGCTGTAATCTCGCTAGCGAATTCGTTCTCCAGTGCTTTGATTTTTACACTTGACTCAATGTTAGCCTCGGAAGCCGCTATTTTCGACGATAGATCCGATTTGCTCGGATAGACTAAGTACGTCCCACTTTCTGCTATTCCTTTGATCATTCTTTCAATTTCTGAAGCTTCCTCTGTAATTTTGGCTTTGATTTTCCGTTGGAGGTCAACAATTCTTTCGTTCTCATCCCCGCCAATTAGAAAGCCAATTAGAACATATCTAAACAGGTTTCTGAGTCGCTTCCTTTTGTATCGGCGCCTTAGTTCTCGCAAATCCGAATCAAACTCGGACGAGCTCTTCTCTCTTGGACATCGAACGTCTACTTCTTCGCTCATATGAAGCCACCAAACATGTCAAGAGACTCCGCGCGCGCTAAGGCTTGTGAATCAAGAATCACTGACACGCGCAATCTCACAACCAATGATATCTAGGAAACTACTAGATATCGTTTAACGGTGCTGTTCACTTGTTTTCCGTATTCTTACTTTTAGTCAATGATATTTGGGAAAGAGGCGTCGGTACTAGAGGCACGCGCCCCGCGTTGGTTGGCGCGCGCGCTGGCGTGAAGTTCAATCTAGACACATGTCCCCACAAATCATAAAAACAGAAGCCAGAAATATGTTATCTTGATGGAAATTCTGGATAAGTGACTGTATGAGAAAGCTCTTGTTTGTCGTTCTCATTTCCGTCCTGCTGTTGAGTCTGTATCTGGTGAGGAGTGAAGGCATTCTGAATGTCGAGGCATCTGCCGGCATCTATCAAGGAGACCTCATTCTGGATGACAATAACGTAACGATTATTGAAGGATACTTCGAAATTAATGGAAGCATACACGTTAATGATAATGCGACCCTGATTTTGAGAAATGCAGTAATAAACTTCACTCAGTACGGCTCTGGCATTCTTTTGCGCTACCCCGCGAACGGCAATCCACGACTCCAAGCAGAAAATATAGAGATTGTCGGCCAGACTTACAGCCACATTTACGATAATTGTTCAGCCATATTTTCAAACGTAACTGGAAATGCGTCCTTCCAATTCTATGATGAGACAAATGGAAGTTTCGTGAATTGCACTCTAAACGGAGTCAATCCTAGGGAGAATTCCACGGTTACTGTCTCCAATTCGACTATCCAATACGTAGACGTAACCATGTATTATGCCAACGCTTCTTTAGCCGATCTTTCTCCAGGATTCTTCAATCTCTGGGATTTTCAAGAGAATTGTTCGGTCACTTTTACGCCACAAACAGAAGCTCCTGACTTTGTCCTCAGTCAGACTACCGTCAACGACTGGGCTTTTAGTTTTCAAGGAAACAGTAGTGCGACAATATCAAAATGTGAGTTGTATGTGCATACGAACGGTTGGTCTGTGGTGGATGCTCGTGATTCCATTATCAGCACCGTGGAGCTTTATGAATCGGCAATTGCCACTTTGACAAACACAACCTACACGCTGCTGAGGCCTTACGGGGGCTCTGAAGTCTACGTTTGCTGGTATCTTGACGTTCAAGTTCTTGATGACAGCCCAACTCTTGGACAAAGCGTTGAATCGGCAAACGTCACTGCATCGTTCTCAAATGGAACCTTGGCTGGACATACGCTAACGGATGTGGATGGATGGACTAGATTGATCTTGATGGAAAAAATGACGAATGCAACTGGCAACTATCCTGTTGGAAACTACACTATCAATGCCACGTACTTGTCCTATTCCAGCAGTGCCACCGTGAACATGACCGAAAGCAAAGCAATGGCTCTCACTCTAGAAGGCCTTGTCATTCCAGAGTTTCCATCGTTCCTTGTGCTATCAGTCTTCGCCATGGCAACATTGCTCGCGGTCATTACCTACAAAGGAAAATGGTATCACCTGCGGACGCCTTATCCCTCCATCTAGTTCCCACAAGTCCATTATCTTTTGAGAATTTCTTATCACGAGAATTACATAAGAAAAAATGAAAAGAAGAATTGACGTGCATTTAGTGCACAACGACGAAGCCTACCTCTCTCAGGCCTTTGTATGCAAAAACCTTAATCGCGCGCGCTTATCGTCGACATCTACGATGCCATCATCTTAGCAAACCATTACAACCAACATTACCCATAATCTCTCTTTTTCCGCGAATGCTTCAATGATATCTACGAATCGACCAGATATGACTGGTCCGTGACAGTCACCTGTTTTCCGTATTCTCACTTTTGGTCAATGATATTTGGGAAGGAGGTGTCGATATTAGAAGATTTATCCACGAACATTAATCTCTCACATGTCGTAATTGGATATTGGAGGCAGGTTCGCTAAACCGCGCTGAGAGGCGGAACATGATACCGAAAGGGATTATTGTTGCTATTCTCGTTTCAAGTCTTTTGATAGTCCCTTCTATTAGCGAAGTTCGCAGCAGTTCTGCTCTTGCAGATTCTCTGGAAACTTGGCTGGGCACTGTCAACAGTTATGGAAATGATATTCTGTCAACTCATTATGGAATCATCTTCGGAAAACTGAATGTTGCTTCCTACGATTTGCTTGCTCAGAAATTACTGGACGAACAAAATTGGCAACAGATTGTTTATCTCAAGAGAGTGTGCGAGATTTCGAACTACAATTCGGTAGCGTTGCAGAATGCGCTTTATCAGGCTCTGGAGAACATGACGATGTTGGGCGCGATTCCTCAGTCTTATACTTGGGGCGGAACTCCAGTGTTTCTTGTCTATCACAGATTCATGATACATGCCTATCGTTATGCTGCGGATTTCAATTTGACTTCTAAATGGGACAAACAGAAGGCATTTGAACAGTTCGCCAATTTGGTTGACCAGTCTGGAGGAGGGTTTCTGATGTGTACCGAAGATCCGACCATAGGCGCGAATCTGGTATGGGGAGACGTTGACCAAAATCAAACTCGCTACTATGACGAGCAAGCCGAATGTCTGGAAATATTCTCACTCTTGGGAGATTTGGGAGTAGTTGGGGCAAGGGGATATGCACTCAGACTTTGGAATCATTTGAACAACGATGGTTGGTTTGACGAACAGGGTTGGTATTGGTATAGACCAAAGTGGAAAGCCTGGGAATGTGAAATGGGTGGTTTTGCGATGATCATCAGTCGCTATCTAGGTCATGTTACTCCTCAAGTTCTCAGTGATGTTGACTGGAAACTTTTGCGAAATGGGTGGAACAGTGGGTGTTGGGCAGATAACGTAATCGTTCATGCTTACGATCCAATTTATGGTCACTTTGACAATTCTCAGAAAAGACCGCTAGAGACGAACACGGTTTGGCATGCTTTACATTCGTTATATTC
>Ga0315274_10001795_pt1 | contig 32863 bp, 26 predicted proteins | sample YL17G02_20_MG_FD_203700 | JGI IMG/M metagenome (GOLD analysis project Ga0315274, IMG submission 203700) | Sediment microbial communities from Yellowstone Lake, YNP, Wyoming, USA - YL17G02_20 | ecosystem: Environmental > Aquatic > Freshwater > Lake > Sediment | place: USA: Wyoming | collected...
AATCGCCACCCGGACGATTGAATGAATTCCAATTAACCGAAACTGAATTCCAACTGGATGTTAACCGATAACCTTCAATAACTATTTTTCCAGATGTTAGAAAATGCGGGATAACGATTTCCGCGTAATCAACTTGAGTATTATTTAAGGAACTAACATCAAACCTGAGAAGAACTCGGTTGATATTGTTATTGGTAATTGTCGCAACCTGACTGATTGGCAATTCTATCACATCCGCATAAGTAAAAGAAAACAATATGAATATTACAAGAAGTATTATACACTTTCTCATACTTCCTCCTCTGCGTCTTTTGATATAAATCAAATCCGACGCATATATCTAAATATGCCAAAAACTTAGATTCGTGTCAAGCGTAAAAATGAACGCCATGAAACACATTTAGGTTTTTCTTATCGTTATTCTTGACTTTATATATTATTATGAATAGAATTTTTTCGTGCTGAAGAGATTTTCTAAATACATCGGACCATCTATCAAACTAAAGCGAATCTTGTTTCTTACCTTTTGCTTCTTGCTTCTTTTCTCCTGTGCCAAGAAGATGCTGCCACCCAGTCCTGACCGATTTCCACCCAATTTGTTGGAAATCAATCCGATTAATCGAATCAAGCTCGATTTGGTTTTTGATGAAGATATCAATACCTCAAAACTTACCTCACAAAGTCTAACTATCACTTCCAGAAATGGTGAAACTCTAAAAATCCGAACTTTAACTCGAGGTAAAACCACTAATATAGTATCATTATTTACTGAAAGAATAAAACCAGAAGAATATTATCTTTCCGGGGCAGTCGAAGATAAATTTGGTAATATCCGAAATATTATTAATAAAAAATTTAAAGGTAATACCATAATTGATACTTTCCCGCCGATCATTTCAAGCATTGCCCCTAAAATTGGCGCAACGAAAATTTATAAAAAAATCTACTTTGATTTCGGTTTCTCAAAACCAATGGATACATTATCGGTCATTAATTATTTAGTATATCCATTAGATAAAAATAAGATTAGATGGGAATGGGGTAGCGATTGGCAAAATCTGACTTTTAGTTATCCTGATTCACTTTCACCACACACGACAGTTTATTTTATACTCCAACCAACTTTAAAGGATTTAGAAAATAATCGTTTAGAAAATTACGGTTACACATTTTTTTATACCGATTCGGTTTTACCACCAATGCTTACCTCAGGTAATCTATCTTACGAAAACAAACCTTATAAAAAGGGTATTGTCATATTTGCGAGTGATCTGACAAAACGGGTTGCGGTATCAGATATGTCCGGTAAATTTTCGGTTCGATTAGATTCCGCACTTTATAACGTCACTGCCATTGCTGATACCAATTATGATAACATGGTCGATTTATTTGCTGAACAAAAGACTTTTAGTTTTAAAGATACAACCACAATTAAATTTAATTTAATACCAATCTTAGAAAGTAAAGAAATTGATTCCTATCTTCGTTAGTCTCATTTTAATCGGGCTTTTTGTTTTTCTTTATTCAAAAGAACGAAAGACCCCGGGTTATAAAGCTCCAACTGTTTTTCGAATTATTGTAATGATTTTATTAATTCTAATCGTCTTTGGTAACATCTTTAAATTCTCTTATCATCAATCAGCAAAAGTCCCACTTTTGATTTTAGTTGATGCATCGAAAAGTATCAATATTGGTGACAATCTTGCAAAAATCAAAGAAGTCATCAACAAGATTGATAAAGAACCGTTTGGTAAAAAAACTTATTCTTTCTCGGATTCGATTGGGCCATTGGATAATTACCAAAAAGCGCTAGGCAAAAGAACCGATATTTCGGAAGCGCTTAGTTTTGCTCAAAAGAATCGCCCTGGTGCAGTTGTTTTAATTTCTGACGGTCAGCATAATCTCAATAATGACCCAACCATCATTGCTCAACGTATCCAAGCACCTATTTATACCGTCGGACTTGGTGCCGAACAGAAGCAGAATGTCGCAATAAAAAGTATTAGAAAGCCAATTAGAAGTTTTCTCGGTGATTCGATTGACATTACGGCGCGGGTACAAAGTCGAGGATTGGAAAACCAGAAAACTAAAGTCAATTTAGAACACAACGGCAAGACAACTGCATCAAAAGATATTCTCTTATCGGGTAAAGATGCGATTCAGGAAATTAATTTTAAAACTCTTCCGGAAACAACCGGCAAAATTAATTATACAATTAGAATCGACAATCTTCCGAACGAAGCAACCTATGCCAATAATCGCCGAGATTTCAGTGTCGAAGTTTTAAAGAACCGCTGGCAGGTATTATATATAACAAACTCGCCATCTTTTAATACTCGTTTTATCATTTCGAATTTAGAAACGCGTAATGGAAACGAAGCGAATTTTACGGTTATCCCGATGGTCGCTTTTGCCGGCAGAGATTTGGAAATACTTAAAGATATGCCGGTCGACAAGGCATTTCAGAATAGTGATGTTGTTATACTTGATGATATTAATGAAGATAATCTAAACACCAATATAATTACTAATTTAAGAAATCTGATTGACCAGCATAAAGGGCTTCTAATTTTATCCGGTGAAAATTTTAGACCGATTTTTTTCTTAAGAGAGATTTCGCCATTCGAGTTTGCTACGACCACCGTCTCGAAAAAAGATGTTTTTCTGGAATTAACCGAAGCCGGTGCCGCAACCCCAATCTTTTTTAACGAACAAGGAGAATATCTTTTAGATAATGTTCCGCCATTATGGGGTTTTAATTTCGCAGCGAATGTAAAACCCGAAGCAGTCATTTGGGCAACAACTAAAGATGATAAAAGACCTCTAATCGGTTTTCGACCGTATAAAAATAGCAAGGTTGTAGTGATGAGCGGGTTTCCTTTATGGCGACTTGGGTTCTCTTCGGTTGAGACGGAAAGGACTAAACAAAAATTCAATGTTTTCTTAAAAAATCTGATGCGGTTTTTGGCAATTAAAGAGTTTGAACCATTTAAACTCATAACCGATAAACCCGATTATCTCGTGGGTGAAGATATTATCTTTAATCTCTTAGCGACAACACCCGATGGTCGTAACTGGACTGATTTAGATATTCGGGTTGAAATACCATCAATGAACCCCGCCCCTATTCCCCAACGAAATAGCAATCAAACCGAAATTGGACCCAACGCCTCAAAAGTGCAAAAAAATAGGGGCGGGGTGAAAGTCGCTTTACCATTATATGAGTCAAATCCAGGTACATATGAAAGTAATATTGAAGCTATGTTACCTGGTGAATACCAAGCCAAAGCTTTGGTCAGCAAAGATAATAAATTAATCGGTAAAACAAAGACAACCTTCTCGGTTACTCAACAGACCATCGAAGACATTACCGGTTTAAATTCAGATTTACTAATGAAACTGTCAAATATCACAAATGGTCGATATTATACCGCAATTCAATTCTTAAACGAATCCTTTACACCAACCGTCATTAAATATAAAAAAAACATAAGCTTTACTTTTCATAATAATTCATATATATATATTATTATTACTATATTATTTGGCATATTATTATTTTTACGAAAGAAACGGGGATTTCTATGAAGATTAATGGAAATTTTAAAAATCTAAACCGGAGGTATCAATGAAACAAATAATAACAACTCTAATCATAGTTGGTTTTATCGCAGCACCTTGTTTTGCCGAAAATAAAATCGACTCGATAAACCAAATAGAAAAAATTGTCGTTGCGGACAATGATTTCGGATTTCGAATCTTTAGCCAGTTAACAAAAGATGACCCGCAGGAAAACATTTTCATCTCGCCGACTAGTATTGAAATGGCTTTGACTATGTTATATAACGGCGCTGCTGGAAAAACCAACGCAGCAATCGCGAAAACGCTCGGCATCAATGAACTGACGCTTAAAGAAGTTAATGATGCGAATTTAGCGCTGCGCACCCAATTAAAAAGCTCAGACCCGAAAGTCGTTTTGAATATTGCTAATTCGCTATGGGGCCAAGTTGGCATTAAATTTAAACCCGATTTCCTTGATTCCAATAAAAAATTCTACGGTGCCGATATAACCACACTTAATTTCAGCGATGCGGCATCACCCGAACGAATCAATAATTGGGTTAATGACAAAACCAATGGTAAAATAAAGAAAGTCATTGAAATGCTTGACCCATCAATGCTCCTTGTTCTAATCAATGCAATTTATTTCAAAGGCAAATGGTCGATTGAGTTTGACAAAGCAAAAACTAAAGACTTACCATTTACGTTATTAGACAGTACGACTAAAGATGTTCCGATGATGACCCAGCACGGTGATTATCAATACTATGAAGATGAAAAAATACAAGCAATCAGTCTGCCCTATGGTAAAGGTCGGATGAGTATGTATATCTTTCTACCCAAAGCGAGTTCAAGCCTTGCTGAATTTGTGTCCGGCTTGGATGAAAAGACCTGGACTGACTTATCTTCGCAATTTCGTTACCAAAAGGGCGATATCACGCTCCCCCGTTTTACATTCGAATATTCGCAAACACTCAATGAAGCATTATTAAATCTTGGAATGGATAATACTTTTGGTGATGCTGATTTTTCTAAAATGTCGGATTCCCCTGCTTTTGTTAGCGGCGTTATCCACAAAACGTTTGTTGAAGTAAATGAAGAAGGAACCGAAGCAGCCGCAGTGACTGCCGTTATTATGGCGACTGCGATGGCAAATGAACCGGAACCGTTTTCAATGATTGTTGACCGTCCGTTCTTCTGTGCAATTTGTGATAATGAAACCGGTGCAATACTGTTTATGGGCGCAGTAACCGAACCAAAATAGGTTGCTTTTCGGTCAGTCTGAATATAGTGAAACGTTCCAGGAGATTCTTCGGTTTGTTCAGAATAAGAAATTATCAATAAATTGGAGGATGTAATGTATAAAAAAAATATAGCATTTATTACCATTACTATTCTATTATTTAGTGTCACGCAACTTTTTCCGATTGACCCAAAAACTCAAAAATTAGCCACTACCAATAACGATTTTGGTTTTCGACTTTTTAAAGAAATCGTCAATAATTACGAATTGCAGAATGTCTTCATATCACCAGCGAGTATTGCAATGGCATTGGCGATGACCTATAACGGTGCGAGCGGTGAAACCAAGAAAGCGATGGCGAAAACTCTGGGTATTGAGGATTGGGGTCTTCAAGAATTTAACGAAGCAAATCTTGCCCTTAAGAATAGTTTAGCAAAAACTGATCCAAAAGTAACCGTTAAAATTGCCAACTCTTTATGGACCGAGCTCGGTATGAAATTCAAAAAGGATTTTATTGGTCGTAATAAAAAGTATTACGGTACAAAAGTAACGACCATCGATATGAACGCTCCCCGCTCACCCGATGTAATAAATGCTTGGGTCAAAGATAATACCAATGGCAAAATTACCAAGATTGTCGACCAGATTGATGGAAATACTATCATGTTTCTTATCAATGCGGTTTACTTCAATGGCAAGTGGCAGACCGAATTTGATAGTGCTTTAACCCAACCGCGAACATTTTATTGTGCGGATGGCAAAGAACTCTTACATCCGATGATGTATCAAGATGGAGAATATCTTTATTTAAGGGACGAAAAATTCCAAGCCGTAAGTTTACCTTATGGTAAAGGGCAGCTGAGTATGTATATCTTCTTGCCTAATAAAAATTCGAACCTTGAAGAATTTCTTGAAAATCTAAATGAAAAGAACTGGTCCAGCTGGATTTCAAGGTTCACGAAAACCGAAGGTGATATCACGCTACCTCGCTTCAAGCTTGAATATGAGAAATCATTAAGTGAAATCCTGAAAGCAATGGGAATGGAAGTCGCTTTTAACGCTGATTCGGCTGATTTTTCTAATATGTGCAAGATATCTCAATTCGGTGAGGTATATATTGGTGATGTGAAACATAAAACATTTGTCGATGTTAATGAGGAAGGAACTGAAGCGGCAGCAATAACTTCAGTGGTGATGGAAATTAAAGGCGCTCCGATGTATGAATTTTCAATGGTCGTTGACCATCCGTTCTTCTGTTCAATCGTAGATAATAAGACTGGTTCGATCTTATTTATGGGTGTAATAACCGAACCCAAATAGCATCACTCATACCTGAGTGCATCAATAGGATTCAAGAGTGCAGCTTTGCGTGCCGGATAGAATCCAAAAGTTAATCCGACAATAACTGCAAATGAGAACGATAATAATACTGCTACCGGAGTGATGACCGTAGGCCAACCGGCAAACTGACTGGTAAGTTTACTGGCCAGTATTCCTAAAACAACACCAATTATCCCACCGCTTAATGATACGATAACCGATTCAATCAGGAACTGACCTAAGATATCCCACTTCTGTGCACCAATTGCTTTACGGATACCAATTTCTCTTGTTCTTTCCGTAACCGATACAAACATAATATTCATTATCCCAATTCCACCAACAAGCAGACTAATTATGGCAATACTGGCAAGTAATATCGTAAATGTTTTGCTCGTGTCTTGTACCGTAGTGAGAATTTCAGCTTGAGACCGGATATTGAAATCATCATCCTGCCCTTGTCTAATATTATGCTTATCGCGAAGAAGGTCGGTTATTTCGCTAGTGGCTCTATCCATTACATCTTGAGATTTTGCCTCGATGTTGATTGTCGATACGTAATCTACTCCGAATAATCTTTTCTGTGCTGTCTTCAATGGGATAAAAATAACATCATCTTCATCCCTAAACCCTCCGGCACTGCCTTTAGTGCTCATCACGCCAATAACCTGGAAGATGTTACGGTTTATCTTGATATATTGTCCGATCGGGTCTTCATTGCCGAAAAGATTTGTGACAACGGTTTTACCCAAAACCGCGACTCGTCGCATAAATTGGTTATCATCTTCAGTTATGAAAACACCTCGTTCAACCGGAAAATTTCTTACTGCCGGGAAATTTGCCGTGACCCCATTGATACTTGTATTGGTGTTCTTGTTACCATAGACTACCTGACCATTTCGGGAAAAATTCGCATCAACTTTATCAACGAATTGAGCATCACTAGCAATTGCTTGTGCATCTTCGTAGGTTAGTGATGTCCGACTTCCGGCCGAGGACCGAACACCACCGTGCTCAGCCGCACCGGGACGTACCATTAAGAGATTTGCCCCCATCTGCTTAATACGCTGGACAATCTGAACGCTGGCACCTTGACCGATTGCGATCATAGTAATCACTGCCGATACTCCGACAATAATTCCCAGCATGGTTAGAAAACTACGGAGTTTATTTGAAAAGATTGAAGACACGGACATAATCACGTTTTCTCGCAATTCCGCAATCGTGAACCTTCGCTTTTTCTTATCATTGTGACTTAACACAGACACTTTCTTAGTTTCAGTATCAGCTGATGTTTTCTGGTCTTCGACAATCTCGCCGTCTTTTAATCGTATTATTCGGTGTGCATAAGATGCAACCGTATTATCATGGGTTACCATAATTATAGTAATACCCTTATTATTAAGCTCGGTCAGAACTGACATTATCTCTTTACCCGACTTGGAATCGAGGTTACCAGTTGGTTCATCGGCAAGGATTATTGACGGTTCATTAGCTAATGCTCGAGCAATTGCAACACGCTGCTGTTCGCCACCGGATAATTCTTTTGGTCGATGTTTAGCCCGTTCATCAAGATTTACCATCTTCAGCGAATTAATTGCTTTCGTTCGCCGGTCATTGTGGTCACCCGAATAAATAAGCGCAAGCTCAACGTTCGACAAAGCATTCAAGCGGGGTAAAAGGTTATAGCTTTGAAAAACAAAGCCAATTTTTTCATTTCTGATTTGGGCGAGTTGGGAATCAGTGAACTCGCTGATATCGATGCCATCAATTAGATAATGACCACTAGTTAAGATATCAAGACAACCCAAGATATTTAAAAGAGTGGATTTACCAGAACCGGAAGGTCCCATAATTGCAATAAATTCGCCGTCTTCGATTTTGAGCGTGGCGTTTTTAAGAGCCGGCACATCAATTTCACCCATCCGGTAAGTTTTATTGCAATTTCTAAGCTCGATCATCCCGCCCTTCCTTTCTGGTTAATTACTGTTAGCAATTTGCTATCGGTTAGTTTATGAAGAGCGGGAATCATCTCGGACCTCCCATCATCGGACCACCTATCCTTGGACGCGGACTTTGTACAGTATTACCGCTTTGGCTTTGCTGACTTTGTGTATTACTAACGATTACTTTATCACCTTCGGTCAACCCGCTAGTAATTTCAATTTTCTTGCCGTCGGTAACACCGGTCTGAATAGTTCTTGGTTCGGGTTTGTTGCCCGTAAACATAAGAACAAAAATATTGCCATTACGTTGCTTTAAAGCTGCGTTAGGCAGAGTGAGAACACCGGGTTTACTAATAACAATAAATTGAACATTAGCAGTCATCCCGGATGCCCAGTACAACGGTACTATTAGTGGCTCGACCATTACATTATAAACAACAACATCGGTAACTAATGTGCCCTCATGGGAAATTTTAGTTACCTTTGCCCGCACTTGTTCATTAGGAAAAGCATCGAGTGTAATCATCGCTTCCTGCCATAACGAAATTTTGCCAATATCGGCTTCATCAACTTGCACGCTGGCAACCAACCGGTCAGAAATCACAAAAAGAATACTTTGGGTAGTAACATTTTGCCCGGGTTCGCAAGAGCGGTTTATCACCTGCCCGGATATTGAATTAGTAAGCGGCACCGGTTTATACGCATTATCAGCAATTACTTGAGACGCCAGCGCCTCTTTAATCGCGGTCGAGTCTCCTTTACTCTGTGCCTCATCTAAATTCGAACGTGCTGCATCTAACAGAGCGATTCGGTCTTCACTTGAAATCCAGGCAAGAATATCTCCCGGCTTGACAACATCGCCTTCATCTACTAACACCCGGTCGATTCTTCCGCTAACCGGCGAGTTAACTTCGACTCTGGTATATGGTTGGATTGTGCCGGTTGAAAGCACTTTTACCTCAATATTTCCTCGTGTAACTTCCGATGTTATAATCTGCACTTGTTTTGATTTTCCCGTTATTTTTTTCCGTATGATAAAAAATCCCGCGACTACGATTATTAAAATTATAATTCCAATAAAAATTTTTCTCATTTCATCCTCTTTCTAAACCATATCTATAATAAGATTTATAAACATGAAAAAATAAACTATTACCACGAATTGCACGAATTCCGCGAATGACACGAATAAAATATTTTTTCTACTCCAATCAATTATTCGTGAAATTCGTTTATTTGTGTTATTCGTGTTTAAAGGGTTTTCTTCTGGACGCATTCCTTAATTACTCCTTCGCGCCGTCGACATAGCCTATGGCGACGTTCGACCGATTGCTTTTTCTAATGCCGCAACTGAGGCTCGTAGATTATATAGGGCATTGACATTGCCATTTTCTGCCTGAGTTAACTCACTTTCTTTCTGCTGCAGAAAGAAATACGATGTCCTTCCCTGCCCATACTGCAGTTTGGTCAGCTGATATGCATCTTGTGCGGCTTCAAGAGTTTTATTGCTCACCTCAAGATTTTTCTTTGCCAGAGTCAAGTCAGAATATGACTGTTTGACTTCTGATTCAATGCTATTGGTTAAATCCTGTATTTTTAAATCGTTTTGTTTTAATGAAATATTTGCCTGTTTGACCTTTGCCTGAGTTGAAAAACCATTAAAAACCGGCAATGAAAGACCAACACCCGCACTCCAATTACCACTTTGCTCTAAAAAATTATCTCCGGATAAACCATAGGAAGATGATACGGATAAACTCGGCAAGTAATTACTGGTTGCCTGAGTTTTTTGCGCAGCGAGTATATCACGGTTAGCTTTTTGACTGATAATTTCTGGTCTCTCATTTTTTGCTTCCGTGGTCAAACTGTCGAGCACAGGTAACTCGACCGTTTCATCCTCATATTGAATTGATATTTCTTCACCTGGTCGATCAAGGAGCTGATTAAGCGAGAGCTTGGCTAAAGCGAGACTTTGCTCGGCTCGCATATAATCATATTCAGTCTGGTTTAGAGAGACTTCGGCTTGCTTGACATTGGGTTCATTCTCTCGCCCGACACTATAATTTAATTTTAAAAGCGTAAGATTATCATTGCGCCGTTTTAAAATGCGGTTAACGAGTGTAATCTGCTCTTGTGTCTGTAAAATTTTAAAGAACGCTTGCTTTACCAACAAGACAACTTCATTCTCTTTTTGATGATAATTTTCTTCAGCGATTTTAATTCTGGTCTGGGCTATTTTCGAACCGGCACGAATTGAACCACCTTTGAATAATGTGTATTGAGCATTTATGCCGGTTGAGAAACTACCAGATGCATCAACTGAGGCAATTCCACCATATCGGTAATTAGTTGAAAGCCCGAGGTTCGGATAGTATGAAGAATTGGCATCAGTTAAACCAGCACGAGCTGCGTCAATATCCATCTCGGCTTGCTGCAGTTGAAGATTATTCTGTTTGGCAAGCGAAATGCAATCATCTAAAGTCAGTGGCTGGGCAAACGAAATACCGAACAAAATTGAAAATAGGAAAATTGCGAATAAATGGATTTTCAGATCCATACCGCCCGTCCTTTCTTATTAAGTTGAATTTTGGAAATACTTGTATTATAGTTCAGACTTTCTTTTTGTATTACTAATTTTATTTTGTTAAGAAGGAATTGATTTTCCCAATCCTTCTTTATTTTATGAAGGGCGGGATTCACCCCGCCCTTCCTAATATTGCTTAATCCTAACTTATCTGTTTGTTTTAAGGGAAGGGCTGGGTTCATTTTATATTCCTTCTGGATTGACTGACTTTATAAACAAGAGGTAACCTCATTTAAAAAGTTACCCCTTTAGTTAAATGAGACCTTATGGTCTACTCCATTGATGACAATTACAGTTATTGCCCGTGCAATTGTTGTGATTTCGTGTAAAATGTCTTCTATTTTCCCGTCGTTGCTCAATACGATTCTGGTGAAGCTGGGTGCGAAGTTTCCAGATTTTTATGCGCTGCATTTGATTCACAAAAGACGACAACCAATTCTGTCGTGTTCCCCGGCGGGCCCGGATAACCGGTCGTTGTCTTCTTGGTGTATTTTGCTGCAGGGCAGTTCTTTCTCTTTGCCGTCTCCCCGGGTCGTTATTCGGACTTTGCGCAAAGATTGTTGGGGTCGTAATAAGTAAACCTAATAATATGATAACAATTGATGTTATTTTTCTTCTTATCTTAGTCATTTTGTCCCCGCTTTCTTTTTTCATATAAACAATTAGACATAAATAAAAGAAAAAGGTTTAATCGACACGAGCGGGGTCTCTCTGCCGCTTCTTTTTAATGACCTTTGTATTTTGATGTTATTACTCGTTCATTTCAATTTTTTGACTCCTGTAATACCTGCTCAGTAACCTTATGTATAATCTAATATATCCCGAGATGTACCACATGATATAATTCCTGATATAAATCCGATTAAATTCGCAAACATATTGTCTTTTTTATCATCGATTAGAATGATAAATAAAAATCGAACTATGAGTTGGTCTTTAAGTTTAAATTTAAGTCGAAATAAAAGCTCTTTATACCCTGCTCCGAGATATTCTGCTTAATGGCGGGTGTAAGGTGAAATTAAAGATATAATATCTGAATCAATAAGTTATAAACAATTTTGCGACGATGAAAGTGTTACTAATCAGTCACATTTTTTGCGCTTGCTTGCATTTATGAAATGGCTTATTTGAGGGGTCGCACCCCTACGAATTAAATTCTAATATAAATTCTATCTATTTTGTATTTCCATTCGCATCGGTTTTGATAAGATAAACATCAGAACCACCAGCACCAAATGATGCTGTATAACCTGTTATAATATACCCGCCATCTGATGTCTGCTGGACTGAACGACCATAATCATTATCATTTCCGCCAAAGGTTTTTGTCCAGACCGCATTGCCATTCGCGTCAGTCTTGATAAGATAAACATCATATCCACCAGCACCAAATGAAGATGTGTAACCCGCTATAATATATCCACCATCTAATGTCTGCTGGACTGAATAGCCACAATCATTACCCGTTCCGCCAAAGGTTTTTGTCCAGATTGTGTCACCATTAGCATTAGTCTTAATAAGATAAACATCATATCCACCAGCACCAAATGAAGATGTGTAACCCGCTATAATATATCCGCCATCTGATGTCTGTCGGACTGAATAGCCATTACCCGTTCCGCCAAAGGTTTTTGTCCAGATTGTGTCGCCATTAGCATTAGTCTTAATAAGATAAACACCACCATACCGATTGCCGGTAATTATATATCCGCCATCTGATGTCTGCTGAACTGAATATCCACATGTTCTGCCATAGGTTTTTGCCCAGATTGTGTCACCATTAGCATTAGTCTTAATAAGATAAACATAAGGATACAACCACTCGCCAGTTATTATGTATCCACCATCTGATGTCTGCTGGACTGAATAGCCATAAGAAAAAGCGCGATTGGTTTTTGTCCAGACTTGATTGCCATTGGCATCGGTTTTGATTAGATAAACACTATAACTATAACCATTATAGCCGGCGATGATATATCCGCCATCTGATGTCTGCTGGACTGAATAGCCAGAATCACTACCTGTTCCGCCAAAGATTTTTGTCCATGTTGTATCACCATTAACATTGGTTTTGATTAGATAAACATAACTAGTAGACCAAAATCCTTTGGTCCCTGTAATGATATATCCGCCATCCGATGTCTGCTGGACTGAATAACCGTAATCATTATATGCACCGCCAAAGGTTTTTGTCCATCCAATTGCTGTTGACATTGTAATAGAGTGTTCTACTGACCAATTAGAAGATGCATTGTTTTTATCTTTTGCCTGTGCTTTTATATTATATATTCCATTAGACGACCAGGAATGGTACGCTGTTACGGTTTGCCCTGATGGCACAAATGGACTCCAATTAGATGTATCACCATTACCCCAATCAAATCTGATTGCTATGCTATCATTATCTGGGTCTGTAGTCGAAGAAGTAAAAGAATATTGCGTATTAACTGACCCAATTGACGGACCTGCTGGCGTTGACGGTGTGTTTGGTGGTGATGTTGCGGTAATTGTAATAGTCTTTGTAGTTGACCACCCTGACATTTTCCCCTTCTTATCTTTTGCTTGCGCTTTTACTTGATATGTTCCCGCAGATAGCCAAGCGTAAGAAATAGAAACTGAAGCACCACTAACAACATAATTACTCCAGTTTGATGTTACGCCATTACCCCAATCGAATTGAATAGAAACGCTATCACCTTCTGGGTCAATAGCAGAAGTTATAAAAGTATAGGATATATTGGTTAATCCGCTCGATGGTCCAGTTGGGGTTGCTGGGTTATCTGGAGCTTCATTTTTGTTTTTACAACCACTTAGAAGAATTAGGCAACTAATTGAAAAATAACTAATAAAACACAGACTTTTTCTCATATTGACTCCTATCTTTTATATGATAATAATTCGAGATTTCATTTTGTCAAGCAATATGATTCGAGAACTCTGCGAAAGTCTATAGTTGCGCAGGGTGTCATGCTGAACTTGATTCAGCATCTAATAAAATCGGTAGTTACGAGACCCCGAATCAAGTTCGGGGTGACAAAAATACGACTTATTCAGAGCTCTCTGCTTTTTTATATGAGGGGTCGCACCCCTATAGGTTTATTAAATGAAGTAGTAAAATTCATAGTTGACATATGCTAAATTTCTTATATCTTAGTTATTGTGAAAAATTTAAAAAAAGAAACGATTGATACCAACTTCATTGTTTTTTTAGGTACTGGTGGTGCAAGAATTGTCGTTGCTAAACAATTAAGAGCTACCGGTGGGATGTGGTTTTCAATAAACAACACAAACTTTGTAGTTGACCCTGGTCCTGGTTCATTAGTGCGAATTACTTCATCAAAGCATCATCTTGACCCGACCAAACTCGATGCGATTCTTTTATCTCATAAACATTTAGACCATTCCGGTGATATTAATATAATGATTGAAGCAATAACTACTGGTGGCACAACCAAACATGGGACCCTTTTCTGTCCGAAAGACGCAATTGAAGGTGACGATAAAGTTGTCTTAAATTATTTAAGAGGGTTTTTAGATGAAATCGTTATTTTAACCGAAGGTGGTAAATATAATCTCAATAGTATAAAATTCTCAACACCAGTCAGACAACATCATCCCGGTGATGTATTTGGTTTTATTTTTAAAACTGGTAAGCTTAAGATTTCATATATTGTCGATACCAAATATTTCCCGGAACTTGCCAGTATTTATAAAGCTGATATAATGATATTTAATGTTATTAGACTTAAACCAACCGAATTAGAACATCTCAGTTTAGACGATGTGAAAACTATCATTCAACGGGCGAAGCCGAAAACTGCGATATTAACTCATTTTGGTATGACAATCTTAAGGGCTAAACCATGGGAACTTGCTGAGCAAATGACTCGGGAAACCGGTATACAAGTCATTGCTGCAAGAGATGGAATGAAATTTAATTTAAACGAATTTGACAAATGATAGCGAATTTTCCGAATAATAAAATATTAGAGTTATTCGCTAAAATTCGAGCCATTCGCAAATATGAATAAAATAAAATTATTAGCCGAAGAAACGGTCCGTAAGATTGCCGCCGGCGAGGTTATTAATCGACCGGCTTCAGCGGTCAAAGAGCTTATCGAAAATTCAATCGATGCGCAAAGTCAAAAAATTACGGTTGAACTAAAAGAAGGCGGCAAGAATTTAATTAGAATTATTGACGATGGAATTGGCATGACACGTGATGATGTTCGGCTGGCGGTTCATCGCTATGCAACGAGCAAACTCGAGACGATTGATGACCTGAGTAAGTTAACAACTTACGGTTTTCGTGGCGAAGCGCTGGCATCAATCGCAGCAATCTCACGAATCAAGATTGAAACCAATCCTGACGAAACATCAACTGGAACTTTTTTATCCGCTGATACAGCAGAAATAACTGAAATTAAGGAAATCGGACGTGCTCGCGGCACTACGATTTCGGTACAGACTTTATTTTATAATCTGCCGGTCCGACGTGGATTTTTAAAGTCGGACAGTTACGAGTTAAAACTTATCATCGAAACGATGACTGCCTATGCGATAGTTTATCCGCAAATATCTTTCATATTAATTAATGACGACAAAGAAATCTTAAATCTAGCGAAAACCGATTCGATTAAAGAACGATTAAAGATTTTCCTCGAAAAATCGGTTTTTATGAACTTACAGGAATTTCGTTTTGATAACCCGATGTTAAGTTTTTGGGGTTATATCTCATCACCCGAGACCGCTAAAACATTTTACCAGCTTCAGCAAATTTATTTTAACTCGCGACCCGTGCGCAACCGAACCGTCGTCAAAGCAATCTACGAAGGATACTCTGGTACGTTAATGGGGAAAAATCCTAATTTTGTTGTCTTCTTAGAAACGACACCCGAGAATCTTGATGTCAATATTCATCCGACTAAAAACGAAGTTAAATTTGCTGATGAACGGTTCTTGTATGATTTTGTTTCCGAAGCCGTCCGTAAAACTTTAGGCATTCAAAAACGTGCTGAGATTAGTGAAGAGACGACATTATTTCAACGTAGCTTTTTAGACACCGAAGGTGCGATGCAAGGATTCTGGCAACTGCACTCATCCTATATCTTTGCTCAAGTTCAATCAGGATATTGTATTATCGACCAGCATGCTGCCGCAGAACGGATTATCTTTGAAGATATCGTGAAAAAAGATGAGAAGGTTGCGACTCAAGGATTACTCTTTCCGATTATGATTGAACTCTCACCCGAAGAGTATAGTATCTATGAAGAAGTGAAAGAAACGCTTGCCGCATTGGGAATTGAGACCAAAGTTTTCAGCGGTCGAACGGTTATCTGTGAAACGCTGCCATCGAGCGTCACGATGACAAAATCCGATATTCAAGAACTCTTTCAAGAACTGACCAAGACCGACAAAGCCCAGTTGTCTTATAAAGAAGAGATTGCCAAACAGATTGCCTGTAAAGGTGCGGTTAAAGCTAATCAAAAATTATCCCAGCCTGAGATGGAAGCATTAATCAACAAGCTCTTTGCCTGTAAAGACCCTTATTTCTGTCCGCACGGTCGCCCAACTATTATCAAAATTGGTAGAGATGAATTAGACAAAAAATTTGGACGTTAGAAAAAATTATACCACGAATAACACGAATAAATCTAATCGCACGAATAAAAAAATTCGTGTCATTCGCAAATTAGTGTAATTCGTGTTCTAAAATAAGATGATTAAGGTATTCTGCATAGTTGGTCCCACCGGTGTTGGCAAAACCGAAGTAGCGATTGAATTAGCCAAACAATTTGATTTAGATATAATTTCCGCTGATTCTCGCCAGATTTACAAATATATGGATATCGGCACGGCTAAGCCGTCATCCGTCGTCCGTGACCGTGTCCGATTTCATCTAATTGATATCATAACCCCTGATGTCTTATATTCTGCTGCAGATTTTGCACGTGATGCTACAAAGATACTTGAGGGGTATGAGAATTCTCTTATTATCCCTCCCTCGATGGGAGGGAAGAAAAGGGAGGGTGCCCCCTCACCTAACCTCCCCCATCAAGGGGGAGGAATTATCAAACATAGACACCTCCCCATATTAGTTGGTGGTTCGGGATTATATCTCAAAGCTTTATTTGAACCTTTCTTTTCGGCGCCGCCTCGGGACTTAAAATTACGAAGAACATTAGAAAAAGAGCCATTAGATAAACTATATGAACGACTCAAAACGGTTGACCCAAAATCAGCTCAGCGTATTCATTCATCGGACCGCCAGAGAATAGTTCGTGCTCTGGAATTATATCAAATGACCCGAAAACCATTATCCGAGCAGATTCACGGACCGAGTCCGGAACCAAAATTCTCACCCTATTATATTGGTCTCACCTTACCAAGAAAACTACTCAATGAAAAAATCAATCAGCGGTTTGATAAAATGATTCACCCCGATCTTGCGTGCAAGGGCGGGGTTGACGACGGTTTAGTTAACGAGGTCAAAAATCTAATAAAACTCGGATATAGTAAAGACTTAAATTCACTAAATGCGATTGGTTATCAGGAAATCATAAGATTTCTAAATCAAGAAATATCATTAATGCAGGCTATTTACATAGCAAAGAATCGTTCCCGTCAATATGCCAAACGCCAAATGACCTGGTTTAAAAAAGTTGAAGGGATTAAATGGATTGAATACACAGACCTTAAACAAACTATTCAAAAAGTCAGCCAATATTACGAAAAATATCTGAAAATACTATAATCTCTCACAGTTGTCATTCTGGAATTGGTTCAGAATCTCAACCACTGAAAACACAGAAAGAATTTACCACGAAAACACGAAAAGTACGAAAGCACGAAAACTACGAAAAACTTTTTAACCACGAGATTTCACAGATTTTCACAGATGTCATTCTGGTTGCGTAGCAAAGACGGGTCGCCTTGCGCAGATGACGTTAACGCGACATCAACAAAGCGAAGTCAACTTGATTCAGAATCCGCAATCAATTTCTATGAATTTCAACAAGTTTCTAATCTGTGCTGTGCCCCGCACCTATGAAATTGGTGCGTGGGTAATCATTTTCATAATCCGTGTAATCAACGAAGTTTCATCGTTGTAATCATGCCTTCTTTGAAGGCAATCATTGACAAAAGAACTATTTGATTGTAAGTTGTTTGTGTATGGATAGCATAATGAAACTACGAGATTTCACAAATAAGAAAACCACGAGATTTCACAGATTTTCACGAGATTATTTCTTGTGTCAATCTTGTGTTAATCTTGTGGTTAAAATTATTCGGATTTAGAATTTAATATATGGAGGGATAAATGAATAAATATAAAATAGTAATATTAGTTCTATTCTTGCTCGGTTCGCTCAACGCACAAATGACCTGGACACGAGCAACTATTAATGCCGGCTGGTCAATAAGGCATGGACACACTTCGGTTATCTTTGATAATAAGATTTGGGTGATGGGTGGATATTCTGTGCCTGTTAATAAAAATGATGTCTGGTATTCTTCTAATGAAGTGAACTGGACACAAGCAACCGCAAATGCTGGATGGTCAGGAAGAATAGGTCACACTTCGGTTGTGTTTGATAATAAGATGTGGGTGATAGGCGGACATGATGGTACTAACTATCTAAACGATGTCTGGTATTCTACGGACGGTGTGAGCTGGACACAAGCAACGACAAATGCTGGATGGTCAGTAAGGTCTTCTCACACTTCGGTTGTGTTTGATAATAAGATTTGGGTGATGGGTGGAAATGCTTCGAATCTTAGAAATGATGTCTGGTATTCTTCTAATGGAGTGAACTGGACACAAGCAACTGCAAATGCCCAATGGTCAGCAAGGTTTTATCACACTTCGGTTATCTTTGATAATAAGATGTGGGTGATAGGCGGATATGCTGGAAGTCCAAGAAATGATGTCTGGTATTCTTCGGATACGGGAGTGACTTGGACCCAAGCAACTGCTAATGCCGGGTGGTCAGCAAGATATGCACACACTTCGGTTGTCTTTAACAATAAGATGTGGGTAATGGGCGGGTATAGTCCGAACGATGTTTGGTATTCAACCGATGGTGTGAACTGGACTCAAGCAACTGCCAGTGCCGGCTGGTCTGCAAGGCACTTTCACGTTTCGGATGTCTTTGATAATAAAATGTGGGTGATGGGCGGATTTGATAATACCAGTAGAAACGATGTTTGGTATTCAACCGGTCTTAATGGAATTGCAGACAATCGCCAAACGTTCGCGGCTAACCGCTTTTCGCTTAATGCTGAGCCAAATCCAATCAAAAACCAAACCGCAATTCACTATTCACTACCCAGCGAGGGAAATATCACACTTTTAATCTATGATATTTCAGGGAAATTAGTTAAGACTTTGGTCAATGAATATAAAAAGCCCGGCGACTATACTGTAAGTTGGAATGGTAAAGATGAACATAAACGAACCGTCGCCGAAGGTGTTTATTTCTATACCCTTGAAACGCCAAAGCAGAACTTCACCAAAAAACTCGTGCTTATGAAATAAATAATAACCGCGGAAACAATTTTTAACCACAGACTTGCTCCGCACTTTTTTCCAAGGAAATATTTATACCAATATAATGTGTATGCGAAACATAAACGATTCGAAAAAATGGTGCGGGGCGAACACAGATTTTCACAGATTTTTCTTATTGACAAATGTTGTAAATTTTACTACTATTGTTTGTGAATAATACAACGATTTCAACTATTTTTGGCTCTAACCTTCGGGCAAAAATTCTCGGTTGGTTTTTTCTTCATTCGGACGAACGATTTTATGTTAGACAATTAGCGGGTTTATTAAAAGAAGATTTGGCTAATTTAAGCCGAGAGCTTCAAAGATTGGAACGATTAGGCATTCTCTATTCTACCAAGCAGGCAAATCAAAAATATTATTGTGTTAACACTAAAAATCCCATTCATGTCGAACTGAAAGGATTAATAATAAAAACAATCGGCTTGGTTGATGTATTGAAAGAAGTATTTAACCCAATTAAAAAAAATATAAAAATCGCATTTATTTATGGCTCATTTGCAAAAGACAAGCAAGCCCTAAACAGTGATATTGACTTGATGGTTATTGGAAAGATTTCCTTTGGTGAAGTGGTTAGGATTTTAGAAAAAGCCGAGAAAAAAATCGGAAGAGAGATTAATCCGGTGGTGATGGATGAGTCTGAGATGAAAGAACGTCTGAAAAAACAAGACCATTTTTTAACAAAAGTATTCAGCGAAACCAAAATATGGCTTATTGGCAATGAGTAATACACTAAAAGAATGGCAAAAGAACGGCTGGTTAATAGAACATATAACTAGTCCGCAAGAAATTAATGCGCTATTAGCCGTTGCCGACCGCGATATCCACGATGCGGAAGTCGATGAATTAAGTCTTGATGCACGATTATCGATTGCCTATAGTGCAATTATCCAATGCGCAAAGATAGGCTTGGCGGTTTTTGGTTACAGAGTCGCCCGTGATTCAGCGCATTATTACAGCATTCAATCATTAGCAATAACCTTAAATATTTCTCGCGACGCGACAAGACAACTAAATGAATTTAGAAAAAAGAGAAATATAATTGAATATGATAGGATTGGAACAACAACCAAAAAAGAAATTATTGAGGTTTTAAATTTAGCCAAAGAAATCAGAAAAAAGACCGAAGAACGAATAAAAGAAACAAATCCTAAATTATTAGAAGAAACAAAACTAAAGAGTGGGATTAAAATTCATAATCAATGATGTAACCATCTTTACCCGACGCAATTTTTATTAATCGGTATTTTTTGATGGAAATATTTTACACTGGAAAACACTAAAAAATCTTAACCGCGAAGGCACGAAAGTCACAAAAACCACGAAGAGCACGAAAAATTCATATTCACAACGAATTTCCATTAATATCAATTGAATTTCCATCAATTTCTCTATAATATTTCTATGAATTTCTAATCTGTGCTGTGCCCCGCACTCATGAAATTAGTGCGTGGGTAATCTTTATTTAATCGGCGTTCACCCCGCACCTATGAAATTGGTGCGTGGGTAATCATTTCTCAAGTAATCTGTGTAATCAAACGTTCTTTGAACGTAGGTCTTGACAAACAAGGGTTTGAGGGTAAAGTATCGAAGATAAAAAAATGTTATTAATAATAGCGGAGGATGAATGGAGTTAATACATAATCCAAAGAATTTGAAATTGCCACCATTAAGAATAGAGAAAAATTCTGCAAGAGAAAACATGGAAAAGAATGAAAAGATTCTTAATTTTATAAATTCTAACTTATTGTTAGATAAAGGATTTTTCACAGTATTCTCTGTTATTAGTAAAAATAGTGATGAAATAGAACAACAAGTAAAATCATTCGATATTGTTCCCAAAGAATCGCCTGACTTCTGGAAACAAAATCGTTTAAATTGGAATAAAGAAGTTTATAAAAATATACCAAAAAATTCGCCGCTCCATTCTAAATATCTAAAATATTTATTAGGAGAACATCGCGATAATATAATTTCAGATGATAATTTAGCAGAATTTAAAAGAATAACTCATGAAACAAATAAGCAATATTACAAAAGCAAAATTGTAAAAATCAAGAAAATTTCACGCAATAATGAAAAACTTTTATCAGATTACGCTCTAGTACGACATGCTAAGTTAGATATTTTATCATCGATGATATTATTTCTATGCAAAAATTGTAAAAAAATTATATCAATAGATAGCTTTAAAGGTGATAAATGTTCATGCGGTATGAACATTCAAACAATAACACACACTGACAATGTACAGATAACATATTTTAATTCAATGTTGAGAAATTTAATTAACAATAATTATTGGTTTGAATATGGAGTAGATTATCTTTTTAGAATAAAAGGGTTTAATACTCTTTATGGATATAATGCTATGGGACATTCGGGTAACTGGCACGAGATCGATAATATCATAGAATCAAGCCGACACAACCTTAGAATCTTTTGTGAGTGTAAAATAAGTGCGGTTACGCCAAACGAAGTATTTATTTTTGCAGGTAAAATGGCAGATATTGGATGTAGTCGTGGATATTTTTTTACTCTTGGTAAAAATGTTAATAAAACAATCGCTCATTTGGCTCGCTCAAGAAATATTACAATTATTAGTGATGTTTTCGATAAAACTATTAGTGATTTATTAAAAGAAATTAACGAGTAGTCTATTTATATCAAAGAACACATTATGATTACAGCATATCCATTACATGATATAATAGTTTTAAATGTGATATTATTGATTTCATAAATAGTATAATGAGTAATTTTATACCGTACGTTTTATTTACAATAATTGTTGCAGGAATTTTATATTCTTGGGTAATATGGTTTATTCGTAGAAAAGGTTGTCGCCCAAAAAGATTATCAAACAAAAAAATTAAAGAATACATTCATTTTCTTAAATCAAAACTACCAGAACAACCGACTGCGGTTAATGGAATATATTGTTTACCAAAAGAATTTAGGTATGAAGTGTTAGGTGCTGATTATTCATCAGAATCACTGCAAAAAGTATCGAACCACATAGGTTTCTATTTGGGTCTATTAAGAAGTGTAAAAGTTACGTGTGTTGAAGAACCAACAGGTGATGCTTGGATAAGTTCGTCTAATGGAATATTTACCTCAGATGTAAGTCAAAAACACTTTAGTGGTTTTTATAAAACAGTTGGTTTTGACCATGGCGAAATATTATTGTTAAAGAAGTCGCAATACAGATTTATTAATATCATAGCGGTTCTCGTACATGAATGCGTGCATAATTATCTTTATATCCATGGCGTTCGCATATCAGAAGAAAAAGAAAATGAATGGCTAACCGACATTGCGGCAGCATATTTAGGACTTGGACAACTACTTTTTTCTGGATACAAACCGATTACTTGGTTTGACAATTTTTGGAGTAATTTTTCCGGAAGTGGACATATTAAACATTCAATAACAATCGGTTATGTGGATGCGGGAACGACAAAGAGAGCAATTATTATCTCTGCTAAATATAGAAAGTGGAATCCTAAAGAAGTAATTTCAGGTTTCTCATCTGTGTGGGATAAAGTAACAAGTTACTTATTACTTTTACCACACCGAAACACATAAAAACATTATGGTAGGATTTCAGGGCTAAATACAATTGGATTTGCAATATCCTTACTTCACTATCTTCTCAATCACTTCTGATTCAGTTGTATATTCAGGATATTTCTTGTAGATATATTCAAGGAGTTTATCAGTTTGTTATTATAAATCATCGGCTAAAATTGCTTTGGGATGCGCAAAATATTCTTTAGTAATTAGAAAATAATCTTTTAGTTTTAGACTCTTAGCAATTTTAGAAAGCTGTTTAACATCACCAATATTTCCAATCGTTTTTACTTCAAACGCTATTTTCTCACTTAAAATAAAATCAACTTCTGGACCTTTGTATTTCTGATAATAATTTACCTGTCCATAATTTTTTAGATTATTGAACACCGAGTTTTCAAAAATAACGCCTTCGGGGAATTTTACCAGTTGATTCAATAAACCCGAGTCGCAAAAATAAACTTTATTAGCACCTTTTACTTCGCCGTCAATATTTCTCGAAAATGGTTTTACCAAATAAATGAAGTAAGTTTTTTCTAAAAAACTGAGATAGGAATAAACCGTGTCCCGCGAAATACTGATTTCACTGGCAATTTTGGTTATTTCAATTTTGGAGCCGACCCGATTGGCTAATAGCAAAATTGTGTCCCGTAATTTTCTTAAGTCTTTAAAATCCGCTAATTTTTTAACATCTTTTTCAAAGTAAGATGTGAAAATATCCTGTAAAATCTTTTTCTTTCGTTTAATATCCGACTCGATAACAACTCCAGGAAAACCGCCGAATTTTAAGTATTCATGGTAGTTCTTTTTATATAATTCATAAGCAACTTCGTTTTTTCTCCTTGACTTATTAAGAAAATTGCCCGTAAATGGTTTTTTTATCTGTTTAAAAACTAAAAACTCTTCGAAATCCAGCGGGTACAATTCATAGATGGTTTTTCGTCCTGCCAGCGATTCGGGAAATAGATTTTTCAGATAAAAACTGCTGGAACCAGTTACAAAGAATTTTATTTGATAATGGTCATAAAGGTATTTGATGATGCGCGCGCTTTCCGGCAGTAATTGAATCTCGTCTAAAAAAACAAAGCATTTTTTACTGGTGTTTAAATTGAAATCACGCAGATTATGGATAATATTATCGTAATTTTTCTCTTCGAAAACTTTTTGGTTTAACGGGTTTTCCAAATCCAAGAACAACTTGTTGTCGCTTTCAATCAGATTAAAGACCTGACGCATTAGAGTTGTCTTGCCGGTTTGCCTCATACCGGTTAAGACCGTTGTGCGCGGATTGGTAATTTCTTGTTTCAATTGATTCGTTAATTTTCTTGGATAGGTCATGATTAACTATAATCGATATTCCAAAAATGTCAAGTAGCAGTCGACAAAATTGGTACAAATTCGTCGACCCACTGTCGACACTTTTACCCGATGATTTTCTCGAGTATTTCCGATTCAGTTGTATATTCAGGATATTTCTTGTATATATATCTTAATAATTGTTTTAAAGACGACTGCCCATAATGGGATTTTAGGGTTTGTAGTTTAGCGACAATCGTTTCGTCTTTCTTGTTCGCCCATTTGACAAGGGCTTCAGCATACCTCATTCCTTTTTCGGTTAAGGTATAGACGGTTAATACATTATTGAATTTGAATCCTTCGTCTATCTTTAGGTCAGAGCAATCAATATTTCGGGTGTATTCGTAGGTATGCTTTCGGATGAGTTTTGCCATTTCCATAACCTGCAAGTCCTGATATACTTTCGGGTCAAATGGTCCAATTTTATATGGAATGAAATCATAATAAGATTTCACCAATTTTGATAGCTTTGTTTCTTTGTCTAAGAGAAATGCGAGTTTAATAAGTCTGGTAATTCCACGGATACCATCACCCAATCGAGCGGTTTTGCCTTTAACATAAAGAAACATTGCTAAAAAATCAGCGCGGTCTTTAATCTCAAGCGACTTCATTGCATCTTCCGGTAGAAGCCGTTTCTCAAATGCTTTGGTCTGTTTTGCAAGTAATTTTTGCTCTAAGAATTCCCATAATTCTCGTTTGTGTTCCTTGGTTGCTTTTTCAAATTCTTTTCGCTTTTGGCTGCCTGCTTTTATCAGCAATAATTCTATTTCGAGCTTCGGTTTTAGTTTTTTTGATAGTTTCGGATATTCCTTGAGAATACTATCAATCAATACTTTTTCACCTTTCATTACTCTATCACCAAAATCATCAACAATTTCATCAATGTTTAATTCTTTGACAGGATTAACAGGATTTTTGTCTTTTTCTCGTGTTAATCTCGTGGAATCTCGTGGTTTCAATTTACGGTTTTTCATAATTTTCACCTCTTAAATTTATTGGCAGTGTAAATTTTCCTAAATATAGTTTCTCAAAACTTTTCTTGGCTCGGTGCAATATTATTCTTATATTGTTTTCGGTTTTACCAGTAATCTTGGCAATTTCTGCATAAGTTAAATCCCTTTCGAACCGTAAATGTAAAACCTGTCTTTCGCTCTCACTTAATTTTTTCATCACCCAATTTACATTCAAAGATATCGGATTATATAGATTGTTCTGTTTTGGTTCATTGGGATTTGGAATATCGTCAGGAGAGTCATCTTCGATATTAATATGTTTCTTTGGTTTTGACCGCATAAAATCTCTTATTTGATTATTAACAATAGTATAGAGCCAATTTTTAAACTGGTTAACATCTTTAAGATTATTAATTTTATCAAAAACCTTAGAAAACACTAAACTTGTAATATCTTTTGCGTCTTCGATTTCAGTGACCTTCCAAGTAACATAATGAAGAATTGTATCATAGTATCGTTCATAAAGCACTCTTAAAGCATCGTTTTCGCCTTGATGAGCTCTAATGACACACGCTTCATCCGTATTTAAATATTTAGGGGTTTTTCCGCACTCCATTTTAATCAGTATAACAAAAATATTCGACTTATCAAGAAAAAAGTGCATTAAAAATTGCACTTTGATTACGCAGATTTCTGTATGATTACACAGATATACATTTTAATCAGTGTAATCCTTTTTAATCTGTGAAATCATTTTGAAAAAAGTTTATGTAACAAAATGGGGGGTCTAAAACGTCTCTATATATAGAGGCGTTAGTATAACAAATTATTAATGCCTAATAATAAACTATGAAATACACGATTAACATAAACCAATTCGCTCTGTTCAGTGCCGGTTTATACGGCAAGGTGGACTATTCGGATATTGCTATTTTAGAGTATCTTAAAGACTTTGTTTATTATAAAAACCACAAGTCGATACAAGTTCAAAACAATGAGTATATCTGGCTTAACTACAACCACCTGATTGCGAGCCTGCCATTTGCCTATTTTAAGACCAAAACACCGGTATCGAAAAGAATTGTGAAATTAAAGAATCTTGGCTTAATCAATACTTATCAGGCAAAAGACAATACGCTCTATTATACATTTACGGATAAGATGATTGATTTGTTATTCTATACCAAAACACCATTCAAACCCCTAAAGAATAGCCACAGATTCACCCCGCACCTATTATCAAATGAGACAATGATAAATAATAAAATTAATAGTTCATCTCAACAACACCGAGCAATACGTGCGGGGGAACCAGAGACTATCAGTCATTCCCGTGTAAACGGGAATCCAGACCGCTTTCCTCGAAAAGCAGGCATTTATAAAAACTGGATTCCTGCTGGAGTTTATCCCGCACACCGATGCGGGACAGGAATGACACCTCTGTGTGCTCCGTGCCTCGGTGGCAAAGAAGTTAAGGGATTTAGTTCATTAAACAGGAATCTATGGAATGTGTTAGCTAACATAAAACAAAGAAACATAGGAGCAAAATATGAATCATAAACTCGATACAAAGCTCACTAAACTAAAAGAGACGTGGTCTCGTTATCAGTCATCCAAAGAGGTGTTGAATACCTTGAAAATGTAAACTGATATTCTCGGCGACCTGTATAACAACCAAGCAGAAAAGATTGCCAGTGAAATGCGCAAGCGATCTTTGAATGAAATCAAAACCGATGACGGCACATTCAAACTAAAACGGATTGTCAATGCCAAAATCATCAACCGCACCGAAGCGGATGAATATGACCAGCAGTACAAGCTTGGACTCTTTCAGAAATCAATCTGTGGACCCAGAGTCAAATATTGGGTTAACCAACAATTGGAGAAAGGTCTCAAAGTACCAGCGTTTGTGGAAGTATTGGAAAGCTGGACTATAAGTATTGGCGAAAATTAAAAATGAAAAATCAAATATTAAAAACACAAACTTTAATATGAAAATATATACGACCGGTCATTTTTACATATTTTTGTATTTGTTTTTGGTTTTTGGTCTTTAGTTTTTAATTTAACGACGATTTTACCGTCGGTCTGTTCTTTGACAAAATGGTTCCTTTAATCGAACGGATTGCACTCGCCCCGTCACCTTTTGATAGGTCGGGAAAAAGATAATCTAAAGAAATGGTGTTTATCATTACACCATCATACAAAAGGTGCGTGGGTAAAGCAAATATACAACTTCATAACGGAACAATACAATTTATGATTCGACTTACTGTCTAAAAATCAATACCGGCAGTTATTTAAATATGCCACTGATTTACACGGATTGAATTTTTCTCTTATACTCCGGAGGTGAAAAAGAGTTCATCAGTGCTTATCCATTGCTGAATTTCTAATGAAAATTCTAGTATTTAAAATACGTTTTAGCTACAGCTCAATCAATATATGAGATAGTTTAAATATTCAAACTCTTATGTTTTACACTACGTTAGTAGTCCCATGTATCATACTTAATAGTCACATAATCAAGAGAAGTACCTAATCCACAACTCTCACCAGTTATGTAAATATTCTTATCTTTATCAACCGCCATCGAATATGCCTCATCAACACTGTGCCCAGGTCCATCATACCGTTCAATCCATTGTTGTACTCCGTTAGAGTTATATTTAATTGTTACAATATCATAAGATGTGTTTGAACCACGACTTTTACCTGTTACATAAACATTGCTCGTTCCATCAATTGCAATAACATTTGCGCGATCATAATCATCGCCTGAACCGTTGTATCTTGCCACCCACTTCTCGTCTCCATTGGTATTATACTTGATAGTCGTATAGTCATAATTATATGGGTGTGCGGAAACAGTTGCGCTATGACCTGTCACATAGACATTACCCTCTTCGTCAACTGCAAGAGAACTAGGTTCATCCCATCCATTTCCTGGTCCGTCATACCTTGCGACCCATTGTTCAACACCACCCATATTATATTTAATAGTTGCGTAGTCATATTCAGTATTTTCACCACGACTTTTGCCTGTTACATAAACATTACCCGCTCTGTCCACAGCTAAAGAATTGTCTTCATCATTACCGCTTACAGGTCCATCATATCTTGCCATCCATTGTTCAACTCCATTTGCATTATACTTGATAGTTACGAAATCATTTCCTGCGAAATGTCGACATGGACTCCAGCCTGTAACATATACATTACCATATCTATCAACCGCAATTGAGTGTGCATAGTCATTCTCATTTAATCGTCCATTATACCTTTGAACCCATTGCTCGGTTCCATTCATATCATACTTGATAGTTGCATAATCCAATTCACTTCCTATGCCCTCATAACTATAACCAGTCACATATACATTTCCATCGTCATCTACTACAAGCTGACAAGCTTTATCGTCACCATTCCCCGGTCCATTGTACCTCTGAACCCACTGCTCGATACCATTATTATTATACTTAACTGTTGCATAGTCATATCCAGTACCTTCACCATAACTACAACCTGTTACATATACATTCCCTTGTCCATCTATGGCAATTGAAGCAGCAAAATCATTATTATCTGCTGACCCATTATATCGAACAATCCAATCTTCAGCACCTAATCGAGATGAATTATACTTGATTGTCGTATAATCATAATTATTTCTCTCGTTGTAACTTTTCCCTGTAACATATGCATAACCATCATCATCAACGACAATACATTGAGCGCAATCATAGTCTACCTTAGGTCCATTATATCTGCTGGTCCATACTTCTGCGACTTGTGAATACATAAGAGGAGTGAGTAGAAGAAAGAGAGCAGTCATAAATATGAATAATGATTTATTTATAATCATATATCCTCCATTACATGTTTCCCTAAATGTAACAAAAACTTATTGATTGTCAAGATATTCGTTTAACTTGAAGCATGAAACTTGAAACATAATAAATAGTAAAACTTAAAACATAAAATGATATTCTGTCATTCCTGCGGAAGCAGGAATCCAGTATTCTTATGTTTCCCTGGATTCCCGTTTTCACGGGAATGACTAATAGAAAACACATTGTACCGTTTTTACATTTTACACTTACATTTTGATACTCGCCCCGCACCTTTATAATCACTAATCGATTGAACAACAATATACAAACTAAAAGGTGCGGTGGTTTGATATTTGATTTTACAACATTACCTACAAGCTTTCATCGGCAGTCTCTTATTAGTATTTGGTTTTTAGTTGTTAGTTTCTAGAGCTAATAACCAACAACTAATATCTAACAACTGTTGAAAGCGGATGGTAAAGAAAGGAGGTGGTATTAATGGGCGTTAGACCTGCATCAAGGCGTTTAGATAAATGGGATGCGATGCTTTCCGGAGATGTCTTATCTACGAAAGTAGCCGGATATAAGGATAAGATGCGAGAGCAACTCTCCGCAATCTTTCCTCAGCAAGAAGCAGTTGAGAACGAAGTCAAACTAATTCTTGCCGAAGCCGGAACTCCTACGATTATGAACCCGTTCTACATCAATTTCGGGCGCGAAGTCTATAAACTCGCTAACAAATTCTCGGGCGGACAGTTACTCAATGCGGTTGACATCATCTTAAACAAATGGGTTGGTCGTGGACTTGACCGAGACACCTTAGAGAAGATTCGCAACACCATCTTCACTCTCGCCGCACCCGCACCATAACGACTGATTAGCCACGGAGACACCGAGCGCACGGAGAAAAACTTTTATGCTCAAAAATACTCTGTGTTCTCAGTGCCTCTGTGGCAAAAAAAGAAGGAGATGAGGAATCCTGCCTTCTTCATCTCCTGCTTTAATGGCTTTACCTTTTGAAAGGATTTTTATTTATTCGAGTAGGAACTGCCTTGATTTTCGTCTTCCCAAACCTCGACTTTGGTTACCGGATATTTCTTTTTAATCTTATCATAGAAATATTTTGCTAAGTTTTCGGTGGTAGGATTGAATTTGTATAATTTGTTTAATAGTTTATGGTCGGGCAGGATTTGATTCAAATATTCTTTTATTTCCCGAAAGTCATACACCATTCCCGGTTTCGGTAATTTCTTACCAGTAATATGAACGACAATTAAATAATTATGACCGTGCAATTCTTCACACTTACCTTTATATCCTTGTAAAAAGTGTGCGGCACTGAATTTCTTTTTAAGTGTTATCGTCCACATATTTTTTACCACGAATGGCACGAATCTAACTAATTACACTAATACTCCTTTTTTCTTATTTGTGTTATTCGTATATTAGTGCTATTAGTGTTCAAGTTCTAAAAAGCCGGTGGGCGGATTCGAACCGCCGACCTACGGTTTACGAAACCGTTGCTCTACCAACTGAGCTACGCCGGCATTGAAACGACAGGATTTACAGGATAAAAAATCATAAATATAAATCCTGTTAATCCAGTCAAATACTATTTTGTAAAGACCATCTTCTTAGTAAATTGCTGTGATGGTGTCTCGAGGGTGTAGAAATAGATACCTTCCGCAACTGACCGATGATTATCATCTCGTCCATTCCAAACTAGATTGTAGATACCACGCTCAACTTGCCCATTAACTAATATCTTGACAACTCTTCCCGACGCATCATAGATTTTAAGCGCTATCTTAGAAGGTTCAGCAATACTATATGAAATATGGGCGATACCATTTACTACTGGATTTGGTTTCGGTGCATATAACATAGTTATTATCGGTACGCTGTTTAAGTTAGTCGGCTCCTGTATTGATGCTGATGTTAACATAAATCTTATATTCGGTCGATTATAAGTTGCGGTTAAGGATGTCGGCTGACTTCCATCACTACTCGCTTGCCGAGTCTGATATGTCGATGTTGCGCTATATCGCCAGTAAGGACAAATCGTTGATGAAATATATGCTTGATAACCTTTAATTATTAATATCTGAAGATTGCTCGTATTATTATATTGGAATGGTGTTGTTAATTGTACATCCATCCAGCCCTCAGTCGTATTATTGGGAAATGCACCGTTGTAAACTTGGGTATAACCAGTTAAAGAATAAGTGCCGGTCGGAAGAGTAGCATCAGTCGTTTGTTTTAAATAAATCGTCACCGGTGTAATTGGATTTAAATCAGTACCGCTCGCTTTATAATAGCCAATCTGGTTGATAGTACCCACAACACCTATCTCGGATTGCTGATAAATCGCTTCATGAGTGGAATAATTAAAATATCGATTCATTGGACCAGCGTAGGCATTGGTCGTTGCGCTACCAACCACGATTTGTGAAGTCGGACTTATATTAGTAACCTGAACTTTGCTGTCATTAGTGAGCCATTGGTCACCGTTAAGATTAGTTCTGACTTTTACTGTGCAGATTTCGGTTTGAGTTGGTGTCCAAGACCTAAAACTAACTCGAATCGTATCAAGCGCCGCAACTGAACTAACTCGTAAAGTATCCCAATATCGTAAAGCACCAGCGGTTCCAACAATCGAACAAACTGCCGGGAAATTAGTCTGAGTCTGGGCACCAAAGTTCTTTATCTTTATCATTGGTGTCATCGGGGTATTCGGGAAATGGTAAGCACCCGGACTTACAATCGCATCAACCCCAACATCATTATTGGGTAATGGTAAGACCGCAAAACCGATACCGGTTATATCATCAATATACCAACCGGGATAAGTATTCACTGCTGCATCCGAACCAAAATGCCATCTTAATAAGAATCGCTGTCCGGCATTAACTGCCAAATTAAAAGTTACTTCGGTCCAGGTTTGATTGGACCCGCCAAATATTTGTTGTCCGCCAACGCCCGGAGTACTTGCATAAGCAGTGCCAGTATATCCACCAACCGGGGTTACCACGGTCCAGGTTTGACCATTGTCAAATGATATTTTTACATTGCCGCCATCGTAAAAAGTCGTGGTGGCTTCAAAACTATACCAATGCCAAAATTTGAGTTGTGGATTATTACCGGTTGCTGTTAATTCAGGAGTAGTTAAAGTCCAGTTAGCACTATTAGCATAATTGCCGCCAAGTATGGTTGCCCAGACTTTTGTTCCAGAATGAGCGTTATTTGGACCAGATGTCGGTACACCCCATTCCCATGCACCAGTCGCTGGTAATGGAGTATAGCCACCATTATTCTCTTCGAGATTAACGAGATATATCTCTAACGGTACACTAAATTGGAATGTATCAGAATAAAATCCATGATTTACTGCTAATCTAAATTGAACCATGGTGCCGGGTGTAATAAGCGTGTCGGACGCACAAATAAATGGGTCAGCCGAGTTATTAGCAGTATTATTTGGTCTAATCGTTCCGAAACTGCCTTGATTATCAAGAACTGTAATATGGGGGTCATTCGCCAATAATGTCGCGGTTACATTTTCCGCATCAGCGCCGCCATCATTTTTGAGGGTTACGACCATATTGACCGTTTCACCGCGATTGAAAATACCGTTATTATTTCCACCGGTAATAGCTAAGTTCTGATAAGATAGAACCGGCGCATATACTTGAATCGCTTTATAAGAACGGAAGATACTATCAGAATTGTCATGGAACGTGAATGTGAGCATAATGGCACGATTGTTGGGGCAGTTTCTTAGAATTCGAAAGCAGTATAAAGGATTAGAATAAGCTGAATCGTTAGCTGGAATATTTCCGAACCAGCTTGAGTCTCGCACTAAAGTCGCAAATGAATCACAAGTTAATTTTCCGTAAACACCCTGTGCGGTTCCAACACCCATATT
>Ga0315274_10001800_pt1 | contig 32802 bp, 21 predicted proteins | sample YL17G02_20_MG_FD_203700 | JGI IMG/M metagenome (GOLD analysis project Ga0315274, IMG submission 203700) | Sediment microbial communities from Yellowstone Lake, YNP, Wyoming, USA - YL17G02_20 | ecosystem: Environmental > Aquatic > Freshwater > Lake > Sediment | place: USA: Wyoming | collected...
CGTGGAACCCGAGTACGACCACCACTGACTGGCCGTGGACCGGCGCACCACAGGGAGACGCCGCGTCGGCGGCCTGGTCGGCCTGGATGAGCGCGCCCGACTCCTGCCGGGAGTGGGTTCGCGATTGTTGGGCGTGGTGGATGCCGTGGGCGTGCTGGACGTCGTGGAACCCGAGTACGACCACCACTGACTGGCCGTGGACCGGCGCACCACAGGGAGACGCCGCGTCGGCGGCCTGGTCGGCCTGGATGAGCGCGCCCGACTCCTGCCGGGAGTGGGTTCGCGATTGCTGGGCGTGGTGGACGCCGTGGCGGAGCTGGTCATTGCTGGACCCACGTGATGCCTGGCGGGTCACTTGGGCCGAGTGGAAGTCGCCCACCCGTCCAGGCGAGGAATGGACATGGTGGGGCTGGCGCTGGCAGTGCTGGCAGGAGCTTTGGCCTTCAATGAGTAAACGGACAGTAAAGGATGCGGTTGAAAACAAGAGCGAATTGAACCTGACGCAGCCACAAAATGCACCTGGCCCTTACCAATCTGATCACCCAGGCAATCCGGAGCCGACAGGCGAACTGCGGGGACTCCAGCCTGCCGTGCTCGGCGATCGTGATCAACTTCCTCCTCTCGAACGAGCGTTGTTCTGATGCGGGTTTCCCCGAACCGGGAGCGGGAAAGGGCCATGACGCGAAACGCCCAGATGACGGCGGCGACCAGCATGAGAAGAGCATGCTGGTCGTCGTTTGTCTTGGCTGCCTCAACGAGGCCAATTTTACTTGTCGTTTCGTCACTGCTTACACGTGGTCGAAACCCGAGTTGGCGCCGCCTAGAATCCGGCGTGGCGCGTGTTCTTCCACCGGCGCGGTACCACTTGAAGGCTGTCCCTGTCGGCCTGCGGTCGCCGCGCATTCGCATCGGCTGGCGAGTCTCGTTGCAACAGCCCGCCCGCCAGAAAAGACACCGATCGTAACGGTACCTCTTGGGGTGTCGGTATGTCAGGTGGATCATCACAACTTCGGCTCTGCGATGTATTCTGGCAAATACGCGATACGCTGCATTCAGCTGCACGTTTTCGCTGGCGCTTACAGGACGCAGACGTCGATTGCGTTTTGTCCGACACTGCCCTCCGCTGCGCCAAGTTCGACGCCCGTGGACGTCCGCTGGATCCCGAGAAAGCTCCGGGTCTCGTCCGGCGCATGTTCCGCTTCTCAGTCAAGGATTGGTTCCGTCGCCGGGGCCGCAACGAGGGCCGCACCTCTCACGACGAGCGTCCCGCGCCAGACCCGTCCGACCTTGACGGCGACCTCCCGCGCCCGCCAAAGGACCAGCTTGGGCCTGATCTTGACGAGCTTGTGGCCGACGCGCCCCCGATCCCGGAGGAGCTTGACCGACAGGCGATTGGTCGGTCTGTCTACGAATCCGTCGAGGCGGCTTTGCCCAATCTCAGTGAGGATCTCAAAGTGGCGTTCTTACGGATCTGCCTGGGCAACGAACGGGGTGCCGACGTGGCCCGTGATTGCCCCGGACTTGACACCAACACGCCGTGCGTTCGGGCTACACGTGCGAAGATTGCGCTCCGCAAGGCCATTGTCGAGTCTCTACCCAAGGACTACCCCGCCTCCACCGAACAGGCTCTGCGTGATTTGCCCAACGATCACGCGAAAGAAGCTTTCAAGATGCGGGTGGGCAAGTGCTCGTGGAAGTGGATCGCGTCGGCCTTGGGCGTCAGCGTCGAACGAGCACAACAGTTGTACCGAGAAGCGGCGCGGGCTGTGTGCGACGCAGTATTCCCTGACGCCTAGCTCCCGCTCCTTGACCGGACGGCGATCCTTCCCTATGTTCACAGGATCGCCAAGCCTGTGGGAGGCGCGCGGTCATAAGCATCGTTCGGCGCGGTACGATGCAGTACGAGCATTCGGTTCATCGCCTACGTCATGCGAAGTTCTACGGTGCGGGCAGCATCAACGTTGTAACCGCGCGTTCTTGGCGCGCGATCACCGCGCCCGATGGGCGCCTAGCAAACGAAGGTACCGACTGACACCCTTGCGAACGGCGGAAAGGATTTGCAGCGATGTCATCTATCGATAGGCCTCTCCAGGCTGATGAGTGCGTCATCGTGCTTTGGCTTGCCGCCGGGCAGGCACTGCTGGATGGGAACCCTAGCCGGCGCGCTCTCGCATGGCTGGAACACGCCGTGCAGTGCCCGGTTCAGCGTAAGATCTGGCTTGAGTACCGCAGAGGCATATTGCAGAGTGACCCCGAAGAAACGGACCAGGTTCAGGCAATAATCAACCTGCCCATAATGGGCACAGAGCTATGGGACAGAATCATTCAGTTGGGCATCAGAGGGGCCATCGAATGCGCTTCTGAAGAGCAAAGACCACAGATAATCCGCGTGGCCTCCAGTACAGTGTGGAACCCAACGTACTTCTTCAAGTTCGTGTCGCGACGGTCAGCGCATCGGACCAACAGTGTGGTATCTCGCGGGACCGGGGATCAAGAACGAGAACCACAGACACCCGCCGGGCATGTCGCGCCCGGCGGGTGCACGGAAACAGGGGCTCCGAGGGGAAGCCGGCATGGATCCAGCTAGCCCGCCTCACGCACGCGTCAGTTGCCAACCGATGTTGAAGAAAAGCGCAACATCGATGAGCATGAGGAGATACGTGAGAACGGCCCTCGTCACTCCTTCAAGAGTCCCCTGTTGGCGTCGGTGTCTGTCGTTGGACATTCGACACCTCCGGGGTGCGGCTAGTGTGGAGCCTTGATTCAGGCCGCTCGCTGATCAAGGACAGGCGATCACATACCTCGCGCCGGCGAACGTGGTCTCCATAGGAGTATTCGCAGGACAGGGCGTGGTCTTACGGGCGGTAATATCGCTGTTAACTCACCGGTCGGCTGTTAACGAGAGAAACCGAGAGCGCGGTGGGCGAAAGGACGCGCGAAACGGCGAGCCGACTCCTGGCCGAGCGAGACACGCGCTCTCTGGCCGCCCGGCCTCGATCGCTCGCTACCGTAAGTCCTTGCCAATACTCGCGTTAAGATGAGCGATTCGGCGTGCTCTCTCACGCAGGGTTTCGCGTGAACTGGTCGGTCGGGTCGCTCGCAACCGATCGTTGACCTCCCCGACTAGGACTCGAACCTAGAACCTAGCGGTTAACAGCCGCTCGCTCTACCATTGAGCTATCGGGGAATCTACTTCTACTAACCCTTCCCGAACCAGCGATGGCGGTCAATCCCGGCGCGCCGGGACTCGCTCTACCATTGAGCTATCGGGGAATCTACCTTCAACAACGCGATCGGTCGGGCTCGGCCGCGGTTGAAGTGCAAAGTAATCTACCGCCGCTGAATCCTACGTCAAGCACGGCGAAAACCGCGGACTATTTGTGCCGCCCGTACTATTTCCCTCCCGCACACATGGGTTTGAGGGCTTTGAGAAGCGTGCGGTCGATCGAGCCGTTTTGATCGCACAGGTCGCACAGGAACAACTCCCCGTGACGGCCCGATACGCTGCGTGTACGAGCCAGCAGTCGTCCGACGCGGCGAAGGCATTCCTCCGTCTCGGGGCCTCGCTCGCCGACGCGGGTGTTGATGACGATCACGTCGCTTTCGACCAGGCCGTGATAGGGCTGCTGGAGCTGGATGCGCGTCGCCAATTCGTCGCCGAGCGGCGAATACAGAAAGCCGCGCGCCTGAGCGGCGGTCATGTCGGCCCGGTCTTCGGACGGCTCCGCGGCGTCGTCGCCGTCGCGGGTGAACAGGCCGAAGATCTCCGAGGCGAAGGCGGCGGTGTCCTCCAGGACCCGGCGGAGTTCCTCGGCGGCGCGGGTGGTCTCGCGGAAGACCTCGCTGATCGTTCCAGGGAGCGGCATCACGAAGACGCGGTGATCGTAGGGGTACGCGCAACGCAGGTTGGGGTCGGCGTCGGCCTCGATCACGACGGAGCCGTAACGGTCGCGGCGATGAATGGCGGCCAGGGCTTCGGGGAGAATGGCGAACACCTGCTCCGGGTCGTAATCCAGCCAACGAGCGGAGGCCACGCCGCATTTCGAGCCGGGCTTATCCTGGCATGGTCTAGGCGGGAGCTTGTCGGACCCTTCCTTGACCAGGCGGAGGTAGTGCGGGGCGGTCTTCCAGACGCGGTGAATCATGGCCTCGATGAGGGCGCTCTTTCCCGATCGACGTGGACCGCTGACGAAAGTGACCGACAGGCCCATGTACCCGCAACTCCCTGCGACCGGCAGCGTCCACGGCCATGCCCCCAACATGCAACCACACCCCGCCGAATCATAGGCGCGGCAACGGGCCGTTGCCAACGGCTTTTGTCCGGACATGGAGGAGCGGTGGCACTCGATCGGCCCGCCAGCCGACGCAGGGGAGGCGGTCGAGGAAGGGGTGTGCGTTCCGAGAAGGCGACGGAGGGTCACGGCGGGGCGGGCTGGGTGCCCCACCGCTTGCCGTGGGGGACTGATGTTCAGCTCCGTGATCGTCCCATGAGTGCCCGGAGGACGGTTGCTCTACTCTGCCGAGTCGGTCCCCCAGCCCAAGGGCTGGGGCACCCGCGGTCACGGCGGGGCGGGGGTTCCGTCGGGGGTGCGTGCGATCGGCCCGGGCGGCCTGGCGATGATCGGGATCGCTTGAGACAGCCTCATCAGCGTAGCGGACCGGGCGTTCGAGAACCGTTGGGCACGCAGGGTCTCCATCTGCGAGCTGCACCAGGTCCGTTCGTCGACCTGCGCAGATGAATCCAGACGGTCGTGCCAATCCTGCAGAATTCGTAGGCGAAGCCAGGCACAGGCCCGAACGGCGTCGGCACGCTCCGCCTCCGCCTTGAACCAATCGTTGGCCCGTTCCTCGACCTGCAGAAGGAGCGCCAAGGCAGCGGCCGATCCTCCTCCCGCCGCCAACACGCGACAGCGAAGCAGCCGCGAGAAGAACCCAAAGCGCAGCGAGTCGGGCGGTGGATCGATAACCGCGGGATCGAGGACGGCCAGCGCCGGCGTCGGGTCGGGATCCGCCGCCCGCAGACACGCCTGCCAAAACGCGGCCGCAGCGGCGACCTGTGGGTTGTCGTCCTCCAGCAGGACCGAAAGTCCCGATGCGGCGCGACGCGCCGTGCGTGCGGGATCGGCGTCGGCCTCCGCGGTGAGATAGGCGCGAAGAGCCTGTGCAAACGCCTTGAGCGTCTCGACGGTTCGGTGCAGTTCATGGCCTCTTGGCTCGGTAGTCGGCGCATCCTCGTCTGCGGCGTCGTGTTCTGCCGGCGGACGCAGGGAGGCCTCGGCTTCCGCGATGAGGACCTCGCTACGGGCAAGGGCCGGTGCGACGGCAAGGGGGTCGTCCTTTTGCGGTGGCGGGTCGAGCTGGAAAAACCTCCTCGTACAGGCTGGCTCCAACTGCTCGGCCAGGATCAGGTTCGCGGCGGCCAAGAGGAAACCGGCTTTGCGCTGCGGGTCGTCGGAATCGGCGGCCTGTTGCTGAAACTCCGTCACGCGGCTTGCGACCGACTCCATGAAAGCGCCGTCGTCGGCGAACCCGGGCAAGGCGCCGAGACGGACTTCGGACGAGTGGTCGGGGGGCAAGTCGCCGCCGGGAGCGCGGGGACCGGCGTCGGTCCCTTCGGGGCTCAGGGCCGGCTGGGTCAGGGCTGGGCGGGACCACGCGAAGATCGCGAGGAAGAAGGCCAACCTGTTCCAATGAGCCGTTTTCACGAAAAACTCCGCGCTACCCGTCGAGTCGAGGAGTGTACCGCATCGACGGCGGCCGGAAAACGGGGCGGGTTTTCTCGACCTCCGAGAATGGCGTCATTTCGGAGTTTCAGCATTTCGGCGTTTTTAATTTTTGCGTTTCGGTGTGTTTGTTTTTCGGCGTTTCGCCGTTTCCCTCCTTGGCTGCGGGGCTTCGTGGCTCCGTGGCTCGCCGTTCCTCCAGCTTCGCCCGCCAACCGGCGGCCTTTTCGGCGTAGCCCTTCGGGAAGCAGCGCGCAACCTTACGCGAGTCTCGCCGCGACGAGGTTGCGAACTGCCATGGCCGCCGTTCGCGCCTCTTGAGCCGCTTCCTTCGTCGGCCAGAACTCGAAGTCATATCGAAGCTCGACTGCGTAGGGCGTCAGCGTAGCGGCCGTTTCTGAGAGTTCCCGGAGGGACGGATCGATGGCGGCGCACGCATCCAGGAGCTTCGAAAGATTGTGCGAATGCGGGAAGGCGATCTCTTTCGAGGCCAGGAAGCTCTTGAGGTATTTCTCGGCGGCCTGCTGGGCATGGAAGCAGGCGGCGTCGAGGGCGCCGACGTTCAGAGATGCGTTCATGGCCAGAAGATCGCTCTCGGCCTTGCGGACCAAGCCGGCGACCAAGTCAGCCCGGTCTTTCATAGAGCACCCGTCCTTCACGCAGGGCGGTGGTGACGAGGGCCTGGTCCACGCGGCTCCAATCGCGGACTTCGGCCGGTGTGTAAACCAGGATGTCGAGTTCGACGGGCAAGTCGGCGACCGCACGGTAGAGGGGAATGGCGCGTTCGTAGCGCGGACGGTTGGAGTCGGCGACCACCAAGATGTCCACGTCGCTTCGCGGTGCGGCATCCCCCCGCGCGTGGCTGCCGAAAAGAACCACGCGTTCAGGATCGACCGCCTCGACAATGCGGGAGACCAGGGTCTTGAAGTCACTTCGATCCAGAACCATACTCGTCTACCATACCTCCCGTCGGGCTCCGGCGTCAAAGGCGCTCACTTTGTTCGAGGTTATCGCTTGTGATGTCCTGGGTCCCGCTGCGGCTTCGCCGTTTCGACGTTTTGACTTCTTGACGTTTCCTATTTCGACGTTTCGGCGTTTTGGCTTTTCAGCGTTTTTTCGAGCTTCGCTCGCCATTCCGCGGCCTTTTCGGCGTAGCCCCTACCCGGCACAGCGATATCGGGAGCCCCGAACAGCCCAGGAGGTGTGGCCGCCCGTCAGGGCGCTGCTTCCTGCGAATCGCCGAGACCGGATCAGAAGCTACCTTCCCGGCGAAAGGCGGAGTCGTACTCAGGAACGATTGGAACCCGCCTCCCAGCGGCGTCCGAGCCGGGCGAACCGGATCGTCAGCCCGCCAAGCAAGAGCAGCGGCATCATCACGATACCCCATTCCGAAACGGTCGGAACAGCCGTCGGAGGCGGCAAGGTGAATGTAGACCCGTAGTCCAGAGAATCATTCGTTAGGTCATCGACGAACGTCACCAGGCCGCCAAGACCGACCCGTTGACCGACCGTTCCAATGAAAAAATCAGGGTCGACTTGCTCCTCACAAACCCCTGCAGTTCTGTATGCTACGCACACAGCAAAGATCAGGTCCGCGGTGACGTCCGACGGGAGGGGGCGACACCCGTCCGTCGGGCAGTCCTGTTGGAAGACCTCTACGCATTGTGCGGATTGTGGGTCTGAATCCAATACGCCCGCGGCTAGCAACACATTGCGACTCCAAATCGTCGGTGAACCCCAAACCTGTCGGACGGTCTCCGTAACGGTTGAGTCGGAAAATGTAAATGTCAGAGTCGGCCCAGGGTAAGCAGAGACTGTATAATCACAGGGCATCGCGACTGCCCAGAGCATCGGTTCCGGGTTATTGCATCTTGGGTTTGGGACACAGGTGTTTCCATCGCCGCAGCGCTCGTTCCTTGTGCACAACGCGTAGGGTTCGTTGGAGCAACGTCCTGGACAGGCGTTCTTATACTGTGCGTCGACGTTTCTATCGGAGGAGCTGACACTTACGTTTCCGGACACCATCGCGGCGTCGAACGCCGCCGCCGAAAACACGAGTAGCGCCGCGTACGGGACCCTTGTACGGGTGGGGTGGGAAATCGTGTTCAAGTTTGGCACGACTGGTTGCTCCTTTCCGTTTTGACCTACAAACGCATTCCCAGGCGCAAGGCACCGCGGGAACCGACGTTTGTCGAATCTAATGGCCACCATGCTACAAAGTCTTCGGCGGAGTGTCAAGCGTGCTTGCCGGGATTTTAGGGGACGGATGTAAGTCCTTGCGAACGCGAAGGTTACGATGGTATCGGGCACGGCGTTTTGTGAACTCGGCGTACGCTACCTGACCCGTAGTTTTGTACTTCTAAGGTAGCAATGAACGATAGGCGCGCGCTCGCTCGTCTTGCCCTGTGCTATCATAGAACCTAATCAACCGAGCCAACGCCTGCCGTGTGTACCGATCGTTTGCGCCTCGCACCGTCTTTAGCGTGGTGAAGCTCTCAACGAGCAGCTTCTCAGCATCGGCGGGTCGGCTCGACAGCGCCAACGACTCTCCTAAAAGACTTTCTGCATGTGCGACGGCCCAATGCTTCGCAGGAAGTTTGCCTCTTAAAATGGTCAATGATTCCCGAAGCATCGGCTCGGCTTCGGCGGGCTCTCCCTTCGCAAGGAGCACCGCACCAAGCGTACTCAAAAAGAAACCCACGTCCACGTGATCGCTTCCCGCGACGGCTTTTTGGATGCTCAGGGCTTGCCGAACCAACTGCTCGCCTTCAACGTGGCGCCCGCACTGCGAGAGGGTTTCGCCCAGATTGCTCAAGACCTCGGCAACCGCCGGATGCATGTCTCCATACAACTTGCGGCGGATGACCAGCGCCTCCCGTAGAAACTCCTCGGCCGCCGCATAGTCGCCCTTGTAGAGATGCAGGACGCCTAGGTTGGTTAGGCTCGCGGCGACGAACGGATGTTCAGGGGCAAAGCGGTTACGCCGCATTTCGAGCGCCTCACGTTCGTAGGACTCGGACTCCTCGTACTCGCCCTTTTCCCTAAGGGCGGCGGCCAAGCAACTCAACGTCTCGGCGATCATCGAATCCGTGGGGGACCGTAACTTGCGGAGTTCCTCAAGGACCTGTCGAAACACGGCCTCCGCTTTATCATGTTCTCCCGAGCGCAACTTGAGTATGCCGAGGGCGTTGCGCATCTCGAGCACTTGCAAGTGGGTCTCACCCCAGTTCTTGCGATAGACGGCCAGAGCGTCATTGAAAAAGTCTTCCGCAGCGTCGTATCGGCTTTGATCGTCCATCAGAGCACCGAGGTCGTGCAACGTCTTCCCGACCAGGAGATGCCCGTCGCCCAGGTGTTGCTTGCGAAGGGTGAGGGCCTTTCGCAGATGCGACTCGGCGACGGCGTTGGCGCCAAGCGCGCGATACGTTTTTCCTATCGTCGAATGCAATTCCGCCTCGGTAAGCGGCTGCCCAGGGAAGGCTCCGGTGAGCTTGGCTGCGGCCTGGTCGAGAAGCTCCTTCGCCGTTAGTTCGTGTCCGCGTGCAACTGACGGATCGATCGCTCGAAACGAATCGTCGAAAAAGCGGTTCATGGCCTCAGCCTCGGTCCGCCGGGACTCGGCGGCGCGTCGCATGGCTGAAGCGTATTCTTGACCCTGGACGGCCTCTTGACGAGCCGCTTCAGTTCTTGCGTATTGGCGTAAGGTGCTCACGAGACCAGCCAGCAGCGCGGCGACAATGCCGCACCCGGCGATTACCGGAACCCGATTCCGCCGCACGAACTTCCGCAGGCGGTACAGGCGGTTTGGTGGGCCCGCTTGTACCGGCTCATTGTTGAGATGGCGGATGATATCATCGGCAAGAGCAGAAGCCGTGGCGTAGCGCCGAGTGCGGTCCTTTTCCAAGGCCTTCATGGTGATCCAGTCGAGGTCGCCGCGGAGTTGCCGGAGGAGCGTGTTGGGTTCGGTGCGATGGCGTCGGGCGATGTCGTCGAGGCGACTGGTGGTTTTTGCGCGTGCCTGGGAGGGATCCGTCGCTAACGCTCCGGGCTTTGATATGGCGCCCGGCGCTTGCGCTCCGGGTTCGGACTGGAGGCTACTCAGCTTCGTGCTCGGTTTGGGTGGGTCGACCTCGCGGATGATACGCTGGACTTCGGCGAAACCCGCACAAAGGAGTGTTTTCGTATCGAACGGCAAGGCGCCGACGAGGAGTTCATACAGCAGCACCCCGAGGGAGTAGATGTCCGTGCGCGTGTCGATGTCCAGGGCGGTCATTTCGGCCTGTTCGGGACTCATGTACCCCGGCGTGCCGATGAGTTGCCCTTGTTCGGTGAACAGCGTCCGCTCGGTGAGTCGATGCTGGGTGGCCTTGGCGACGCCGAAGTCGATGACCTTGGGGACGGGTTTGTCGTCCTGAACCGCGACCAGCACGTTCGACGGTTTGATGTCCCGATGGATGATCCCCTTCTGATGGGCGTGCTGCACGGCGTGGCACACGTCCATAAACAAGCGCAGCCGCTCCTCGGTGTTGAGCCGGTGCTTATCGCAGTAGTCGGTGATGGGGATGCCCGCGACGTACTCCATCGCAAAGTACGGCCGCCCCGTTTCGCTCGCGCCCGCGTCGAAGACCTTGGCGACGTTGGGATGGTTCATCAGCGCCAGGGCCTCACGCTCGGTCTCGAAGCGCGCGATCACCTGTTTGGTGTCCATTCCCAGCTTGATGATTTTCAGCGCGACCCGTCGGTGGATCGGTTTGCTTTGCTCCGCGAGGTACACCACCCCCATCCCGCCCTCGCCGAGGACTTCCAGAATCTTGTAAGGCCCGATCTGCGTGGGATGTGCCTCCGTTGGAGCGGATGGGAATGGGGGTCGCTGCCCTGCGGTTTGGGTGGACTTATCGACCGCCGAGGCGGTGTCCGCGTCCGTCCGGCCTGAGTCTTGATTCATGGACGACTTCCAAGGGCCGTGCCTCGACCGAATGGGCGGAATTGGCCCGACTCGGAACTGGTCGACGCCGAACCGAGCGGTATTGTCGCCCGGATCGTCCAAAATGACAAGTGCAAATGAAAGTCGTTTCCTCGCAGCGTGGCCAGGGTCTTCGCCTGCGTGTAAGAGCTTCGCAGCGCAGGGATCCGCCTTGACCGGGCACTTGGATAACGCATACTTAGTATGCGCGGCAAGAGGTGAGCGCGGCGGACGTGTAACGTCTGCTAAGTTCTAATGTTACGGAGGTTTCCCGCCATGTGTCGTCCTGCGAAATGGTTCGGTTTGTTGTTCGTCGTTGCCGGCCTGCCCGGTTGCAACCTGATCTGGGACCTAATCCGACCGCCCGGACCGGGCGACACGGGTTCGCCCGGACTCAAAGCCTTCCAATCCGAGAGTGAACTCTCGACCTACTTCAAGCGGCAGATCGAGCAGCGCAACTCCTCGTTCGCGGACATGAACCGCGGCGGTACGGAAGGGGCGGCGCCACTGGATTCCGTCGACGGTGGGGCGACTGGCGATGCACCCTCCGCACCCGAGGCCACGCCCGCGCCGGGCCCCGGCGACGACAGCTTCTCCGGAACGACGATCCAGGAAGTCGGCGTGGATGAGGCCGACGTGGTCAAGACCGACGGTACGTATCTGTACATGCTCGACAGCCTGAACGATGGGAGTGTCCTGCGGATCGTCCAGGTCTTGCCGCCCGAATCAATGGCCGTCGTCAGTGAGACGCCGCTGAAAGGATACGGACGCGACCTCTACCTGCACGGTGACAAGGTCGTGGCCATCACCACGAGCGGAGGGTTCTACTACGGCCTCGGCGGCGTAGGCCTGATGAAGGACGCGCCGGCCGTTGCTGCCGACGCCGCGCCGGCGGACGCTTCCACAGGCGCGGATGCTCCAACTGCGGTGGAGATCAGCACCGAGGCGCCGATTTCGATTTCCCCCCCGTTCGTCGGCGATGATTTCGTCTACGAAAGGCCCAACACAATCGTCACCGTCGTCGACGTGACCTCGCGCTCCGTCCCGGCGGTCCTCTCGGAGACGAAATTCGACGGCACGCAGTCCGCGACGCGGATGATTGACGGCGTGCTGCACATGGTCCTGGCCAACTATCAGGAGTACTACTTCGACGTCATGCCGATGTTAGGCCGGCCGGAATTGGACGTGGCCGGCGTCGATGTCAACACGCTCCTCCCCACGTACACCCGCGCCGACGCCGATAGCACGGAGTCGGGCGGCACGGTGGTCACCTGGCGGGACCTGTACCACCCGGTCGATTCCGACGGGTTCGGCGTGGTGACGTTGGTAAGCCTCGACGTGGACAACGACGCTCAATTCACGGCCGTGGGCGTGGTGGCCGAGCCGGGGCTTATTTACTCGTCTCTGCAAGCGTTGTACCTCACTGACACGAATTACGATTGGCAGGGCAATAACCGAACCACCACCGACGTCTACAAGTTCGCCTATTCAAACCGCAGCGCGACGCCAGTCGCTACCGGGACCGTCCAGGGGCGAATCCTGAACCAATATTCGATGAGCGAATACGCCGGCAACCTTCGCGTGGCGACGACGATCGACCCAACGTGGTTCTTCAATGAGTTCGGCGGTGGAATCGTGAGTGAGTCGTCGAATCAGGTCTACGTCCTCGGCCACCAAGGCAGCACACTCACCGTCGTCGGTAGCATCGAAAATGTCGCCGTCGGCGAGACTCTCCAGTCAGCCCGCTTCCTCGGCGATCGCGGATACCTGGTGACGTTCCTTCAGACCGACCCGCTCTTCACCGTGGATTTGTCCGAGCCGACGAACCCGCGCGTGGTCGGCAAGCTGGAAGTGCCCGGATACTCGACGTTCCTGACGCCGATGGACGCGAACCACATCCTGACCGTCGGGCAGTACGTTCCGCCGCCCGGCCAGTCGGGCAGCTGGGGCGTGCAACTGTCCATCTTCGACGTGACCGACTTCGCCAATCCGGTTCAGTCGGCCAACGTGGTCATCGGCACGGACACCGGGGCCTACTCCGAAGCCTTGTGGGACCCCAAGGCCTTCACCTATTTCGCGGAGCGGGGCATGGTGGCCATGCCGATGTCGATCTATCCCGACTACGGCGACGTGATCTTCATCGAGGGCGACGGCGGCACGACGGACGGAGGGACAGGCGTTGAACCGGTCGAGGGACCGGTCGAGGTCATCGACCCGCTGCCGGAACCTCAGGGGTTCGACGGCGTGTTCGTCTACAGCGCCTCGCCGGACGGCGGCCTGACGGAACTGGGGCGGATCAGTACGCGCTTCGATGAGGCCGGGTATTGGGGAGCCTCGTTCACCCGCGGCGTGTTCATCGGCGAAAAGGTCTACGCCGTGACCAACCTGGGCGTCCGCGAGGCCGCAACGAGCGACGTATCGACGGTTGAGGCCGAGTTGTTCTACGGCCAGGCCGACATCGCCCCGCCGCCGGACATTCTCCCGACCCAACCCGTGGACGACGGCAGCGGCTCTTCGGGCAGCGGAGTCTCAACGGTCGGAGTCGCGGGGTCGGGCGGCACACCGACTTCGGATTCGGGGAGTGTGGCACCCACACCGTAGGTACGACCGGGACGCAAGAGGGGAATGCAATCGTTCACGGTCCGGCGGGGAGGAGCTAGGGAATCGGCTGACCCTAGAAGTGGGCGCTGGCGGCTTCGTGTAGGTACTCGAAGACCGATCGGCCTTGTTGCGTGCAGGTGGCGATCCTGGGCTACGCGATGGGCGCCCTTTCGGACTCCATCTGGAAGGGGCAGAAGTGGTCCATTACGTTCAAGTTCGTTTTTGACGGCGTGGTGCACCGGCTCGTAACAGGCGTGACTTTCGGCTGGCTTTGGCCGTCGGGAGTTTGATCCCTTTCTCCTTCATTGAGCCGGGCATCGTGCGAGTTTCCGGCCGGGGTGGCACTGTTTACGACGGGTGTGCCACTGCTCTTGAGCAGTGGGGCTGTGGGCGATGAAGGTGACACGGAGTTGGCACGACGAGCCGCGCGACCCACGAAGGGTGGCGTTACATTGCCCGCTCCCTGACGGTCGCGGCTCGGATAGACCGCTCTCCCGGCACGCCGGGACTCCGGGTTCTGATCGTCAGGTCCGTTCGGCGTGGAGCGCGGCGTCGACAACGCGGCGGACGGTGGGGACGATCCGGTCGGGCGCGACTTTTTGAGTTTCGCCGGTGCGGCGTATTTGCAACTCAACCACGCCCTCCGCCAGGCCCTTTTTGCCGACGGTAATGCGGATGGGGAAGCCGATCAACTCGGCGTCCTTGAACTTGAAGCCCGGACGGGCGTCGCGGTCGTCGAGGATCACGTCCACGCCCGCGGCCTCCAGTTCATCGTGCAGCTTTTTGGAGAGCGACGTGACCGCCTCCTCGCGGATGTCGAGGGCGCAGATGACGACGTGGAACGGGGCGACGCTCATGGGCCAGGAGATGCCTTTGTCGTCGTGGTAGGCTTCGATGGCCGCGGCCATGATGCGGTTCAGACCGATGCCGTAACAGCCCATGATGAAGGGCTTGGCCTTGCCTTCCGCGTCGAGACACGTCGCCTGCATGGCCTCGGAATACTTGGTCCCCAGCTTGAACACGTGGCCGACCTCGATGCACTTCTTGAATGTCAGCGGCGAGCCGTTCGGCGCGCCGTCGCCTTCGACGGCCCTGCGGATGTCGCCCGACTCTTTGATTACGAAATCCCGACCGGGGTTGACGCCCGTCACATGGTAATCGGTCTTGTTGGCCCCCGTGACCGCGTCGTGCATCACGGTCACCGCTTGGTCGGCGATGACCCGGGCCTTGAGCCCGACCGGACCGGCGAATCCAACCTCGGCTGTGGTCAGCTTGCGGATCAGGTCGGGTCCGGCGGGTGTCACCTTCCCGACACCGGCGAAGCGAGACAGCTTGGCCTCATTGACCTCGTGGTCGCCTCGGACCAGAGCGACCAGCGGCGAGCCGTTCGCCTCGTAGATGATCGTCTTAATCATCATTCGCGGCTCGCATTTCAAGAAGCCCGACACTTCGTCGATCGTCCTGAAGCCCGGTGTGTGCACTTCGCGGAGCGGCGCGTTGCCGCCGTCATGCAAGTCGGGCAGCGGGGCCACAGCGGCACGTTCGAGGTTGGCCGCATACGAGCCGTCCTCGGACTGCACGAGGTAATCCTCCCCCGCGTCGGTGGGGACCATGAACTCGTGGGAGGCGTCGCCGCCGATGGGACCGGACTCGGCCTCCACCACGATATAGGGCAGACCGCAGCGACCGAAGATGGCGCAGTACGCGTCGTACATTCTCCGATAACCCTCGTCGAGTCCGCCCGGACCTTCCTTGTGCGAATGAAAAGAGTAGGCGTCTTTCATCAGGAACTCGCGGGTGCGGAGGACGCCGCTTTTGGGCCTCGCCTCGCCGCGGAACTTGGTTTGAATTTGGTAGAAGTTGACGGGAAGCTGCTTGTAGCTGTTCAAGTAGGCGCGGGCGATCTCGGTGATGACTTCCTCATGCGTCGGACCCAGCACGGTTCGCGAGCGCCAGTCGTCGCCGCTTCCGCCGAGGCGAATGAGAACGTCCCCCATCGCGGCCACACGCCCCGTCTGCTCCCACCACTCGATGGGGTGCATGGCCGGCATGTGCAGCTCGATCGCCCCGGCCCGGTTCATCTCCTCGCGGACGACGGCTTCGATCTTCCGCAGGCAGCGGTAGCCGAGGGGAAGATAGGTGTACGCCCCGGCGACGACTTGGCGGATCAGGCCGGCGCGGATCATCAACTGATGCGAGGGCACGGTCGCGTCCGCGGGCGACTCCTTGGCCGTCGGGATGAAGTATTCGGTCCATTTCATAGGCGGATGGATACAGGTTGCCGCCGGTCTTCGCAAGCAAACCGTCCTCTGCGGCCGGCGTGCGGTGGCCGGTGTGCGCTGGGCGGCGAGCGGGCCGGCCCTTCCGGACCTTGCCCTGAGCCTTGCCCTGAGCCTCGAAGGGCTCGAAGGGGCGGATTACGCGTTGCCGAGAGCGGGGACAAGTCCCGGCGAGCGGTTTTTGGGGGTATCCGGAGAGGCCCTTCGTAGGCTCCTCAACCCCTGGACGCCCCCGAGCGCGCGCCGAACACCAATTACCGATTACGAATTACAAAAGACATCGCAGGTTCCGGCACGCCGGGGTTGGTCGATCTGCCGCTGAATGGCCGTCCGGTCCGACGGCGTCTTGGCCGCCGCGACCTGCTTGTGAAGGTCCAGGATTCGCTGGACCATCTCGACTAGCCGGATGACGCCCGCCCCGCGATCCACGTCACGTCGCGCACGAGACCCGTTGCTCTTTCAGCATCGGTCATGTACCGTAACGCCTCATTATAGCTGCCGTACGGAATCGACCTTTTGTCAGACGGATTCAGAGCTTGTCATGAACGGTGCGAGACAGCCCTGTGATGCTTTGGTGACGCAGGCTGTGGAAATTGCTGATGTAGGTTCTGGGGTCGCGCGTGCCCCTGTCTCTTCGACAATCTCGCTGGAAGGAGTCTATCAGGTCAACGCCGAGTTCGAGCGGCGCTACGAGGACCTATTCCGCGTTGAGAACTCGCTGACCCGCTCCCTCGTGAGCTTCCAAGGGAACAAGCACCGAGCCGTCTACCGATGGTTCAAATACAAGGAGGCGTTCTCGGCGGGACTGGTCGAGCGCCTTCTCGACCAGTATGGCCTGTCGCGAGGCGTTCTTTTTGATCCGTTTGCGGGGAGCGGGACGGCCGTTTTCGCAGCGGGTGCCCTAGGAATGCGTGCTGAGGGCATCGAGCTCCTGCCGATCGGCCAGCGCGTGATCCGCACTAAACAACTCATCGATTCCGACATCAAGCCGGACGACGTCCAGCGGCTGGCGGTGTGGAGTCGGATGCATCCGTGGACGACTCCAGGTCCGACTCGTCGCGTGACCGAACTGCGGATTACCAGGGGAGCCTATCCAGCCGAGACAATGGCGGCGATGGGCCGTTACCTGGCCGCTGCCGAGAACGAGAACGAGCGGGTAAGCGCGGTGTTGGTCTTTGCGCTGCTCTGTGTCTTGGAGGCCATCAGCTACACCCGGAAAGACGGCCAGTATTTACGCTGGGATTACCGATCGGGCCGCCGGCAGGGAAAGAAAATCTTCGACAAAGGCCCAATTGTCCAGTTCGATAAGGCCGTCAGCGACAAGCTGGCCCAGATTGTGACCGATCTGCGGGGCGGGGAGTTCCCGAACGACTTGTTCGCGCCGACGCCGTCAAGGGCGGACATTGTTCTGTATCCCGGCTCTTGTCTTCAAATCCTGCCGAAGCTGCCCGCCGGTTCCTACGATTGCATCATCACGTCGCCCCCCTACTGCAACCGGTACGACTACACACGGACCTACGCGCTGGAGTTGGCGTTGCTAGGCGTGGACGAGGCCGCCCTAGCGACGCTCCGGCAAGACATGCTAACTTGCACCGTGGAGAACCGGGCCAAAGACCTGTTGGCTCTGAATCCAAAATGGCAACCCGCTACCGCCGCGGCCGACGAACATCCTCTGTTGCAAGCCATCCTCGCGTATCTAGATAACCAGAAGGAAATGGACCTGCTCAACAACACCGGCATCCCTCGGATGGTGCGTGGCTATTTTTACGAGATGGCCTGTGTCATCGCCGAGTGCGCCCGCGTGCTCAAACCTCGTGCGCCGCTTCTTATGGTAAACGACAACGTGCGCTACGCTGGGGCCAGCATTTCGGTGGACATCATCTTGTCAGAACTCGCGAGGGACCTAGGATTCGATGTCGAGTGCGTCCTCGTTTTGCCGAACGGCAAGGGAAACAGCAGCCAGCAAATGGGAGCACATGGGCGCGATGCGTTGCGCAAGTGCGTTTACGTCTGGCGCAAGCGTTGAAAGATGAAGAAACCCTATCAGAAACATCTCAAGTCCAGCCAAGACCTGGAAACCACATACGAAGCCGTTCGCGCCGGTTTCGTGGCGCTTGCCTTGGAAAAGAACCGAAGAGCCACGCCGTATGTTGCGCAAGCACGGGCGCTGAAATCCGCCGCCTCACAGGCCAAGATTCCAGGAGACCTGCTGGGGATGGATGAGATTCAACCCGCCCTCTTGACTGCTGCTGGTGTGTCGGACAAGGCCGCGAATCACTTAGAAGATTCGGACAAGAAGGAAGCTATAAACGGATTGATCCGCAACTTCCTTGAACCTGCTGGATCGAATTTCGTTGAGGAATTGGTCTTCCGCTTCCTGCTGACTCGTGGCGACACATTGGGCGGTTCGATGCGGAACGTCGGTGGCTTCATGGCCCAGTGCAAACTGACACGCTCTGTCATCGCCAACCTGAAGGTCGCCGGGAAGCCTTGCCGCTGGCTTCATTGCGATGCCGCCGAATGGGCGGCTATTCCAGAAGACGACGCGGACATCGAATTGCATACGCGAGGCCTGGCTTGGCAGGCCGACACGCACCCGCGCACGTTGCGTTTCAACCTCACCGTTCCGTTGTTTCGGAACAACGTGGACCTGTGCCTTTTCGACTGTACACCGGAGAGTTTGTCAACGGAGACATACAAATCCCCGGGCGCATACGTCGCGCTTGGCGAACTGAAAGGCGGCATTGATCCCGCCGGAGCGGACGAGCACTGGAAGACGGCGCGAACGGCGCTCAAGCGAATCCGCGACGCCTTCGCTAAACGCAAACGAAAGCCGCACACCTTTTTCATTGGCGCCGCCATCGAGTCGAAAATGGCCATCGAGATTTGGGAGATGCTCGAAGACGGCACTCTGGAGAACGCCGCCAACCTCACGGACGACAACCAGATCGCCTCGATTACTCGGTGGCTCTGCACGCTTTGAGAGAACTCACTACGGATGGTCATTCTGTCGACAGACAAGAAGACCCGGTGACGCTTGATGCCTATATTCCCGCGCAGCATACGCTCATGAACCGTGGTCTTGCAGCAACGCCTCCGAAAATTCTTGCCGATTGCTCACCGCGAAATGGTAAAAGAGAGCGACGCGAAGCAGCGGGTCATCATTGAGTCGGTTTAGCCAACGGTCACGCCGCTACGGCGGGTTGGGCGGGGAAGGGGCCGAGGTAGCTTTCCAGTTCGGTGGCGCGTTCTTCGCCGTAGCGGACCAGGCGGGCGCTGTTGAAGATGACCACGGCCGTGGCGATGGTGTGGGCGACGGCGGCGGTGATCGGCGTCAGCGGGCCCCAGATGGCCAGCGTCATGGTCACCACGATGAAGGCCACGCCGAAGAGGATGTTCTGCCACACGACCTTCGTCGTGGCGCGGGACAGACGAATCAAGAAGGGCAGACGCGAAAGATCGTTGTTCATCAGGGCGATGGAGGCGGAGTTGATGGCCACGTCGCTGCCCGCCGCGCCCATGGCGATTCCTAAATCGCTGGCGGCGAGCATGGGGGCGTCGTTGACGCCGTCGCCGACGACGGCCACCTTGTGACCGCGGCGCCTTAAATCGTCCACCAGTTGCAGCTTTTCCTCGGGCAGGACCTCGGCCTGGACCTCGGTGCAGCCCATCTCGGCCCCGACGCGGCGAGCCACCGACCACTTGTCGCCGGTGACCATGGAGATGTTGCGGATGCGGAGCTTGCGGAGTTCTTCGATGGCCGAGCGGGCCTCGCTCCGCGTGCGATCCTCCAACCCGATCCAGCCCAGGCATTTACCGTTGCGGGCGACGTACAACATGCTCACGCCCTCCGGTTCGGCGTAGTCGGGGTGTCGCGTGAGGCTCATGTCCACGCCCTGGTCGGTGAGCCATTGGCTGCGGCCGACGAGGATGGCGTCGCCGCCGACTTGGGCCGCGACTCCGCGGCCGGCGGTCTCATTGAAGTTATTGGGATGGGCCAGCTCGATCTTGGCCTTGCGGGCGACGGCGGTTAGGGCGAGGGCCGCCGGGTGCTTGCTCATTTGCTCCGCTGAGGCCGCCGCCCAAAGCAGGTCCGCGCCATCCACGCCCGGGGCCGGTTTCATTTGGGAGACGGACAGTTCGCCCGTGGTCAGCGTGCCGGTCTTGTCGAAAATGACCGCGGTGAGGGAGCGGGCGAACTCCAGTTGAACCACGTTCTTGATGAGGATTCCGAGCCGGGCGGCGCAACTGAGGGCCGCGACCATCGCGGTCGGGGTCGCAAGGACCAGAGCGCAGGGGCAGGCGATGATGAGCATGGTGATCGCCTTGCGCACGCCGACCTCCTTGTCCTCGGAGAAGAACCATACGACGGCGGCCAACATGCAGATGGTCGGCGTATACCAGCCGGCGTAGCGGTCGATCAGTCGCATGAGCGGGATGCGGGTCTTTTCCGCGTCGAGGATGAGGCGTTGCACGCGGCCCAACGTAGTATCGCTGCCCGCTTTGGTGACGCGGATGTCCAACATGCCGGTGAGGTTGTTGGTGCCGCTGAAGACCTCGTGCCCGACGGCCTTGTCCACCGGCAGGGACTCACCCGTGATGTTCGCCTGATTGACGGTGGATTCGCCGGAGATGACCTCGCCGTCGGCGGGGATGTTGTCGCCGGGCCGCACGCGGATCGATTCCCCGGCGTGGAGCACCTTGGCGTCCACGAGCTCCTCAGACCCGTCAGTCCGAAGGCGATGGGCCTTGTCCGGCGTTAAACGGAGCAGCAACTCGATCGAGGCCCGGGCGCCGAGCGCGGTCCGCGTTTCGATGAGGTTGGAAATGACCATGAAGAAGGCGATGATCCCGGCTTCCTGGTACTCGCCGAGGGCGATGGCGGCGACGACGGCCAGGGCGACCAGTTCCTCCATGTGGGTGTGACCGTGGGCGAGGCACTTGAGGGCGTGCCATACCAACGGCGCCCCGAGCAGGACGGCGCCGCAGAGGGCAATCACATCGGAGTAGGGCGTGTGGAGACGACCGCCTGATCCGACCGCGGTTTCGTGCTGGAAGAGCGTCCTGGCCACCCACGGAAAATCGACCACGAAGGAACTGACCACGAGCATACCGCCCATGAGCGTGCCGATGAGCAGCCCGCTGGCCTTCAGGGTTTCGGCCTCGATTTCCTTCATGTGGGCATGGGCCATACCGTGCGCTCCCTACGAAACACCCGTGGGCGAAGGTTGAGCATACTACGCCGGGGCGGAGGGACCGGTTCGGCGGGAACGGATCCCCGCCCGAGCCGTCGGATTCATCCGGCGGGTTCCGCCTCGGCGGGTTCAACCCGATTACGGCGACGCCCGGTTGCTGCCGAAGTTGTTCCCATAAACGATGTAGGCGTTCCCGGCATTACTGCGGCGACCGGCGGCGGGGTCGGAGCCGGGGGCGTCGGGTCCCTGGGGGAAGCTGAGATCGATGAAGTCGGCCTTGGGGTTGCCGATGAGGATGTCGCCGAACCCGTCATGGTTGATATCGCCGATGAAGCCGACGGTGGTCGGAGCGGCCTCATTGGGTCGGCCTTTGACGAACGGACTCAGGAAGACAACGCCCGGCAGCTCCGGCGAGCCGACGCCCCGTTCGGGGTCGGACAGATTCCACGTCGTGTTCTGCAAGTGCGTTCCGCCGAAAACGAGGTACACGACGCCGACCCGCTGACGGCCGGCGCTGTCGCGGCGGACCTCGCCCGGAGCGGCGATGAGGATGTCGCCGAAGCCGTCCTGATTGAAGTCCCCGGCCGAGCTGGCGTCCATCCCCGCCCGATCGCCCGCGTGCCCGCCGTAGAAGACGGTCCCTGGAAGGTCGCTCGCCGCGATCTGCGTGATGTCGCGGTCGCCGTCCGTGAACCGTCCGCCGAAAATGATTCCGACAAAGCCGTTGTCGACCATGTTTTCGCAGCAGTTCGCGCTTTGCCCGAACACGCAGGTGCTGTCCGGCTCGCACTCGCCGGACAGACAGCAGAACACGCAACGATCGTCCGCGTCAATGTCCCCGTCGTTGTCGTAATCGAAGACCTTGCAGGGGTCGTCGGAAAAGACCTCGTCGCCGACGTTCACCAGACAGTCGTGGAAGGAGACCTCGTGGAGGTCGTTGGCGTCGATGATGCCGTCGTGGTTGAAATCACCGGCGCAGGTCGACCGCGTGACATCCCCGAAGTCCGTCCTCGGAGAACTGATGAAGACGTCATCGACTCGATCCCCGTTGACGTCCAAGCCGGACGTTTGACGCCACCCGATCTGGTCGCCGGGGGACACGCCGCGTATGCGCAACATCGGCGGCCGCAACAGCGGATCGTTGGCCTTTTTCAGTTCGATTTGGCCAAAGGTCGTCCGGCCGTAGATGATGTAGACGGCGCCGGAATCGCGTAGCGTGGAACGACGGTCATTGAGCGGCGCGCCGCACAAAATGTCATCCAGCCCGTCCTGATTGAAATCGCCCGCCGACCTGCCTCCGGCGAGCATGTCGTCGATGTTTTCCGCGAAAATCTCCGCCGCCTCCGCCGGGATGAAATAACTCCGGGGCACGCGCGGCGACGTACAACCGCCGAAGGGCCCGACAATGTGATGGTCCAGGAGAGGAATGAGCGAGGTACCGCTGTCATCGCTCATGTCCCGCCAAACCGTGAGGTTGTAGTTGTCGCCGGGTAGAATCACGATGCTTCCATGGAAAGATGTCGATGCCAAGTGCGTGAAGGGCCCAGCCAAGGTCGAGGTTTGCAGGTCGGAGAGGTAGCGTTCGTTTCGCGGGGCCGAAAGGATGATTTCATCCAGCCCATCGCTGTTCAAGTCCCCCAGCGAACCCACGCTGGACCCAAACTCATCCTCGCGAGGCGGGACGGGACCAATGAACACCTGACGGATGAAGTCGTACCCGCCGGCGATAAAGCGCACGCCTGCTATTCGTCCCGCCTCCTGAGGGTCGTTTCCGAGCTGTTCGGCAGGCGTCGGGCCGTTGCTGGCCCTGGTAACGATGCCGCCCGATGGATTCCGACCGGTGGTGTCCAGAGGAAGAGGGAGCTGCCCGACGAGCTCAAGAGTGATTGCCGTGGACTCCAGTCGGTTCACGTTAATATTGACACCCTCCGCATCTCGGTTCGAGCTATTGACAATGACGGCCATACCGCCGGCGTAGAACTGGACGTCCGGCCCCCCTTGGGTGGAAATGTTATTCACGTACGGGTCGGGGTAACAACCCACAGGGTCTATATCCTGGGGAGGGGAGTCCCCCGGGTCGTAATCCGTCGAATCCCAGGCGCCATGCACATGCGGCAGTCCGAAGATCAACTCCGGGCGACCGTCTCCCGTGAGGTCACGGATGAAACTGACATCCCTAATCCCCTCGGTTCGCGGGAAAACATCCGCCGCAAATGGGCGGCGGATGGGCGGGGCCTGGAAGACGACCCCGTTAATGGTGTTGCCGATCGAGTTGACGGATATCATCCCGCCGAAGCGGATGTGGTCGCGACCGTATAGCAAATACGCTTCGCCGACGGGGCCGACGTTCTGCGGATTCCCGAACTGGGCGACGACGACGAAGTCATCGAGCCCGTCGTTGTCGAAGTCCTTGACGCCGGCGACACTCGAACCCAGGCTCGCCCCGGGGTTGAAGCCAAAGAGCGTCGCCCCGGAGACCTTACGCCCGATGTCCGCCAGGTCCACGATGCCTGCGGCCAATTGCACGACGTTGAGCGTCCCCACCGCGTACTGATGCACGCGGGGGTTGGTCCCGTCGTCCGCCGTCACGCGGATGTAGTAGGGGTCTCCGTTCGGACGCGGTGGGACGACGGCCAAGTCGATCCGCTCTATGAACGGGTCCACCTGAAAGCCGCCTATGGCAACTGGTTTCCTGTCGAGAACGATGATCTGGGACGCATCGGGGTTCGCCGGATCGTCGTTGTTCGGGTCCAAATCGAGATCGAGCACTAGGTACAGAGTGATTTCGCTGTCGGGATCGAAAGGAATCGGCGGCAGCGGCGGGGCCGGCTGCACCGGGACCGGCTGGACCGTCACGGTCACCAAGTCGTCCTGCGCGACGCTCAAGTTGGAGCCCGGGGCCGTCACCGTCAGGATCGGGGGGACCGTCTGGGGGCCGCCGCCCGCCGCAACGATGGTCACGATCACTCGCGCCGGCGTGGTTCCCGTCGTCATCGCGAAAACGTCGACGGAGGTCTTTTCATCCGAGATGGTCCCGAGGAGATTATACGTGCCCACCGGGATCAGGGACGTCGCCACCGTCTCATTGTCCGGTCCGACTTGGTCGTCCTCCTCAATTCCGTCGACCAGAACGATGACGGAGTTGGTTTGCGTGTTCACCAGCGAGAAGCGGATCTTGGCCGCCGAGTCCGGGTCGGCGTCGGTCCACTTGACGAGGAACGGATCACCCTGCCCGCGTGTGATGTTGGCGATCGGTTCCGCGATCGTCATCGTCGGCGGCACGTTGCCGAGCTGGCTCGGTCCTTGAACCAGGAAGGGGGTGGGGGCCGTGCCGCAGGACACGAACCCGACGAGCATCGACCCCAGAGCGACGAGACCCGCCAGGCACGTCAGTCCGATGGTCCATCGAATGGGTCTTTGCATTCCGTTAGCTCCTCCCGTCGACATCGGCGATCCTCGACCGCCGGACCTTGGGGCTTACCGACCGTCCCGTAGCCGGGGCGGATCCACGGGGGCGGACACGCCATGCACCATCATCCGCATTCTTCCCATCAATCGGAGCGGCAGGCGGAGTTCGGGGACTCTCCACGTTCGGGTTCGATCAATCGCGCCGCGGGGCGGCGTGGGTGTCTTCGGAAGCCACTGGTACGGTACGCGGTCCACCCGGCGGGACGCACGCTCCATCCGGCTCGCGCCACCGCCACGGCGACCCCGGCTTCCAAGGCGAATGATAGAAGTAGCCAACCTGTCCCGTCAAGCAACCGATCCTTTCCTTCGAGGCTCAGGACAAGGCCGGCTTCCACCCCGTCTTGTCCTGAGCCTCGAAGGATCGGGGCCGCGCGGGCCGACGGAGGCCCGGCCCTATCCTGGGGCGGGAGTTTGGCGACGCTCGGTCTTTCGTGGGCCCCCGTTCCACGCTGCGTTCGTCAGGTTAGACATTCTTGACCGGGGGTTGGACTGGGCCGATGCCGAGGCGTACAATCGGGCGCATCCTTGAGTGGAGCGAAAGTCGGGAGGGACGCGGGGATCCCCCTCCGATGCACCGACTGCGAGAGAGGCCATGATTGAAACCATCGAATCCCTGGCGCAGCATCAACTGGTGATCTTGCGCCGCCTTCGAGCGGGACCGTTGACCGAGTTCGAGCTCGTACACGAGGTCTCGAACCACTCAGGCCATAGCGCCGACCAGTGCGCCGACCGCATGGCCGACTGGCTCGAGACGTTGCGGCGCGAAGGGCTGGTGTGGGCCGGAGCACTGCACAACGCCGACGGTCAACAGATCATGGCCGCGGCGCTCACCAAACATGGGCGGGAGCTGGTGCGATAACGGGCCGCGCTCCACGCCCTGTGTGGCCGACGCCGCTCACCGTGGGGCGTTCCGTCGAGGGGCGGGCGATCGGCGCCTATGTCTTCCGCGGAACCCCGAAGCGCACCGTACTCATCCTTGGCGGTTTCCACGGCGACGAACCCAAGAGCGTTCTCGTGGCGCGGCGATGGGTTGACTTTCTGCTCACTGAGCGAGATCCCGTCGACGACGCCCGCTGGGTCGTCGTGCCCTTGGTGAACCCCGACGGCTACGCAAAACGCCAGCGCCGCAACGCTCGCCGCGTCGACATCAACCGCAACTTCCCCACGAAGAATTGGATGCCGACCTCGCCGCGGACCCGGATGTACGGCGGCCTTACCGCTGCGAGCGAGCCGGAGACGCGGGCCGTGATGGCCGTCGTGCGGCGTTTCCGGCCCATGCGCATCATGACCATCCATTCGATCGGGCTCGATCGGCACTGCAACAACTACGACGGTCCCGGTCGGGCGCTGGCCCTCGCCATGCGGCGATACAACCACTACCCGGTGACGGCCTCGATCGGTTATCCCACGCCCGGGAGCTTCGGAACCTGGGCCGGCGGCGAGCGCAACATCACCACCATCACCCTCGAACTTCCCTCACACCATTCCCCGAAGCGTTGCTGGGATGACAACCGCCGGGCGCTTCTCTGTGTAGCGCGCTGACCTTGGGGCGCGATTTTGGACGATGCAGAACGGCTCCCCCGCGTGTCTCGGCGTCGCGCCGTTCCAATCGGCAATCGACAATCGGCAATCGGCAATCCACAATAGCTTCCCCGCAAACGCGGCGATCTGTTGAACACCGGAGGCGGATGGGCGCGAAAGTTCCCGACAGTTTAACGCTTGCCGAACGGCAGGAGCGACGGCGAGAGACCCGCAACGTCATTAGGATGGCCATCCCCGTGGTCATCCTTACCAGTTCGCGGGCCCTGATGGACATTTCCGACTACGTCATGATTACCTGGCTGCCGACGGACGACGCCCAGGCGGCGATTCTGCCCGCGCAGATTCTGATGTGGTCCTACATCGTCATGGGGCTGGGCGTCGTCTCGATGGTCAACACCTTCACCTCGCAGTCGCTGGGGCGGAAGGAGTACCCCGAATGCAGCGCGTACGCTTGGCAGTCCGTGTATCTGGGCGTGGCGTTCGGGCTGATCGGGGCGGCACTAACGCCCCTCGTGCCCTGGTTGGTTCATAAGATCGGCCACGAACCGAGGGTCCAGGCCGCGGAGATCGCGTATCTGCGGATCGCCATGCTGACGGTCGCCCCGACCATCGCCGCCGACGGGTTGGGATGGTTCTTCGTCGGCGTGCATCGCCCCTGGGTGACGGCGTGGACGGCGATCGAGGCCAACGTCGTCAACGTCGCCGTCGCCTACGTGCTCATCTTCGGCAAGCTCGGGTTCGCGCCCATGGGGATCGCCGGGGCCGCCGCGGGAACGCTTTCCGCGGTGATCTACCGGACGATCCGGCTTGCCGTCGCCATGTGGCTTCCCTCACCGGCGGCTGCCTTCGCCACCCGCCTTACCTGGCGACCTTCGTGGAAACGACTTTCGCATCTCCTCCGCGTGGGGATGCCGTGCGGCGTGCAGTGGCTTACTGAGGTGGTTGTCTGGGCGATCTTCGTGAACGTCTTAGTCGGATCGAAGTTCGGGACGGCCCATTTGATCGCTACCAACGTCTCCTGGCAGTACATGCGCATCGCCTTCATGCCCACCATCGGCGTCGGCCGGGCCCTCTCCGCCCTCGTCGGAAAGTCGATCGGCGAAGGTGATCCGAATCGCGCCGTCCGCGAGGCTCGCTTCGTCGCCGTCATCACCTCGATCTACATGGGGTCGCTGTCGGTGATCTACGCGATCTTCGGCCTGCAGTTGATCGGTCTGTTCAACGACAGCCCGACGGTCGGCGAGATTGGGGCCAAGGTCATGATCTGCGCCAGCGCCTTTCAATTATTCGATGCTTTGGGGATCACGTATGGGGCGGCCCTACGAGGGGCAGGCGATACGTTCGTTCCCTCGGCTTTCTTCATCGTCAGCCATTGGGTCATCGTGGTCGGTGGAGGTTGGTGGGTGGCGACGGCCTACCCGCAACTTGGGAGCGTCGGACCCTGGATCACCGGTGCGGTCCTGATCGCCGTCTGCTCCGTGTTTCTCTGGTGGCGGTGGAATGGTCGGGCCTGGATGCGAATTGACCTGTTTTCGCGCAGCCGCGTCGGCCAAGCCAAACCGGCCCTCGCCACCGTGGGAGAAGAATGGACGACGCCGATTGACGACTGCGGCTTGAAAGCGGTGGAGTAGGCGGCGGCGCATTCGACAATCGACATTTCCCACGTCCCTCCGTCCCGCCCTTCCTGCTTTGCAAGGGGGGAAATAGGGGGTCCGAGCGACAATCGACAGTCCCCCATCCCCTTGTATCCGCGCCGCCGCCGTGGTAAAGTGTCCGTGAATCCGTGGAAAGCTCGGCGTGCGCAGCCAATCCGAACGTGGAGCGCAAGCGACACGACCGGTTCCAACCACGACCGCGAGCGACCGGACAGTGGAATGATGAGACCGTTCTTCTTGCAAAGGAGAGGAGTATGCCATCGCACATTCTGAGCGGGCGCTGTGGCGCAATGGCGCGACTGAGTTCGGGTTTTGCCGTCGTCAGTGCTCTCCTTCCCGTGTTGCAGGTTGCGCGAGGCGAAACGCTTCAAGGCTCGATTGTCGGTTGGGGAAGCCGGGTGGTCGGCGTTGACCTATCGCATGGCTTCATGGGCGTCGCCGGCGGCGGGTTCCACAGTCTCGGCCTGAAGTCCGACGGGTCCATCGTGGGCTGGGGATACGACTGCGATGGTGAAATCGACGTCCCGCCTCCCAATGCCGGATTCATCGCGGTTGCCGCAGGAGGGTATCACAGTCTCGGGCTCGAGGCTGACGGGTCCATCGTCGCTTGGGGGTACAACTCCAACGGCCAGACCGATGTTCCATCGCCCAACGCGGGCTTCGTGTCCGTCGCGGCGGGGCCGTATCACAGTCTCGGCTTAAAGACCGATGGATCGGTCGTGGCGTGGGGAGGCGGCAGTCAGACGAGCGTCCCTGCGCCCAACGCCGGTTTCGTGGCTGTCGCGGCCGGACATTATCACAGTCTCGGCTTGAAGGGCGACGGGTCCATCGTCGCATGGGGGTGTGGATACCCTGGTAACCAGGGTCAGTGCAACGTTCCCGCGCCCAACGCGGGCTTCGTGTCCGTCGCGGCGGGCCTGTATCACAGTCTGGGCTTGAAGTCCGACGGGTCCGTCGTGGCGTGGGGAGACAACCGCTCCGGTCAGACCAATGTTCCCGCGCCCAACAGCGGTTTCGTGGGTGTCGCCGCGGGCGATGACCACAGTCTGGGTCTCAAGGGCGACGGGTCCATCGTGGCGTGGGGATGTGGATCCACTAACCACGGGGAGTGCAACGTTCCCGCGCCCAATGCCGCGTTTATCGCCATCGCCGCGGGCTTCTACCACAGTCTCGGTCTGAAGGCTGACGGGTCGGTCGTGATGTGGGGATACAACTGTTGCGGGCAACCCGAGGTTCCCGCACCCAATGCCGGCTTTTCCGCTGTCTCCGCAGGCGCGAATCACAATCTCGGTCTGAAGGCCGACGGCTCCATCATGGCGTGGGGATCGAACGTGTACGGTCAGACCAACGTTCCCGCGCCCAACACGGGATTTGTGGCCGTCGCGGCGGGCGGGGGCCACAGTCTCGGCTTAAAGGCCGATGGATCCGTCCTGGCGTGGGGAGCGAATTGGTACGGTCAAACGAACGTCCCATCGCCCAGTCTGCGGTTCATCGCCATTGCCGCGGGTAGCTACAACAGTCTCGGCCTGAAATCCGACGGCTCCATGGTGGGGTGGGGATCGTTCTACGGTCCGACCGTCCTCCCGTCGCCCAATGCGGGGTTCATCGCCATCGCCGCGGGGGGGCTGCACAATCTCGCCTTGAAGGGCAACGGGGCCATTGTGGCGTGGGGGTACAATTCCGACGGTCAAGCGAACGTCCCCTCACCTAACGCCGGGTTCATCGCCGTCGCCGCAGGAGCGTATCACAGTCTCGGGCTGAAGGCCGACGGTTCTGTCGTGGCGTGGGGAAACAACTGTGGCGGTCAGACCAATGTCCCGTCGCCCAATGCAGGGTTCATCGCCATCGCCGGGGGCTCTTACCACAGTCTCGGTCTCAAGGCCGATGGGTCCATCGTGGCATGGGGAGACAACAACTTCGGTCAGACCGATGTTCCATCGCCCAACACGAGATTCGTCGCCATCGCCGCGGGGCAGTTTCACAGTCTCGGGCTGAAGCGCTGTTCCGAACTCGGGGATTCCGATTCCGACGGAGACGTGGACCTCGCGGACCTTGCGGGCCTCCAGAACTGCTTCGGCGTGTCTCCTGTCCGTGACGAGTGCCTTTCCTTCGACGTGAACGGCGACGGTGGGATTGGATTGGAGGATTACCACGCCGTCGCTGAGGCCGTCGGCGATAACTGCGGCGGGCCGAGGGCGGCGGAGTAGGCGACGGTGCATCCGACAATCGACAATCGAAAGTTCCCGGTCGGCGGGATCGCCCCCTCACCCTTGTCATTCCGTGCGTGAGACGACCATGAGCCCGCAGGCCACCCTTCGCCTGGCCGTGCTGATCTCCGGCGGCGGACGAACGCTGTTGAATCTGCAACAGCGAATCGAAGATGGGTTCCTGCGCGCCGTCATCGCGACGGTTGTCAGCTCACGGGAAGAAGTAGCCGGGGTGGAACGGTCGCGCGAAGCCGGTCTACCGACCCTGGTTATCGAGCGCCGAGGACTCACCTCCGACGCATTCCATCGCGAACTCACTCAGGCCGTCGCCGGGGCGGATTTGGTTTGCATGGCCGGGTTTTTGTCGCTGTGGCACATTCCCGACGAGTTCTACGGCAAAGTCATTAACATTCACCCTGCGTTGCTCCCTGAATTCGGCGGCGCGGGAATGTACGGCAGGCGGGTCCATGAAGCCGTTCTCGCCGCCGGAAAGACGATCAGCGGCTGCACGGTGCATTTTTGCGACAACCAGTACGACCACGGCCCGATCATTCTGCAACGCACCGTGCCGGTCCTGCCCGATGATACGCCAGGCGCTCTCGCCGGTCGGGTGTTCGAGCAGGAGTGCATCGCCTACCCGGAGGCGATCCGACTCTTCGCCGATGGCCGCATCACGCTCCACGCGGGAGCGGTTAGACTCTCATAACCGCTGGATCAAGTTTTGGGGAGCAGGCCGGATTCGACGGGGCCCGGATCTCCGCCTCGACGAAGCGGTGTCCGCGTTAGGCAACTTCCCGTACAATAACCCGTTGGGAGACTCGATTCCGGTCGGAACCCCCCCTCTCCCCTTGAGGGGAGAGGCTGGGTGAGGGGTGATGTCCGCGATTCTACCCTCACCCCAACCCTCTCCCTGGGAGGGAGAGGGAGAATTCGGTGCGGGAGTCCGGGTGCATGGCGTATACCGATTTACAGACGTTCATTGGTGACCTTGACGCCCGCGGGCAGCTCAAACGCGTCGAGGCCGAGGTCGACCCCATCCTTGAAATCTCCGCCATCGCCGACCGGGTGAGCAAGCTGCCGGCCGCGGGGGACGCGTCGCCGCCTGCGACCGATCCGGTCCACGGCGGGCGCGGCGGGCATGGGCTGCTGTTCGAGAACGCCAGAGGATCGACCATCCCCGTCGCCATCAACATCTTCGGCAGCTACGAACGGATGCGTCTCGCCTTGGGCGTGTCGAGCTTCGAGGAGCTGGCCGACCGCGTCCAACAGCTTGTCAAACCGGAAATGCCCACCACGCTGCTGGAGAAGATGAAGAAGCTCCCGCAGCTTGCCAAAATCGCGGGGTTCGCGCCCAAAACCGTCAAGCGCGGAATCTGCCAAGAGGTCGTTCACACCGATGATGCCAACTTGCTGTCACTCCCGATCATTCAATGCTGGCCCCACGACGGCGAACCGGGGTATGGCGGCAAGCCGCCGTTGGGAGCCACGAAGCCACGAAGCCACGAAGCCACGACCCCCCCCAGCCCCCCCTTAGTAAGGGGGGGAGAAGGGGGGGTTGGCACGGGTCGCTACATTACTCTTGCGGGCATCTACACCGTCGATCCCGAGACCGGCGACCGCAACGTCGGGATGTATCGGGTGCAGGTCTACGACGAGAAGCTGGCGGCCATGCACTGGCACATGCACCACGACGGCGCCCGCCATTTCCGCAAATACAAGAAACGCGGCGAAAGGATGCCCGTGGCGATCGTCCTGGGCGGCGAGCCGGTGCTGACCTATGCAGCGACCTGCCCGCTTCCACCCGACATGAGCGAGGTTCTCTTCGCCGGGTTCCTCAATGACGCGGGGATTGAGGTCGTCCCGTGCCAAACCATTCCGCTGGAAGTGCCCGCCAACGCCGAGATCGTGATCGAGGGTTGGATCGATCCGGAACAGACGTTGATTGAAGGCCCGTTCGGTGACCACACCGGATTTTATTCCCTCGCGGATCGTTATCCGGCGTTTCACGTAACGGCTATTACCCATCGACGCGATCCGGTCTACCCGACGACCATTGTGGGTTTTCCTCCGCAGGAAGACTACTACCTCGGCAAGGCCACCGAACGCATCTTCCTCCCGCTGCTGCGGATGCTCATCCCCGACATCATCGACTATCACCTGCCGATGTTCGGGGCCTTTCACAACTGCGCATTCGTCAAAATTCGTAAGGAGTACCCGATGCAGGCCCGCAAGGTGATGAACGGCATCTGGAGCGCGGGACAGATGATGTTCTCCAAGATGATCGTCGTCGTGGATGAGCATGTGAACGTCCACGACGAACAGGACGTGCTCTTCCACATGGGGGCCAACGTCGATTGGCGGCGCGACGCGGTGATCGTCGACGGCCCCTGCGACATCCTCGACCACTGCACGCCTTACTACGGAACCGGCGCCAAAATCGGCATCGACGCCACCCGCAAAATCCCCGGCGAAGGCCTCGTCCGCGATTGGCCTGACGAACTCACCATGAGCGAGGAGATCCAACGCCTCGTCGAATTACGTTGGAAGGAATACGGGCTGTAGGCGTGGGGCCTCGGGTCGATGACCCGACCTACCCGCCTCGAGTTCCCAGTCCTCAAGGAAACCCCACGCATCGGCCCTTGGGTCTCGTGGGATCGTGAGGGGTCCGCTAGCAGAGAGCCTTGTACCGGGCGGTATTTCGCTGTCCGGCGGTGACACAATGATGTACTCGGAGTCACGTCCAGACAGGTGGTTGAACTTCATTCCGCAGACGTGCGGGCAGCTCGGACTCATGCACCATCTTTGCGTGCTGAGCCCGCCGCGTGGGGTTCTTGCGTACAAGTTGAAAACGGCCGCGCTGCCGGTGCATCCGGATCGTGCTTCGCGACCCCGCCGACGGCCTTTTTCCAACCCCTCCAGGTCGGCTCAAACGCTTCCTTCGCGGCTCAGGACATGCGTGGGTCACAATTCCCATTTCGCCGTCCGGCCACAAGGGTGTCGCCGACGCGCCCCGACCCTCGACCTCGTCCCGATCCATGCACTGGGTAGAGTCGAGACGTGGCGCGGTGACGACCGTTCGTTCCGTTTCCACGTCCCGCTCATCGAACCGGACGTGCGGATTTCCCGCATCCGGCTCTCGGACAAGGACTCATGCGTTCGCCCACGGGAA
>Ga0315274_10001802_pt1 | contig 32790 bp, 26 predicted proteins | sample YL17G02_20_MG_FD_203700 | JGI IMG/M metagenome (GOLD analysis project Ga0315274, IMG submission 203700) | Sediment microbial communities from Yellowstone Lake, YNP, Wyoming, USA - YL17G02_20 | ecosystem: Environmental > Aquatic > Freshwater > Lake > Sediment | place: USA: Wyoming | collected...
GAGTTGGGGCCGTGTCTCAGTCCCCATCTGGCTGACCATCCTCTCAGACCAGCTACTGATCATCGCCTTGGTAGGCTATTACCCTACCAACTAGCTAATCAGACGCAAGCCCCTCTTGGAGCGCCCGAAAGCTTTAATAATGAAGCTTACGCTTCACTACCACATGGGACATTAGCTCGCCTTTCGGCAAGTTATTTCCCACTCCAAGGCGGGTTACTTACGTGTTACTCAGCCGTTCGCCACTAGGTTACAATCCGAAGACCATAACCTCGTTCGACTTGCATGCATAAGGCGCACCGCCAACGTTTATTCTGAGCCAGGATCAAGCTCTCCACTCAAAACTTTCCTTCCACTATTCAATTGTTAAAGTACCAACACCAATATTCTACAAAAATCCTTCTCTCTCTGTCAACTTTTTCCTTGGCTCCAAGGTAAAATAATACATTAATCCACAGTGTTAAAGCAAGTTTGACATCAAGGAAATTTTCCATTATATTTTGTAATGAATTCATTATGAGGCCCCGTGGTGTAGCGGTTTAACATGCCACCCTGTCACGGTGGAGATCAGGGGTTCAAATCCCCTCGGGGTCGCTTCTTCAAGACTTTGTTGACATATTCCTCATAATTCAACCGGAAGAAAGGTGTTAGCTCGGGTTGTGGTTTGACAGCTACGACCTGTTCATCTTTTATCCAAATCTCTTGAAAGAGAGAACGGGCGAGTTTGTTTCTTAGTTCCCCAGTGGCTTCTTCCCAAGCCTGAGCGATGTTCGCCAAGAACTCTGCCAGCTTATCCAGGTTCTGTGCTTGACTTTCAGCAGGGGTAAGTGCCTTTAGTTCCTTCTGAATACCTTCTTTCTCCTTCAGGTACTCCTCTCTACTTATGTCTCCCCATTTGTATAGATTCCTTATTCTTTCCAACTGGGCTTCCCACTTTGCCTTCTCACTGTCTGTGTTATCATAGACTGACTGTAACTTGCGGTGAGCGTCCAGAATTCGGCTTTGATAGTCCGGCGGAATATGAAAGGTGCTCAGATATTCTGCTATCTGCTCCTCGTAAACCTCGAGCAAGGCCGACTTTTGAGAACATTCCCAACCCTTGGCACGGTTGTAACAACCAAGCCTCGGCTTGCCCTTTTTAGTGAAGCTCACGTGAATTCTTCCCTTGCAGTACCAGCAGTAGGTTATACCGCTTAATGAGCAGACTCTCCTTTCGCTTCGGCATCGGCTATGCGTTGACGTAGCGTTTCGACGACGCATCTCCTGTACTTGACTCCAAAGCTCCTCACTGATAAAGGCCTCATGCCTTCCCTTAACCCATCCACCATTGCCGTTCGGTAAGTAGCCAAGGTAAAACCGGTTGGTAAGTATGCCTCTAACTGTGTCCTTACTGAAAGGTCTGTTGCCCTGGTTACCGGCGGTGCGATATCCTGCCGCATTGACAACTTGTGCTACTTCTTTATCGCTTTTCCCATTTGCCGCTGCTTGGAAAGCCAATTGTAGCCCCTCATAATTACAGGACTTACATCCGTTAAGATTTATCTCCCTCGTATCGGGTACTGGCACACCAACTTCTCCTTTCATCGCACCAAAAGGCAGAAGGCCACAATACAGTCCTTGTGCTCTTCGCTCGTGCCACCCTTTCTTGGTTTCTTGGCTGAGGTTATCTGAGTAATATTGTGCGAACGCCCCCAGCAAAGCTAGGTGGACTTTTCCTGAGGGTGTAGTAAAATCCATTTGCTCATTTATCGAGATGAAGGTAACTCCAGCGTTCAGCAATTTGTCAAAGTATTCCAAGGTAATGCGGAGATTTCGCGAGAAGCGGTCGAGCTTATGGACTACGAGAACATCAAACTTCGCAGCCACGGCGTCGCTCATCATCTCCTTGAATGCTGGACGCTTATTGATGTTATCGATTCTAGCCGACTTTCCCTCGTCAACATACTCTCGATACGTCGTCCACCCTCGGCCATCAACCAATGCTTGGAAGGCTCGCCTTTGAGCATCTATACTATACCCCTCAACCTGCTCTTCAGAGCTTACTCGGGCATAAAGCGCTGCCTTCATCGTTCCCTCTTCATGGCTTCTATTTCCTCTTTTGCCGGCATCTCTGTGCCAAGATACTTAATGACTTTCTGCCTCACCCTCTTGCCCTCACGCCTACTCTCTACGAGATAATAATAGGTTCTATTCTTTATTCGTTTGGTTCTTATGAACGCCACAGCTCTATTGTAATGCCTAACTGGAGGAATGTCAAGCGTTGGAAATCAAAGTAGGAGTTACTTGGAAGGTCGCTCCTTCATATTGCTTGCCTAAGGTTTCCTTCGTCCGGTAATGAAACGGTCACTTTTATGGCTAGGTAACAAAACAAGTTAATGTTACCTGCGTTTTGCCTGCCATCTAACAGTGCAGGCAATTGTCTAATCAAACTGGCTCGTATAGAATAATTGCAAGGCTAACCAAATCTTTCTATTTCGCCCGAACACACGCTCTGGGCGCGGGTTATCAAGTCGGACCACTGGTCCGAATGGAGGTGATAGTTATGCTTGTTTATCTTAGAGGCTGCTACACGGTTCTTGGCAAGATTGAATGCCAGGATAAGGGAAAGCGTTTCTGTTTCATTGTTCCTGTCAAAGATGAACCTAATGCCACTATCTATATCACTCCTGGCGATGGTACTATCGAGTCGTTCCACGAAGCAGAGATATCCCACGAGATGATTAGCTTTTTGAAGGCATACGCGAGTGACAGCAGTAAGAAATTACCGCCAGATCTCAGCACCGAACTTGCGAGAGTAACTTCTGTCTTGTCGCAATCGGTCCGCAGAGTACTCACCCACGTCAAATTCGGGCTTAACCAGAAAGACTTGGATGAGCAATTGTTTTCAGTACGTGGTGAATACTGGTCGCTGGATAATGACCATTGGGAGAGGTTACCTATGCGTACCGCTATTGTAGCGAGTGTAGATGTGTTTCTGTTCCTTAGTGACGACACCGCAAAGGCTATTCAAGAACGCTTAAATATCGAAGCACCAGAGCCGTTTCTTGCTCTACGACACCTCCACAGGGCCAGACGGGAAGACAACCCTCGCTACAAGTGGATTGATGCTACCATTGCGGCCGAGCTGGCCATCAAGGAGTTCTTACTCAGAAAAAAGCCAGATTTGGAGGCACTCTTGTTGGAGGTGCCCTCGCCTCCGTTAGACAAACTGTATGGAGCCATCTTGCAACGATATGGAGGTGAGAGATCTCCATGGAAAAACAAGATCGCTAACGGCGCAAAAGTCAGAAATAAACTCCTCCACATTCCCCATCATGAGGCTATTGACCCGTGGGATGCGAACGAATACGTGGATGACGTGCAGAGTTCAATATATCATTTACTGGCGCTTCTGTATCCAGAAGATCCATTGGTAGATGCTTTTCACAAACCGAAGAAGACTATCAAATTGAAGCCATTGGGGACAAAGAATAAATCTCATTAGATAACAAGGCAAGAGCGTGGTAGCCTGCACATTACGCTATTTTGTAACGGCTGTCGCAACTAGCCTACATGAAAAGTCAGTCTGGGTGGGGTGTTCATCCCTGCGTTAAGCCGCGGAGCGAGAGTTAAAGCGGCAAAGTTCCAAAGGACATGGTTTATAGTCTCAGGGTGTCCAGCGCACGGGCATATCACTTTATTTAGCGCTGCGGACGCAACGGAACCCGTAGCGATCGAAACCTCTTTCTGTAGGACGGTCCATGTAGCGGAGCGCCGAGCGTAAGTCATTCGGAAGGTAGTCGTTCCACGCACCGCCGCGCAGCACACGGAGGCGCCCTGATGAAGGCCCTGTGGGATTATTTCTGGGACTTGTAACATAGTAATCCCGATCATACCAATCCGCACACCACTCCCACACGTTACCGTGCATGTCGTAGATCCCCCAGGCGTTCGGTTTTTTCTCACCCACAGGGTGCGACCTATTGCCTGAGTTATCCAAAAACCATGCATATTCCCCGAGGGCGGATGGATCGTCCCCAAACGAATACTTCTTCTCGCTTCCTGCTCGGCACGCCTTTTCCCATTCCGCTTCGGTCGGTAGACGACAGCCCACCCATTCTGCATATGACTTCGCATCCTCCCAGGATACATCAATTACGGGTCTGTTGCCCCTGCCCCAACCGTAATCTGAGGGTTTAATTCTATTTGTAGCTTCGCAGAACTTGTCATACTGTTCAAAAGTAACTACATGTTTGTGTATGTAGTAGGCGTCCAGATAAACCTTGTGCCTTGGATGTTCATTATCTCCGCCTTCTCCCTCCGGCGACCCCATCCAGAATTCCCCAGCTGGGATGTAAATCATCTCAGCGCCATTCTTGTCAATAAGAGACTGTGCCATTGTCTTATCCTCCTAAATAACACCCTAGTTCACCTACCACCGCATCAGTGAAACTCCTATTAATTATAAACTACACATGCAGGAATCTAAATTGCGAATGGATTCCCTGTCTCAATCTTAGCAGCTCTTCCGTCGGGGTATGCCTTTAAGGGAAAGGCTTAAAAACAATGCTTTGAACCACGCTATCATATGCCTCCGACTCCCTCGATAGGACCATTGTGGACAACCGCTCTCGAAATGTCAAACACGCTCGCTAGCACGCCGGCAATATGCGCATGACTTTTAAGAGGAGGCATTACCCGAATGAGAACCAAGAGAAAGCGGTGAGACTGCACGAAATGAGTTTTTGTGACAGAATGTAATTTCGTCCCATACAAGCGTTGTGGAGCAAGAATTATGAAATGCTTTGGCTATTGAGCAACCAGTTTGCATTTATCGCAAAAAGACTTATTTGTTGAGAAGATCGAACCTAAATGACCATGCCATTAAAATGGAAACTAGACAGCAAAATATCTCATCGCGGTATACTTACACCTTGTAATCTCACTACCGAAGGCCATTGGATATTGTTTAAATAGTGGGTACGCTACGGGATCGTGTCAAAGCGAACGTAAAACTCCTTCGCGCCATTGGTTATTTGGAACGCAGGCTCAATGACCTTTGGAACAGGAATGTAAATCCGGTCTTTTATCACGATGGTCGTTGTCGGAAACATCGCTCCGCCCGTCGTCTGTGTTTCTAGTGGTTCCTTGAGTTTAATATCGTAGTAGAGATTCAGATCGCCTGTGGCATCTGTGAAGACGTAGATTACGCGGTGAGAACCCCACATGAGCTTCGTCGTGTGAGGCTGGCGCAAAAACTCACCCTCGCTCTTTGCCATCCGGTCGGACACCGCAAGAAACATCTGAAATCGATTGAGTTTTTCATATTCGGTCGCTACGGTTAACACTTTCATAGCGCTAGTTATCTCAGGACGCATAATGGGTGGAGTAGCTACAAACTCGCTGATGAGAGAAGGCTCGTCGGATGATCCGATGATATTTGGTAGTTCTTCTTCAACTCTGCCTACCTGTTCCTTGAGGACCTGCTGGCGTTGCCCTGCGCTGCGCCCGCTGGAGGACCTCAAAACCATGTCGAGATCTGCCTTACCTGCGAGATAGTCCGCTAAAAGCGACTCAACTTCTCCAAACTCAGCCCTTTCGTAACGGAACAGCTCCTCATTTTCCTTTAGGCGGCGGTATAGAGCATCCCGCCCTTGCCTAGTAGAAGATGGAACGTGATCGCGGATTTGCGGGTAGATGTGCTCCCTAACGAAGTCTATTACAAAACCTGAAAAAACCTCGTGGGCGGCCCTGTATGATTCAACCACCACACGTACAGCCGGCATTTTGCGATGAATTGCGATATGTAGAATGTCCCCTTTTTTCTCAATGTACAGGTGTACGCCGTGGCTGATCTCTGCAAAGACTAATTCAATGTCCGGCACAAAATAGTCATTAAGTAGCACCCCCCGCACTTGCACCAGAAACATCGCTTCGTCCAGAGTAAGCTGAGTTGGGGGAATGGGATCGACGATAGTCTTTTCAGGAACCTCTTCGATGCCTGATATTTCCTTGAGATAGCGGAGCTGAAGCTTGCGCCTCGGAATCGTCTGACTGACATGGAAAAGATTCGCTTGTTCGCTCGCGAAACGCTGAAGAATGGTCGCGTCCTGCCCGATATAGAAGAGCTTTGTCTTTGATGGCTCGTATTCTTTCACTTCGCCCAGTGTCACATCTTTGTCACGGGTAGGTAGAACTGCGATCTTAACGTTTTTCGCGAGCGGGATTAAACCCTGTGAAAGGATGTACTGCTGGAATTGTTGGTTCTGGTCAGCGAAGCGTGTTTCAGCTATGTCCTTCGATACTTCTGCCTCCGTCATGGCCACTAGATTGGCTACGTGCTGGATGCTTTCACGGCTCAGTGCTTCACGCCCGGCAGTAGGATTGAGGATGCTAAGGTTCACGAACCCACCAAACGCATAAACGCCCGAGACAGGAATAGGAGCGAGCCCGAACAGGTTACGAAAGCCCAGAGTCTGGCCGCCATCCTGAACGAAGAATGCCTCTCCGGACAACAGGTTGTCGTTGAGCGAGATGCCTGCAACTCGGGCAAGCACACGTGCCTGTGTATTTACGAAAGTCCGCAATGTGGCTGAGAATTCGCTATGCGATACAGGCCTGTGTGAGATTTCTTCATAGCTTGCTGCTCTACTCCCGAGTGTGTCCTCAAAAACTTGCTGGCTGATAAGGTGCCCGTTTAAGTGAATAGGAACGGGGACAAACCGCACAAACTGGCTGAGATACTCTGACGCAGAGGCTTCATCGATTGTAAAAGATGGGTCTAGATCAACTCTAATGATCGTTCCAGGACTACGGTCATCAGCCACACGTTCAAAATCAATGCAATCTTGTGCGATACGTAGTTCTGAACGTCTCGCCAAGCTGACTAGCGTGACGCTAGAATCTATGTGGCGGGTTTCTACTTGAAGGGCAGCGCAAACCCCGAAATTTGCCATAGCTCCAATGCCAAACGTGCCGATGACTCCGGAGCGTTGAGCGAGTTCGGATTTCTTGCCGCTTGAACCTGCCTTCCAGAAGTTGTTCTTGAGCACTTCTTCAGTCATACCGATGCCATCATCTCGGACGGACAGTGATCCCTTTTCAATTGTTATCTCAATCTTACGTTCTGCGATCGGAAGTCCCTGTGCAGTGCAGCGCATCAATATAGCATCATAAGCATTCTGCACGTTCTCACGGAGAAACGCCTTTGGCGAATCGTAGATTTCTTCCGAAAGAATTTGGAGAATTCGCTCCGTCTCGACATCAAATGTAATGCGCTCTTTCATTTTCTCATCCTCGCCGCATATTTTTTTCGCATCTCTATGACGGAAGGGTCAGCTGACTCCGCAATGAGTGGAGACCTCAAAACCTCCTTTAGCCGTTCGTGTCTTCCTTCTGTCCAGAGCGCATCCATAATATGAATGGCTTCAGCATCGCTTGCCGGAGGATCAAAGTACATAATTAAAGCAGGTGTGTCTTTTAACTTAACAAGACAATCAAGTAGGAGTGGTCTTGCGAGGGCGTCGGAAGCTGCCACAGGGATGAGGAGATCGGCAGCCTCACGATAATTTCCCAAATCGTGGAAGTGCTGAGCCTCGATTAACGCTGCTGTATTGACATTGAAATTGTACGCCGGTTCGGGCGGTGGATCAAACCCGAAAGCGTAATAGGCACTGGTGTTTGGAGGAAGCGCGCACCGGCCCCAGATGGGAAGATTGAGGTTATCGTTCTGCATTTCGCGGACGTGGAGATGTCCGGTCCGGTTGTCAGTATCGAGTTCGATGACGTTGTAGGCACGGTGATACCGAAAAGACGCACTGCTTCCAAGCGTTCCTGCACTGATGACTGTGATCTTCCGGTCTATTCCATGCCGGAACCTTGTATTGATAAATTGTGGCCGGTGTTGGTGGCCATGAAATCCTAGGCTGAACCCACGATCGATCAGGTTCTGGAGAAAGTCAGGGGCCATATAGTCCGAATGCTCGGGCGACCCTTCGGCATTGTGATGCCAGACTGCAATACGCAGCCGATCTTTCAAGTGGGGGCTACGCAACCTTGTTCCCGCGAAAGCCATGCAGCCCGGATGAATTGCCCCCTGCTTGTTAAACAGATCGTTGTTGTAGCAGCTTGAAAATCCGGCAATGGTCAGACCGAATGCGGGAAAATCGAATATGTCGATCTGCTTTTCCGGGTCGAGATCGTAGGTACGCGTACCTTTGTAGAACTTTGTATAGAAATCAACAAACGCGGCAAGCCGCTGTGCGTAAAGGATCTGATCAGCGATCTCGTAAAGCTCAAAATCCGACCATGACCAGCGTAGCCGCGAACCGGGTTGGAAGAGTTGAGTGACTAGCTCTTTCTTGCGTTCTGGGAGGATTTCAACGCGGCAAAGGCTCTTCTTGAAATGGTACGCACTATTGTCGTGATTACCGGGCACGATAATCACACGATTTCGGTCACCCCCCACAAAACAGTCCGTAAGCGCGGCCAGAAAGTCGAGTGCTTCATCATATTGCTCACGCAACCTTGCATCGGGATCCTGCACATCGGGCCTTATGCCTTGAATAATATCTCCGCTGATGATAATCAAGTCGGGTGAACGTACCGCCGGTGTTTCTTCAGTCGAGTAGTGCCGCCTGTCGTTTTCAAGTGAGTCTAAAAGAACATCGTTACGAACTGGATTGGCTGGATCGCGATGCAGATCTGAGATATGGAGTACACTTAGCTTAATTGATTATCCCCTAGTAGATGTACAGCAACTTGCACAGTACCTCATCTAACATGTTCAGGTTTGTCGCCTAACTATATATTATACTACTTCCCTTATTATGTCATGATCTAGTGAAAGAGGATCAAATGTGTTGCGGGAGCTGAGTTTGGTTTGGCCGTAATTGCACAAATGTCAGTTATGGGCAATGGTAGTCCAGCACATGGCCCAGAGCGCTAGATTGTGCAACCGCCCATCCATTTCCATTCCTAACTAGTCCCGTTCTTTGGAAAGGCAAGCCTCAACGACAAAGCTCACCTGCCTCTATGGAGCGCAGCGGAATAGTGGTCAGGTGCAGCGCCTTGTTAGGTGCCCCGTTTGATGTGACAGTCCATTGCTTCAATGAATGATAACTCCTTCTTCTCGTTCTAGCTAGTAAGCGGTCATCAAGTTCGCTATTTGCGGCTCGCGTAAAATGCCCCCCAACATAGAAGGCCATAGATAGGTTGTCGTCTAAACCTTACTGGTGCTAGAACACATTATGATCTGATCGCCCCTGTGCCGCACTTCCAGAATTCACCTCGCAACAAAATTTTGACACAACAAAATTTTGATGTTGACTTTATATGCAATCTCTGGTATACTGTGGTAAAGTTTGTATATGTTTTAGATATTGAAGATATTTACAAGGAGTATCAGTGGTGGATAAAGGCATTCCAGAAAGACAACTCTCGGAGTACCTGACAGTGCAGCAAGCAGCGTCGATGTTGGGTGTTTCGTCATCAACGCTACGAAATTGGGACCGATCAGGGAAATTAAAGGCAGTTCGTCACCCTTTCAATGGATACAGGCTTTACCTCCATACTGACCTAGAGAAGATCCTTCAAGATGTAGCTCAAGGAGTCAATAGAGATGCAGAAACTTCTTTTTGATAGGGCTGATTCAGAGAAGAGACGCAAGAAGTCCGGTGAATCGCATCCCATAGGACCTTTCGATCTCGACAGGATTTATCTCGAAGACTGCGTGGAGGCAATGAAGCAGCTGCCTTCCGAATCAGTTGATGTCGCGATTGCAGACCCACCTTACAACTTGAGCAAGGGGGGCAATTGGAAGTGGGATAACTCGGTCCGACTCCCAGGGTTTGGTGGCGATTGGTCAAAGGTGATGGCGGAATGGGACGACATGCCCTTGGCTGAGTATTTTGGCTTTACGTTGGCGTGGCTAGCGGAGCTAAAGCGAGTCGTTCGTCCGACTGGCTCGTTGTGGGTTCACGGTACGTACCACAACATTGGCATCATCAACTTCGCTCTGCAGTTGCTCGAAGTCGAAATCATCAACGAAGTAGTGTGGTACAAACGGAATAGCTTTCCGAACCTGTCGGGCCGCCGCATGACTGCGAGCCACGAGACGATACTGTGGGCACACACGGGTGGTGCTAAGAACAGAAAGTACTACTTCGCCTATGACAGGTCCAAAGATATGGCCTGCCCGGAGGATTGCCTGAAAGAGCAGGGCAAGCAGATGCGAACAGTGTGGGACATTCCAAACAACAAGAAGCGAGAGGAGATTCAATTCGGAAAGCACCCGACTCAGAAGCCGATGCGGTTGTTGACGCGGATGCTTGAGATTTCGGCGAACGAAGGGGATGTGCTGCTGGTTCCATTTGCCGGGGCAGGTTCTGACTGTGTTGCCGCAAAGGAGCTGGGCGTTCGATTCTTGGCGTTTGAAAATGACCCGCAGTACGTCGAGATTTGCAGGAAGCGTCTGGAGAATACCGAGGCCCGTGGTCGATTGATTGCGTTCAATGGGAAGAAGCGGAAGGAAGAAGTTGCGTCGCAGGCGGAGGCGCTCTATAGTCCGAGGTCGGCGAAGACTATCCTATCGCTCATCAAGTGGACTGGAAGCAAACGTTCGCAGGCCGGTGCTATCGCGAGTCTGATGCCGCGTTATCGGCGATACATCGAGCCGTTTCTTGGGGGTGGTGCTCTGCTCTACTTGGCTGCGGTACCAGGGTCTGTGGCCGGGGATTTGTACGAGCCGCTGATTCGGTTATGGCAGCTGATACAGGCGGAGCCGGAGAAGGTCGTAGAAGACTATGAACGCAAATGGACGATCCTCAAAGAAGAGCTTGATGGCGTAGATGTCAGCAAGGTTAAGCGAGGGTATGGGATACCGAAGTACTATTATGCAGTACGAAAGCGGTTCAATCAGAAAAAGGAACCGCTCGACCTGAACTTTCTCATGCGAACGTGTGTGAATGGCATCGTTCGGTTCAATGATGGAGGGGAGTTCAACAATTCTTTCCACTTGTCGCGCAGAGGAATGGAGCCGCGCCGGTTCAAGAGCATCGTGGAGTCTTGGCATTTGGTGATTCAGGGTGTTTTTTTCGTGTGCCAGGACTACATGAAGACACTGGAGATGGCCGAAAAGGACGATTTCGTCTACTTAGACCCGCCGTATGCCGGGAATCGGCAGCGATACATTGAAGATTTGGATTTGGAGAGATTCTTCGCCGCCCTTGAGGACCTGAATAGGCGAGGCGTGAAGTGGGCATTATCGTTTGATGGCCGGCGTGGGTCGAAAGACCTGGTTCACGCTGTGCCGTCGGCGCTTTTCAAGCGGCAACTGTTGCTCGCAAGCGGAAACTCCGCGGTCAACAAAGTTCTTAACGGTTCTGTTGAGCAAGTGGAAGAGTCGCTTTACTTGAACTACTAGGCGCGGCGAAGCGTAATTCTAGTTCCTGAGAGGTCGAGACGGGAGGCGTAATCAGCGATTATGATACCCGTTTTTGTGTTGGGGACTAGACGGATGTCGCATGACTGACCGTTGGACTGGAATGTGTAGGCCAAAATCAAGTCTGCTTCAGCCTTGGTGATCACTGAATCGATGTGGGGCTGCGAGCCAGAGATGAACGCGACAGCGGAAGCGAAAATGAAGTTGGCAGGATTCAGGCGGTGAGTTGAGTGACACCAAGGGTGTGACGGGTCGTCGCGTTCGATGCTCGCTGAGGATGCAATTAGGTTGACGATGTACGCGGAAAGCCTGGGGCCAATATGGGTCTCGACCGCATTAGCGGTCTCCTTGGACTCAACAGAAAGGATGATGGGTTGCGAGGCGATTCCGAAGAGTTGGAATACGTGGTCGGGTCGTTTGGTGTCAGCTCCGCTTACCCTGGGGAGAGATAGCCAGCGGAGTTCAATGGAGCGGTCAGGGGGTTGGAGAGAGACGCCGCTCCAGTCGCCGCCCGGAGGGTTGCACATGCCCTCGTAGACTTCAGGGCCGGCGTGTCGGGCAAGCAGGGTGTGTAGAACGGTATCAACATCGTTTTCGCCAACACGAGCCGGGAGAGGTTCAACAAATATCGTGCGACCGGTTGGCTTTAGAATCGCGGTTTCCCAGTGAGAGCGCAGGAAGCCGTGGTTTGTCACCTCGTCAGTATCCGTATCAACTAGAAGAGCGTCACTGACTGCCAGTATTGCCTCCCAGAGTCCGTTTCGTTGGGTGAGTGTTGCCGGGTCGTCTATGAGCATGGGCCAGGTTGCGGCTGGTGCTGGGCCGTAAACAACCGAGAGAAGGTCGTACCCGTGCCCGATGAGCATGCGGGTAAGAGGAGGCAAGCCGCGGTCAGGTCTAGCATCGTCACCGCCTGGCTTAAAGCCCATGACCCAACAGATTACGAGGTGCTCCTTGCGTGCGAGCCATTGGACGAAATCATGAGGAAGGTCGGCGTACAAGGTCGCTACGCGGGAAGCAAAAGCCGGACGCTTGTTACGGTCTACAATGCATATCGGAAGTTCGGTGGAAGTAAGTCCGATGGCGAAACTGGAGGTTAGCTCCATCAAAGCCTTAGCGGTATCCGTGAGAGCTGCGATATACGCGGTCTTAGACCACGAGAGCGGGGCGTTGTGGACTAAGAAGTCAACAAGAGATTGGCCTTTTGTCAGGGAGGAGTACGCGTTTTCCCATTGTTGTGGAGTGAGTGTCCGTCCACGCCTGGATGCCTCTGCTCGTTTCCTGACAAGAGCAAGTACCTTGCGGTGAAGCAATTCGTGGGTGTCATTGGGGTTTTCGTTCAGAAGGATTGCGCGCACTAGGGCAATCAATTCATCATCGGCGAATTCGTCAGCATGTGCTCTTCGGGATGATTCGTCAGCACCGGGGCTGGTCACAAAGACAGGTAGTATGGGAGTCTCTTGTTCAAGTGAGTAGGAGAGGTAGCTGAAGGGTACGGCTGGATTGGGCATCCGAGGAGCTTTGCGATTGCGGTTCGAGTCAAGTTCGTAACCGCCTAACTCGGCTACATACAGATAGGGAATCCGTGCCAGTCCGAACGAATATGCTCGGCCATTTCGTTGCCATGCCTGGTTTCCAGCGGGAAGCGCACCGCAGTATTCAATGGCGATAAGCGGTTCTTCGGATTGGGACTTAACGCCGGTAATTATGACGTCAGCAGCTTCTCGCAAGGTACCGCCGCGTTCGCGGACGAATTGAAGAATGTCTTCATTCCAACGCCCGAATCCGGGGTAAAACGTGAGGTGGAGTGGGTCTTTCGTATTCTGAAGGCGGAGCTGGAATTCAGGGCAGACCGGCGAGCCATTGGGACCGGTGATAGATACAAGCTGGTCAGCAAGAGCGGCTTTGATGACGTCAAAGGTCCGTTCGCACTCTACGATGTTGTCGCCATGGATGTGAAAATCTAAATAACGCGTCATAGATGCCAATTTTCTTTCTGTTTCGGCATGTTTTACATCGTCAGTAACATAGTTGCGAGGTGATTCATGAGGCACCTGACATTCTTTTTTATCTTGCAATGTTGAGTGCTTTAATCATACGTCTCATGCTATGAGACGTCAAGGTTCTGGGGGAAGATGATAAGAATTTCGGAAGGATTTTTGTGCATTTCAAGTACTAGCCGAGAGTCTGGCAGCCAGCACGGTATGCTGCACAGGGTTATTCTTTCCAATCCACAGCGATGGCCGGCCCATTCATTCACCAGCACGTAGCACAATTTCTTCAATATATCCAGGGACTCCGATCAGTCTCTCTTTCCTCGCCTTTGACAGCTTCTTGACTTTGCGTTCCACCTTCAACGCCAGGCTATTGGTTCCCAACTTCTTCTGGAACGCCAAGGTCAGAGGACCCCTGCCTTTAAGGTACTTTGATCCGGTATCATCTTCTCTCTGGTGCTGGGCGAATCTGCGATACACGTCGGTCGAGATTCCAGTATAAAGACTCCCATCGCGGCATCTTACTAGGTACAAGTACCAGTCAGACATGATGAGGACCTACTTCGAGCAGCCTCTAGGTGCTGCGGACCAACTGTATGGGGAGTACTCATCGTTTTGGCCACTCCAACGTTGACCTGCCCCAGATAGTAGTACCACCTACAGAGTTTGAGTTACCGGTATTCTAGCTTCCGGAGCCGGTGGCCGGTAACCCAGTGAACTGTGTGGCTTTGCCCGATGGTTAACAGCCCCGGACCTATGCTACTTCTTGCGATAGATATTCAAGCCCACGACTTCGGTTCGCCCAGGCAACTGGAAATTCCCTTCGGTAGAAGCAATGATGATGGTTTTGCCTGAGGACGATGACCCAAACTCTTGAGTCAAGTCCACTGTAACGGTAAGGGTGTTGCCGCTCACAGAAAGCGTAACATTCTTCACAAATAACCTCCGCGCGAATGAAAATGGATTAGGTAGTACTATTAGCATTCTACAGCGTCGAAGTCAGAAAAGCTACGGGATGACGCTCCCAATCCGCAGTCGACGTCCTCCTGCCTGCACAAAACGTCAGATTGTTCAATACCCAGCAAGGGTTAAGACAACAAAGATGAGACAATGTGCAAGAGGCTTTGACTGCTATGAAACCAGCTGAGTTGAGATCAGAAAGCCCATGACTTCGATTCTATTCGTGGAGGCCCATACATGTAAGCATCAGAGATTCACAAAGACATACGCTTTCCCGGTTGGACATAGCAGTATTTCATGGCATGTTCACGCTGCGCGTGTACAAAGCAAACGGACGGAAGGCCCCCTTGACCAAGTACCTTCATCCCTTGGAGTCCTCCTATGGTGGACTCGCCTTCAAGGGACCAATTTTAAGATATAACACAGGTCGGGGTGGCAGGGCGTCCACTTTGTAGATCGTGAACGATTCGACGACTTGACCAGTCTTGCCATCAGATGCCGGTGTGTAGGGCGCTGTGACGAGCACGTCATCATATACCTGCACGACTACGAGGGGAGGTTGCCCGCTGAGCACCATGAAATCCGTACGTTGTGTTGCATAGGACCACCCTATGACGCCGCTCCATATTGCAAAGACGACAACTACAACGACTGCCCAAATCCATGGCATCACATAGTCGATCACCATCGGTTGACGATTGCTTTCTTGCTTCTTCGGCTTCCTGCCACGTTTAGAGAACACTAGAGGGACAAATAGGACTACAGCCGTTAAGACAACGAAGACCACCCATACCTTCCACTCTGCCGAAATTGTGAGCAAGAAAGCCGCGATTATTCCAGCGCCCAATGTAGTTGCTATCAACCTTGCTGCCCTGCGCAAAGCTTCCAGGGGCAGAAAGAGGAGAAATACTCCCCCTGCTCCTAAGGCCATCACGATCAGGCCTACCACCGGGAACCATACCCTTAAAACGTCCAAGATACTTAGCCTGATTAGGTCTGGAGGGATTCCAAAGGCTTGCGCATATCCTGCCTGGTAGGAATAGGCAAAAAGGTATCCCAGTGCCGGGATGGCCGCGATTATGAGAGCCAGTGAGAATGGCCAAGCGCGGGGCCTCTTCGTAATCTCATCAACGTTCGGACTTTGCTGCTGCATCAATGTGCGGTTTTGTGTTAATTCAACTCCTTTTGGATATGCAAATCATAGCACCGTGCCAGTTTCGGTTCAAGAACTGTACGACAATCACCTTTTTGGAGCTGCTGCCACATTGGGTTTGCTGGTTTCAGTTTCTCGAGGTGGCTGCCCGCCACACGCGAATGTATTCAGACCATTTCACAACACTTTCCCTCCCGCTGGGCCCTTTCCTTTCTCAATAAAGCCAACACATATTTGATATTTGTGATTGACCAATCAGCCAGATTGTGTCTTCAAGATTTACTTCATAGTTCCGCTTCAGTTTCCACTAGTGTCCACATGAGCTAGTTCTAGGTTTTGGTTCTAGTTCTAGAACTATGTGTTGAAACATGGAACGCGAAGTTCTAAGTTCCAGGTTGTTAGCTGTGAGCTACGTGTTCTAGGTTCTTAGTTCTAGGTTTTGGTTCTAGGTTTCAGGCTCCGTGCTCTATTGCTCTGTTGCTCAACTTGGTTCTAGGTTCTAGTTCTAGGGTTCTAAGGCTCCGTGCTTTGTTGCTCTGCTGCTCAAGTTTGTTCTAGGTTCTAGTTCTAGGTTTTGGTTCTAGGGTTCTAAGGCTCCGTGCTCTATTGCTCTGTTGCTCAACTTGGTTCTAGAACTAGAACCTAGAACAATTTGAGTGGATACTAAACTGGATATTAATGGAAACTGAAGTGGAGCTAGGAAGTAAATCTTGAAGGCACAATCCGACTTATCGGGTCACAAAACGATGTTTTGTTTAGACCAGCGTTTGACTTGGCAGCATCACCAGAGGGGAATAACTCAATCTGTCACTCAGCTTTCCAAAGCTGGGATTCCACTATCTCCTTAAGTTCCTTGAATGCCTTGCGGTCTAACTGCAAATAGTCGGTTGCGTTAAGAAGCTCTGGCCTGTCTACTGCTGAGATAAGCAGTATCTTGGTTTTGTCCTCGGAGATCTTGTAATAGTAAGGTCTCCTCTGAAGTCCAGTCCCGCTGTGTTCATCCACGTTGCCCCACTCACGAGTTTGCCATGCCTTAAATTCACTTACTTCAGGCATTGGTGCCTCCTCTTTAGTGATCTTAATGTGAAGTATATCAAAGATAGGCGCCGATAATAAAATGGCTATTTGTTAAGTGCTGATAGAATTTTAGAATGAGAAGTCGCCCACCCCTCTCCTTTATGTTGACAGAACATCAATCAAAAATTAATATTCTTTTAAGTGGTGGTGTAGACATGCTGAAAAATCTTGCATTGGAAAGGCCTCTTGCATTCATTGACGTAGAAACTACTGGTCTTAAACCTAGCTTGGACAGAGTAATAGAATTATCTATTATGAAGATTCACCCAGACGGCAATAGGGAATACAAGAGCCACAGAATCAACCCTGAGATCCCGATTCCAGCCAGCGCAACCGATATCCACGGTATCACTGACGCTGATGTGGCATACGAACCGAAGTTCCAGCAATACGCGAAGAGTATCAGAGACTTCCTTGATGGCTGTGATATAGCCGGATTTAATGTGATAAAGTTTGATTTACCTTTTCTTGAAGCAGAGTTCAAAAGAGCAGGCGTGGAATTCTCTCGTAAGAATCGTCAGCTCGTCGACACTCAAGTTCTATACCACTTGCTGGAACCACGAGATCTTAATGCAGCATATTTGAAATACTGCGGCAGAGAAATGGAGATAAACCATACTGCTGAAGGGGATGCTACTGCGGCAGCTGAAATACTGGATGGACAATTGGAAATACATCCTGAATTGCCGAGGAACGTGGCGGGCCTGTGCGCTATGTGCTACACGGTACCCGAAAATTACGTTGATCCCGATGGAAAATTTATATGGTCAGACGGGGAAGTTGTATGTAATTTTGGTAAGAAGCACAATGGGCGGAGACTAAAGGATATAGCGGCTGAAGACCCAAATTATCTGCAATGGGTAGCCAGAGCTGATTTTACACCCGAAGTCAAAGAATTGGTAAGTAAGGCTCTCTTAGGCGAATTCCCAAAGTTGCCCTAGCCCAAATATCTTTTAAACAAGCTGTAGTTCCAGTGTCAGCATATCTTCGGAGCAGGCGCCTTTAATTGTTTCTCTCTTCCCTCCCTAAGATCTTTGCGGCGGGTGCGAATCTCCTGAGCGAAGGTGCTAAGAGATTCTATATCTTGGCTAAGTTCCTCTGGTTGTGGCATTGGCTTGTTGACCGCCGCAGCTGTGTCGTGCATTACTTCTGAGCACTTCGACATAGCACGGTCGACCTTCGCGTAATCGTCATCAGTCACTGTAACCTCGATGAGACTTTTAGTATTGACCTCCGGGTCAAAACGTTCAACTACCTTATTGAAGAGGACTTCTTCAATCGCTCTCTCCCAACATTGTCGAAGGAGATCGTAGCAATTCCGAGAGAGGTCTCGGTATTTATTACCCCACCGGTTAGCATCGTATTCCTTTTTTACTTCCTGACAGCGGGAAAGGAGATAGTTCACCCGATTTTGCACCTTCATAGTATCCCAAGGAACGTCATCAGGACTACACATACCTGCGCCCATGGGCCCGTATCGTAACGTACTTGTATAGATAGGGACTCCCTGTTCATCACATTCCTTTTGAATAGCCAACAGAAACACGATGTCATGAGTGAATATAATTATTTGGCGCTCATCTCCTTCTCTAACTAAACGTTTGGCAACTTTGTGCCGCCAAATGTGATCGAGAGACGATACTGGATCGTCAAAGACAAGACCGGACGAATAAGATGCCGTACGAACTTCGGCAAGCAGAGATGCGATCGCCACAGCACGTTGCTCCCCTTCACTTAACACACTTGAAACGCTTACATTTTCGTGGGTGGTACTATTCAGCTTAAGGTAATGAAATGTGGTTCCAGCACGAACTTCTGGCACCAAATTCAATTTGATACGGCCAGCTCCAAGAGAGCGGAGTTCATCATCTAGATTATTCTTCAGAACTTGAGTAACAGCCTCATTCATTATTTTTCTACCCTGGAGAGAAATCTCCAGCGTGTTGGTTCCCTCAATACACTGTTGTATGCGGTGTTGATAGATTTCCTTGTTTAAGTGATCAATCACAAGAGATTTGTGGGCGGAAAGCACTTTTCGCGCATTTAACTCTTCGAATTCGTCTCTCAGCTCTTGTTGACCTTCAGGTTGTGCAGTAGCGTCCCATTCCTTAGCACTGGTCTCCATGGCCTCTGCCAGTGTCTTTAGGCACGGTGCAGGTGTGGGACCTAACGCTGTCATTTCACCCCATTCGTGCTTTTCATAGCTCTGGCGAATGCTGGCAGCCAACATGTTTGCAGATTTCAGGTACTGTACTAATAGCTCATTACAGTCTGGGTCCGCTTCACCAATTTCTTCTACTATCGCGGGGTCAGCCAATTCCGGGTGAAGTTGCAAATTACAGAAACTATCCCATTCCTGTTTCAGGGCTATTTCTGCTGTTTCTGCTTGGTGCGCGGTATCCTGCTTGATAAACTTTTCAAAACTTTGCATCCGTTGTTTGGCTTCCTCTTCGAGGGGTTGTTGGCAAAGCACACAACGGCTATCACCAGCCGTATGAGGGAATGAATGGCCGGGATATGCGAGTAATTCTGAGTAACGTCTTGCAGCCTCGAACATTTCTCTCCAAGGTCCGGAGCCAACTCCCTGTAGCGGTTCATTCTTGAAGGCCTTCTCTGAAGCTAACTGGGCTGCTTCCGCTGCTTCACGAGCTCTGGTTTGGAGTAACTTCAAGCTGTTGCACTTTTCAGCGGATAGACCATTGTCCAAGGCAATTACTCCATCCCTGAGCTTTTCTATTCGGCTCTTTAAGCGCCGGCACTGAGTAGCCATAACTTCCGGCCGATTAGCATCGATTTGAGCGAGTAACTTACGAAGCTCTTCCAATCGTTCTAGTTCGCTTTGTGTAAGTTTCGTCATCATTTCTACTTCCGACAAATCCGTTTCGTGTGTCAGCGACCGAATAAGCCGTCCGACAGCAGTCATGGGTGTAAGGTCTACCAATTCTTTGGGAAGCGGTTCTATCGGGGCCAACTCCACCTCTAGTCGCTTCTTTAGATTTTTGCATAAGTCACCAAGCTTTTTAAACACATCCAGCCCATACGGTATATAGACTACATCATTGTGTTCATCCACATAGAAACGAGCGGTCTCGGCATCGAACACGGCAATGCTCGCCAGGCTGTCCGGCGCATGTTGCTTATCCACCCACTTCTCTGTACGATCCTGTCCATCAACAGAGATATCTAAAAACGTTTCAGTCACAGCATCTGGGTTATGAGGGGCAAAAACGTTAGGAAGAATATCCTCGTCTTGTCCCCGTGCGCGGCAGGCCTTTTTTAGTACCCGAGAATATCCCGACTTCCCGCTGGCATTGTCACCATAGACTACAGTTACACCACTAAGTGCGAACCTCAGAGTTTGGTCCGGTGCAAGAGCGTTTACGTTTTTCACTCCGTGCATTGACTTGAGAATCACAACACTCCTAGAATCCGACGGACCAGGCACGTCAAATGCTTTCAGGGTTATCGGAGATGGCACAGGATTAGTGGGATCCTCAATCCCCTTGGTTTTTTTGAGAATGGCGAGGAGTTCCTTCTGGTCACTCTCGGTAAGGTCGCCTTTGACAAGGATTCTACGGACGGTATCACTTTGCCAATCTGGTAATCCCTTAGCCCATTCCGCGATTTGACTTAGAACGCTCATAGCAATAACCTCCAGAATGTCTCATCTTCCCAGCTACGTCATTGCCACCGCCTGATTTTTTCTTTAGAAAAAATGTTTATCACCTCATCAACATCAACATAGAAAGAAAAGTAGCCTCTTCCTTTGCTCGAACAGATTTGTCCATTAAGCAAAACTACCTTACATAATTGTAAACTAAGGATACATCTGACTCAAAGATTCGTCAATTAAGAGCTTGTATAACATTGTGGCTTAATGTTGAGTTCTCAAACGAATGCACGCATAATTAATAGTCGTGAGGGGGTGGTAGATTATGGAACGCTTAATGACCTATTTAAAACAGACTCCTGAAGACAAGATTGCTGACACAGCCGAACTTGAAAAGCTACTTGCTGAGTGCTGGGATGAATTTGTTGGAGACTATGGAGGGATGGGACCATACAAGCTTTTTGGGCGCATGGAGGATGTGCTATGGAGACCCCCCATACTCACATTCGTCATTGAAAGACACGGTGGCACAGCAATGGGATCATCACGAGCAGAACTGCAGCATTGGGCAATTGACCTTGAACATAGGACGGTTACAATGGATGTAGGGGGATATCGGCAAATCACCCCGAGAGCAGCCCCTTTGGATGTTAAACCAATTGCAGAAGAGATCGTCCATCTGGTACTGAATCGAGTAAAAGATGATCGACTGAAGTGGTCTCGAAAAGGGCATGTTCAAGTGTTGATTGGCAGGATTCTGCCTGAAGGTTCAGCTTTTAAGCAGACACTTTTAAGGCGACGATCTCGAGTAAGCTGCGCAATTGGAGGGGAACTCACCGCACACGGGTGGCGAGAAATATCACATGGATGGTACGCGCCTCCTGACCACACCGGCTAAGAAGTGAATCCATCGCTGGTATGAAGATTGTCTTAATTGTTCTGCCTTAGCATTCTATGTCTGTCGATCAGATATATCAACTACATTTAAGCCGTAACTCGAACATCACTGGATAAACGGTACACACTTCTTGTAAGTGGAAAACAGCCTTGCCTGCTGTAAGACTACCTGAATAGCGATTATCCAGCTGATTTAACAAAATGACGGAATGTGACACTTCTCCGGAGACGAAGCCCTTCTGAAAAGCGGCCCCTTCTGCATCAGAGTTCAATTCTCTGGCAAAGCCTCAAGCTATCCTCATGCTTGACTAAGTCAACAATTCGCAGCTTCTTCTACATGAGGTTCGGCTGATGGTATAATTGTAGTGGGCGACTGTCAATGAAAATAGCTATTCTAATTTGCTCTATTCTCACTTTAGCCTTGTTAGCCTTGATAGGCTTATCATACACTCCGGGGACTTCATTGGAGATTTCCGTAACTGAAGTAAATAATGGGGTCATAATTCAGAATAAAGGTAACATTGCTTGCCTTGTTTTTGTCAGTTCACCTGAGGGCGAGCAAAAGTTTGAACTGGCTGTCGGCAAAAATGTAACGGTTATTGGTATATCACGGCCCATCGATGTTTCTGCGGTTGCCCCACCGACTGCCGAACTGTTCCCAACAGTGGAAACTCCTCTGGGCGCAGAGAATTAACCTTCATGACGTTGCCGTTTATTAGCTCTATTATATCCGTATTACGTGCGATGCTACAATCACGATTACGATGTATGCAGCGGCTAGGGTAGGTTAATATTACGATGTTTGAGGGGGGATGGAATGAGTAAGAAAAAGCTGGCGGGAATCATCGCAGTTTGCATTGTAACTATCATCGCAGTGATAGTCGTAACTAACCCAAGGCAGCCAACACCAACCGCTCAGACTTATACGCTTACCACATATATCAATCCCTCAGGAGCAGGTTCTGTGTCTCCCGCAGGTGGCCAATATGAATCAGGTGTACAGATAACACTGACTGCTACCCCCGCTAGTGGTTACACATTTGATTATTGGCAGGATCTTGCTTCAAGTTGTTCGAATACAGTCTCTTCGAATACAGTCACTATCACCATGAACGCAAACAAGGCTATCACTGCCCATTTCAAAGTTGTCGAATCTGAATCAGCGCTTAGAGTTGCTGCTTTCAACATCCAGATATTCGGAAAGACGAAGAGAGAAAAGGAAGATGTGATGGATGTATTGAAAAAGATTGCTCAAGAATTCGACATTATGCTTGTCCAGGAAATAAGAGACGCAGAAGAACAGACCGCTTCTTATTATTGTCAGAAGATAAATGAGGCCGTGGGCTATAGCAAATATGATTTCATTGAAAGCGAGAGACTTGGGAGAAGCAGCAGTAAGGAGGCTTATGCGTACTTCTATAATACTGACAGAGTTCAGTTTATTGAGGGTTCGCAATATGTCTATAACGATACTTATGACATTTTTGAAAGGGAGCCTTACATAGCCTCTTTCAGAAGCGGAAACTTTGATTTCACTCTTGTGGGAATTCACACTAAGCCGGAGGATGCTAATTCTGAAATTGGGCACCTTGCCGATGTGGTCACTTCGATCTTGGCAGAAAATCCCAGCGAGAAGGATATTATTGTTATGGGAGATTTCAATGCTGATGGGAACTATTTTGAGGAGGACAATGATACAAACCCCTTTAAATCCTCCGAATTCCACTGGGTCATCACCAATGATATGGACACTATGACCAAGACTAACTGGACTTATGACAGAATGGTTATGATGGATAGCACATTCAGCTATGAGTATATAGGAAATAGCGCAGCAGTTTTCTACTTTGACACCGAATATGGGATTGACGATGAAGCATTTGTCTGGGAGGTTTCAGACCATTATCCCATTTACGCATGTTTTAAGACTGATTTGACAGATGACGATTAGAGAAAAGGAATATGTGAACTCATATTGCTAAGCTTTTGCTAGGTATGTGAAGTATGCTAACACGGGTTGGTGAAGAATGGTCATGGCAGCAAGAGGACTCAGAAGTAGATTAACAGCTTTCAATTCACAAGGCTGGCGATCCAACTTCTTCCACCTTCCATCCTCGACTCATTGAAGCTTGCCTCCTGTGCCACAGGACATTTGGCGGTTCGCAGAATCTTGATTGCACAAAACTGACTTTTGTGCAATTTGCCGAATTGTACAACCACTCAAAATGTGACTTATGGGGTTTGGAGAGCAGTTCCCCAACTTTTTTGAGAAGTAACTATTCATTCCAATCTTTCAGGAGATACTTAATTCCTAATCACGAATTTAATACGGCCTTTCTCAGACACACATCCGAACCTTTGTCTTTTTATTGTTGATTTGATGTGAATCTGATGCAAGTCTATAATATCGATACATTGCTAGCGACCTATCACAATCCCTGGAAATAGTGGAGAACAATCGAATGACGTCACTAGATGCCATACAACAAGAACTCAAGGAACTTCAGGTTAATAAAGACAGGTGGGCGGTAACTGATATCGATGAACGTATTGGTATTTTGGATGAGATAAAACGTGACTTGATATCTGTTTCACAAAATTGGGTTGCACTTTGCATGGAGGCAAAGGGTATCCTTACACATTCTCATGGTGAAGGTGAGGAGTGGGGTACCCTTGGGGATATTTATAACTTATTGGGCTCCCTGCGCTCGTCTCTAATAGACATTGAGAAATACGGCCGTCCGCAGATTGCCGGCTCTATCGTTATGCTTCCTAACGGTCAAGTGTCGGCAAGAGTATTCCCGCGAACTAAAATTGAAGCCATGCTATATCATGGGCTTTCTCAGGAAGTATGGATGGAACCTGGGGTTACCATTGAGGAGACGTTACAATCGCAAGCCCAAATCTATAAAGGCAAAATTAGGCGCGGAGCGGTAAACCTGGTACTTGGAGCAGGGAATGCATCCTCTCTTCCTGTTAACGACAGTTTATGTAAGCTATTTTTAGAAAATCGTGTAGTCATTCTCAAACTAAATCCGGTTAATGCTTATCTTGGACCATTGATCGAAAGAGGATTTAGCTCTTTAATCGATCGTGGATTTTTCTGTGTGGTCTCCGGGGGAATAGCAGAAGGCAATTACTTGTGTAATCATCCGGCAGTGGATGAAATACATCTTACCGGATCGGATAAGACACTCGAAGCGATAGTGTTCGGATCTGGTTCTGAAGGGGCTAAACGAAAAGCAAATAAGACACCGTTAATATCAAAAAATGTCACTGGGGAATTAGGCAATATTACTCCAATAATCATAGTTCCTGGGCCGTGGAGCGAAAATGATATCAGAAAACAAGCTGAGAAGGTAACTACCTGGCTGACTTACAACGCAGGCTGTAATTGCCTTACTCCCCGAGTACTCGTCCAACATAAGAACTGGCCGCAGCGTGCAGCTTTTACAGAAGCTATCAGTGATATAATGTCCAATTTAGAAACACGCAAGGCTTATTACCCTGGTGCTAAAGAAAGACATGTAGCATTTGTTTCAGCACATCATGAAGCCCGACAGTTTGGTAGAGCCAGTCAAGGTTACCTGCCCTGGACACTAATTGCTGATGTTGACCCGAAAAATACCAGTGATATCTGCTTTAATACTGAAGCTTTTTGTAGTCTTTTTGCGGAGACTGCCATTGAGGCAGCAGACACCCCTGAGTTCATAGATCGGGCAGTTGATTTTGTTAACAAAACTTTGTGGGGAACTCTAACTGCATCTATTATTATCCATCCCAAATCCCTCCTTGACCCTAATGTTGCAGCCAGCTTGGAGCGTGCTTTAATGAATCTTCGTTATGGTACCATTTGTATCAACGAATGGGGTGGGAGTGCCTACAATCTGGGGCTAACTCCCTGGGGAGGATTTCCTGGACACGATATCTATAATGTTCAGTCAGGTATAGGTGTGACAAATAATACCCTAATGTTCAATAAAGCACAGAAGGCCGTAGTCCGAGGACCATTCATTAAAACGCCTGATCCCAATATGGTAACTTTCAAACACTATTCTGAACTTCAAAAGAAATTTACTTACTATCTGGCATCACCTTCAATCTGGAGAATACCCGGTATAGTGTGGACTTCACTCAGAGGATAGGAGAAAATGCCAACAATCATTGTTGAGTTTAAAGTAGAAGTACGTGCTGCAGCGGATAAGTTGTGGGATATTCTTACTGATGTGGATTCCTGGCTACAATGGCAAGGAACACATTTTGTGAAGTTATCTGAACCTGGCCGAATAAGGGAAGGTTCCAACTTTACTGTGGAGCTTGGAGGCCTGAAGTGGGGTTTAAAGGTAATGAAAGCTGAGAGGCCGAACAAGATACTCTGGGTTGGACGACGCTTAGGACTCAAAGCTATTCACGAGTGGGAATTCAATGAGGTCGAGGGAAAGACAATAGTAACAACGAGAGAATCGATGACCGGCTGGATACTTCTTCTAACCTATCCTAAAGCTAGGAAAACACTATCTAATACCGACGAAAAATGGCTGAATGACCTTAAAGTAAGGGCAGAAAGCACCTAACCTGTTAAAGTATGCATCCTACTCAATCTCATTGACGGTGCTTATTATGAGTGAAAATGCAGCCCGATTTTTGTTCAACGGTAACAAGATAGTAGATTGTTAAGCCAGCCTTATTGCACCTTTTAGCGAATTGTTACCTGACACACAGTTCGAGTCGCCTTCGGCCCGGCTCTTAGCTAAAATAACGTCGAAGTCCGGCACCTTGAAGAACATCGCCATATTCTCTCCGTTCTCAATGGCCTGCGGTCAGCTGTTCGGGATGAGGATTCCCGTAACGCTGGCTGTCAAGAGAAAGCCGCACTTGCTGGTGCTGGGAGTACTGCTTTCCAGCCTTGCTTGGGACACAGTATATATCTCTCTGGGCCTTATATTCGGTTCGGTGCTGACCATCAAGCCGGTCTACATGTTCCTGGCTTCCTTGGCTGGCTTGACTATCATTCATGCGGTCACCTTTGTGGTGCAGCGTTTGATGAACCGTTTCAAGATAGCAAGTCTCTTTGCATCAGATCAACGCTAAGTATTATGGCGAACCAAGATGATAAGAAAGTCAAACAGCAGAATTTTATGAAAAAGTGTCATTTTAACTTGAGGTTCATGTTGGGTTCATGTTGACCTGCTAAACTGGGATTAACGATAAGAGATAGAGCTGTTGTCGAAACTGAAAGAAAGGAGGTGAAAGCGAATGCTGAAGAAGGTGCTGGCTAGAATTGCCATGGCTGTGGCGCTCACCGGCATGTTCTTACTGGGGAGCCTGGCTCTGGGCCCTGTTTTCGCTGCTCAGACTCAACTAAATACCGCTCCGACACAGGCTGTTGCACAGATCTCAAACAATGGTTCTGCTGAAGATAATGTGCAGGGTCCGGATCTGGACGATGTTGAAGAGCAGGTAGGGGACCAAACCCAGATCGACACAGGACAGGCTGGCAATGATGCCACTGAGGTAGCTGGTACTGAAGGCAACGTTAATAGCCCGGATCTGGACAACGTTGAAAACCAGGTGGGGAACCAAACCCAGATCGACACAGGACAGGCTGTCGAAAACTAGACCCAGCCAGCAGCCAACATCCGGCAACGATAAGGGCGGGAACCAGTAATCCCCACCTTTATCGCCACTGAATATAATTGCTTCTGTTCGATAAAAGTTGGTGGTGATGGACTTTCCCTCATGACTGCTTATCAAAATCAACCTCAACCGCATGGAACTCAGTGTCAGGTAAATGACATGTACGCTTATCGAACCAGAACCGCAGCAAGGTCGTGTGGCCAAACGAAGGAGGTTTAGATGAAGAAAAAAAGGTTGGTCTATTTGATATTAATAGTATTAATAGCAACCGGGTCGGCATTGTTGGCTTTAGCACACGAAAAATCCGCAAGTAACGAGGGGATTAATCCTTCTGGTGATATTCCGGACAACCAGATCTTCGTCATGTACAAGCCGACCAGCGGGAGTTTTGAGGTCAAGGTACCGGAAGGATGGTCGCAGTCGACCTCCGAGTCAAGTACTGAATTCACCGACAAGCTGAACATAGTATCCATCAGGTGGGTCCCTGATGCTCCGGAGCCGACTGTAGAGCGGGCGAACTCGGTCGATGTGCCGGATCTAGCAAGCACCGAGCCTGCATTCCAGCTTGTCGAAACCAAGCAAGTCACCTTGTCCGGAGGTAAGGCGATACTCATCAAATACCAGAAGGACAGCGCACCAAGCCAGGTCACTGGAAAGAAATACAGGATGGATGTGCTCCTTTACGAGTTCTATCGAAATGGGCTCCAGGTGAATCTGACGCTTGCGTCTCCGGTGGGCGCAGATAATGTGGACCCTTGGAACATTATTTCGGAGAGCTTCAAATGGCTCTAACGGGTAGCCCTTGCTCAGGCGAGCTCCTCATCCGTGTCTCAGAACTATACCGGTTTTACCATAACGGGGACGATGAGACTTTTGCACTGCGTGGTGTATCCCTGTCGGTCCACGCTGGTGAAATGGTGGCGGTTGTGGGCCCCTCAGGAAGTGGAAAATCTACTCTGCTTGCGTGCATCGCTGGCCTCGACGAGCCTAACGGAGGTCATGTTGATATTGCTGGGGACCGAATCACCAGACGACCGGAAACAGCGCGAACTGAGCTGCGAACCAAGTGGATGGGGGTGTTCTTGCAGTCAGGAAATCTATTGGAACACCTGACGGTCGCACAGAATATTAAAGTTGCTCAGTATTTGGTCAAAGGAGAGCATCCAGATGCCGGTACAATTTTGGTCGCTGTAGGTTTAGAGGCTCGGGCTAATGCCTGGCCATCAACACTCTCCGGAGGAGAGGCAGCACGTGCCGGTCTAGCCGTAGCTCTTGCAAACAACCCACCTATCCTCCTTGCCGATGAGCCGACCGGCGAGGTTGATTCCAAGAATGAGGCAACAATCTTGAAAATCATGAGGGACAGGGCCGAGGCCGGGGGTGCTGTTGTTGTGGTCACGCACAGCGAGCGCGTGGCCAGAGAGGCCAACCGCCTGATTCGACTCTTAGATGGCAGGATCACCGATGCATGACCCACTGGTTAGAGCGGATAACATCGGGAAAATCTACGGTGCAGGTGAGCGCGCCGTTATCGCACTGGAGGGCGCTACTTTTCAGATCTCTGCCCATTCGTGCATAGCGCTGGTCGGCTCGTCGGGAAGCGGGAAAACGACGTTACTCCACCTGGTGGCGGGGCTTGATTCGCCCACAAACGGCACAATCCAGTGGCCTGCTCTAGGCGCAAAAGAGCGGCTGAGGCCTAGACTAGTGGCAATGGCATTCCAAGGGCACAGCCTCATTCCACCCCTAACCGTCATCGAAAACGTGGCTTTCCCCCTTCTTATAGCTGGTGATCCCGAACCCGAAGCATTGAAGGCTGCTTGGGAAATGCTGGAACGCATGTCACTCGCAGACGTTGGCTACAGCTTGCCTGAGGAGATTTCGGGGGGCCAATCACAGAGAGCAGGTATCGCCCGGGCATTAGTTACACGTCCCGCGCTGTTGCTGGCCGATGAACCGACTGGCCAACAAGACAGTGCGGGCTCCCGGTATCTGATGGACTCTCTTCTAGATTACGTTGAAGAGATTGGTACTACCTTGGTGGTTGCAACGCATGACAGAGTCGTGGCCGACTTCTTTCCTACCCGATGGTCGATAGAGCATGGGCATTTGCAGACGGGGTGATCATTTGTTCAGTCTGACTTGGATTAACGGGTTAATACGAAGAAGATGGGCACGTTTGATCGGCATGGTTCTTTGCGTCGGCCTCGCGGTAATATTGGTTTCCTCACTCGGCATGTTCTTTGTAGCAAGCAAGGCTCGTATGACCGAAGAAGCCGCTGCAGGGGTTCTTGTCGACTGGCAGGTTCAGCTCTCGCAGGATGCAGACTTGATGCAGTCCATTCAAACCATCAAGCATTCCCCCGGAGTCGTGGAGGCCCAACCTGTGGGCTACGCTGATGTTGTTTATCTACGGACTTCCACAGGCGGGACCGTTCAGACAACAGGACCGGGCAAGGCCCTTGGGATCCCTGACAAGTATGCATTGTCATTCCCCGGGGAGACGCGGTTCTTGGTCGGATCTAGCCAAGGCGTGTTGTTGGCACAGCAGACCGCGGCAAATCTACAGGCAACGGTGGGAGATACCGTAACAGTTGGCCTACTTGGTGGGGCACAAGTGGAGCTTCCAGTCCAGGGAATCGTCGATCTGCCGGCAGCCGATTCTTTGTTCCAAAGCATCGGTGGCACGACCGGCACTGGCCCCACCGCACCACCCGACAATGTTGTCCTCATGCCCCTCTCAACCTGGCATCAGCTGTTTGACCAATTAGCAGTAAGCAACCCTAACTCCGTCCAAATGCAGATTCACGTGAAGCTCGCGAATGGACTTCCCACGGATCCCGGGGCAGCCTTTACCGACGTCATACATCGGGCACATAATCTTGAAGCGGAACTCGCTGGCACCGGTATTGTGGGCAATAATCTCGCCGCTCAACTGGATGGGGCCCGTTCTGACGCTATCTACGCACAGATACTATTCCTGTTTCTCGGGCTTCCCTGTGTCGTCCTTGCCGCACTCTTGGTGTACGTCATCGCTATGAGTGGGCGGAACAGGCGGCGGCAGGAACAGGCGCTTCTCATGATCCGCGGAGCTTCAGCAAGGCAGATCCTAAGGCTTACTTCTACAGAAGCTGCACTGGTTGGAATCCTAGGGGTGGTATTGGGTCTCGGGGGAGCAGTACTCGCGGGTCGTATTGCGTTCGGCACCTCGCAATTCGGGACAACGCCAACGCAAGCGGTATTTTGGCTTATCGCTTCCGTAGTGTTGGGGTTGGTCATTTCTTTTACGACAATCCTTCTACCAACGTGGAGCGATGTCAGGGGTCTTACCGTTAGAGCGGCACAGTTAACTATAACGAATCCCCGCCCGCCACTGTGGTCGCGTATCCATCTTGATATCATCTTCCTTGCCGGCGGTGGGATCATATTCTGGCAATCGATGCGAAATGCCTATCAAGTTGTGCTTGCGCCGGAAGGCGTCCCGACTATTTCTATTAATTACCTGACTTTACTGGCCCCCCTCATGCTATGGATTGGTTTCGCCTTGCTGGCTTGGCGACTTTCAAACCTGACCCTTGCACGTGGAAAGCGGTTCTTGCGTCGATCTGTATCCATGATCGCCCAAGGATTGTCAGGGGTGGTGACAGCCTCGATGTCGAGGCAACGAAGTCTGCTATCAAGGGGGCTTGTCATCCTTGCGCTGGCCGTCTCATTCGCCCTGACGGTTGCAGTGTTTAACACCACCTACGCGCATCAAGCCCGGGTAGACGCCCAACTTACCAATGGTGCTGATGTAACAGTATCAACGACTGCTTCAAGCGGACTTCCGGAGGGGTTGCCCCAATCTATAAGGAATATGACTGGCGTAATCGACGCGGAGCCAATGCAGCACCGATTCGCATATGTTGGCAAAGACCTCCAGGACCTCTACGGCATAAACCCTGAGCTAATCCAGAAAGCGACTCCCATGTCTGACGCTTTCTTCTCGGGCGGAAGCGCGAATCAAATGCTCAGCAGACTGGCCTCGAGACCCGACGGTGTACTGGTCTCGGCAGAGACCGTCAATGATTTTCAGCTTCAACCTGGTGACCTGATCCGCATACGGCTTCAGTTTGCTAGCGACCACGCTTACCATACGGTCGACTTCCATTACATAGGAATAGTACGCGAATTCCCTACAGCGCCCCGGGATTCCTTTCTCGTCGCTAACGCGGCATACATTGCTCGAGAGACCGGTTCATCAGCCTATGAAACCCTGCTTGTAAAGACCAGCGGCTCCCCACCAATTGTAGCAGGCAGCATCCGCGACCTGCTCGGCCTGGCATCAGGAGCGACTGTTCAGGATGTCGTAACCCAATTGCATATCACACTCTCTGGCTTGACGGCAATTGACCTATCTGGTCTGACGAAACTTGAGCTGGTGTTTGCCGTAATCTTAGCCGCTGCGGCTTCGGGCCTTGTTTTCATTCTCGGCTTAGCCGAGCGCCGTAGGATATTGGCTATATCATTCTCCCTTGGGGCAAACTCGAGGCACTTGTCCTCCTTCGTATGGAGTGAGGCGTTCTTTGTGACCGCCGGTGGCATAGTCCTCGGTGCGCTTGCAGGATGGTTACTATCGCTAGTCATGGTCAGAATAATGAGCGGTGTGTTCGATCCGCCGCCGGAGCACCTTTTTGTCCCCTGGGCATATCTAGCTCTGGTGCTAGGAATAGTGACAGCAGCTATATTAGCCGCCGGTGTTGTGATGATTCGCGCTGCTCAAAAGCCTGCAATCGAGATAATCCGCGATCTCTGAGCGCATAAGCCTTTTAATCGCTGGCTTCTGGTCAGGACGGTCCTGCTCGTTTAAGGTTGGTGAAGGCCCAAAATATACACTAATTAGCAGCCCTATCAACCACTAACGAGCAGAACCGGATTGGTGTGCCAAGCCCACTCTGGGGACTGAGATTCTCGACCTGCTATGCTCCCGGCTTATCCTTTTTGGCAGCCGACGCACTTTTCCCATCGGGTGGTCTTCTCAAGATGCGCGCCTTCACGAAGGCGAAAATCTCGTGGCGCTCTTCTTTCCAGAGGTGGATGAGGGCTGGCATCATCGACACAATGACGACGACAGCAATGATGACGAGAAAATACTTATCGAGGACTCCGGGTGGGATGAGCCGGCACAGAGAATAGCCCGCTAACGTCACCCCGATTGCCCAGAGAAGGCCGCCAAACAGATTGAAGAACATAAAGCGGCGCCATTTCATATCCGCCGCTCCCGCCACGATGGGCACGAAGGTGCGAATGAAGGGCATGAACCGGGCGATCGTGATGGTTTTGCCGCCGTGTTTGTTAAAGAACGCCTTGGCCGCGAGCAGATTCTTCGGTCGGAACAGCAACGACTTCGGTCGTTTGAAGAGCGGCGGCCCCACTTTTCTGCCAAACCAGTAGCCCACGTTATCGCCCAACACCGCCGCCACAAAGAGCAGCGGCATCAGCACCAAAAGATTGAGCTTCAATTCTCCCCCACCCGCCAACTCCACTCCCTTGTAGGCAAATATCCCGGCGGTGAGCAACAGGCTGTCGCCTGGCAAGAAGAACCCGAAGAATAGGCCAGATTCCGCGAAAATCATGGCAAAAAGGATGCCATAGACAGTGGTAGCCCCGTACTTTGCTATCAGTCCACCTAAATCTATGAAGTTCATAGAGAAATCTTGCCTCTCCATTATAGCAAGATAATGTGGAGGCAATTGGCAGATACGGAATGACCTGGGCGTAACTCTGGGTAAACTGCACAGATGCTTGTTTTGTTCAGTAGGTCACATTAGCCTGGATTGTTACCCGAAGCGTCTGACTTTGGTGCACTGACCAAGCCCCAGGCAATCTTTCGCGGTGGCTAGGTTGCTCTACCTGTGTGTTGAAACAGGGGACATATTCCGTTCCACTGAGGTTACTGTTGACTCTGAGGAACTGTTTTGGGCCAGCTAATACAGCTGAAATTTGCTGTCTTCATCGCATGGTCTTTCTCTTTTTCTCACCCTGAAGTTTGGCTTCATAGCCAGAC